>WPCK01266445.1_pt1 | contig 76250 bp, 46 predicted proteins | sample 5399851 | NCBI WGS metagenome assembly WPCK01 (sample SAMN12869471, study PRJNA574797) | sludge metagenome | isolation source: wastewater treatment of pH11 | place: China:Beijing | collected 2019-05-20 | reverse complement strand
GTTTATTGCGGCGAACACCGGATTCCTGCCCCCTCTCCCCCGTCCGAGTCCGCTGGGAACGGGGGAGAGGGTCGGGGTGAGGGGGCAGAATCGTCGAGAATTGTCGAGGATTCACGGTTTGGAAATCGGTCACGGCGTTGGGTGAAGGGGCCGATGCGCCGGAATGCTCGAGGACCAATGATTCCGGACGCCGGAGCTACGCCGAGGACCCGTGTGCCTGGCGTCACACCCGTGCGATTCTTGGTTGCAACTCGCTTGCCGAGGGGGCTTCACGCTTCTCTCGTCAAGTGATCGTTGCGGGGATATCCCGGCGTAGGGGGCCAGCCTGAGACTCCCATCGGCAAGCGATGGGGATCGGGATGGATTGTTGCGGGGGTTGGTGGCGTAGGGGGCCAGCCTGAGACTCCCATCGGCAAGCGATGGGGATCGGGGAGGCGGTCACTTCACAGGCTCTTGGAATCCCGCCTGCTTCAGCGTCTCATACGGCACCTCCAGTGCCTGTGCGTGGTACCCCAATTTGCAAAGCATGTCCGCGCACTGGCGGGCGCGGCCCCCCTTCTTGCAGTGCGTGTAAATCTTCTGCTCCTTGGAGATCCCTTGCAAGGTTGCGACCCGTGTCGCCTCGTCCCGCAGCTTGCTACTGGGCGCCAGACGCGCCTTGATGAAATGTTGCGCCTGCCATTCATCGTCCTCGCGAACGTCGAGCAGCAAGGCCTGGTCCGACTCAACTTCCCGCAGCGCTTTCGCAAGTTCGACATTGCCAGACGGCGGGACGGCCGACGACTGACAACCGCCGACGGCCATCAGGAGGCTAAAACAGAGCAGGACTGCAATCAGGGGCAGCGTCATGGTTACCTCATGGATTCGACTGGGTGCGGTGGGGCGTGTGGTAGATGCAGCATAGCGGATCGTCCGCCAGGTGCAACGTTCCAGTATCCGCGACGTTCAACTGAAAAACTGACCATGGCCGACCGGGGCGAACGCGTCCTTGACATGTTCGATGTGAGGGGGCACGTCATCCGAGGGGCAGGTGATCGCCACGACATCGAAGCGGGCCGCCTGCTCGAGCAGGCGATGCTTCTTGAGGTACGCCAGTGCCGCGGCCGTCAGTCGCCGCTGTTTTCCGAGGTCCACGGCCTCCAGGGGAGACCCTCGGCGGTCGGATCGCCGGCACTTGACCTCCACGAACACCACGGTGCGGCCGTCCAGACCCACCAGGTCGAGTTCGCTGAACCGGGTCTGGCGGCCCCGAGCCAGGATTCGCCAGCCCTGACCTCGCAGGTAGTGTTCCGCCACGCGCTCGCCCTGCCTTCCCAGGGAGACGTTGCGCTGGGCGACTCCCGTGATCTTGCGACCGGCCTCTCGGAATCGATCGAACCATCGTTTCCATCGTGGCATGGCGCCATTGTAGCGGCTCGCTGCCCGCTGCCGAGAATGCTGGGTGACGTCGTTGGCGTGAGGGATTATAATTTCGGGATTCTGGGGGGACCTCACGCGATGGCGCTTGCCTTCCGAAATGCCTGGCTGCTTCGGTTGCGTTGGGTGGCCTGCTGGGGACTGGCAATCATCCCAGCGACCGCCGGCAGCCTCTTGGCCGACGAGCCGGTCGATTTCAACCGGGACGTGCGACCGATCTTCGCCAGACACTGCTACGCCTGCCACGGTCCGACGAAGTCCGAAGGGGGGCTCCGGCTGAACGCGCGGGAGGCCGCGGTGGCGGAACTGGAATCGGGCGATTTCGCCGTGGTGCCCGAAGACCCGGACGCCAGCGTCCTGCTCGAACGAGTTTCCTCGGGCGATGCGTCGATCCGTATGCCGCCCGAAGGGGTTCCCCTTTCCAAGGACCAGATTGCCATCTTGCGCCGGTGGATCGAGCAGGGTGCCGTCTGGAATGAACACTGGGCATTTACTCCGATATCGCATGCGGCGGTTCCCGAGCCGGCCGCCGAGCTGCGGGCTTGGGTTCGCAATCCGATCGATTCCTTTGTCCTGGCGCGACTGGAGCGGGACGGCTTGCAGCCAGCCCCCATGGCGGACCCGGTGGCGCTGATCCGGCGAATCTCTTTTGACGTGACCGGTCTTCCCCCCACGCCCGAGGACGTGCAGGCGTTTGTGGCGGACCCAAGTGAGGCGGCCTACACCGCGCTGGTCGACCGGCTGCTGGCGTCGCCCCATTATGGCGAGCAGTGGGGCCGGCATTGGCTGGACCTGGTCCGCTTCGCCGAAACCAACAGCTTTGAACGCGATGCCGACAAGCCGCATGCCTGGCGATATCGCGATTACGTGATCCGGTCCTTCAACGAGGACAAGCCGTTCGATCAATTTGCACGCGAACAACTGGCTGGCGACGAAATCGATCCGCCGACACCCGAGAGTATGGTCGCCACCGGGTATTATCGCCTGGGCTTGTGGGACGATGAACCGAGCGATCCCGAACAGTTGAAATACGACACCCTGGACGACATGGTCAAAACGACGTCGCAGGTGTTTCTGGGGCTGACCCTGGACTGCGCCCGCTGCCACGACCACAAGATCGATCCCCTGCTGCAGTCCGACTACTATCGATTTCTGGCGTTCTTTCACAACATCAAGCCGATGCAGACCTCGGGGAAGAACATCGAGCGGGTGCTGTTTGCGAACGACGAGGAACGGGGATCGTTCCAGCGTCAACGCAGGGACTGGCGGGTGCGGCGGGATCGGCTGACGAGCGAAGTTCGCCAGTTTGAGAACGGGTTTGCCGCGGCGGTCCCACCGGGTTCGGACCTGGTGCCTCCCCTGGATCTCGAACAGATTCGCTACCGGTACTTTGAAGGTTCTTGGACCGAGCTTCCCGACTTCGCGGCGCTTAAACCCAAGGCGGCCGGCTGGCTAGGTGACACGTTTCTGTCACTTTCGCCCAGGCTGCGGGACGGTGCGTTTGGACTGGAGCTGCGGGCCCTGTTGCGCGTTCCGAAAGAGGGAACGTACACGTTCATGCTCGACGCGGATGACGGCGTTCGCTTGACCGTGGACGGGCGCCGGGTCGTCGAACGGGATGGACTGCATGAAGTGGGGGATCCGCAAGAAGGTTCGCTGGAACTGCCGGCCGGACGCGTCCCCCTGCGACTGGACTATTTTCAGCAGGGCGAGAAGATCGGGCTGGAATTGAGCTGGTCGGGTCCCGGTCTGGAAAAACGGTCCCTGGTCGCGGCCGATCACGATCGGCATCCGCCACGACCGGCCGAATTCGTACTCCAGCATGGAGAAGCGGTCTTCGCGGGTCCCGTCATGGCGGCACATCGGTCCCGCATCTGTGCGTGGCAGGCCGCGCTGGAATCCGAACCGGTTCCCCCCAAGGTGCTGTGTGTGACGGAGAACGGTCCCACCGCACCTGTGACCCACGTGCTGATCCGCGGAAATCCCCACGCGCCAGCCGAGGCCGTCGAACCTGGCTATCCCGTGATTCTGGGAGGTCAGGACGCCGAGATTCCGACACCGGATCTGACGGCGGCCACGTCCCGTCGGCGACTGGCCCTGGCCGGCTGGCTGATGCGCGGCGATCATCCGCTCGTGCCCCGCGTGCTGGCCAATCGCATCTGGCAGTATCATTTTGGACGGGGCCTGGTGCGGTCCCCCAACAACTTTGGCCTGGGGGGCGATGCGCCCACCCATCCCGAACTGCTCGACTGGCTCGCCACGTCGCTGGTATCGAACGGTTGGCGGATCAAGTCGCTGCATCGGACCATCCTATTGTCCAGCACCTATCGCATGTCAACGCAGGTCCCGCCGCGGGCCCACGCGATGGACCCGCAGAATCAGGCCTTGAGTCATTTCGACATGCGGCGACTGACAGCGGAGGAATTGCGGGATGCGCTCCTGGCGGTCAGCGGCCGCCTGAACCTCAAGATGTTCGGGCCAGGCTTCTATCCCGAGATCCCGGCGGAGGTCTTGGCAGGGCAATCGCGGCCGGGGGACGGTTGGGGGAAGAGCACCGAGGAAGAACAGGCGCGACGCAGCATCTATATCCATGTGAAACGGTCCCTGCTGACACCGCTCTTGGAATCCTTCGACCTCGCCGAGACGGACAACAGCTGTCCCGTGCGCTTCGTAACAACCCAGCCCACGCAGGCGCTGGGCCTGATCAATGGCGGTTACCTGCATCAGCAGGCCGGCTGGCTGGCCGACCGCCTGCGAAAGGAAGCGCCGCAGGGCGTGGACCAACAGATCGAACGGGGGTTCCGCCTGGCGACCGGTCGCTCCCCGTCGCCGGAAGAGACCGAAGAGCTCTCCGGACTGTTGCGGGACTTGCAGCAGCAGTTCGGGCTCAGTGCCGACCAGGCACTGCAGCGATTGTGCCTGGTGCTGTTGAACCTGAACGAGTTCCTCTATTTGGAATGATATGAATCATCGAACTGGTTTTTGTGGCCGTACGCGGCGTGAGTTTCTGTGGGAGGCTGGTGGCGCCTTCACGGGATTGGCACTCACATCGCTCCTTTCCCAGGACGGGTTTCTTGCCCGGCAATCGGTAGCGGCCGACGGGATCACGCCGGTGGAGAATCCACTTTGGGCGAGGCCGAGCCAACGGCCACCCCGCGCGACGAGTGTCGTTTTCCTGTTCATGTATGGTGGCCCCAGCCACGTCGACACGTTTGATTACAAGCCGGATATGTACGCCCTCGATGGCAAGACCGTCGACGTGAAAACGAAAGGGCGGGGAGGGACCAAGAACCAGGGACGGGTCGTCGGTCCGAAATGGAAGTTTCGCCAGTACGGTCAATGTGGCAAGTGGATCTCGGATCTCTTTCCCTACCTGGGTCAATGCGCGGATGACATCGCATTCATCCATTCCATGACGGCCGATTCTCCGATTCACGGTTCGGCCATGTTGCAGATGAACTCCGGAAAGATCCTCAGCGGCAGTCCCTGCCTCGGTTCCTGGGTGAACTATGGTCTGGGGACGGTCAACGAGAACCTGCCGGGGTTCGTGGTGATGCTCGATCCCACTGGGGGCCCCATCAGTGGTGCCAAGAACTGGTCGAGCGGTTACATGCCAGCCACGTATCAGGGGACCATCCTTCGGTCGGAGGGGGCGCCCATCCTGGACCTGCAGCCACCGCGAGGGATCGATCGGCCTCAGCAGCGCCGGCTGCTGGACACGCTGCAGGGGCTGAATGATCGACATCATTTGCGCCACGTCGAAAATAGTGAACTGGCCGCGAGGATCGCCAGTTACGAACTCGCCTACAAGATGCAGCAGCACGCGCCAGAGGCGGTCGACCTCTCGTCCGAGCCTCAACACGTCAAGGATCTCTATGGGATTGGCGTAGAACCCACCGACAATTTCGGCCGACGCTGCCTGTTGGCGCGGCGACTCATCCAACGAGGCGTTCGCTTCGTGCAAATCTACGCAGGTGGCAATCACCTCGATACCAACTGGGACGCACACGGGGACCTGGTGAAGAACCACAGTTTTCACGCGGGGCGTACCGACCGTCCGATCGCGGGATTGCTTCAGGATCTCAAGCAACACGGACTTCTGGATACGACGCTGGTGATCTGGGGTGGTGAGTTTGGTCGACAGCCCACCGCAGAATACGCGGAAGGGACCGGCAGGGATCATAACGCCTATGGGTTCACGATGTGGCTGGCAGGGGGCGGGATTCGAGGTGGAATCAGCTGCGGAAGCACGGATGAACTGGGAGCGGCCGCCGTCGAGCGACCGTTGCACGTCAAACATTTGCATGCGACAATACTCCAGCAGCTGGGGCTCGATCCCAATCGCCTGGCCTATTTTTATGGAGGGCTCAACCAGCGGCTGGTGGGCGTGGAGCCCGTGGAGCCGATCCACGAGTTGATCGCCTGAAATTGAGCAGGAGAAAGGGGCAGAGGCTTCCCGCCTGTGCCTTCATGGGTCAGGAGCCTGGGCCACCGAACAGGGAGCACATCATGTCGCAAATGCCACGAGTCAAGAATCTCAGTCGGCGCAACTTCCTGCGCGCATCGGCCTGTGCGACAGCGGCGGCGGCCCTCTCGGGCCCGCGACTGCTGGCGCAGGAACGTCCAGGTTCCGACCTCCGCCTGGCGGTGATCGGACTCAATGGTCGCGGAGGCAGTCATCTCGAGGGATTTTGGGACCAGGTGGTAGCCGTCTGCGACGTGGATCAGACCATCCTCGATCGATGCCAGCGTCAGATGGCGAATGCCGACTCCCCCAAGCGGGTCGAGGCCATTTCCGATTTTCGTCGGCTCTTGGATCGGGATGACATCGACGCCGTCACGATTGCGACTCCCAATCACTTGCATTCGTGGATCGGCATTCTTGCCGCCCAGGCCGGCAAGGACGTCTATGTCGAGAAACCGGTGTCACAGACGGTCTGGGAGGGGCGGCAGTTGGTGAACGCGGCACGCCGCTATGGACGTGTCATCCAGTGTGGTACGCAATCGCGTTCCAGCCGTGCGCTTCAGGAAGCGCAGAAGTATGCACAGAGCGGCGAACTGGGTCGGCCTCAGTATGCAGTGGCCACCTGTTACAAGCCGCGACCCAGCATCGGGAAACTGGATCAGCCCCTGAAGATCCCCGAGTCCATTGACTATGACCTGTGGTGCGGACCGGCCGCCAAGGTCGACCTTTATCGCCCACACCTGCATTACGACTGGCACTGGGACTTCAATACGGGGAACGGCGACCTGGGCAACCAGGGGATCCACCAGATGGACATTGCCCGCTGGATGCTGGGCATTCAAGGTTTTCCGCGGCGGGTGGTCAGCTATGGCGGCCGGTTGGGATATGAGGATGCCGGCAACACTCCGAATACTCTCGTGGTGCATTTGGATTACGATCCGGCTCCCATCCTGTTTGAAGTGCGGGGACTTCCCAGCAAATCGGGGTCCGAGGAGATGGACGAGTATCGCGGATCGCGAGTCGGGGTCGTTGTGCAATTTGAGAAGGGGCACCTGTTGATCCCGAGCTATGGCGATGCGGTGGCCTACGACACGCAGGGTCAAGAGATCAAGAGCTGGCATGAGGGGAACGATCAGCTCCACTTTGATAACTTCCTGGCTGCGGTCCGCGCACGAGACGCCGGGCTGCTGAACGCCGAGGTCCTGGAGGGGCATTTGTCGAGCGCTCTCTGTCACCTGGGAAATACCTCGTACCGCATGGGCCAGGCGGTGGGGGCCCCGGAATTGGTGGCGTCGGTGCAAGGAAACGATCTCTTGGCAGATTCCGTGGATCGCATGCTGACCCATGGGGAGGCCAATGGGCTCCCGCGTGATTCGGTGCGGGTGGTACAAGGGGCCGAATTGACCATGGAACCCGGGCAGGAGCGATTCCGGGACGAGACCGCCAATGCCATGCTTCACCGGATCGATCGCTCGGATTACCGCGTGCCCGAGGTCACGGTCTGACCGACCATGCCATGAAGCGACGCGAGCCGAAAGGAAGCGAAACTCGTTTGCCTCAGTCCGAGGCGCTGGAATCGCTGCGACACAAGGTGGATGCCATCGACGAACGTCTGGTGCCGCTCCTCAATGAGCGCGCCAGCCTCGTGGTCGAGATTGGCAAGGTCAAGCGCCAGGACGGAGTCCCCATCTACGCTCCGCATCGGGAAGCAGCCGTTCTGGATCGTGTCTTGAAGCTGAGCCAGGGGCCGCTCACCCCTCGGACCATCGAGGCCGTCTATCGAGAGCTGATGAGCGGCAGCTTTCAGCTGGAACAGCCTCAGCGGATCGGCTATGTCGGACCCGCCGGGAGCTTCGCGCACATGGCCGCCATTCGCCATTTCGGGGCCAGTGTCGAATACGAGGACCTGCGGGCCATCGAAGGAGTCTTCGTGGAGGTTGCTCGAGGACATGTCGACTACGGCCTGGTCCCCATCGAAAACTCTACGGGCGGTGGCGGCGCCGAGACCATGGACGCCTTTACCGATTTCCACCTGCACACGCATGTCTATGCCGAAGTGCAGCTCGCCGTCCGGCGCTGCCTGCTGGCGAACTGCCAGCCGCAGGAGGTGCGACGGATCCATGTCAGTCCGGACAGCTACTCGCAGTGTCGCAACTGGCTGGCAACTCAGTATCCCCAAGCGGCCATCGTCAGCGCGGCCAGCAGTGCCGACGCCGTGCAAGCCGCGCGAACGGAATCCCAGCGTGGAGGCGACCCCGGCGTGGCGGCCGTCGGCAGCGAACTGGCCGGCGAACTGTATGGACTGCATGTGCTGTTTGAGGAGATTGAGGATCGGCCCCACGAGATCATGCGGTTCCTGGTCATATCACGGCAGTTGACGAAGCCCTCCGACGACGACAAGACGTCGATCATGTTCACTACAGCCGATCGCCCTGGCGCGCTCGTGGATGTGCTGGCCGTTTTTCAACAGGCGGGTGTCAACTTGACCCACATTGATAAGCGACCGAGTGGCCGAGTGAATTGGGAATACACGTTCTTCATCGATGCGGCGGGCCATCGGGACCATGATCGTTTTTCGGCCGTGCTGGAGGAAGCCAGACAGCATTGCAAGGAATTGACCGTCTTGGGGAGTTATCCACGCAGCCGGCGCGTCCTGTAGTTGCTATCACCCGGCACACGCCGCGGCACGGGACCAGTCGCTGCCAGCCTGAGGGGTACGCGCAGGGGTTGCCGGAAGGTCGCGGGGTTTCGGTCGCTCGCTGGCACGCCGTGGCGGTAGGAAATCGCGGAAATCTTGCAGCTGCGCGACCGGGGGACGCCGGGGGACACGTGGCAGGGTGCCCGGCCGGCCTGGTGGATTGCACGGTGAATTCGTGATCCCTTGACCCCAGGTGTCGCGGTTTCTAGAGTCCCGCCCGGATTCTCGTCGACATGGACGTCGGGTGCACGACATGACGCCTCCGGCACGGATGCTCCGCAGATATTCCTTCGCGATGGCGCTCATCGTCTCGGGCTGCAGTTCCGGCCCTCTCACGCGACCCAAAGACGAACCGGGACTTGCCAAGGTGGTCACCCCGCGCGACCTGGTTCTGGTGGATGACTTCGTTCGGCCCTGGGGGCTTCGCGCTCGCCGACTCGATAACGTGGGGCTGGTCGTCGGTTTGGCCGGCACGGGAAGTGACCCGAAGCCGGGTCGGCATCGGGACATGCTGTTGAACGAGATGCGGGTGCGCCGGGTCAGGAACTCCGAGTCGATCATGGCCTCACCGAATACGTCGCTGGTGCTTGTACGCGGGCTGGTCCCGCCTGGTGCCGCCAAGGGGGACCGCTTCGATCTCGAAATCGAAGTGGACCGCAGCAGCGAAACCACCGACCTGCAGGGTGGTTGGCTGATGGAGGCGAGACTGCTCGAGATTCTGAATGTCGGAAACTCGGTCCGGCAGGGACACACCCTGGCGCTCGGTCATGGGCATGTCCTGATCGATGCCCTGTTGGAGAGCGGCGGCGATAAGGCATCCCTCACGAAGGGAAAGATCCTGGGCGGCGGAATCGTCACCCAGGCCCGCGAACTGGGGCTGTTGTTACGGGATGAGCACACGAGCGCACAGACCAGCAAGCGCGTGGGGGACGCAGTCAATCGCCGTTTCTGGGTCGATCTGAACGGTTCCAAGAGTGGCGTCGCGATACCCCGCGATGACCGGTTCATTCGGCTGCTGGTCCATCCGCGGTACCACGATAACGTCATTCGATATATCCGAGTGGTGCAGCACATCCAGGTGGCCGAGAACGAGGATCCGGTTGCCTGGCTGGAATCACTGCGAGCCCGATTGAATCGGTCGGCATCGGCGGCCGTGGCCGCGCTGGAGCTCGAGGCCCTGGGGACAGAGGCGCTCACCGTCCTGGAGGAGGCCCTGGCAAGCACCGATCTCGAGGTGCGTTTTCACGCCGCCGAGGCACTGGCCTATATGAACCAGAAGTCGGCCGCCAACGTCCTTGGCGACGTTGCCCGACACGAACCGGCCTTTCGCTGGCGAGCCTTTACGGCCATGGCGGCCATGGACCAAACGGCCACCCACGAGGTGCTGATCTCGCTGCTGGATGAAAAAAGCGCGGAGACGCGGTACGGTGCGTTTCGCGCCTTGCGAAAGTGCCTGCCCAACGACCCTGTGCTCGGTGGCGAACTTCTGGGCGACTGCTTTTGGCTGCATCGCGTCAGTTCCACGGCCAGCCCATTGGTCCACGTGGCACGTGAGGAACGCCCGGAGATCGTCCTCTTCGGACCCGACCTGCAGCTGCGAGGACCGTGCCTCTTGTTCGCCGGATCGCGGATCGTAGTGCGTGCCGAGAGCGCCGACCAGGTTCTGGTTCGCAAGCTCTCGGGCGCGGACGACGATGAAACAATTCACACGTCGGGGTCACTCGCCGAGTGGATTCGTGCGATTGTCGAGCTCGGTGGCACCTACCCAGACGTCGTACAGGCGCTTCGTCAGGCTCGGCAGGATGGAGTCCTTCCGGCGCGTCTGGCGTTTTCTGCCATTCCCAAGCTCGGACGCACCTATCGGCGCGACGAGGTTCCGGAGCCGTCCGCCGCCGAGGAAGACCTGCCCATGATTCCCGTCACGGACCTATAGGGTCACGGCGCGACAGGACCTGCCGACATCCAGGTTCTTCGGCGGCACCAGGTTTTCTGGTTGGCCCATCCTTGTGAGCCGCTGCAGCCGGTCCCCGAGGAGCCAGATGCCGCGCGCTCACGACTCGTATTCCGCTCCTCGTAGCCACTTTCCCACGCGCATCCCACGCGCCTGGCAGGTCCTTCGGTCGCCTTCGGCTCCCTCAGGATGACAGGAAGGAACCGAGGATCCGAGGGACGAGGGCATTGTCCGGCAAATGGGGGCCTGCAAGTAAGGGCCGGCATGTCATCCTGAACGGAGCGGAGCGGAGTGAAGGACCTGCCAAACGCGACCGCGCCTGGCAAACTCGTTGCGCCTGGCAGGTCCTTCGGCTCCCGCAGGATGACAAGTCGTGGTTCGTCGAGGGTGATCGGGGGAGTTCGCAGTGGGAGGTAGGGGGTGATTCGTGCGGGGCGTGGACTGGGCTTGTGGGGCGTGCCGGCAAGCGCGCCCGCCGCTTTGGGGTACCGCGACAGGGGAACGGCGGCGCCACAAGAGAGGCGGGGGCCAAAGGTCGGACGCCGAAACGACGGGTGCGGTTGGCGTTCTGTTCCAGGGTGCGGGCTGGTAAACTAGCGAGTTTGGCAGTTCCAAGTACGGCGAGTCCATCGGCGATGCTCAAAGCGCTGGAAATCAACGGATTCAAGAGCTTTGCGGACCGGACTCGCTTTGAGTTCCCGCCGGGGATCACGGTAGTCGTCGGCCCTAATGGATCGGGCAAGTCGAACGTGGTGGATGCCATCAAGTGGGTCCTGGGTGAGCAAAGTGCCAAGAGCTTGCGTGGCCGCGAAATGGCGGATGTGATCTTTAAGGGGTCGGGTTCGGGACAGCGCAAGCCCGCCAACAGTGCGGAAGCGACCCTGGTCTTCGATAACTCGCGAGGGATGCTCGACCTCGACTCGGCCGAGGTTCAGGTGACGCGCCGCGTTTTTCGCGGGGGAGAGGGTGAGTACCTGGTCAACGGGCAGCCTTGCCGGCTGAAGGACATCAAGCAACTCTTTCGCGGCACGGGCGTGGGATCCGATGCGTACAGTCTGATCGAGCAGGGCAAGGTCGACAGTTTGCTGCAGGCTTCCGCGCACGAACGCCGGGCGATCCTGGAGGAAGCGGCGGGCATCAGTCGCTTCAAGGCCAAGAAGTTGGAGGCCGAGCGCCGGCTGGAACGCGTCGATCAGAACTTGCTGCGGCTATCGGACATCGTGGAGGAAGTGGACGGCCGATTGCGGCGTTTGAAATCCCAAGCTTCCAAAGCGCGGCGGTACAAGGAATTGTCGGACCGATTGAAACTCCTGAGGACGCACGTAGGGCACAGCGATTGGCAGGAGTTCTCCTTACGCCTCGACGTCGCGCAGCAGCGACTGGACACATTTCGGACGCAGGCCGAGGCCTTGCGGCAGGAACTGGCGCATCGGGAGGCCCTGGGCCGGGACCTGAGTGATTCGATGGCCGAAGCGCGAGATGAGCTGCGCCGATGCGAATCGGAGACTGCCGAGAGCCGGGAGCGACTGGCCTCCCTGGTCGCCGCTCGCAGCATGAGTGGAACGCGATTGGCGGAGCATGCGGCGAGCCAGGGGCAACTCCGCCAGCGAACCCAGGCCCTCCGGCTGCGGCATGGCGGCCTGGTCGCCTCGGCCCGGGAGCTGGAACAGTCGCGATCCGAAGCGCTCGAGACCCAACGAAGATCCGCCCAGTCGCTGGCAGTCGAAGTCAGCCAACTGGAAGCGATGCTGCACGCGGCCCAGGTTGCCAGGCAAGAAATCCAGTCGATCGAACGCCAGCGGACGGACGGGCATCAAGCGCAGGCGGAGGCCGAACGCACGCGGGCAAGATGCTTGGGGGCCATTGAGTCCGCCGAAGCGGCTTTGCAAGCCGCCTCGACACGGCAGACGGAACTCGACGCCACCACGCTGCAGTCCGAGGAGGAATTAGCGAAGAGCCAGGAATCCCACCAGTCCCTGGTCGACGAATCCTCTCGCCGAGACGCGACGCTGCGGACTGCCACACGCATGCGCAACGACCTGCAGCAGTCGCTCGATGCGGTCCGGGCCAATCTGGCCGAACAGCACGATCGGCGGATCGCCATTGGCGAGCGGATTGCAGTGCTTCAGGAGATCGAATCCCGCCTGGAGGGGATCGGCGAAGGGGTGCAGTGGTTCTTGCGCAAGGCGCAGGAGGCCCCCGAAGGACCCTTTGGCGATGTGCGTGGGATGGTCGCCGACCTGCTGGAAGTCATCGATGGTGCCAAGGCGGACATGATTGCCGCCGCATTGGCGGATCGAGCGCAACACCTCGTCCTGACCGGCGGCCGGTTGATTGACGAACTGCAGGCCAGACCTGTTGCGATGGCGAGTCGCGTGGGGCTGCTGCGAAATCCAGCGGTATCTCCACCGGTCTGGCCACTGCAGGCGACGTTGCGAGGGCAGCCAGGCGTCCTCGGCCGCGCTGATGAATTTGTACAGTCGACACCCGAATACCGGCACCTGCTGGATTGGCTGTTAGGGGACACCTGGTTCGTGGAGTCGCTCTCGGTGGCACTCCATTTCAGCCACTCCCTGGCGTGCCCCGTCCGTTTTGTGACGCCCCGAGGCGAGGTCTTGGAACGGGACGGGCGGCTGATGCTGGGACCGTATGTCGAGGGTGGCAACCTGATATCCCGGCGCGCCGAGCTGCGCTCCTTGCGAAACGAACTGGAGCAGGTCGAAAACTCCCACCGCGCAGCGCAATCCGAGGTCGATGCGATCCAGGGAGAGAGCGCTCGCCAGACGCACCTGGTCCACGAGGCGCAGGAGGCGCACCGTCAGTTGGAAGACCAGCGGCTCCGGGCACAGGCAGCCGTGGATGCCGCGCAGCGTCTGCTCAGTGAGCTGATCCAGCGGCGTAGCGAACTTGCGGCGGACTTGCGCGACGCCTCGAATCGACGGTCCAATGCACGGGAGGAACTGGAACTCACGAACCAGCTCCTTTATCGGCTGGAACAGGACCAAGAGTCCCTGGCCGGGCAGATCCGCGATCGCCACGCGGCCGTTACCCAGGGTGAACATGCCATCGCCATGGCTCGCGACCGCGTGGCGCAGAGCCAGGTTCTGGCCGCCACCAGCCAGCAGACGTCCGATGCCCTGACCAGTCGGCTCGATGCCCTGCACGAGGAGATTCGCGAGCGGGATCGCGAATTGTGCATGGCGGTCGACGAAGGTCGCAGCAACCAAGAGAGGTCACTGCAAGGGGAGCTCGCGTTGCTCCAAACCGGCAGCGAGATCGCCATCTGGACCTTGCGGCTCGAGGAGGTTGCTCGCCGGCAGCGGGCAGCTTCCGCCCGGACCGATGACCATACCCGGCAGAGCGCCAATCACATGCAAGCCTGTCAGCGGCTGCGTGAGGAGTTGACCGAGACGGAACGGGAATGTCATGTCCTGGACCTCGAAGTTCAGCGGGCCCAGCACGAACGACAGACACTCGCGGAACGGCTCCAGGAGGACTATGGCATCGATATCGCCGCGGAAATGAGTCCATCCAATCCAGAGGCCGCCGCGGAACGTGGCGAAGTCAACAGCGAGATCGTGGACCTGCGACGGAAACTTGCGCAGCTGGGCGCGGTCAACATGGATGCCCTGGCTGAGCTCAACGAACTGGAAGCCCGCTACGAAACGCTCGCCAGCCAGTATCGCGACCTGATGGAGGCCAAGGCTTCCCTGGAAAAGATCATTCAGCGGATCAATACGGACAGCCGTCGGCTTTACGCCGACACGCTGGACGCCGTCCGCGTGAACTTCCAGGCGCTGTTCCGCAAGGTGTTCGGCGGCGGCCGGGCCGACATCATCATCGAAGAAGACAAGGATCTACTGGAAAGCGGCATTGAGATCGTGGCAACGCCCCCCGGCAAACATTCCCTCAACCTGTCCCTGCTGAGCGGTGGTGAGCGAGCCCTTACGGCCGTGACCTTGCTCCTGGCGCTCTTCCAATACCGACCGAGCCCGTTTTGCGTTTTGGACGAAGTCGATGGGCCACTGGATGAGGCCAATATTGGAAGATTTGTCGGCGTGCTTAAGGAATTCTTGAACTGGACAAGCTTCATCATCGTAACCCATTCAAAAAAAACCATGACCGCTGCCGACACGCTGTACGGTGTCACGATGCAAGAGTCCGGCGTATCGAAGCGGGTCTCGGTTCGATTCGAAGATGTGAACGACAAGGGCGAGATCGTCGCGCGAGCGACCAACGATCAGGAATCGGGAAATGAACGTGGGGCTGCGTAGTACCTCGCAGGAGAATCACGCGATGACGTTGCTAGCGGAACGGTGGCAGTTTCTCGTCCTGGTGGTTGGGCTCTTGGCCTGGAACCAACCCTTGACGGCCGACGAACCACCTCGGGCGTCCCTCGACGGTACGGAATTGGGCTGGCGGGACCTCACCGAGGAAGATTTCGAGAACGTCAATTGCGACAAGGACACGTGGACCTGGCATGACGGAGGGGTGCGCTGTACCGGGCAGCCCGTCGGCGTCATACGCTCCAAGAAACCGTTTACGAATTTCGAGCTCATGGCCGAGTGGCGACATCTCAGCTCGGGAGGGAACTCGGGAATCTTCGTCTGGACATCGGATGAGGCGTTGAAGGACCTAAAACCGGGAACTCTGCCTCCCGGCGGCATTGAAGTGCAAGTGCTTGATCACGGCTATACCCAGCAATACGAGGCATCGACGGGCAAGAAGGCCGACTGGTTCACCACGCACGGCGATGTCTTTCCCGTGGGCAAGGCGACGATGAAGCCCTTTGCACCCGTATCCCCCGCCGGCGACCGGAGCTTTCCTCGGCAAGAACGGAGCAAGGGGCTCCGGGAATGGAATCACTACTACGTTCGCTGCATCAACGGCGAGGTTCGATTATGGGTGAATGGAGGGGAAGTTTCCGGCGGTACCGGCTGTGAGCCGCGAGCCGGGTATCTCTGCCTGGAATCGGAAGGGGCCCCCGTGGATTTCCGGAATCTGAGAATTCGGGAGCTCCCCTGAAACGTTTTCCGGCCCGCCTCGCTTGGGAATGTAGACATCCCAACGGCTGGGATGGCGCTCCGTGACGAGTTCGCCAGGTTTGTATGCACCGCCTTGATGCTTGTGTCGCGAGTTTCTTGCTGAGATGGCGCTGGCCGTTGTTCGCGGTCGGCGTGGTTCTGGGTCTCTTATCTCTGCGGCCGGGTTCCACGCTGAAGTACGATCGAACCATCGAGAACATGTTTGCGCCGGACGATCCGCTGCTCCAGCCGCATCTGGAACTCAAACGGATCTTTCAGGGAAACGACGTGGTTCTGGCGGTCTATGACGATCCGCAGCTCTTGAATCCCGACCAGAGCGGAATGAAGCGATTGGAGCGGATCCGCAAGTCGCTGCAGAAGATCCCTGGAGTTCGTGGCGTGCTCAGCCTGGAAATGCCCGTCGGCACCGATGTGGTGGAGCCGGACAGTTATGTGCACGAGCAGATCCGCAAGTTGTTTGAGGGGTTCACCCATGGAGCCGACGGACGGACGGCCAGTATCGCCTGTCTCCTGGAACCTGCGGAACGAAGTCCCACGTCCCGAGCGCAGCTGATCGCGGCGATGCGAGCCCAAATGGCCAACCTCCCTGACGGTTTGAAGCCGGGTCGAATCACGGGCGAGCCGGTGATGATCCATGACGCGTTTGGCTACATCGAAGACGATGGCCATCGCCTGTTTTGGGCCACGACCATTTGCCTGGGACTCGTGATCTACTGGTTCGTGCGAAGTCTGAAATGGGTTGTGATTCCCCTGGTTGTCGTGCAGCTTGCCCTCCTTTTGACGAACGGCCTGCTGGGCGCCATGCAGTTGAAGCTGAGCATGGTCAGTTCGATGCTCACTGCAGTCGTCACGGTGGTGGGGATTGGCGCGGTCATGCACGTCCTGGTGCAGTACCGCCAGGCCATGTCGCGCGGGAAGGGGGCATGGCGAGCGTTGGTCCAGACGTTGCACCAGCTGGCGGCACCCATTTTTTGGGCCTGCCTGACCGACACCATCGGCTTTGCATCGCTGCTGATTGCGTATGTCGGCCCAGTCCGTGAATTTGGCCTGATGATGGCGCTGGGGTCATTGATGGTCCTGGTCAGCGCGATCCTGGTACTTCCTGCACTCGCCTCGATCAGCACGCGCCGCGAACAGGCCACGCCAACCTGGAATGATCGGTTGATTGCCGGTCCGCTGGTCTGGCTGGCACGCGTGGTGGACCGTCATGCGCTGTCCATTGCCGCCGTGACGTTCGTATTCTCGCTGTTCGCCATGGCGGGAACTGCGTGGCTCCGCGTCGAGAGCGACTTTACGCGGAACTTTCGCACATCGACGGATATTGTCCAGTCCTACGACATCGTGGAATCGCACCTGGGGGGCGCGGGTGTCTGCGACGTGATCCTTCCCGCGCCGCAGCCGCTCGATTGGGCATACCTGCGTCGGGTCCTGATCTTTGAATCGCAGCTGCGCCGCGACGTCCGCCTGGTCGGACAGCCGGACGCTGCGCCGCCATTGACGAAGGTGATCAGTCTGGCGGACATTCTGTACCGTGCCGCCCCGTCCGACATTTCGCGGATGCGCCCACGACGCCAGCAGCTGCTGATCAATGCCGGACTGCGGTCGATGCGGAAAGGGATCCCGGAATTCTTCGCGGCACTCTATTCCGTCGATCCAGACGACCCGCAGAAGGCCTGGTATCGTGTGATGTTGCGTTCGCGGGAACGGCAATCGTCTCGACAGAAGCTTCAGATCGTTGATCAAGTCGACAAGATTGCGCGCAAGCACTTTCCCCAGGCGCAGGTTACGGGCTACTTCGTATTGCTGGCGAATCTGATTGACAGCTTGCTCAGCGATCAATGGCGATCGTTTGCCGTCTCCATCGTCGGGATCGCCCTGATCATGTGGCTGGCCCTGCGTGACCTGCGACTCGTCATGATCGCCATGGTGCCCAATGTCATTCCCATCACCGTCGTGATGGGACTCACGGGCTGGCTGGGGATTGACCTCAACATGGGAGCCGCGATGATTGCCGCCGTATCGATAGGGCTCTCCATCGACGGTTCCATCCATTACCTGATCGAGTTTTCCCGGGCGAGGGCCCGGGGCAGGGGCCTGCCGGAGACCATCGAACAGATTCAAAAATCGGTGGGGATGAGCATGGTCTACACCACGTTTGCCCTGATGGCGGGCTTCGGTGTACTGGCCACCAGCCGTTTCATTCCGACTGTCTACTTCGGAGTCCTCATGTGTGCCTCGTTGCTGTTCACGTTGCTCGGGACGCTCTTGTGGCTCCCGCTGCTGCTTCAAGTGACGGAGCCGAACGGCCAGTCCCTGGCGGCCGACATCCACTGCTCCGACCCGGTGTCCGGAAACGGTCACCTGGCAACTCCACGAATTGACAGGGCCATGGAAACCCCCTAGAACCGACCCCGGTGAACCTGTGCCACAACGGCCGGGACCACGGATCACGGACTTTTGCGGGGTGACGATCATGCCAGCGCACGCATCCATGTCGAGCCTCGTTATCGTTCTGGCACTGACGAGCGGGTCGGTTCATGCTCAGGAGTCACCTCCCACGGATGTCCCCATGAAAAACCCATTCTTTACTCCCAGTTCCCTACCGTTGGGTGCCCCGGATTTTGGAGCCATCGAACATCGGCATTACGAGCCTGCCTACGACGAGGGGATGCGAAGCCAGCTGGAAGAGGTGCAGCAGATCGCCCGTCAGCCGGCATCGCCCACCTTTGAGAACACGCTGGTGGAGATGGAGAAGACGGGTCAGATACTGAACCGCGTGGAACACGTCTTTTCCAATATGGCCTCAGCCCATACGGATGAGACCATCCAGAGGATTCAGACCGAGATGGCTCCAAAGCTCGCAGGGCATACGGACGATATTCGACTCAATCGAAATCTGTTTGGCCGGATTGACCAGTTATTTTCCCGGCGTGACCAGCTGGCGTTATCGGAAGAACAGCAACAACTGTTGAAAGAGCAGTATGAGAGTTTCATCCGGGCCGGCGCCGGGCTGTCGGACTCGGATCAGGTTCGAGTACGGGCGATCAACGAAGAGCTTTCCCGGTTGACCACGAAGTTCCAGGAAAACCTGTTGGCAATTACCAAGCAGATTTCGGTGGTAGTGGACGACGTTGCCGAACTCGAAGGAATGACCTCAGGCGACGTGGCGGCGGCGCGTCAGGCGGCCGAGGACCGAGGACTGCCGGACAAGTATCTTCTGGCAATCACCAACACCACACGACAACCGGTCCTCGTGTCGTTGAAGAATCGAGCCTTGCGGCAGCGGGTGTGGGAGGCGTCCGCCCAGCGGGGACTCGGCCAGAAGGGCGGCCTCGACAATCGAGATCTTGTGTTGCGGATCGCGGCGCTCCGCGCGGAGCGAGCCCGTATCTTGGGATTTGACAACTACGCGGCGTACGCGCTCCAGAATCAAATGGCCGAAACACCCCAGGCGGCATTGACCATGCTGACCGATCTCATCCCCGCGACCCAGCAGAAGTTCCGGCAGGAGAAGGAGGAGATCCTGGCGGTCTTGCGGCAGGAAGGGGCCGACTTCGAGCTCGCCCCGTGGGATTGGGAATACTACGCCGAACGGGTGCGCCAAGCGAAGTACGACGTCAACGACGACGCCGTGAGGCCGTACTTTGAACTCAACCGCGTCCTTCGCGACGGTGTGTTTTTCACCATGCAGCGATTGTACGGGGTCGAGTTCAAAGAACGATCGGACTTGCCCGTGTATCATCCGGATGTTCGAGTATTCGATGTCCTCGACGCCGATGGAACGCTCCTCGGTCTCTTCTATGCCGATTACTTTGCCCGTGATTCCAAGCGTGGGGGCGCCTGGATGAGCTCCTTTGTGGATCAATCCCGCCTGCTGCATGAGAAACCTGTGATCGTGAACGTGATGAATATCCCCCGGCCCGCCGCGGGAGAACCGGCGCTCATCAGCTTCGACCACACCACGACCATGTTTCATGAAATGGGACACGCCCTGCATGGCCTGTTCTCGTCGGTCGAATACCCCACACTCTCGGGAACCTCGGTGCCCCGCGATTTCGTCGAATTCCCGTCGACCTTCCACGAAGATTGGGCGATTCACCCCGAGGTACTGTCGCATTACGCCAGGCATCATGAGACGGGGGATCCCATACCCGAGGACTTGTTGAAAAAGATCGTGGCGGCCAGCAAGTTCAACCAGGGTTTTGATACACTCGAGTACGTCTCGGCTGCACTGCTGGATCTGGAATGGCACTCCTTGGCGCAGGGGGAGGTGCCCGCCGATATGGAGGCCTTCGAAAGCGTGGCACTCCGAAAATATGGATTGGCCGAGCCCCTGGTGCCTCCCCGGTACCGCAGCCAGTTCTTCGCGCACATCTGGTCGGGTGGGTATGCGGCGAGTTATTACGCCTATCTGTGGAGTGAGGTGTTGGCCGCCGATGCCTTCGCCCACATGGCAGGGCAGGGTGGCCTCACACGCGATAACGGGGCCCGTTTTCGCGATCGGATCCTCGCTCGAGGCGGAAGTCGCGAACCGATGAAGATGTACGTCGATTTTCGCGGCAAGGCCCCGACGGTCGATTCCCTGCTGATCCGGCGCGGGTTGCGCTGAAACGCCGTCAGGCACGGTCACGACGGAGCACGACGATCCGCGGGTGGATCTGGCTGGGTACCTCCCGGCCACAGAGCCAGGAGGTTGGCCACGATCAACAGCAGGCCTCCCATCACGATTCCCCAGCCGGGACGTTCCGAAGCATAGTGGAGCCCCAGCACGGGGGCCAGCCAGCCAGGGAGGCACATGGCCCACAACGTGGCAAACAGCGGTTCGAGCGCATAGATCACGGCGGCTTCGGAAGGAGATACGAACGGCTGGTAGGAGTTCATCAGTTGAAAAGCGACCACGGTACAGAAGATGGACAGCGTCCCCGTCAATCCCCAGAAGCGCCAATCCCCCAGCCAATCCCGCCAGTCGGGCATTCCGGAATGGGATGGAATACTCCAGGAGGCGATGGCATAGGCCGCTCCTCCCACGAGGATCGTGACCAGGAACAGCCCGGGCGATAGTTGGCTCGTGGCAATGCTGCTGCTGGCTCGGTCGATCAACAGGATCTGGCCGGCGAAGACCCAGGCGGCGAGAATCGTCAGTACATCTCCCCAGCCCAGCTGTGAACTCCAATCCGGGGCCAATCGAGGCCCCGCCACACCCCAGGTGACCATGCCAGTCAGCACGGCCATACCGAGCAGGGCCAGCAGCCCTCCCAGCACGAGCGACCACGCAGGCAATTGATGCCGAAACAGCAGGAGGAGAACGGGAGTGAACACCACGGTGAGACTCGTTAAGAAGCCACTCCGCGACGCGGGGATTTCGTTGAGCGCCATGTTTTGCAGGATCATGCCCACCGAGAATCCCAGTCCGGTGGCCACACCCCAGCCCCAGTGCCTTGCCGACATTCCGGCGAAGACGGCTGGTTGCGTGATCCACAGCAGGACCAGTGCCAGACTGAAGCGCACGCAGACTAGAAACGCGGCGGCCTGCGCGAAGTGCCCGAATGCATCGGCCGACAGCGCCATCGCTTCATCGTCGGCCAACCCCAACATGACCTGGTTCGTCATTTTCATCACAGGAAACGAAATGCCCCACAGTACGCTGGTTGCGACCAGCATCCGGATGGCTCGACGCGTGTGGGCAGGTGGGTGGGGGATGACGTGTTCCTCGCGAATCGGGTGATCGAGTATATCGGGCCCCTGGTACGAGCGGTATCGATGCGGGGCGGCACGGGATCACGAGGGCCTTGGGCCGACTCGGCGACGAGTCGACCGCGATTGGCCAGCTGCCTTCCACCCGGATATACTCCTGGGAGGAGCCCGATGCGATGATCGGGCGTGCTGAGAAGAGAACCTGGATACGTGCGGCCGACTTAGGGCACGACGGAAGGACTCATATGACCATTAGTGAAGATCATGTGCGTGAAGAGTTGAAAAAGGTCATCGACCCAGAGCTCTTTGTCAACATAATTGATTTGGGCCTGGTCTACGTGGTAGACGTCAAGGAAGCGGCCGACAGTAAATCGGATGTGATGATTGAAATGACCATGACCAGTCCCGCATGCCCCGCCGGGCCCCAGCTGATCCAAGGGAGCAAGGCCGTGGTGGGGCAGATGAACGGGGTTGGGAACGTGGAGATCAGGATTGTGATGGATCCTCCCTGGACACCCGATCGGATGACGGAGGCTGCTCGGGATCAGCTGGGGATCTTTTGACCAGGACTGCGGCCCCATCGCGCAGTTTTTCACTGGGGTGCACGACGACCTGGTCAGCAGGCTGAAGTCCCTGCAGGATCTCCGCCTCCCATCCATTGCGGTGCCCCACGCGGACCGTGCTCAGGTGGGCGTGGCGCCCGTTGATGACGAAGACGGCCCAGTGGTCTCCATCTCGAAAGAGAGTACTGACGGGAACTTTGGTGACGTGGGGGGACTCCCAGGTGACAATCCGCGCTTCGACGCGGAAGTTATCCTTGAGTTGCGATCGCTCTTTCACGGAATTCACCAGATCGATGATCACATTGACTCGTTGTTCTTCCACTCCCAGGGCCGAGACCTTGGTGAAGCCCGAAGGTTCGATCGTCCGCACGCGTCCTTTCAGCCGGTGGTCACCACCCCAATGTTCAATCCAGACCTGAGCGCCGGGTCGGATCTTGACCGCGTCTCCGGAAAGGACATCGACTTCGACTTCCAGATCGTTGGGATCGCCGAGTTCCACGAGGGGTGTGGCGGGTGCGACGACTCGGGAACTTTCCTGGTGGATCCGCAGCACTTCCCCATCGATCGGGGACTTGATGTCGAGATTAGCCGGCAGTTCCTTTCCGGAGACGACGGGGTTTGCCAACAGGAGTGCGGCTCTTGCCAGTTCCAGTTCGAAGGTGGCGATATCCTCGGCGTAGCGTGCCGCTTCGTATTCCTCGGAACGAGTCCGGAAGAGCATTTCCGAGTTTTCCAGTTCGGAACGAGAGATGATGCGATCATCGGCCACGGCCTGAGCGCGTCGCAGTTCGGATTCAGCGTACTTCAGGGCGGCCTGAGCGCCCTTGAGGGTTCGCTGGCTTCGTTTGACCCGGGCCTCGCCGGCCTTGACCCGAGCTTCGGCCTGCGCGAGTTCACGGGCATCGAGCATATGGGGACTTTGGGGTTGGATGGAGGCAATCAGCGTCTTGCCACGCTCCACCGGATCGCCGGGGCGCAGTTCGATTCGCTGCAATTGTCCCCCCAGGGGTGCCGAGACCATGTACCGCTCGCGAATGCGGGTCTTCCCATCTTCGTTGACCGTTACCTGGAGCGGGCCCGTGGTGACCGGCGTAATCTCCACATCCACCGGTTTCGGCCAGAACGCGTACACCAGCGCCGCCGTCAGACCAATCCCGCAAAGCAGCAGGCACAAGGTTCTTACGTAGTACCGCATGCGCCCTGCTTACTCCCGAGTCTTGAGCACGCGGATCAGGTCCAGCTGGTCGATCCGCTGTCGCACAACCAGCCCCGATACGACGGTGGCCACCAGGGTGACCACAGCGGCCATGCCGAACGTCGAGCGATTGACGACCAAGGGGATACGGAACAGTTCGGTATCCATACCCAGGGTCGACCAGGCCGCAAATCCATAACCGATCCATAAGCCCAGGGGAATGGCCACCAAGGTGAGAACCGCCAATTCGCCCAGCAACAGCAGTGACACTTCCTGCCGCGTGAGCCCCAACACGCGCAGCGTGGCAAACTCGCGACTGCGTTCCGCCAGAGAGACCCGAGCGCCGTTGTAGACGACCCCAAAGGCAATGATGCTGGCGAAGAGGATGTTGTAAAAGCGAATCCGCATGAGATTCTCACCGACGGTCTTTTCAAAGTTCGCAATGGCCGCCTTCTTGATGGTGACACTGGCAACCGTCGGCGTATTCTTGAGCTGCGCGTACAGGTCCCCGATCTGGCGCCCGTCCATTTGGAGATAGGCCCCGGAAACACTCCCTTGCTCGTGCATCATCCGCTGGAGGGCGTCACAGCGCATGTAGGCGTTCAGTCCTCCGTATTCTCGAATGATGGACGAGACAGGGACAGACCACTGAGGCCGTGCCCCTTCCATCGCCTCGATGTGCACCCGCTGACCTACGCCGACCTGCAACAGTTCGGCCAGCTTGTCAGAAATCAGCAGACCTTCTTCGGGAAGTCGTACCGTTCGTCCACGGATATCGCGCAGGCGATATAGATCGCACGGCTGAGGCAACCCCAAAACCACAACCCGACGCGACCTGTGCTCCCGGCGAATGCGGCAGGGAACCGTTCGAAAGGACTCGCTGCGCAGTACCCCAGGGAGGTGGGAGGCATCCAGATCGGCGGCCTGGGAAAGGGGCTCGAAGTAGCTTACCGTGACATCCTGGCGCTGGGTCCATTGGAACTGATAGTCGATCATGTACTGGAGGGCATCGGCCGTGAAACTGCCGAGCACCAGCACCGAGACCGCCAAGGAGATCCCCAGGCAGGAGAGGGCCGACTTCACGGGGGTGCGTTCCAGCTGCCGCAGGATCATCCTGGCCGGCAGTGACACCAGGTGCCCAAGCCCGAGCCGTTCCAGCAGTGTCGGATGAAACTGGGCAGGCGCTTCGGGACGCATCGCCTCGGCAGGTGGCAGCCGCATGGCCCGCCACACGGCCGTTGCGGTTCCCAAGAGGCTGGCACCTCCCAGGATCAACATCGCCAAGGCCACAATGGCCGGGTCGCAGTGATATTCGAAGTTGGGAAACTTGTAAAAACGGCAGTACATGCCGGTCAGGCCCTTTCCCAGGTAGGCCCCCACCGCGGTTCCGGCCGCCACGCCGATGACCACCAACACGAGCACCATCTTGATATAGTGCCAACCGACTTCACGGCGTCCGTAGCCAAAGGCCTTGATCGCCGCAATCTGCTCCCGCTGCGTACTGATCAATCGAGAGAGCACGACATTCAGGAGGAACGCCGCCACCGACAGAAAGATGGAAGGGGCCATCACTCCCATGGTGGAGAGTTGTTGGATCTCCTGACTGATGTAGTGGTGGGAGATCTGATCGTCGCGGCCGTAGGCACCAATACCTCCGTAGGGTTCCGTCAGGTCATCAACTCGCCGCAGGACCTCGGGTTCCGACGCCCCGCGCATGAGGGACAGCGAGGCATCGTTGAAGGCCGACTCCATGTTGAGTGCGGCCGACAGGTGCCGGTACGACATCCAGAAGACTCCGTACCGCTTTTCGTCGGGCAAAAGGCTGCCAGCCCGGATTTGAATCAGATACTCGGGGGAGAGCCCGATACCCACGATTTCCAATTCCCGCCGACGGCCATTGATGATCGCCCGGATGTGGTCGCCGGGATGGAATCCGTGAGCGAGCGCGAAGGCCTCTGTGGCGATCACTTCATTGTCGCGGGCCGGATCCAACGGGCGGCCGCGTCTCAAGTAGACGTCATTCAGCGCGGCCTCGGTATCCTCGGGCAGCGAGATCAGTCGTCCGACGGCCGGTTCGTTCAAATCGGGCACATCGAGCGATACCTCCGTGGCGATGCGGGGCGCCACGTCTCGAACACCAGGAATCTCTGCCATTCGGTCGGCCAGAGTCTGCGGCGCACGTTTCAAATGGACGAAGACATCAGCGAACCGGGATTCCTCATAATAGGCGTCGCGGGTCCCCTTCAGGGATTGCAGCGTCGTCAGCGACATGACAAAGGTCGCGATGCCGGCCGCCATGACCAGGCAGATCGCCAGGGCTTGCCCCCGAATGTGCCATAGGTCCCGTAACAGCTTGCGATCCAGGGCGCTGACGATCATTACCAAACCAGCTCTCGGGCTGCCTTTTTCTGCTGGACGTGGCGTTCCGATGCCACCTGACCGTCGGACAACATCACGACGCGATCGGCAACATCCGCAATGGCTGCGTTGTGCGTAATCACCGCTGTGGTCGTTCCGATCTGGGAATTGACTCGCTGGATGGCCTCCAAGACCACCACGCCGGTCTTGACGTCCAGGGCCCCCGTTGGCTCATCACAGAGCAGGACTGCCGGATTCTTGGCAATGGCGCGTGCGATCGCGACGCGTTGCTGTTCGCCCCCCGACAACTGAGAGGGAAAATGATCCATCCGATCTGCCAGTCCCACGATCTGCAGAGCCTCTTCGGGACGCATGGGCCGAGACGCCACTTCCGTGATCAGCGCCACATTTTCGCGGGCGGTCAAGCTGGGGATCAAGTTGTAGAATTGGAACACAAAGCCTACGTGCTCTCGCCGAAACCGCGTCAGGTCGTCGTCATTGAACCGCGTCAGTTCCTGATCGACATAGCGCACCTGGCCGCTCGTCGGAACGTCCAATCCACCCAGGATGTTCAGCAGGGTGGATTTGCCGCTTCCAGAGGGTCCCAGCAATACAAGAAACTCGCCCGGGAACAGGTCCATGTTCACGCCCCGCAGGGCATGCACATCGACTTCGCCCACGTGATAGACTTTCGTGAGGTTGCGCGCTTCAAAGACGGGATGGACGGAGCAGTCGGCGGCGCCGCTGGGCGGTGAGCTGGCCATGTCGCACCTGGGGTGTTCCGTGGGCGGATGTCACGGTTGCCACAGATTCTACCCTCTTTCTGGGAGGATCGGACACGAGGCACGAGCGGCCGGGGATGGCGACGGTCGTTCTCAGCTCACCTTCCCCTCGCTGCGCTCGACCCTCCCGAAGGGTGGGTGAAGAAACGGTCATTCTCTGCGCACCCTCGCATTGCTGCGCTCGACCCTCCCGAAGGGGAGAGCGTGAAGATATCGTCCACGAATCGCGCACGGTCATTTAGCCGCCTGCTGGCCCCCAATTCCCCTCGTCACCGCGGGGAACGGTGGACCAGGCGCTGGGTTCCTGATGCGGGCGCTTCGCCGATTGTGATGTCCAGCGAATGGGGACCGGCTCAAAGCGAACGGCATCCAGTGAGGCCGTATGCAAGTCGCCACTGCCGAAGAGTGAATCCTGCGGTTCAGCGCGGGGCAGGGCCGGCCGGTTGACCCAGGGTGCCTTCGGAGTTCGCGGATCCGGGATGGGCCGAAAGGTCGAAGCCGCGGCAGGCGTGCTTTCCAACGCGGCGCTGCGGCTTGCCGACGGGCTCGACAGGCCCGGTCCACCCACGAATCGACTCTGACTTCCCGAACTCGATGCAGGAATCGGATGCCAACCTTCTTCCATCGACTGGAGGGCGGGAGAAAGGGTCGCCGTGGAACTCGGCCCGATGCCGGGTGTCGTCGTCCCACGAGAACTGGAGTTGCTATCGATGCCGTTCGTGTACGGCTGCGTGTTGTAGCCATTTTGTGGATCGAGGCTCGGCCGCTGCTCGGACCCCGCACTCGAAGCGGCTGGCGTCGCCGCCTGCTGATCGGAAGGGGAAGCCGGCTGCCAGGGGCCGTAGACGGTCCCGTCTGCGCCCGATTGCGTGGCGGCAGGGATAGGTGTCGGGTTCATCGTATCCGGCAAGGCACTGCCCGCGCAGCTCGAGCACGATGGGCTCGTCGTCGCCGGTGTCGATGGCGACAGGGACGGTGAGAAATCGGCAGGTGTGGCATACCCCGCACCTGGGGCCGGGCTCACCTCCGTCCCCACGGCCGTGCCGCCACCCCAGGAGGTGACCGTGGCGGGACTCGAGGCCACTGGCTGCCAGTTCGAAACAACCGTCGCGCCGCCGCTGGAGAACGCATTCACGGGGCATCCGCCACTGCAGGCAGGCTGTGCTACGGCCGTTGTGGCAGGCCATTGTCCCCAGGCCGTGACCGGCTGACGCTGGACTTCAAAGCTGGATGCCGGCTGCATCATCGTGGCGGTCCCCACGGTAACCGGTGTGAACGAAGTGACGGGGACGGAAGTGCCCAGTGTGGGCGCCTGGGCGGCAGCGCACGTGGAGCAGCCGGAGCTGAACGGGAAAAACGCTGTCGTGGCCCCCGTCGTGGGAGGCAAGGTCCCAACGACGACTGGCTGTGGTGTCGCCACCGTTCCAATGACCGTCGTGGTTGGCACGGCGCACGTCTGTGCTCGCCGACACGCGCAGCAGGGGAACAGCCAGCTGAACAATTGGGCCTGGCACTTCGGTTGCGGCACTCCCATTCCCAGTGAAAAGAACATCGTGCCACAGACGAGCGCTCGTTGCACCAGCCTCTTCATATTCGGTCTCCACAAGTCGCGAAGCAGGAAATTCGTCCCTGCTTCCGTTAGAAACGTTTGGCCACCGGTTCGTCAAGCAGCGACAGCATCGGCTTGAACAATTGGTAAAAAGTTACACCTATGCGGACTTTGGCGCGCAGGTTCCAGTTTCACGCCAAGGGACGCTGGCGGCCCGAAATTGCGACACGCCGAAGAATCGTAGGTCACACCGCAGACAAAGTGAAGGAAATTCACGGCGCGGGTCGGTTGGCAGGTGGGATGGCAACGATGGTACGAATAAACGGGTCAAATAGCGGCAAGCGAGCGGCGCCGTGCCGCCAGGCCTCGGCGGTCGGAATCCTGAGTGTCCCATCGCTATCAGTGACTGCGTCGTCGGCCGATTCCGCCGCCTGGCCTCCAAACGGTAGTCGCCAGCCACCTCGGCCACTTCACGTCGGGTTTCGCGGGCGGTACGAACGCAATCGCTGTTGCGCCGCGGCGGCCGCCGCTCGAATGCGGGTATCCGGATGGGCGTCGGCCAACCGTACCAGCAGGTCCCGGCAATCCTCGTCGGCGAAGTATTCCAGTACGTAGACGATCCGCACCAGCTGACGCCATTCCTCCAGCGCCAGCTGCTGTTCCAGGGAGTCTCCTCGCAGCAGCCGGTCGAGACTCAGGCGACGTTCGAGTGACATGCGTTCCTGGCTGGCAGCCTGCAATTCCTTGCGAATTCGGGCGTGGCGGGACAAGAGGAGTTGAAAGGCGCGGGTGCGGACGGCGAAGTTTGGGTCATCGAGCTGTTCGATCAACCGGGCAATGGTGGCCGGGTCCCAGGGGACGACCACATCTCGTAGTTCGGAGCGGATGGCGGCCGTCGCCTGACTGCGATGCTCCAGACACCAAAATAATCCGGTCAGGTCCCTTTCCGATTGCAGGGCGTCCATGGCTTCGGCGGCATCCTGGTACGGTCTCCGCGTTCCGGACTGCTCCGCCAGGGATTGCAAGAGCGCCGCAGTGTCCCAAATCCGGCATTCGGATTGGTGGTGCGGTTGTCCCAACATGGCGATTCGTCGACCATCTGCGGAAACAGCCAGCTCCACGTCGTTTGGATCAAGGCCAGGAAGCGTCCCCAGCAATCGCTGGCTCGTTGCGTCCCAGGCCCACAATTTGCCGTCCCCGGCCGAAAACAGAAAGAGTGAATCGGGAGTGATGCGCAGGGCCTGAACCGGCTTTTCGTGGCCCAACAAGAGTCCCGTGCCGTTCCGTCGACGCGCCATCCGCAGGTGAATGAACGGGTTCTTTCGTTCTGCGACGGCGAGCCATCCGCCCATTCCCATGGCCAGCACTGCGGGTTCGTCACCCAGCGTCGTTCCGACGGACTGATCGTGCCGCCGCAAGTCGTAGAATTTCAGATCATATTGCGACTGGGCCCGGACCTCGAAACTGAGCAGGAGTTTGTCGCCATCGGGTGAAAAGGCCAACGGGACGGCGTGGTGTGCCTCACGCAGCGGAATGACCTCGCGCTCTTTCATGTCCGGGATATCGAAACGAAGGACACGGTGGTCTGCGACGGTCTGAATGCGTCCGTCCGCCATCAGTTGCAGGATTTCGCCCGGTTCATCGATTTCGCGCAATCGTTCACCGGTCGATACCTTCCAAAGGGAAATCGAATGGGACGTTGCGGGCCCGGCGGTGACCAGGTATTGGCCATCCTGGCTGAACACCATGGCATCGACTCGGAAATCCAGATCGGGAAGCTGACTGACCAGCCGGCCCGCGTCGACATCCCAGAGTTCGATGCGCCAGTCCGCAGATCGCGTCGCGGCCCAGCGGCCGTCGGGCGAAAGTGCCAGGCCGCAGGTGCCATCCACCGAGCCGCTTTCATCGTGCGGGTGGAATACCGCCAGAGGGCGATGAGATGAGGCATGGTCGCTGGCGGGATCGGTGACCTCCGCGGGATGGGTCCCGACCTGGGGTTCGTCACACCGACCGATCCAGGCGGTTAACCAGACGGCCAGGCAGGCGACAGTCCAAGGTGACGGGCTGTTCATGGGCGTGCATCCCCAGGTCCCCCATTGGGCGACACACTTCATCATACCACCTTTGGCACAGCCGCACGAAGGGAAACTGGCCGGAGTCAAGGGGTTGCGTCGATGCAGAACAAGCTTTCCGCGGTCCGCTGCAGAATGGTTCCGTCGACCAACACGGGAGTTGAAACGGTGTCCTCCCCCAGCGCGTTTTCCGCAACCAATTCGCCCGGCTTGGTAATATCGACGACAAAGGTCGTACCATCCTCGCGGGTGAGGTACAGGTAATGACCGGCCAGAATCGGGGATGCGCTGTACGTCGAGCGAGACTTGGGCAGCTGCTGCTCCCAGAGCGTTTTTCCTGTGGCGACCTCCAGACAGCTCACATGCCCCTTGTCGCTGCACAGGTACACCTTATCGTTCGCCACGGCGGGGGTGGGGACATCAATCTCCACGTCGTCCCGTACCCAAGCCACGTGACTGTCCGTGACATTTCCTTGTCCGCCAAGTCGGATGGCCGTGAGGGTCGATCCCCGCGCATAGGGCACCAGCAATTGGGACCCAGCCAGCACCGATGAGGCAATCGAACGATACAGACGATCCTGTTCCGGATTCAAATCTCCCACCCGCCAGACTTCGCGGCCATCGCGCACATCGTGGGCGGTTACGTGGTCGGCCCCGGTCACGAAGAGCATCGGTTCCTCGGGTGTACCTCCCAATACGGGGGTGGCGTAACTTTGGCAGGCCTCTTCCAATTCCGTTAGCAAGCGGTCCTGTTTCCATACCAGTTCACCGGTATCTTGGGAAAACGCTGCAAGATACGACGGGCCCTGCTGAATGCAGGCCACGATCACCAGGTTGTTTGTCAGGATGGGTGATGTTCCCAGATCGAACCAGAGCGTGTCCTTGGTGAAGCGTTCCTGAAGATTGGTCTGCCAGACGATTTGCCCCTGAAAATCCAAACAGGCCAGGTCGCCGCTCTTAAAGTAGACGAAGACGTGTCGACCGTTGGTGGCAGGTGACGGGTTGCAGCTCGAGGCCTTTGCGTGTCGGGCGGCACGCAGCGCGCCCACATGGGTCGTCCACAGCACTTTGCCGGACCGATCCAGCGCCACGACGGCATTTTTCTCCCCATCTTCGCTCGTCACAAACACGTGATCGCCTGCCACCGCCGGAGTGGAGCCACCCTTGCCGGGCAGTGAAGCTCTCCAGCGGATGTTCGTTTCACGATTCCAGGTCGTGGGATAGGTGCCCGATACGGCCACGCCATTGGCCGTCGGCCCGCGCCAATTGGGCCATTCATCACTCACGAGTGGCGAGCTTGCGAAATGGGTCAGCAGAGCGGCCAGCAGCACCGGCGTGGCCTGGCCGACGAAACGAACGTTCGATGGGAGTAACGGCATGAGGATCCTCTCAGTTTTCGATTCGGTACAGGGCCTTCTCCGTCCGCAAGTAAAGGGCATCGTCATGGCAGGCCGGGGATGCCATACAGCCACTTTCCAGCTCATTCTTGGCGAGTTGCTCAAATGTCGTGCCCGGCCGAATGATGTGGGTCGTCCCCTCGCGATCGGAAAGGTAGATGACGCCCCCTGCATCGATGGGTGACGCGGCGTAATTGCCACCCAGCCGCTCCTTATAATGCAACGTTCCGGTTGCCGCATCCAAGCATGAAAAAACACCCCCTTTGTCGGAGACGAAGTAGAGCTCCGAGTCAATCAGGAGGGGGGACGAGATCAGGGGGACCTGCTTTCCGAATTGCCAGGTGATCTTCGGCTCACGGAGTTCCCCTTCTGGGCGGTAGGACAATGCCAGCAAGCGCGACTCCATGAAACCGGAACAGACAAACAGTCGTCCGTCCGCCGCCACGGGGCGCGGGACATTGGAGAACCCCAAGCCGCCGTAAGCAACTTTCCACAGTTCTTCCCCCGTGGCCGGGTCGTAGCCATAAACCCAATTGGGAGCGGGCGAAACGACCACGTCGCGGCCAGCCATCCGCACCATCAGGGGGGTGCCGTAGGCCTTCTTGAACTGCGGGTTATCGTGCATGGTTCCGCTCCGAAGCGTCTTCCAGGCGATCTTTCCTGTTTCCTTGTCCAAGGCAACGATGTACTGCACGTCACTGCCATCACAGTGGACGATCACGTGGTTGTTCCAAAGGATGGGGGAACTGCCGGGACCCGTCTCGTGCTGGATCTTCAACTCGTCATTTGTCCAGACGATGTCGCCGGTCGCGGTATCGATCGCAGCCGTGCCATGGGTGCCAAAATGGCAATAGACGCGCCCGGCTTCGATGACAGGCGTGGGGGAAGCGTAACTGTTCATGGAGTGGATCGGATCGGGGCGAGCAACCTCGAAAAGCCGCAGGTCGTACTGAATCGCCCCCGTATCGCGGTCGATGCAGAGGGCTCGCAGTTCCAAGTCGCTGGCCACACTGAGGGACATGACCTTCGCCGCATCGCCGGACGCCTCGAGTCGCGCCTGGGCCTCCTGCGAATCGGGTTCGTGATGAATGGATGTCGTCAGCCAGACCTGCTGGCCCCAGATGACAGGGGACGACCAACCCGTACCGGGAATGGGGGACTTCCAGGCGATGTGTTCCGACTCGCTCCAGGTGGTGGGGAGCGCCCGCGACGGGTAGTGCCCCTGTCCCGTGGGTCCGCGAAACTCAGGCCATTCTTCGGCTTGCGCCGTTCTATCCGCCTGGGCCGCCAGCGTGATCGCCACCAGAATCCCAGCGCATCGCATCAATGCCGGACGTTGGAAGGACATGGGACGGACCTTTCGAAGTTGTTACCCATTCAACGATTTCGAGTTCACCGATGGCTACCAGGATCGAAGATTGGCGGAGGCAATGCAGGCGTCCTGTCGTTCGGATGAAGGAAGCAACGAGGCAAGGGGACGGCCTTGAGTGCAGGGGGGAAATTCCACAGGCGGCTACGGGGGAGTCGCCCGACCCGTCGGCGCGCGCAACATGGGCTCCATTTCTTGGACGAAATCCCTGGCATCCTTGAATTCGCGATACACGCTGGCAAAGCGAATGTAAGCGACTTCGTCCAGCTTCTTGAGCTGTTCCATGACGAGCTGTCCCAGGTCGGTGCTATCGACTTCTTTCTCAAATTCCTCATAGATGCGGCTGTGGACGTCGGCAATGATGGCGTCGATCTGTTCGGCGCTGATGGGCCGTTTCCAACAGGCCTTGGTAATGCCCTCACGGAGTTTGGCCGAGTTGAACGGTTCCCGCGCGCGGTCTTTTTTCACCACCTTGATGACCGCTTCTTCCAGGCGTTCGTAGGTGGTGTAGCGACGTTCGCACGACAGGCACTCGCGGCGGCGGCGAATGGCGAACCCGTCGTCGGCGGCTCGCGAATCGATCACTCGGTCATTGTCGCTTCGACAGAATGGACATCGCATGCGAAGGGGGGCCCGTCCGAGGTCAATGGCCAGGTGGCAGCCGGCCTGCTGAGACGGTGATATCACGGATCGGACCCGATCGCAAGTTGCCGGTACCGAGATGGTGACACGCCGGTTGCCCGATCCGGTTCGCCCTGTATGGGATCGGCTACGCGTCCGCCGGTCGCGGGGGGACGGACAGGCTCCAGTCCTTCCGCTGCCGCGAGCTGGGAATTCCCATTTTCTTGCGGTACTTCGTGATGGTGCGGCGGGCTACCGTCAATCCATGCCGCGCCAATTCATCGACCAGTTGATCGTCACTGAACGGATCGCTCTTGTCCTCATGGTCGACGACTTCTTGGAGTTTGACCCGGATGGCGTCCCACGCGATTTCCTCGCCGGTGGCACTGGTCGTGCCTCCCACGAAGAAATTCCGCAGTGGATAGACACCTCGCGGCGTCTGGATCCACTTGTCATCCACGGCGCGGCTGACCGTCGTCACGTGGACCCCCACCTTGTCGGCTATTTGCTGCATCTTCAGGGGTTCAATGTGGTCCGGACCCTCCTCGAGAAATCGCGTCTGATGATCGACGATGGCCTGAGAGACCCGTGTCAGCGTATTGCGGCGCTGCTCAATGGACTCGATCAACCAATGTGCCGCGTTGACCTTCCGCTTGATGTATTCCCGTTCTTCGGGCGTGGCCTCGCCACTTTGCAGTCGCTTGCGATAGTAGTTGCTGATTTGCAAACGCGGTATCCGATCGTCTTCCAACCACACATTGAAGTGGCCATGCTCGTCGCGGTTGACAAACACATCCGGGATGACGGTCGGCACGTGCACTTCTTCAAACGTGGCCCCGGGTTTGGGATTGAGCTTACGAAGCTCGCGCCAAGTCTCTTGGATCTGGTCAATCGATAGGCCCGTCTTTTTCTGGATCACCGGCAGTCGGTTCTCCTTCAGGTCCTCCAAGTGATCGGAAATCAGGACTGCCAACTCGTCATACAGAGGCATTCCCGGCGAAAGCTGAAGCAGCAGGCACTCACGTAGATTGCGGGCCCCCACGCCGGCCGGTTCCAGGCCTTGGACCACCTTCAGCGCCCGCTCCGCATCGTCAAGTTGGGCATCGTCGGCATCGGGGGGCAAGAGATCGCGCAGCGAAACCGGCAGGTACCCGTTGGAATCGAGGCTGGAGATAATGCGCTCCGCCAGCGCGCGAACTCGCGGTTCCAATTCCAATTCGATCAGCTGCGTCTCCAAGGCGTCCTGCAGCGTGACCGGGCGTGCCGCCAGATTGGCAATCGCGTCATGCTGACGGTCGGAGCTCTCTTGAATCCGCGATGAAGACGGCCGGGGCCCGTCATCAAAATGGTCAGGAACCTCGCGATCCAGCTCCAACAGACGTTCGAAATCCTCGGTGTTGTTTCCCTTGTCATCGACAACGAGCTCTTTTTCCGTGTCGGTCTTGGCGTCTGGGTTGTCCCGCTCCGCGACCTCCTCGGGCAGATTGGGGTCGCTCTCCAGTCGCTCCAGCAACGGATTCTCGTTCAATTCCTGGTCAATGCGGGCTTCCAGCTCCTGAATCGGCAACTGCAGAATCTCCATGGACTGGATCATCCGCGGCGCCATGATCTGTTTTTGGATGAGCTTCTGTTCTAAGCCCAGCGAAAGCCTCATACACCATCCCCTACGGCCACCACAGCACATGCTGTGCCAATCTCAAGAGAAATTGTAGCATGCCTTGGGCCGAGGGCGACGGTCGTTCCCCTCGAGGTGAATCATTTCTGGCGAAATCGACAGCGAATTGCCCGAACAATCGGATGCTGGACCGGCCGGTGGGTGGGACCCGAACGACTCAGTGAGATCGGACGTTGGGGGACCGGGGGGCGTAAGGCGCGGGGCTCCACGAGGGCCGCACGGTTCATGGGCCGCAGGCGAATCAGAATGTACCGGGTCGTTCTTGCAACCGCACAGCGACTTCCACCGGTTTGCCTTCTCGGAGGATCGATAGTTTGCAGGGGCCATCCAGCCGGAGGGTCCCTACCAGATTCATGAGGTGACCGTCATCTTCGACGGAGACCTCGTTCACGCGGGCGATGATATCTCCGGCGCGAACTCCGGCCGTGGCGGCTGGCGAGCCGGTGGCCACGCGAGTCACGCGGGCCCCCCGCACCGACTCCAAGGCCTTGATTCCTTGGCGACGGCCGTCGAAGTCCGGATCCAACCCGACCCCCAGGTAGGGACGAGGCACCCGACCTTCCCGCACCAGTCGTTCGGCGACGTCCATCGCCAGGTTGATGGGAATGGAGAAGCCAATCCCATCATTGCCACCCGAGTTGCTGGCCATTGCGGTGTTCAAGGCAATGACTTCCCCTTTCAAGTTCAACAGGGGACCACCGCTGTTTCCCGGATTGATGGCTGCATCCGTTTGAATGAAATCTTGGATTTTTACGCTGCCGATACCCAAATCGAGGTTACGACGGCCTTTGGCGCTGACAATCCCATGGGAGACGGAATAGCTCAGGCCGAAAGGACTGCCGTAGGCCAGTACAAAGTCACCGATTCTCAACTGAGAACTGTCGCCCACAGCAGCAAGTCGCAGGTTCGGCGCGGATTCGATACCCAAGACGGCTACATCGGTTGATTCGTCCCACCAGGACTTTTGCGGGTGAATCAGGCGGCCATCGGACAGAAAAATGTCGATGGCGTCCTCCCGCGACTCGCGGATCACGTGGAAATTGGTGAGGATGGCAGGGCGGTCGGCGATGGATAGCAGGACCCCTGCTCCGGCCTCCGTGATGGTGCTTCCCGCGGTGTTGGCATCTTTGCTCTGCTTTTGGGCTTCGATATGGACGATCGAGGGCTGGATATCCTCGACGACCGAACGCAGGGTATTAGAAAGCTGTTCCAATGCCGGCGACGGATCGAGCGAAGTGGCGCTGGCGGACCGATCGTTCCAAGGTGTCCGCGAGGCGACGTGTTCCACGCCATCGTGTGCGTCGCCGCCCGAATCTTTGGCAGGTTCCTGGGGAGGCGTCCCTCGGGAGGTATCATACGACCACTGGGCGAGTCCTGCTGGGGTGATGAAAAGTGACAGCACCAGTGCCCAGGAGCAGCGGCGAGCAGCGCCGGCGGGAACAAGGCAAGTTGCCATGGGGACTCCTTTCCCTCGACATCATGTCGAGTTCATGGCGTAGCGGAATTGCCGGGATCCGAGGTGATTCGTTCAAGGCCCTCCGTGGCGTCAGGGCGATTTTGCTGGTTAGGAAAGATCCATCTCAAAGTCGGTAATGGACCGTTCGTTGTCACCCGTTCCGGTGTCCAGGACGTTGCCCCAGGATCGCTGGGCGGATCCGTCCGGACCACCTCGTTCAATTTCCCGTTGGCATTCGATGCAGCAGGTGGCGTAGGGGAGCGCTTCGAGCCTTGCCATCGGGATGGGTTTGGAGCACGCCTCGCAAACACCGTAGCTGCCGTCCCGCATCCGCTGCAGGGCCATGTCGATGGATGCCAGTTCGCGGCTTTCTGCTTCCGCAATCTGGGAGGTGATTTCATCCTGGGACGAGTCCAGGGCGAAATCGACGAGGTCGCCTTGGGATTGTTCGGCCAGTTCTTTGAGAAGGCTCAGGTCGCCTGCCAGTGCCTTGCGAAGGGCCTCGCGCCGCCGCAGCAGGATTTCCCGAAGCGAATGTAGAGCTTCTTTGCGTGCCATGCTTAAACCTCTCGTCCTCGACCGTCACGCCGGCTCAACCGGCCGCCTGTGCCCCACACCGCCAAAGCCCGTGGCAACCGCTCCCCCCGGTGCCCTGCCCGCGTTCTCGAAAGAACAGCATGCGTTCGAAACATACTATGCAAGCAGTCCAGAGGAGCTACGTATTTCGATCACAAATGAGTGATCGGATCCCACTCAAATCGGATCATGCAAACTATTATTGTTACGATGGTTACGCCAGTTTCCCCGCCCGGGAAACGTGCCGTCGGAGTCACTCATGAAATTCCCGCCCCACACAGACATCTTGTTTCAGCCGCACGATACCTAGGGTCGGCAACTCAAGTTCTGGCAGCGGATTCGACGCGACCGCTGCGTGCGGACCGTTACCGATAATCGACATGACCACTACGGAATTGGAGTCTGGGTCCGTGGGGCCGCGCAACCCTTCAGGTTGCCCCAAACTTCGCGACCGACAAGCTTCGCCAGGCTGGTTTTGACCGGGCAATATCCGCAAGCTAGATGCTACTAAGGCCCGTTCCGAACCGGCCTCAAGCCTTCTTAATTTTGCCGCCTTGAACTGCATCGATTGGTACGAATGATGTCATCTGTCGTTGATCCCGCGATCGAAGCAAAGAAACCGCCGACGGTCCCTCGCCGGGCGAAACCTGGTGCCGGGACCTGGAATCTGCAGGTTTTGACCCCTGGTCAGGCCCCGACGTCCGAGCGGATCCAAGGGAGCCGCTGCACACTGGGATCCGACGCCTCCTGCAGCGTCAGGCTCCAGGGCCACGATGTTGCGCCATTGCACTGCGTGATTCTCCATGGTCCGGCAGGAAATGTGGTGCGCAACTGGAGCGGGACGGCACGTCTGAACGGCCAGAACTTTGAAAACTCGGTGCTGACACCTGGTGATGTGTTGGAAATTGGCACGTACCGGATACGTCTCCTGGCCGAGGAGGACTCACGATGCGTCACCCCGAATCGGCCGAGCGGCTCCCTGCCGGGTGACGACGGCCGGTTGGTGGGCCAGGCGTCGTTGCCGAGATCAGGACGGGGTGCGAAGGTCAGGACGCCCCAATTGGCCCAGGAACGAGGCCGGCTGAGACGATTGGCACGCGGTCAGGGAGTCCTCGGCCAACGCGTGAAATCGCTGCGGCAGAGGATTGCCAAGGGCCTGCGTCGCGAGCGAGACCTTCGTCATCGCATCGCGGGCCTCGAAACACGCTATCAATCTGGTATTTCGTCGCGCGCTGCTGGCCAGATCGAGCACCTGCGACTCACCAATGAACATCTTCGGCAGAGGCTGAGCTGGATGGTGGCAGGCCTGAAGAAACGGACTGCCGAATGGAACCAGCAGAGCCAGCGATACCAGGCCGAAATCCTGCGGCAAGGTCAGCAACTTGCGGCCTGGACGGCACGGCTGGAAAACCAGGACGCTGAGGAGAATGCCGAACTTCAGCAGCGGAAGCGAACCCTGGAACAGCATTTCCAGGCCCTGGCAGTCCAGCGGGACCAGTTCGAGGCGGAAAAACAGGCCTGGCAGGTCCACTGCCAAACCGAATCCTCGACCTTTCAGGACGAGCGCACCCAGTTGGAACGGGATCTCTTCGCCCTCACGGAACGCGAACGAGGCGTGCAGACGCGAATCGCGACCTGCGACGAACGAGAAGCCGGCCTCATGTCCACCGCCGACGAACTTCAGGCCCAGGAAGCGGCGGTGCGGCAGGCACGACTGGCCACCGAATCGGTCCGCGAAGGCCTCGAAGTCGAGCGTCAGCAGTACCAGGTCCGTCTGGCGGGACTGGAACAACAGCTCGTGGAAGTGACCGCCCGCTCCCAAGCGGAAATCCATCAATTCCACTGCCAAATCGATCGGCAGGATCGCAACTTGGAGGAGGCGAATCGCCAGATTTGCACCCTCCAGCTGGACTTGGAACGGCTGCAAGGTGAGGTCACGGGCCGTGACGACAGCATCGCCGAGCTCCAGCAATCGCTGCACGTTGCCATTCAGGAACATGAGCGTCAACGGGCGGAGGCGGGCCCCGACGCAACCGACCCACCCATTATCGATCGCGAGGCACCGGCCGGCACACTGCTGCTGGCTGGCCCCGGGCAGCTCCCTCTCCCTGCGTACGACCCCTCGTTGGAAACGGAGCCACTCCCCCATACCTGGGAACTCTCCCGCATCGGAGACCTCGAATTGGCGCTGGCCGATGCCTTGGCGGAAGTGGCGCAGCTTTCGGACCACCTGGCCAAATTGACGCTGGAACCTCGAGATGCGGTTCTCGCGTCCGAGTCGTTCCGAAAAGAATATGACGAGGCTTGCATGCGAGAGAGACAGGCATTGTCCGATCTGACCGCAGCCCAGGAAGACCTGCAGCAGCGGACCCGCGAATGGGAGTCGGCTCACGCCGACTGGGAAGCCACCCGATCGCATTGGAACGAGCTGCAAGACGCCTGGCAGCAAGAACGCGAAGACCTTCGGTCTCAGTTACAGGGACTGAACCATCAACGAGAGAAACTGCAAGAAGAACTTCATCAACGCCAGGCGGAATCGGAAGCCTGGACGGCCGAGCGCGATCAGGGGAATATCACGCGCCAGACCTTGGAAGTAACCGTCGCACACCTGGAAGCGGAAGTCGCCGAGGCCCTTGAGGAACGAGAGCGACAGCAAGCTCACTTGCAGGACTTTGAAGCGAGTCTTCGCGTTCAGAAGGAACTCGAGACAGAACTTCGCTCCGCGCGATCGGACATTCAGCATCTGGAAGGGCAACTGCAGGCGAGTCAAACCCAACGGGATGAGATCCAACACACATTGGACGTAGAGCACGCAGCCAGTACGAAGGCTTGCGAACTCGAGGAAGAACTCCGCGCCGCCCGCAGCGCGGTGGAGCGTCTGGCAGGGCAACTGCAGGCGAGTCAGACCCAGCGGGACGAACTCCAACACGCGTTGGAAACGGAGCACGCGGCCAGTACGAAGGCCCGCGAACTCGAGGAAGAACTCCGCGCCGCCCGCAGCGCGATGGAGCGTCTGGAAGGGCAACTTCAGGCGAGTCAGACCCAACGGGACGAGCAGCGACTCGCATTCGATAGCGAACGCACGGCCTGGGAGAACGAACGCGATAAACTCGCCGATGACTTTCAGTCGCACCTCGACCAGCTCCGCGAAGAAATGGATCAAGCCCGACGTGTGACAGCGCCCCAGGACGCCACATCCGATGATTCCATGCGCGACGCCCGCGAATTGCCCAGAGACATTGACGAGCGTATCGAAACCCTGATCCGGCTACCGGAAGGCGCCACCGAAAACGACGACCTGAACATGGCGGAACTCGTGGCGCGTTTCGGCTTGTCATCCGCTCGGAATGACGCGGCAGCCGGGACCCCGGAACGATCGTCGGAGCACGACGTGGCCGACGACCGGGATGGCCAAGGGATACTCGGCGAGGTCGACTCGAGCGATTGCGAGTCTCCGGCGGCGGGCCATGCGACCGAGGAGGCAGATTTGGCCGTGGAACAGTACATGCACCGACTCCTCGGACGATCGCCAGCGATCGATCCTCCGGAAGAGGGAAATACCAATCGAACCGGGGGAGTCTCGAAGGCCTCAGAGTCCCGCGATGCGCTGAATGTCGTCGATTCCGATGTCGAGGGTTCGACGGAGGATACGGAGCGACCAACCATGCCGCAGCGCCGTGGGAAGCCCGAACCCATTTCCAATCTGGCTGCCATGCGGGAACTGGCCAACGAATCGGTGCGTCACGCACTGGACGAGCACCACCGTCGCCAAAAAGGTTCACGTGCCTTGCTGACCCTCTTGTTGATTGCCATTTTCCTCGTAGGAGGTGGGATCTGTGTCGTACTGGGGATTCGGATCCACGCGTGGCTTTCCTATTCCGGCTACGGCCTGATGGTCATTGGTGTCCTGCTCGGCTTGCGGCTATCGTACGGCCGACGTCGCCAACAGGACGATCGTGCGGAGCGGGATAACGTCGATCGGGGGCCAGCCACCGTACCGCCCAGGCGCCCGAACCAGACCTCATTTCGACAGGCCATGTTGGGACAAGAGCCGAGTTTCAGCACGCAGATTGAAGATGGAGACGATTGAGCCAGGCGAAGGCCTTGGGCCTTTGTGCGTTCGTCGGCCTGCCACGATGAGCGACGTGGCGAGGGGACTGTCGTACCGAGGCACACCCCTTTACGGATTTCCCGCAGCAGGTGTGGTTTCGTCGGCCGCCTTGGGCCGCATCACCAGGTACACTTCCGTACCCAAATCCGGGATCCGTTCGGTAAATGCCGAGAACCATAATTCCGAATTGAGTTGCGGGCTGGGTACTGGGAGGTCCAAAGTGGCGGTCGCGAAATTGGAAACACAGATCAGTTCGCCCCCCTCCGCGTAGTAGAACTTCTCGCCAGTATCGGGGTCCGTCCAGAATCCACTCCCACCAAATACCCAGTCGTAGGTCATTGCAGCCTTGGTCTTGGAGTCCCGTACCCAGTCCTGCGCCTTGGCCGTTTGCCACTGTCCCTCCTGCTTCCAAAACACGTCGACGCGGACCACCGGTCCCGTGACCGCCACGTACTTTGGCCGAAATCGAACCGGATGTCCTGGTTTCAGGCCAATCGCCAGCAGTGCCGCGTGAACCTGATACGCCGGGGCATCGACCGCCACGACGGACTCGTATTCCTTGGTATTGCGGGGGCACGCAAACATCTCCAGGGGCCCGTCCCGCATCGATACTTGCCCCCTCGCGACAACCGCCTTCCGCTTCACGTCGATCCACAGGGCGTAATCCGGCGCAAGGGGCTTCAGGTCAAACGGCTGAGGAAGCTCGGGGGCCACAATCGGTTTGGCGATCTCGTCCTGCCGATCCGGAATATCCCGGGATTCCACCGGATCTGCTTCGGGGTCCTGCGCCCTCATCTCCGGCGCGGCCAGGAGTGCCCATCCGACCAACCCGGCCCACCAGGTCAACCCGACAAAAACGTCGAAACTTTTGTATCGCATGCGGGATGCTCGTTGTCAGCGAATGTCTGATCGCTAAAGTATGGTGGACCTCCGACCGGCGGAAGTCTACCACAATAGGCCCATGGCACCAAGCGACGAGGATCGCGTGTCGAGCGTATCTACTCAGCCCAGGGAAACGGATCGTGGAACCTCGGATGTGTCGACCTCGGACATGGCGGCGAGGGGGGACGGCGCGCGGAGTGCCTCCGGCAACCAACGGGATCTGGAACAACATTCCTCCAGGTCATGGGCTCGGATAACGGCTCGACATCGCCGCCCCAAAGGCCTCGCGCGGGCCTTAAGAGTCAGGCAATCGAACTTCCTATTGTGGGGTTTCGAAACCGAAGCGGCATTCGGCAGCAACGTGGATACGGAATCCGTCAGGGAACTGCGGCGGTTGATGGAATCCGCAAGTGGCCGTTGTCATGAGTTGCCGGTGCATTGGCAGGAATGGCTGCAAGACTCACTGACGGACTTCGAGGCGTCGGCTGGGCGCCAGATCGATGTGCGGGCGGCGCTGTTGTGGCTGGTTGCGACCCAGCTCGTGACCCGGAAACCGATGCGGTCCAATCCCCGGCAGTGTGAGGAGATAACCCGATCGCTCCTTCGCGTCGCGGAGCAATCCCGGTTTGCCGGTCCCGCCTCAAGCGTCGTGACGGCGCAGTTGATCGCGGTCGAACTGCCGATCAGCCTGGGATACTACTTTCCTCAATGGAACGAGGCGACCCGCGCAGCCCGGCAGGCACGGAAACGCTTCCGAGAAAGTGTCCGGGACCTGATTGACGAGGAGGGTGTCCCGGCCGGGTGCCCGCCGGAACAGATTCCGGCCCTGTTGGCCTGTTGGACACGCAGTCTCGCCATGTTGCAGCACTGCGAGGGAAAGCGTCCATCGAAGGATTTGTCGAAAGGCATTTCGTCCTGCGTGAGATTCGTGCTGAACTGGCTTCGCCCGGATGGATCCTCCCCGTGGGAATCGAAGGGGACGCGGAAACTTCGTCCGTCCCGCCGTGAGTGCCTTCGCGCGGCGGTGCATGTCTGCCGCGACCGAACCACCCGGCGCATCTGGCAGCAGTTCAAGGCACCTCCTGCGTGGCAGGGCACCAACCATCGACGCCCGGGCAAGCCCATGATCCATTCCGAAGCGGCGCACATCGCGCTGCTCGGGCTCGGCGCACCCAACGTCTTCCCGAAACTCGTGGTGGACTACTCCTCCCCCACACTCCGAGTGGAAGTGACACGCGGCAAGGCGATCGTGCTGTCCGGTCAGTGGCCCTTGGCGCTATGGCGAGCAGGCGTTCCGATCGAGTCCAAGTGGCATTGGCGGGAACTGTTTACCTATTCCGATGCCGACGTGGACGTGCTCGAATTGGAAGTCAAGCTTCCGGATGGATGCTCGCTGCAGCGGCAGTTTGTCATGGCGCGGCGCGACGAGTTTCTCTATGTGGCGGACACCGTTTTCGCGGAAGAGGAAGCTCCCCTGGAGTTGATCGGTACCGTTCCGCTTGGCCCCGGCAGCTGGCTGCAACCTGAAGAGGAGACGCGCGATGCCTGCATCCGCGGGCCGCGACGATTCGCCCGCGTGTTGCCGCTTGCCGCCCCGGAATGGCGGAAGGAACCGTCCTCCATGGAATTCGACGACTCGATCGGATTTTCCGTGCGGCAGTCGGCGATGGGACAAATTCTCTATTGCCCGCTCTTTATCGACCTGCGGAAGCGTCGCATGCGAAGTCCTTTGACGTGGCGACGGCTGACCGTGGCACAGTCCCGGCGGCGAACTCCAGATCAAGAGGCCGTCGCCTACCGAATCCAGGTCGGATCCGAGCAATGGATGGTGTACCGCTCATTCACCCGAACGGGAAATCGCAGCGCGCTCGGCGTCAACGTCGCGTCCGAATTCTATCTCGGCCGCTTTCTGTCCGATGGGACTCCGGAAACCATCATCGAGGTGGAATTGGACGGTGAGGCCTGTCCACCCCGGGGAGACGGAGCGCTCCACTGATGGCACGGTCGGACTTTTCCGAAAAGTTCGGTCAGAATCTTCAGGCGATTCGAGATCGAATGGAACAGGCAGCCGAACGCACCGGCCGAGATCGAACTACGGTCAAACTCATTGTGGTCACCAAGTCCCTGCCCGCTCCACTGGTTCGCGAGGTACTGACTGCCCCTTGCACGGACCTGGGGGAAAGCCGACCGCAATCGCTGTGGGACAAGGCGAGCCAGTTTCCGACAGCGACCTGGCACCTGATCGGTAAACTGCAGCGGAACAAGGTGGCGAGAACCACTCCCCTCGCCGCCTGGATCCACTCCGTGGATTCCCTGGACCTGCTGGACCAGCTCCAGGCCCAGGCCGAACGACAGCCACGCATGGCAAACCTGCTGTTGCAGCTGAACATCTCCCACGAGTCAACGAAACAGGGATTCTCCACGGAGGAGCTGCCTCGCGTCCTGGAAGCGGCAGCCGATTGTCCGCGACTCCCCATCCGAGGCCTGATGGGAATCGCTTCGCAATCCGGAAGCGAAATGCAGATTCGCGGGGAATTCGCCTGCCTCCGTCGTATGGCGGAAAGGTACCAGGGGCAGTCGGCCGGACACATTGATTTGCAGGAACTGTCGATGGGCATGAGTCATGATTTTGAGATCGCCATCGAAGAAGGGGCCACGATGATCCGTATCGGATCGGCCCTCTTTGACGGTTGCACCCAGGCGATACCAAGGTGATCCACACGATCCATTGCGAGGTACCTTTGCCATGAACCGATCGGATTCGATCAAATCGTTTGTGGGATACACCGTCTTAACGATCCTGGCGGTTGCGGCCACTTCGGGGCAGGCCCGGCGAGCGCGTGGAGAAACGGCCACGGAGGAACGAAAACGCGCCCTGGCCGGCCCCTATTTCAACCTCGAATACCGGCTGATCGGGCCGTCGGCGGGTGGTCGCGTGTCCCGGGTCGCAGGCGTCCCTGGCAATCCAAGAATCTGCTGGGTGGCGAGCTCGGCGGGAGGCGTCTGGAAATCCACCAGCGGCGGACTGGAGTGGAAATCGGTCTCTGACGAACTGCCGGTTTCTTCCATCGGCTCCCTGGCGATCGCCCCTTCGGATCCCAATGTCGTCTGGGTGGGGACCGGAGAGGCAAATATCCGTGGCAACGTGGCGGAAGGAAACGGGATCTATCTTACTCAGGACGGTGGAACGACCTGGAAACACGTCTGGAAGGCAGAGGGCCAGATCGGCACGATCATCGTCCATCCCGCCGATCCCCAAGTTGCCTATGCCGCCGTCCTCGGGAGCCCGTTTGGCCCTGGCGCGGATCGTGGCGTCCTCCGTACGACCGATGGCGGGCAAAGCTGGAAAAAGGTCCTCTTCGTCGACGAGGATACGGGTGCTTCCGATGTATGCTTCGACCCATCCAATCCGCGTGTCCTTTTCGCGGGAACCTGGCAAGCGCGCCGGACGCCTTGGGGACTGACGAGCGGCGGGGCTGGAAGCGGACTGTGGATCTCGCGTGATGCGGGCGATTCCTGGACGCGACTCTTGGAAAATGGCCTGCCTGCCGGCGTCTGGGGAAAAGTGGGCGTGCGTGTCGCTCCCAGTGACAGCCGGCGCGTCTATGCCTTGATCGAGGCCAAGGCGGGTGGCCTGTTTCGATCGGATGACGGCGGCGAGTCCTGGAAACGCGTCAATCGATCCCGTGGCCTGCGCCAGCGAGCCTGGTACTACACGACCTTGACCGTCGATCCATCCAATGCCGATGTCGTATGGTTTCCGCAAGTACGATTGCTCAAGAGCCTGGATGGTGGACGCACGGTCCGATCGGTCAAAGGGGAAGGCTGGGACTATCATGACGTCTGGATCGATCCCGTGGACCCGGCCCGCGTCATGACCGGCAGCGATGCCGGAGTCACGCTCAGCCAGGATGGGGGGGAAACGTGGGTTCGGCCACCCTTGCCCATCGCGCAGTTCTATCACATCAGCGTCGATACACGGGTCCCATTCCATGTCCTGGGAAGCCTGCAGGATTTCGGAACCGCTTCGGCACCCAGCAATACCCTGAATGCGGCCGGCATCCTGCTGTCCGATTGGCGCCCCGTGGCTGGAGGTGAGGCAGGATACGTCGTCGCCGATCCGTCCGATCCAGACATCGTCTGGGCCGGTGAGTATCTGGGGTTCATTTCGCGATGGAATGGCCGCACCGGGCAGGGGCCCCACGTCGGTGTGTATCCCGACAACGGTTCGGGGCACGCGAGTCGCGATCTGAGGCTGCGCTTCCAATGGACCAGCCCCATTCTGATTTCCCCCCATGACCACAACACGGTCTATCACGCGGGGAATCGCTTATTTCGCACCCGCGATGGCGGCATCTCCTGGGAGGCCATCAGCCCGGATCTTTCCAGAAACGATGCGTCGAAGCAGCAGTGGTCCGGTGGCCCCATCACCGGTGACAATACCGGGGTCGAGTTCTTTGGCACCATCTTCGCTTTGGACGAATCGCCGCTGGAAGCCGGAGTGATCTGGGCTGGGACCGACGATGGGATCGTCCATCTGACCCGTGATGGGGGGACCGCGTGGAAAAACGTGACCCCCCCCGATCTTCCCCCATTCGCCACCGTATCCTGTATCCAGGCCTCTCGCCACGACGCGGCGAGTGCTTACTTGATCGCTGACGCCCACCGACTGGACGACGAATCCCCTTACCTTTGGACAACCAGCAACTTTGGCAACAGCTGGCGCAGACTTGGGCAAGGCAAGGCTGCAGGGGGGCTCGATCCCGAAACCTACTTGCATGTCGTGCGAGACGATCCGCAGGCCCGCGGTGTCCTTTACCTGGGGACCGAGCGAGGGGTCCTGGTCTCCCAGAATGAAGGGGCCACTTGGGAATCGCTCCGCCTGAACATGCCGATCGTCTCCGTCGTCGACCTGGTTGTTACGGGGGATGACCTGGTGGTGGCCACACTCGGCCGTTCCGCCTGGATCCTGGACGACCTGACCCCCGTTCGCGAGACAAAAGCGGATGCGCTGCCCAAGGCCCCGCATCTCTTTCCACCGAGGGACGCCATCCGTTGGTTCTACGGTACCGATGCCGATGCCGGGCAAGGGTCGCGTGCCGGGGCAGGCAGCAATCCACCAGCCGGTTCGATCATCACCTACTTCCTGCCCAAGAAACCCAAGCAGCGTGTCACACTCGAGGTCCTGGATGCCAGTCATCAGGTGATCCGCAAGCTGAGTGACAAGATGGCAACGCAATATACGACCGAGGACCACCCGGAATGGGATCCGACGACGGAACTCAAACCAGATCTCCCCACGAAGGTTGGATTCAATCGCTGCGCATGGGATCTGTCCTACGAACGGCCTGAGTGGGTCTTGGGCACGCGCAATGACGCCGGCAGTCCCGCGCCGGGTCCCCAGGTACTGCCCGGTACGTATACCCTCCGCTTGACCGTCGATGGTCAAGAAGTGAAGCAGGTCGTCCGCGTGAAACCCGATCCCCGTTCGCAAGTCCCTCCTGCCGATCTCCAGGCTCAATTCCAGTTTGAATTGTCCCTTCGCGATCAATTGACGGAGGTCACGAAGACCGTCGGTCGTCTGCATTCCGTGCAGCGGCAGCTGAAGGACTTGCAGTTGCGCCTTCGTAACCTGCCAAACGGAGAAGGGCTTCGGACGGAGTGCGACCGAGTCCTGACGCAACTGACGGCCATTGAAGACGAGCTGCACAATCGTCGCGCCGAGGTTGACTACGACGTCCTGGCCGGTCGCGACGGCGGCGCGAAACTGTATTCCCGCCTGGCCTGGCTGGCAAGAGGCGCGTCGGAGCACGGTGGCCCGCCAACGCAAGGAATGCGCCAAGTCTTCGCGGAACTGGAACGCGAATACGACACATCGGTCGATCAGTTCGAAAAGCTGCTGGAGGGGGACCTGGCCGCCATCAATGCGCGGGTTGCGGAGCTGAAGTTAGACTTCCTCCACCCCCCCCAGAAATAGATCCGTCGGCCGGTCCGGCTCAACGGATCGCGTACCCATCCTCGCAGGGCATCGTATGGCCCAGCCCAGGTAGTTCATCCATTCGACGCCGGCTTCTTGACCGAGATCGCCAGTTCGTTCAGCTGGGTGACAGCAACCAGATTCGGGGCTTCGGTCATCAGGTCCATGGCCCGCTGCGTCTTGGGAAACGCGATGCAGTCGCGAATATTGTCCCGGCCGGCAAAGGCCATCACCAGGCGGTCGAGTCCCAGGGCAATGCCACCATGGGGCGGTGCGCCGTATTGCAACGCATCCATCAAGAAGCCAAAGCGGCTACGGGCCGATTCGAGGTCCATCCCCAAGAGGCCGAAGACCTGCTGCTGTACCGCCTGATCGTGGATGCGAATCGTCCCGCCGCCCGCCTCGAAGCCGTTCACCACCAGGTCGTACGCCACTGCCCTGACTGCGGCGGTATCCGACTCCAATAGGTGCAGGTCTTGCGGACGAGGTGCCGTGAAGGGATGGTGTTTGGCGGCCCAACGCTGCTCCTGTTCGTCGAATTCGAACATGGGAAACTCGACGACCCAGGAAAAGTGGAAGTCACCGGGCTGGAAGAGCTGTAATTCCGTGGCAAGCCGCTTCCGCAGACCGTTGAGCGCCTTGCAGGACGTATCCCAAGTGTCCGCGATCAACAGCAGGAGATCGCCTGGCTCAGCCTGCAGTTTCGCCGCCAGTTTCTCTTGCAGCGATGGATCGAAGTACTTTGCCAGAGACGAGGCCAGTGTTCCGTTTGATTCGACCTTGAACCAGCCGAGTCCCTTGCAGCCGTAATCCTGGGCCACGAATTCGGTCAGCTGGTCGATCCGTCGCCGCGAGTATTTGTCTGCCGCACCCTTCGCATTCAGCCCGCGGACAAAGCCTCCCTGGCCAATGACCTCCTGATAGGCCCGGAATTCGCACGATTTCGCCAGATCGGTGCAATCGACGATTTCCATGCCAAACCGCAAGTCGGGAGCGTCGTGCCCAAAGCGGCGCATCGCTTCGTCGTAGGTCATCCGTGGCAAAGGAGCCTGGATCGTGATGCCCGCCAGCTCACGAGCCATTCGCACCATCAGTCCGTCGATGATCCCCATGACATCGTCGGCCTCCACAAAGGACATTTCCAGGTCGAGCTGAGTGAATTCGGGCTGCCGATCGGCACGCAGGTCCTCATCGCGAAAGCAGCGCGCGATCTGCACATATCGGTCGTACCCGGCCACCATCATCAATTGTTTGTAGAGCTGGGGTGACTGGGGCAGCGCGAAGAACATCCCGTGGTGGACTCGACTGGGTACCAGATAATCGCGAGCTCCCTCCGGGGTGCTCCGCCCCAGGATGGGAGTCTCGACGTCCAGAAACTGATGGTCGGCGAAATAGTCCCGCATCAGCTTGCAGATGCGATCCCGTAAGATCAGCGTCTCTTGCATCTTCGGACGGCGAAGGTCCAGATAGCGGTATTTCAGCCGCAGTTCCTCACTGGGAAGGTCCGGTTGGCTGGGCGAAAAGGGAGGGGTCTTGCAGCGGTTGAGCACTTTCAATTCGCGCGCGCGGAGTTCAATGTCACCCGTGGCCAGTCGCGGATTGCGAGTTCCCTCGGGTCGAGCGGAGACGACGCCCGTTACCTGGATGACATCCTCACCCTTCAACCCACGCGCCGATTGCCGCAGCGACTCACCCCCGGACGGATCGAACACCACCTGGGTCTTGCCGTACCGGTCCCGAAGGTCAATGAACACCGTCCCTCCGTGGTCGCGATTCGTATCGACCCAGCCGCACAACGTGACCGGTTTCTCGATATCTCCGATGGTCAAATCACCGCAAGTATGGGTTCGCAGCACGAGTGCTTCCTTGGAACGAGGGAGGGGTCGTGAGGCCGACTGCCAAAACAGCGGGCATTCTAGGGCCCTCGCCGGTTTGCAACAATTCGAGTTGCCGCTGGCAATGAGCTGTTCAGGATCTGTTGCGCGAGCTGGCGGGGAGTGCCCGATCCATCGCAGGGCACGAAGCGACATTCTGACAGCCCCCGGAACCACGTAGCCTGCCTCTTGGCAAACTGGCGGGTGCGAGACATGGTGCGGGTCGTCACGGATTCGAGCGACTGGTCTCCCCGCAGGTAACTGATTACCTCGCGATAGCCAACGGCCTGCGCGGCAGTGCGACTCCATTGCGGGAATGCGTCCTGGAGCCCGCGAACTTCATCCAACAGGCCGTCCTGAAACATGGACTCGACGCGGGTCCGGATCCGCTGGTGCAAGGCCGGCCGCTCCCAACTCAAGGCAAAGACGCGGCACTCCTCGGCGGCTGCACCTTCATCGAACTGGGTCTGCCAATGACTGATCGGCCGATTCGTGGCCCGATAGACCTCCAGGGCACGAATGATCCGGCGGATGTCGTTATTCGGAAGTCGGGCCGCCGACAACGGGTCCACTTGTTCCAGCCGCGCGTGCAGGGCCCCGGTCCCCACCGTCCGCACCTCGTCATGCACCGCCTGCCGAAACTCCCAATCGGCCGGGGGACCTACAAAGATCCCTCGGAGCAGTGCCTTGAGGTACAATGGTGTCCCTCCCACAAACAGGACCTCCCTGCCCCGGGAACGAATCTGCTCCACGACCCGCTGGACGCTGCGGACGTACGTCACGAGACTGAATTCCTGGTCGGGATCGACGACATCCAGCAAGTGGTGCGGGGCCTGTGTCCGCTGTCGGGCGTCGGGCTTGGCGGTTCCAATATCCATGCCACGGTAAACCGTCATCGAATCCACGGCGACGATTTCCGCGTGAAGCCGCTGCGCCAGCTCCAGCCCCACGGACGTCTTGCCGCTGGCCGTGGCACCGGTCAGAAACCAACAGTCTTGGAAGGTTTCCGTGTACATGATCCGTGACTCAGACGCGCCGATCCCCATGCTACGAAGGCAACCTTATAGTACATTGTATCCCCATGGATGGCATCATCCCCAAGCTCATGCAGACGATCACTCAGCGCCGGCATGAGCCCGTCGATCGCTCGTACACGGCCACGCTCTTAACGGCTGGCGTGGCAAAGATTGGCGAAAAAATCACGGAGGAGGCAGCCGAACTCGTCGAGGCCGCACTGCGGGACCGTACTCCCGATCAGTCATTGCAGGTCGTTCGCGAATCGGCAGATCTCGTGTACCATCTGTGCGTGCTGCTCGCCTCGCAGGATCTGCTTTGGCACGATGTGGAATCGGAGCTGGCGCGGCGATTCGGCACTTCCGGGCTGGCAGAAAAGGCGGCACGCGCAGAAGGGGACTCGACAAGGCCATCCTCCACCTGATTCCTGTGTCCCGATGGGGAGATCAGCTTTCCCATGGCAATGTCCCCCAAATGAATTGAGACCATGCGACTGCGTATCGGACTACCGAGTAAAGGCCGGCTGGCTGAGCTTACCGTGCAGCTCTTGCGTCAGGCGGGGGTGAACTTTCGGCGCTCCGAACGCGCGCTGTTCGCCCGCGCTCGGGAGTTTCCCGTCGACATGACGTTTCTCCGGGCCGAAGATATTCCGGTCTTGTGCACCGAAGGTGCAATCGACCTGGGAATTACCGGAAGCGATCTCGTGGCCGAGGCATCCGTGCCGGTCACGGAGCGGCTGCGACTGGGGTTCGGAAATTGTTGTCTCGCCCTGTGCGTGCCCGAGGAATCCCCCTGGAAAAACTCCACGGAACTGAACGGGAAGCGCATCGCTACGACGTTCCCCCACCTGACGCACGCCGCACTGCAGGCCCGCGCCATCGAGGCACACTTCGTTCCACTCTCCGGATCGGTCGAAATCATGATCCAGCTGGGGGTCGCCGATGCCATCGTGGACCTGGTGGAAACCGGCAGCACCCTGGCGGCCAATGGCCTGCGGGTCTTGGACGAGATTGGACGATACGAAACCGTACTGATCCAGAGCCCCCTCGGCCGCGAACCGGCACTGACCGATCGGATCGTCCGCCGGCTCGAAGGCGTGGTCATTGCCAACGCCTACTCGCTGTTGGAATACAACATCCCTCGCGATCGCCTGGGGGACGCGGAACGCGTGACGCCAGGTTACAAGTCGCCCACCATCAGCGCACTCGAAGACCCGCAGTGGTGCGCGGTCAAGGTCATGGTCCGCAAGTCGCTGCTGCTGGAAGCCATGGAGCAGCTGGAACAGATCGGGGCCGTGGCCATCCTGGAGACGGAAATCAACAATTGTCGGTTGTGACGCACACGGGTGCCACGAAACCGCCATGTCCATGCATGGCCTCACTGGTGCCACGCATGCTCCCCTTTCTGCCCTGCGCGGCACCCGGCAGTCCGCGAAACCAGTTCAACAATATCCCCGCAGCCAGCAGACTGGGGAAAAGAATGGCGATCCCGTAAACGTACGAAGGATGATGCGCGGAACCGCCGGGAATGGCTTGCGCCATCCCGGGAATGCCGGCCGCCGCCAGCCGGGGCAGCCAGTCACTGGCCAGCAAACCCAGGGCATTGTGGGACGCGTGGAAAACGATACATGGGAACAGGCTGTTGGTACTGACTGCCAGATAGCCCAGGACCAGCCCAAACGTTCCCGCAATCAACGATTGCTGGAGGACCCCATGGGCCAGGCCAAACAGCAGGCTGGAAAGGGCGATGGCTCGCCATCGCATGCCAGTCTGCCGCAGCCCGGACAGAATGAACCCGCGAAAGGCGATCTCTTCACAGAGGGCCGGCAGCACGGCCATCAGCAGCAAGACATCCCAGATGCTTGGGGCGGAGGCAAAAAGCCGCTCCAGCGGTCGAAATAAACTCTCGTCCAGCGGATACAACTGCCGGACCAGGCCGATTAAGGCAGTTGCCAGGGGATGCAGGCAGACTGCCAGTGCCGCAGCGGCCAACAGCGATCCGCGGGGAGGCCTTCTCAGCAACAGCGTCTGCCGCGGACTGCTCGTCAGGATCAAGGTCATCAGCAAGGGCGGAGCCGCGATGAAAGCCACCAGCGCCACGGTGGTCGAATGGACAAACTCATTCCAGGTCGCCGGCAAGCCGGCCACCGCGCCGGCAAAAAAGCGGATCATCAGGATCAACATGCCGCACAGGACCGCTTCCGGCAGACTCGGCGTCGGACCCCGCTCGCGCATCAGTTGCTTCAGCCAGATCCAAACACGAAATCGTTCACTGGAGCGAAACAGGACTTGCTCATTGCTGAATTGATCCACCGCCCAGCGAATCGATAACAAGCAGCAACCCACGGTCACGACCATCACGGGGATCGCGTAGAGCCACACCTGTTGGAATTCGCCTTCCATGACGTGTCGCAGCAGAAGCATCAGACCGGTGACGGGCAACAGACTGTTTCCCAAGTCGAGTCGCGCGGAGGGGACCATGGCCAGCATCATGAGGGGAGTGAACCCCAGGATCAGTGGCATCAGGTAGTACTGGCCTTCCTTGGTACTGCGGGCCAGGGCCGCCAGCGCCAGGGCCAGCGAACCAAACAGGGCGGTAATGGGCAACAGGGCGAGCAGAACCCAGGTCAAGGCGGCCAGCGAAGGGGGGCCAAACTGAGGCAACAGCTGCGGGGAGGCGAGCCCCGCGAATTGACGCGTTACGTAACTCGCCGTCGCCACCATGCAGATCATATTCAACAAGGCGGTCGCCGCCGAAAAAAGCATGGTGGTCAACAGCTTCCCCCAGACGATGTCCAGACGTTCGGCCGCGCTGGCGAGCAGGGTTTCCAACGTGCCACGTTCTTTTTCCCCGGCACACAAGTCGATGGCCGGATAGAACGCACCGGTGAGTGCCCAGATAAACACCACGAAGGGGAGGATCTTGGACCACAGTGCCGCCCGCCGATGACGGTCGTCCGATAAGTCGTCCGACACGATCTGAAACCGCGACTCGATCGATTCCACCACGGGTGCATCGCTCTGACGCTGAGCTCGCTGCAGGTTCCATTCCCTTAAGACGGAGAGCATCCGCTGATGGGCCATGCGCGAGCGATCCTTGGCGGCACAGTAGAAGACTTGCGGCGCGGACGGGCCGTCCACAGCGCCCGGCGGTCCCACCAGACTCGCATCCCGCGGAACCCAGACGGCCAGGTCATAGAGGCCCTGCCGCATCCAGTCACCGAGTTCTGTGCGCAGGGTCGGAACCGTTCCGGCCGCGCAGGCGCGCATTTCGAGCTGGAACAGGTCCGATTCTTCGCGTGACAGCCCCATCACGCGACCGTCCTGGACCAGGTCCGGCGGACTTGGCAATCGCGCATCGTACAGCAGCAACACCTTGGAAGGATGTCGCTTGAGAAACTGCGCGATCTGCAACAGCCCCATGCTCAGCAAGGGATACAAGAGCAGGGGCAACACGGCGATAATGAACAGGGTGCGGCGGTCCCGCAGCTGGTCCCGCAACTCACGCCGAAATATGCACGCGACCTTGCCCCAATTCGGTTGCTTCATCGCCATCCTCCCTGCCGCAGCGATCCCTGGTCCACACGTCCGCCCAAGGAAGAGACGGGGATCCTCCGCAGACGGTTCGAGATCAAGGAAAAGAACAGTTCTTCCAGGTCGGGAGCCTGATAGTACTCACACAGTTCGTCGTGATGGCCCTCTGCCAGGACCTGGCCTTCATGCACGATGGCAAGACGATCACAAAGTCGTTCCGCTTCTCGCATGATATGCGTGGAGAACAGAATGCACTTTCCTTGATCCCGCAGATCGGCCACGATGTCCAAGAGGGCCCTCGCAACCAGCACGTCCAGCCCCACCGTTGCCTCGTCGAAAATGATGACCGGGGGATCGTGCACCAGGGCCCTGGCGATCGACACTTTCTGCTTCATGCCGGACGACATCTTGGCACAGAGCGTGTCGCGAATGTTGTGCATGCCCAGACGGGAGAACAAGTGGTCAATCCGCGAGGCCAGCACGTCTGATTCCATGTCGTGAAGCCGACCGAAGTACTCTGCAACTTCGTAGGCCGTCATGCGATCATACGTCGCGGTATTGTTGGAGACGAATCCGATCTGACGTCGCACGGAGGCAGGATGCATTTCGACGTCGAAGCCATTCACCGTTGCGGACCCGCCGCTGGGACGAAGTACCGTACTGAGGATGCGGAGCAGGGTCGTTTTTCCAGCGCCGTTCGGACCGAGAATCCCATAGATCTGTCCTGGGATCGCATCAAAGCTCACGCCGGCAAGGGCCATTCGCGGCTGATCACCCAGTTCGTGATATGCCTTGGTGAGTTCGCGAACGTGAATCATGGTTGCCTGTACTTTACGAAACGGCCGATCCCAGCGGGGCGACGCACTCCGTGCGGAGTCGATCGGGATCGCGTGCTGCGTGGCGGCCCGCCCTCTTGCGACCATAGCACGCCTTGGACGCGGCCGGGAGGCTTACCGGGGCGCCACGGCTTGGGTTTGAAACAAAGCCCTCGCCGTACGATCCACGGGCAGGACTCGCAGCGATTGTGCCGACTCTGCGGCTCGACGTGGGCGCCCCTACCGAAAACCACGTTTGGCCATGGATCGAGCTTCGTCGCCCGAGCCAACGACCGAACGTGGTTCGAAAGAGACCCGGTTCGCACTATTGCGTGATAATCGTGGGCAAGTTGTTGGCAATTTCGCGAAAGATCTCGACCAGCTCGTTCACGTCTTCGGCATGGTAGTGCTTCCCCTTGCCGATGCTGGCGACTTGTTGCATGGCGCTCTGATCCGCGTCGTCGCTCAGTGTGACCGTGTGGATCGTCACGTTGTGCCCTACCACGACCGTCGTTGCCACGGATTGCGGCGTCGGATTGCTGTTGTTGATCCCGTCCGTTAACACCACAATCGTCTTGGCCGCGTACGGTCGCGAGAAGGAACCGATCAAGGTGGGAAACCCAGTCTGCATGCCGGCACCGATCGACGTCATACCCGAAGGGCGGGTGCTGTTCACCATGTTGCGGATGGGATTGAAACTGGTCATCAGATCAAATTCCAATCGGGCACTCGAACTGAACGACGCGACCGAGACCTGTTCTCCCTGATCGGTTGCTTCCAGTACATCAAAGAAGGCATCCACCGCTCGTTCCAGGCCGGCCCAACGGGAATCGTCGGGGCGCGGACCGCCGTTGTTCATGAAATTGTTGTACTGCGAATTGTAGGTGGAGGCCCTCGCTTCCATCTCTGGCGGGTTCCAAATCGTGACCTCAACCCACTTGTTTTCCCACTTCTTCTTCTTCGAGTTCCAAACCAGCTTCTGCTGCATCTCCTTGGTCTGGAATCGAGTCCAGTCGTACATTGATTCGCACATCGAGCCCGAGCGATCCAGGATCAGGGCGATGTCCCGATCGACCTGAGTCGCCACCGACGACAGTACAGGCTGAAAGTTGGAGAGCGAGCCAAAGATGGGGAACGGCAGGCGAATCGCGCCGCTGCTCGAGCCGAGCGTCCGCTGACCACGTACCCGAAGCGACGATGCCATCGTCCGCATGGCCCGTACGTCCCCGGTATCACGGGGCACGAACGTGTATCGGCCGTAACCAGCGTTCAGGCGGCTGGAGTTCCCAAAGATGACGTCGCCGGAATTGTCCGTCACATCGAGGATCAGCGACTTGCCAGCGACCCGATTCGACGCAGCCGTTTGTTGTGCAAACGCGAGTGCCTGGTCCACGTCCTGGTATTCGCTGAAAGCGCGACCTCCGGCCCGGGCCGCCGCGTCCGTGGCGACCTTCAACTCCGTGCGGCTCAGCTGCATGTAGGCCACGTTGATCGCGAAGCCTGCCAGGATCAGGAGCACCGGCAGCAGTACGGCAAATAACGGCAGGATGGCCCCCCGGTGAAGCCGTGGGCCCCGCCATCGGGCAACGTCAACGCCTCCCCGTTTTTTCGATCGGCTGGTCAACGCAAGTCTCATGTCACACTCCTGATCTGGGGACAATGGGATCGATGGTGGAGTCTGGATCAACTTCCGGAACCGTCGTAGAAGCCCTTATAGCGCTCGGTGAACAGCCGCGAGCGCTTCACAATATTGCGCGATGGCAGAACCCATTTGGGGGTGAACAGCGTGATGTTGGAGATCGGGATCGTGATGACTACGCGGACCTCCGTCGTGTCTTCGTCGATCTGACTCTGCAACGTGGTACCCCGGTATGGCTGGACGAGCACGGAGCTGGCGGTGACGTGCATGGATCCCAAGACGCGATTCGCGACGCCTTCGGCTTCGGACAGGACGGCACCGGGGACGATGACGTGTCGGGCCGCTTCGTACGCCGCATCCTCCGCCAGGCTCTGGACCATGACCAGCCGGGAGAATTCGATGCAGGCCAGGATGACCAGGAACATGACATTGGCCACGACGGCAAATTCCAGGATTGCCGCGCCCTGTCGTTGCCCGGCCGATCTGCTGTAGCGCCGCCCGGCGCGTCGAAGGCCCTGTGGATCATTTCTTACTTCAGCCATGGTAGTTCTCATTGCCATCAGGAGGGACTCCGGAGACGGAGCGCGGAGTGCAGCCGACAGGCGGGGACTATTCGTATTCCTTTCTCATCACGACCGATGCTTGCAACTCGCGCCCCGCGTAGCGGCGGAAGAAATGGACCCCTGGAATCAGCGTGTTTCCAGCACAGGGCACTCGGACGGTCACGGTGATCGGGTCGAGCAGCGCGGCCGTGGTGGGGTCCGGTGAAACGGTGGTGGGGTTGACTCCACCCAGACTCTCGACGCTCACTCCGCGGTCTTGTAAGACGGCGGTGACTCGCGCTTGGACATCACTCACCTTGGCTCCCTTCTGCACCGCCACGCGGGCACCTTCGTACGCCGCGATCGTCACCGATTCCTTCAGGAACGTCGCCACGCAGGCCTCGACGGTGCCGAACGTGACCACCAGGATGACGGGCAAGATCAAGGCACATTCCGAGGTCGCGACACCGCGTCGAAACGCGGGTCTCGGTCGGGTGGCTACTTCCGTTCGGGTACGCGGCATGCATTTCACCTACGTCGATCGGAACGACTTGCGGGACGCCGAATGCCGGTGACCCGGGAGGCTTTCCGCCACCTGTTGCGAGGTCCGATCGGCGCCAGGCCCGGTGCGGATCGCAAGAGACGAGAAGCGTCCGAGGGAAGCCTATGTCGCGTGGCGACAAATGCAAATGACACGAATCCATTTGTCGGAGGGGGGCCCGACCTGGTTGCTCGAACGCAACCGATGACTCCTGGCGATTGCTCCTGGACCGCAATGTACGACGGCGCGGTTGACATTTTGCCACCCGGCCAACCGGGTCCCGTCACCCTTTGCCGACCTGTGAGGCAAACAGGCAACAGGCTGCAATCGCATCGCACCTCCCCCGTCCATTCGAGCCAGGTTGCTCCGCGGAACAGTCATGTTGCAACATGACCCGACGCGCAAGCGGGGGACGGAAAATTCCGCTTGCTGACGCGAAGGTTGGTATCGATCATTCGGACGTGCTTTGGGGCGTGGCGTGACCGTCGCCAAAGAGCGCCAGGTCCGCAATCTGTGTCGCGACGTCGCGAACATTGGGCTCAATCTCGTTGTTGATCAGCACCACCACGGCGGCCCGGCGGCGCGGATAGCGATGGAGTGCCAGGCTGAAGCCGCGGGTTCCCCCTTCATGGCTGATCCGCAGCGTGCCGCGATGCTCATCGATGAACCAGCCGTACCCATAGTGGGACAGGCCGCGGTCCGTGGCGACAGCCGGTGTGAACATCGCCTCATAGGCGGCAGGACTCAGCAACTGGCGGTCGTCCAACGCCCGTATCCAGCGGGTCAGGTCCCTGAGCGACGAGTAAATTCCGCCGTCCCCCCGCACCGCGCTCGTCGTACTCTGGTCGGTCTGCGCCCACGATCCGTCGACCCAGGAGTGCCCAAACGCCCGGTTCGAAACGCGATTCATGCCACGGACAAACAGGACGGTTTCGTTCATTCCCAGCGGGTGAAAAATACTCTGTTCCAGAAATCCCTGAAGCGGCCGATCGGTCACCTCCTCCACGATCAGACCCAGCAATACGTAGCCGCTATTGGAATACTGAAAGCGGCTTCCGGCGGGGAACAGCGGCTCTTGGGTATCCATCAGCAGATCCAGGACCTCCAGATCGTGCAGTTGCAGCGTCGTACCTGCCGGAATCAGCGATTCGTAATCAGGAATCCCCGACGTGTGCGTGAGCAGGTGCCGCAGCGTGATGTGGCGGCCATACTCCGGAAAATCGGCGAAGTATTTGGCCAACGGATCGTCGACCGACAAATAGCCGCGATCCTGCAGAAGCAGCACGGCAGTGGCGATGAACTGCTTGGTGATGGAGGCGATACGAAAGTTCGTCTGGGGAGTACAGGGGCGCTTGGTCTCCAGGTCCGCGACGCCGTACCCGCGTTCCAGCACGATCTGGCCGCCATCGATCACCAGCACGCAAGCGCCCACGTGCCGTGGCAGGATCGAGGCTACCGACTCCCCCAGATCGACCGCCATCACGCGACTCGCCATCAAGAGGACGCCACCCAGCCACACCCGGCTAGAGAACCATGTGAGCTCGACGCGCCACGTGCAACGCCTCGGCCACCACGCTTCGAGGGGAGCGCAGCGGCGCCTGCTCGGCCGTCCATTGGGCAAACGCGATCGGTGCGGCGGATTGAAACTTGTTGGCATTCCAGAGACTGAAGTCTTCCCCATCGATCCGTCCATCCGCATTGAAGTCGCCGGAGCACCATTCGGCGGTCTCCGTAAACTTGTGGGCGTTCCAGAAGTTGAAGTCCGTTCCGTCGACTTGGCCGTCCAGGTTGGCGTCTCCCTTGAGGTACGAGCGGCCCGGACCCAGGTGGATCACGCCGGCCTCACTCAACCAGGCATCCAAGTCCGCCAGGTTCACCACCGCATCGTGATTCAGGTCATAGGCCAGGTCGTTCTGGCCTTGGGCAATCTGCGTCACGAGGGAATTGATATCCTGGCAGTCGTACTCCCCGTCATCGTTGAAATCACCGTCGACGGCCGGTGACACGGATACGTCCAGAAAGTACTCGCCGCGAGCCCCTTCGGCGAATACCCGCAGGTCCAGGGCACCGCTCTGGGTCGCCGTGTAATTCAACAGGTCGATCCCCTCGGCCAAAGTCGTTCCTGCGCCATTTCGCAATTGCAGTCGCAGGAGACTGCCGCCGCTCCCCGCCAATGCATTGTCCCAGTCCCAGGGACCATCGCCAGGTAGTGATGCATGAATCGCCAGCGACTCACCGAGATTCAGGGCAAGTGAAAAATAGTCGTCGGAATCCGCGGGGGCCAACCCGTCGTGATCGACGTATCCGAGCACGCCGCCCGTTCCGGAGATACTCTGCGAGGAAGGACTCGGCCCATCATTGGGCTCGGTGTCAAAGTCCGCACCTCGCGTCACCATCAAGCTGTAATCTCCATCGATGCCTCGCACCCGTACCAGGTAGCGATCGGTTTCCCCGTCGGTCGTTTCGTCCACGAAATTGGCAATGGCCGCGGTGACATTTCCCGTGGTCGTGCCTGTGGCCAGCACCGTGGTGCCGTCCTCCGCCAGCAGTTCCACGGAGAAGGCGTTCGTGCTGGGCAGTGCGCGCGTCCCCGCCACGGTCGCGGATTCGCCGTCGTTCAAGGTGAATTCGTACCAATCGTCCGCGAGTTGCAAGTCCGCGATGACGATCTCGTCGTAACCGCGGCCATCGGTCGGCAGCGAAAAGTCATCGTACTGCTGAAACTTGATCTGAATGTCGGGTCCCAGCCCGATTCCCGCTGCATTCGCGGCCTCCCACAGGTCCACCGACTGGCTCGTCCAGACTCCGGTGACCTGGTTGGTGGGATTGAACAGGCGAAACCAGGTGATTCCATCCTGACTCATGGAGACCCCGTCGCCATTGGCACTCCCCGTAAACGTCGCAGGCAGTGGTTGCTCCTCGTCCGACCACTCTGCGTGCTGGAAGCGAAGGATGGGGTGGGTCCATGCCGACAAATCGGTGGTCCATACGGCTTCATTGAGCGCGAACCCATTGTTGGGGGATCGGTCCATCAGCATCGCGTAGGAACCCGCCCCCGTTCCCTCGTCGCCGGTAATCTGAATCCTGCCGTTGGGAGTGGACTGGGTCGCCCAACGCGCCCCCAAAGAACCCGTTTCAAAGTCGTCCCCATCGACAGGTACCCCCAGTTCCGACGGGAGACTTGCCACGACCGCCATGCGCGAGGCCTGTCCCGTCCCCAAGGGCAGCGAACTGTCCTCCAATTGCTGCGCGGTAGCGGCCTGGTCATTGGCGGGACCACCGTGTGCCTCCAATTCCACCGACGCATTCAGGTACATCGACAGGTCGAAGGGGCCCGTCGAATCGTTCAGGCCCATCAAGGTGACTTGATACTCGCCTGGCGCGGACACCCGAGCCGACTGAATGACGGCCTTCGAACTCGTGGAACTGGCTTCCGCGATCAGCGCCCCAGCTGGATCGCGGAGCTGGATCCAAGGCTTCAGCCCCTCTTGGGTGTCGACCACCAGGCTGAGTGTCTGCGGGGCATCCAGTGCCAGTGAAATGGTCCTGGCCGAGTTGGTGCTCGAAATGGCACCTGGTACGGACTGATGATATGCCAAGGAGCCGAGCGGCAGCACCGCCACCGGAGGTGACAAAGCAATCTGAAAATACCGCTGCCAGTCTCCTCCGGCAATTCCGTTCGCATCGCCATCCAACGGCATTTGAAACGGGTCCTGCAGCCCCCCCGATACCAGCGTCATCCGGTAATCCCCGGGCAATAGCGGCCCGTCCAGGATATCGATGGGCAGACGATTGGTACTGACGCGATACTCCCGCGCCGGGGACACCATTGCCACCAGATCATCCGCGGTGTCGAACAACCCATCGGGCCCCGACGACCGCAGGTCATAGTTGGCAACCGAGTTCACGGAAGCGGGATCCATCACGTGATCGAACGAAAGCGTGAATTGTCGGATCGAGGACGTGGAGATTTCACCTTCCTGCGGCAAGCCCTCCAGTTCCTTGACCCGTGGACCGTCCAGCACGGTGGTCAGTGCCCGCTGCGCATTCACCCTCCCCGCACCGAGCAACCCCGCCACGGCGGGATTCAGGGAGTCAATATTGTCGGCCGTACCAAGGAGCTGTGTCGCGACTTGATCGCGATTCCAGGTGGGATTCTGGGACCAGATCAAGGCAGCGACCGCCGCCGCATTGGGAGCCGCCATGCTCGTTCCGGTTTTCAGACCATACGAGTTCCCCACCACGGTGGAGAGGATCGAAGTACCCGGCGCCGCCAGGTCGACGCCCACACCGTAGTTGCTGCTGGAATTCCTCCGATCCAAATTATTGGTGTTCGCCACCAACAGGGTTTGCTCAAAGGCCTGGCGGGCTGGGTTGAGCGCTCCGTTGTTGCCGGCCGAATTGAACAACAACAGCCCATGGTCATACATGTACTGCAATCCGGCGGTGAACACCGGGTCACCCACCCAGGTATCGATGTTATAGCTGGTCGATACGATGCGCGCCCCATTGTCGGCCGCATACTTGAAAGTTTCGTTGATGACCGACGCCGTCCACAGCCCACTGCTGCCCCCATCGTAGAACTGCAAGGGCATGATGGTTGCACCCCCGGCTGTCCCCGCGACCCCCGTGCCATTGTTCGTCCGTGCGCCGGCGATCCCGGCAACATGGGTCCCGTGATCGTCGGACGACCGGTTCGGATTGGCATCGCGATCATGGTGCACGAAGTCCCATCCTAAGTCGTCGTCGATATAGCCGTTTTCATCATTGTCGAGCCCGTCACCTGGTGTTTCTCCGGGGTTTCGCCAGATGCCCGTTGCGAGGTCGGCATGGTTCAATTCGACACCGTCGTCGGTAATGGCGATCACCAGCGACGGATCCCCCAAGGTGATGTCCCACGCGGCGTCGTTGCCCATCAGCGGATGATGGTATTGACTGCCAAATTGCGGATCATTCGGGAAAAACTCGCGTGCGTCTGCCAGGTCACTTCGGAAATTGGGGGAGCTCCAGACGACATCGGCTGCGTCCGCCAATCGCCGCATGGTGGAAACGACGTCGGCTGAGCCGATATCCAGCTGCACCAACGAGACGGAATCCTGGTCCCCAGTCGCCACGGTCATCAGCGTCTTGATCGCCCGCGCGTCCGCCAGGCCGAGGCGCTCCGACCAATCCACACAGAGAACCGACGCCTCGGCATCTCCGGGCGCCAGGGCCGTCCGCATCGCTACCACCAGTTCTCCCGGGACGTACGATTGCCGGGCCGCCCTGGCCGCCATCTGTTCGACCGTGACCGCCCCATCCGTGAATGGATTCGCAATGGGCCGCGCGAAGTCGTCCCCCATCTGCAACGGACCAATCGGCCGGGCAAATCCGGCCAGCAAGTACCGCGGCTCCAGCGATTCCAGGTGGCGACGAGACCGATTCTTGAGTGCGCGAGTAAAGATAGGGGCCCCCCAAGTCCTTGATGAAAAGGACGCACGACGGGTCCCCTCGCCGGCGGTGCCTGCCCATTTCGACATGGATCGCCCGCGGTACCCTCTCGTATGTACAACCCAGTTCTCATCTTAGTACCGCCTGGTACCAGCAGCAAGTTATTGCCCGTCATGCGCCCCGAAGCACGGCCGCCGCCGGAGCACCAGCACGCATTTCGACCTCCCCAGACAACCCGCCCGATCGCGGCCGTTTCCTAGGGGCGCCATTCGCTTACGGGCGCAGCAGGCCCCACCTGTGACCCTTCCCCAAGACCTGTGACCCTTCCCCAAGAAATTCCGCTCGACGCTCTTTTCAAACGCGCGTATTATACACGTGTTTAACATGAGGTGCGGGGTGGAAGATACGCGACTGAAGGTAATCGAAGCGGCGGGCCAGAACTTCGCGGACCGTGGATTCCGCGATACGACGGTACGCGACATATGTCAGGCGGCAGGAGTGAACCTGGCCAGTGTCAATTACCACTTTGGTGACAAGGAGAGGCTCTACCTGGCGGTCGTGCAGACGGCGCACGAGAGGACGATGGCTGCCAGGCCGCTCCCGAACGACTTCGATTCGCAGACGGCCGAACAGCGGCTTGCGGCGTTCATCCATACGCTGCTGCAGCGGATGATCGGGGACCCTGAGACGACCTGGGAGCGTCGACTGCTGTTGCGTGAAGTGTTGCAACCGACGCGCGCTTGCGAAGACCTGGTGGAGTCCTCATTTCGGCCGCAGCTGGATGTGTTGATGTCGATCCTGGCGGAATTGGCGGCACCTGGGATGAATCGGGCGACGCTGCAGCGGTTGAGTTTCAGTGTCGTGGGTCAATGCTTGTTCTATCGCGTTGCAGGTCGCGTGGCGAGGTTGATGATCGGCGACACGACGTCAGATCACGAGTTTTCGCTGGAGGTCCTGGCAGCGCATATCACGCGAGTCTCTCTGGCCGCAGCGCAGCATATGGGCGGCCTGGCGGAAGGCACACTGGTAGGAAAGACGGAGCCATGAGAATCGAATCCACCTTCGGCGAGGCGACATCGGACGTGGGGGACAGTCGGCGTCGATTGCTGATCTCGGATCTGCTGAGGTCGTTGGTGCCGCTACTGATTGTGGCAGGTTCCCTGGGAATGTACGTCGGCTTTGGACATCGGCCTCCGCCTCCGAGCCGCGAGGGGGATGGGGGGCATGTGGAACCGGTGCGGACGGCGGTGGTTGAGCCGTTCGACGGGAAGCTCGACCTGCAGGTCGAAGGGGTGGTCCGGCCGTATCGTCACGTGACGATTGCCGCGGAAGTTGCGGGGCGTGTCGAGCACAAGGCGGCCGCATGTCAAGAAGCTGGCTTTGTCCGCAAGGGAACGCTGCTGTTCGAGATCGACCCGGCGGACTACGAATTGGCGCTGGAACGCTGCACCAAGGCGCTGGAGCAGACCGACAACGCGCTCAAGGAATGGCAGGTGGAGCACGACAATACGGAGGCCTTGATCGTTTTGGCCGAGCAGGACGTCGACCTGGCGCACGGCGAGGTCGAGCGTCTACAGCGGCTGGCCGGTAGTCGCGTATCGACCCCGGCTGAAATCGACCAGGCGCGTCGTGCAGAGATTACGGCGCGGAACGCGCTGCTGACGCTTCGCAGTCAATTGCGCTTGCTGGATGCCCGGTACCAACGGGCGGTGAGTGCCCGCGACTTGCAGCGAGTTCACTGTGCGCGAGCGCAGCGCGACCTGGAACGCACCAAGATTCATGCCCCATGCGACGGGACGATCGTGACGGAAAACGTAGAACAGGACGGGTACGCTTCGTCCGGCGCGACCATGGTGGTCATGAACGATACGCGGGCGGGTGAGGTGGTCTGTCAGATTGAGCTCGACGATATGTATTGGCTGTGGGGAACTCGGGCCGGCGAGAGGTCCGCCGCGCAGGAGGAGGACTTGCAGGCAGTGCCGGTCCCCTACCAGTTTCCCCGCTGGCCGGTGAAAGTTCAGTTTCCCTTTCAGGACCTGGTATGCGAATGGGAAGGGGAGTTCATGGGATATGGCGGCAAGGGGCTGGATCCCTTGACGCGAACGGTCCCTTGCCAGGTACAGGTCGCCCATCCGAGGGCCGGCCGATTGTTCCGTGCGGATGGCACGGCCGAATCGCAATTGCCGGCGCCCCCTCTGACCGTTGGGATGTTCGTCACGGTACATGCCGCGGTGACCCCCTATCTGGAACTCCTCAGCGTGCCTACCGCGGCACTCGGGGAAGGAAATCACGTCTGGACCGTGGAAGGAGGCAAGTTGCGGTCCGTCCGCGTGCAGGTGGCGCGCCGGCTTCGTGATCGAGTCCTGGTCATGCGCCGCGATGCCGCGTTGCAGCCAGGTGCGTCGGTCGTGGTTTCGCCCTTGCCCTTTGCCCGGGACGGATTGCCGGTGCGGGAGGTGGCCGATCCATGAGGACGCTCATGCGATGGGCGGTCGAAAACCGCGCCGCAATGAATCTGATCCTGGTGTTGACGTTTCTGGCGGGGATTGCCTCCCTGCGATTGATGAAACGGGAGGTGTTTCCGAACTTTGAGCTGGAAATGGTGCTGGTGGAAGTACCGTATCCCGGCGCCAGCCCGGCCGAAGTGGAAGAGGGGATCTGCCTCAAGTTGGAAGAGGCAGTTCGGGCGATCGATGGTATCAAACGCGTGACGGCCATTGCCCGCGAGGGATCCGGCCTGGCGGTGATGGAACTGAACGCACGCGTCGATGCGCATAAGGTCTTGAGCGAGATCCGTTCGGAAGTCGATCGGATTCCCAGCTTCCCGGACCTGGCCGAGGACCCCAAGATCCAACAGATCACGTTTCGCCAGCCCGCCATTCGCGTCGGTATCCTCATGGACGACGCCAACGTCCCAGACGCCGAAATGCGGTTGCGCGACGTGGCCGAAGTGGTGAGGGACGACTTGTTGCAGCTTCCAAGCGTCTCACAATCCAATATTGTCGGGGAACGCCCGTATCAGATTGACGTCGAAGTTTCCGAAGAGACCCTCCGCAAATACGGCCTGACGCTCGAACGATTTGCCGAAGCCATCCGGCGGGAAAACGTCGACGTGCCCGGGGGTAAGATCCAAGGTCCCCACCAATCCGTTCTGCTCCGGGGCAAGAACAAACGGCTGACGGGGCCCGAAATCGCAGAATTGCCCATCGTGTCGCGGCCCGATGGCACCGTCCTGACGATTGCCGATCTGGGAACCGTTCGCGATGGATTTGACGACTCCGTGTCGTTTGATCGCGTGAATGGCAAGCTAGCCGCAGTCTTGTCAGTCGACCGCACCAGTGCGGAAGACCTCTTGAAGATCGTCGATGAAGTCAAGGACTACATCCGGAAAAAATCGCTGCCTGGCGGATTCACCCTGACCGAGTGGAACGATACCTCGATCGATGTCCGCGATCGCATCGAACTGCTGACCGAGGACGGACTGCAGGGCTTGATCCTGGTGTTCTTGGTGCTGGCCATTTTTCTGGAATTCCGCCTGGCATTTTGGGTGGCGTTGGGAATCCCTTTTGCCATTCTGGCCACCTGTGCGGTGCTGTATGGGACGGGTGGCACCCTGAACATGTTGACGTTGTTCTCCTTTCTGATGGCCCTCGGCATCCTGGTGGATGACGCCATCGTGGTCAGCGAGAACTTTCATTCGCACCTGTCGCTCGGCAAGACCCCGACCGAGGCCGCCATCGAGGCCGCCAGCGAGGTGGCGCCGAGCGTCTCGGCGGGGGTATTCTGTACGGTAATTGCCTTCCTTCCCCTGTTCTTCGTGACGGGGGTGATGGGCAAGTTCATTGCTTGTATGCCCCTGACCGTGGTGGCGATGCTGCTGATTTCGCTGGTCGAGGGGTTTACCATCCTGCCGTGCCATTTGGCGCATGATGGCATGCTATCTCAGATGATGGACCTGGTTCGGGGGGTCCGGCGCGCGGCCTTCGGCATGAACCGCGTCCAACTTTGGACGCTCGGATGGATCGTGGTCCTCATATCGTGGCTGACCGAGCAACTGTTGCATTGTCTGCTGAGCCTGTCGCGGGTGTTCAAGCGAGTCTTCGACCGCATCAATCGCCTTTCGGACAAGTGCGTGCGAGTCTGTGTCGATCGCTTTTATGCCCCGTCCCTGTCCTGGCTGTTGGACCGGATTCCCTTGGCTTTTTCCCTGCAGTTCGCCTTCCTGCTGATCACGATCACCGCCTTCGGTGCGGGTTGGACTCGATACACGACGTTTCCCGACATGGACTCCCGTGTCATCGAGGCCCAGATCACTTTTCCGGACGGCACACCGGCATCCATCACCGAGGCTGGGGTACGGCAGGCAGCGGATGCCATTCAACGGATGGACCAGCGCTTTACCCGGGAAGGCAAGCCGCTGGTGACGCTCGTTCACGAGTGCGTGGGGCATCGAAGTGGTGTGGGCGCGATCGGGCCCGAGGGTCGCGACTCCGGCGAATTCGTCGGTTGCGTCTATGTCGAGCTGGTTGGGTCGGAGTCGCGACAAGTCACGGCACAACAAATCGCTTCGCAGTGGCGAGAGGAAACGGGATCGATGACTGGCGTGGAGTCGGCAGAATTTGAAGTCCACGAGCTGGGACCGGCCGGCAAGGACATTGAATTCAAATTGCTGGCACCGACCGAACATTGGGGGGAACTGGAGCTGGCCACGGAGCGTGTCAAGGCAGCACTCGCCCAGTATGACGGCGTCTACGACGTGGCAGACGATTGCTATCAGGGCAAGTGGGAATATCAGATCCGCTTGAACGATCGCGGCCGGAGCATGGGGGTGACGACGGCGGACCTGGCCGAGACCATTCGTGCGGCGTTTCACGGCGCCGAGGTCATGCGGCTGCAGCGGGGCCGCCATGAAGTCAAGCTGATGGTCCGCTATCCCCGCGACGATCGATCGAGGCTCCGCTCCCTGGAAGAACTTCGGGTGCGCGGCCAGGATGGCCTGGAGCGTCCCATGGCCGAACTGGCGGAATTGGAACTACACCGAGGTTATTCCGAGATCCAGCGCGTCGATCAACGGCGAGGGATTACCGTGTCGGCGAACGTCGCGGATCAAACCAACGCGCGGGAAGTCCTGGCCTCCCTTCAGAAGCAGACCCTGGCCCCCCTGCAGGCGGATTCGCCTCATGTGTCGGTTCGATGGGAGGGACAGAAGGAGCAGGACGACGAATCGATGCAGAGCCTGGCGCTCGGGGCCATGCTGGCAGTCGGCGCCATGTTCGTGCTCCTGACCTTTCAGCTGCAGTCCGTGGTACAACCCTTGCTGATTCTCTACCTGATCCCCTTTGCCGCCGCCGGGGCGATCTGGGGACATGTCGTGATGCGGCTCGACGTGACGCTGTTCAGCGTTTTCGGACTGGTGGCGCTGATGGGGATGGTCGTCAACGATGCCATCGTACTTTTGGACTTCATCAATCGCCGTAGCCAGGAATGCCCAGAGGAACCGCGGCGACAGTCGATTCTGGAGGCCAGTCGCCGTCGCATCCGACCGGTGGCACTCAACACGGTGACCAGTGTCATTGGACTCATTCCGCTGCTGGCCGATGGCTCGTTTCAAGCACAGGCCTTGATCCCCATGGGGGTGAGTCTGGTCTTCGGCCTGGCCACCAGCACCATGCTGGGTCTGTTCATCCTGCCGGTAACATTTCAATTCGTAAGCAGTTTCCTTTCCCCAGGGGGCCACCGGCCCGTCCCGGGGGCGTTGGATGTGATCCCTTGGCCCACGGCCGTCACCACGAACCTGGAAAGTAAACGGGCGGGGCGCGGACCAGCGGAAGCGGACGACCAGGAACCCAAGAGTGGTCATGGCAACGGCCACGCCGCCGCCCGGACGGCGACCGGCACGAGTCATCCACGTCCCGGATGATTCCATGGACTGGCAATTCTGGATCGACGTGGGTGGCACCTTTACCGATTGCCTGGGTGTCGAACCGGGTGGTCCAACCCATCGCCTCAAGGTTCTCAGCAGCAGCCAATTCCCTGGACGTGTGGAGGCCATCGAGGATGGCCGGACGATTCTCGATGCGGCGCGGTGTTGCGACCCGCATGATTTCTGGAACGGGTACGCGATCCGGTTCCCCGCTTGGGAGGATCGGCCTGCGGGTTCTGCGCGCGTGTTGGGGCACGACGCAGAAGCCGGCCGCCTGACGCTCGATCGGCCCTGCGGTGGCTCCCTGTCGGCCGGACAACCCTATCGGCTGCAATCCGATGAGCCCGCGCCGCTCCTTGCCATCCGCTACCTGCTGCGACGGGGGCGGAGGGAGCCGTTGCCGCCGGTGAAGGTTCGGCTCGGTACGACGAAGGGAACCAACACCTTATTGACGCGATCGGGGGCCCGGACGGCGCTCGTGATCAACGAAGGCCTGGCCGATCTCCCCTGGATCGGCGATCAGACCCGCCCCGAACTGTTCCAATTGCACATCGTCCGGCCGGAGCCGATCTGTGAGGCCGTCGTGGAAGTATCGGCCCGCGTGGCTGCCGATGGGACCGTCCTGGCGTCGGTCAACGAAGCGGAGGTGTTGGATCAGCTGGCAGCGCTCCGTTCGCGTGGGCTGCAATCGGTTGCCGTGTGCCTGATGCATGGCCATGCCTACCCTGAGCACGAACAGGCCATCGCCAGGCTGGCTCGCCGGCTGGGATTCGACGAGATCGTCTGTTCCCACCAGGTGGCGCGGACCATCAAGATCGTTCCGCGCTGCGATACGACCATGGCAGAGGCCTATTTGAACCCGGTCTTGCGGCGATACGTGCAAGAAATCGAACAGACTTTGGGAGCGGGTAGTGAACTGCGGCTGATGGGGAGCGCCGGCGGGCTGCTGACCGCCAGGGACTTCAGCGGCAAGGACAGCTTGTTCTCGGGGCCGGCTGGCGGTGTGGTCGGCTGCCAGCAGGTGGCCCGGCAGGCAGGCTTGCGTCGCGCCCTGGGCTTCGATATGGGAGGTACCAGCACCGATGTGTCTCGATCCGACGACGACTTGGACCTCGTGTTTGAAGTCCGCAAGAATGGCTTGCGCGTGGTCGCACCCATGCTGGCGATCGAGACGATTGCCGCGGGAGGTGGCTCACTTTGTCGATTCGACGGGGTCAAACTGACCGTCGGTCCCGAAAGCGCTGGGGCGGATCCCGGCCCCGCGTGCTACGGCCAGGGTGGCCCGCTGACCGTGACCGACATGAATCTGATCCTGGGCCGGATCCTGCCCGAACATTTCCCACTTCCACTGGATGTGGCAGCCGCAGAACAGCAACTGGAGGTCCTCCGCGGCCAGATCGCGGCGTCATTCGGCGTTCATTACTCGCTGCCGGAGCTCGCGGCCGGCTTCGTAACGATCGCCAACGCCCACATGGCGCGGGCCATGGAGACCGTGACGCTGCATCGAGGCGTTCATCCTCGCGACTATGGACTGGTCGCGTTTGGTGGGGCAGCCCCCCAGCATGCCTGCGGCGTGGCACGTCTCCTCGGGATACGGCACGTCGCTGTCCATCGGGACGCCGGACTGCTCAGCGCCCTGGGCATTGGCTGGGCCGACGTGGCCCATCATGCCGAACATGGGATCGATAGCGAATTGAACCCCGAGTCCCTGGCGCGTGCGCACCAGGTGCTCGACGGGCTCGCAGACGAGGTACGCCACCGGACGCTTCGGGATGGTGTCCCGGCCGATCGGATTCGCATTGTGCGAACGCTCGAACTGCGCTTCCGAGGCCAGGATGCGACCCTGGCCGTGGAGGAACCTTCGACTCTGGACGACGTTCGGGCCGCATTCGAACGGGCCTATCGTTCGCGGCACGGGTATCTCCAGCAGGGGCGTGCGTTGGAATTGGTCCTTGCTCGCGCGCGATCCCAGGGTCGGGCCAGCCCCAGGCATCCGTTTGCGGCCGAGTATCCGCAGCCGCCGTGCCGGGGCTTCCAGAAAGGCGAGACCCACGACGGTGGCAAGCAATTTGCCACGACCTACTTTGGAGCGGATCCGGTACAGGTGCCTGTTTACCGTTGGCACGACCTGCGGCAGGCCGCGAACGGCCATGGACCCGCGATCGTGGTCACCGAACATGCCACCGTCCTCGTGGAACCCGGTTGGCAGGCCCGACGGGCCGGCGAGGACATGCTGGTCCTGGAAGACGAGGCGGGAGCCAGTCGGTTGACGGTCTCCCAGGATGCCGACCCCATCCAGCTCGAGGTGTTCCACCACGCGTTCATGGGCATCGCCGAACACATGGGGATTGCACTGCAGCAGTCGGCCCGCAGCGTGAATGTGAAGGAACGGCTGGACTTCAGCTGCGCGCTGTTCACTCCGCAGGGCGACCTGGTGGCCAACGCACCCCACGTCCCCGTCCATCTGGGGGCGATGAGCGAAACGCTGCGCAGCATGCTGCGACACCATCCTGACATTCAAGACGGCGACGTCTTGATCACCAATGACCCATATCATGGCGGTTCGCACCTGCCCGACGTGACGGTCGCCTCACCCATCGTGGATCCAGGAACGGGAGAACTTCTGGCCTGGACCGCCAGTCGCGCGCATCATGCCGAGATCGGGGGGACGCGCCCGGGCTCGATGCCACCCTTCTCTCGGTGCCTGGCCGAGGAAGGGGTCCTGATCCGATGCCAACATGCCATTGTGAGGGGGCAGAGCCGCCTCGACCAAATCGAGGCGCTGCTGCACGCAGGTCCCTATCCCAGTCGCGCCGTGTCGGACAACCTTGCCGACATCATGGCGCAGATCGCGGCGAACCGACGGGGGTGTGACAATTTTATGTCACTTGTGCAGCGGGTCGGTTGGGAGACCGTCCGGGCCTACCTGGGGCATATTCTCGATGCCGCCGAGGTCAAGACGGCAGCCGCACTGAAACGGCTCCCCCCGAGCAGCGAATTCTCCGATCACCTGGACGACGGTTCCCGCATCCAATTGCGGATCCTCCAGGAAGGGGGCATCGTCACACTGGACTTCCGCGGATCGGCCCCTGTCCATCCGGGGAACCTGAATGCCAACCGAGCGATCGTCCGCGCGGCCACGATCTACTGCCTGCGATGCCTGATCGACGAACCGATCCCGCTGAACGATGGCGTGTTGCGTCCGGTTCGCTGGATCATCCCGGAAGGCCTGTTGGATCCGCCTGACCGGCACGACCCGCAGCAGTGTGCCGCCGTGGTGGGTGGCAATGTCGAGACTTCGCAGCGGCTGGTCGACGTCATTCTGGGGGCCCTGCGCGTGGCAGCCGCCAGTCAGGGAACCATGAACAACGTCCTTTTCGGCGATCAACACTTTGGATACTACGAAACCATCTGCGGGGGAGCGGGCGCCACACCACAAGGGGCAGGAGCAAACTCCGTCCACACGCATATGACCAATACCCGAATGACGGACCCGGAGATCCTGGAACAACGGTACCCCGTTCGACTGATCGCGTTTCGTCGCCGGCGCGGATCCGGAGGAATCGGGCAATTCTCAGGCGGCGATGGCACCGTCCGCCGTATCGAGTTTCTCCGCCCCTTGCAGCTATCCATCCTGTCCCAGCGCCGCGGTACGTATCCGCCGTTCGGCATGCACGGTGGAGAGGCCGGTGCCATCGGCCGGAATACGCTGCATCGAGCGGACGGTACCGTGGAACTGCTGGGGGGATGTGTTGAAACCCAGGTCGATGCGGGGGACATTCTGACCATTGAAACGCCAGGTGGTGGTGGCTGGGGCAAGCAGGAACAGGCCAGGGGGGAGCCTTCCCACGAGGCCTAATTCGGCGACTCGGTCGCCACCTGCCGTTCCTGGGACGATCGTCTCGATTGGGCGAGCTTCGCGACCACGTACTTGCCGATGGGCGATGCCCGGTCCAGTTGCAAGATGGCTCGATAGGATGCCTTGGCACGGTCGACATCGTTCTGGGCCTGGGCGACTCGGGCACGCACCAAGAGGCGGGCCTGGATGACAGCCGCGCGCGTGGCCGGTTTTGACTGATAGTCCTGCAAAACCTGCCGGGCTTGCCCACCCAGCAGCGGCTGGTTCGACAGATAGGCGTCGATTTCCGCCAGCCGGAACGACGACTCATAAATGCGACGACCACGGGATAGGTTTCCGGCTAGGACCGTGATACGCCGGTTGAGCTCTTTGGACAGCTGAGCCTGGTAGGACCGGGCCTCCCGCAATACGTCGGCCGCCCCCTGCCTCGCGGCGATTTCGGTGATGGAGGCGAGCGCAGGAACCAGATGTCCCTCGCGCGACTGGTCCCGGACCCGCTGCAGAACCGCTGTCGTGTCCACGATTCCTTGGGGACTCAGCGGCGGACCCAGTTGTGCCCGCGCGTCCCGCACGAGTCTCGCCAGAGGCGCTACCCCCGTGAAACCAACGGCCACTTGCCGCAAACTGCGGTCTGGATTGATCAGGTACATCACCGGTACCGATCCGGTGTATCCCTGGGGATAGGCCTCGCGAAACTGGGTAAACTCCGTTCCCGTAACGTCCATCAACAAGACTACGACGTCCCGCGAAAGCCCTCGAAACTCGGCCGATTCGGAAGTCGCCCGCTTCAGGGCCATGCACGGCCCGCACGTCGGACTGACCGCGATGGCAAGCAGGAGCTTCCCCGCACCACCCGCCTCCGCGATCGCGGGCTCCAGCACTGTGTGTAGGACGACCTCTTCTGCCATGGCGGTGCAAGTCAAGCGTGGTGCCGTCATCAGCCCAATTGCCAGGATGCACCGCAGTACGACCGGACGATGTGCGTGCCTGCCTAGGTACGTCCGCAGAATGATCGATACCCACCCGATGCGTAGGCGACGGAAGTTCCTCGCCGCTCGCCTGCGCTTCGAGCTACGTTGCCGCATAGGTTCTTCCGCAGTCCTCCCAAGCAAGGACGCCACGCTGGACCGACGTGCCACGTCGAAGTCTTTTCCCCACACCGGAAAGTTCCTTATCGCTCTTGTCGTTCACCTGCAGAACCATCCTGGTGAGCTGTTCGACGAATCGAGATTGACGAAGTCCGTTCTGAATGAAAATGCGCAGGGTGCGTAATATACGAATTTTTTTCTGCGGTGGAATTACGTGTCGCTCAAGTTTTCATCAGACTTTTTGTTGTTTTTTAAGGAACTCGATTGGCGCGGCTTCGCTGAGAGTGCTGCATTGTGGTTGTTCGATGCAAAGACATCTCTTAGGATCCGGGTTCAAGGAGTTGGCCCGCGCGCGAGTGCGTACGGCGACTTGACCCCGCCTTTTTTTTGGAGCACGACTGAGAGGAACTTGCAGTCGAGTGTCGTGCAGGTCGTGCTGTCTGTTTTTGGTGAATAGGGTTCGCTGGAGGTGAGCCCGAATTCTCTTGTTCAGGGAGGTAGTTCATGATTCCCGCAACCATTGGTTTCTGGATGTTTTCACAGGTTTTGGCCGTTTCCGCGGTCCCAACCTGGTCGACCGACTATGGAGACGCGGTAAAGCTGGCCCGAAGCTCGCATCGTCCGCTGGTCGTCGTTCTGGAGGACCCGACGCGCCCTGGTGGTCAGGCTGGTGCCTTGGATACCGCGCGCCTTCGGCTGGCGCTTCGATCCTATTCCGTGTGCCGGGTGGATGTTACGACGAACGAGGGGACGGAACTCAAGCAACAGCTCAATGCGACAGCGCTTCCCTACATGATCGTCAGCGACGAGACCGGCCAGTCCATCGCCGTCCGGGCGGCCGGGGATGTGTCCGCGGAGACCTTCTTGGCGCTCTTGGGCGAAGAAGTTGATACGCGAGTCACGCCAGGGGCGGGAGACACGGATGCTGGAACGGTCCGGTCGGATTCCCCGATGCCTTTAGAACTGGTGGTGGTCAGTACCAAGGGGTGCGTCTACTGCGAAAAAGTGAAACTGGAGACCCTGCCGGATCCCCACGTGCAACGGCTCATCCGGCGCCGGGTCAAGGTGACCCTAGTGGATGCCTCGCAAGATGATACCCTGGCGAAAAAGCATCACGTCCTGATGTTTCCTTCGATCCTATTGCTGGACGAACGGGGCAATCTACTGGACCGGATGGAGGGCTTTGTGGAAGGTCCACAGTTGGCGCGTCGCCTCTTGGCCTGCAGGTCTAGGCGTGACCTGCGGCGTGGGGGCTGATCGCAGGACCGCGAACCGAACACGCCCCCCACCCCACGCCGCGACCGATTTTCTACCGCAGATTCCGGTGTTCTTCTCCCTCTCCCCCGTCCCAGTTGTCTGGGATGGGGGAGAGGGCCGGGGTGCACGCCGTACGTGTTTAGCGTGCCAGCAGCGTGGCAGTGGGGATTCGGACGAAAGCCCCCAATGTCAGTTGGTGGCTCGTTCCGCACCTCACCTGGAAGTCGGCACAGAGGTACTTCTTCGGCCGAGCGAGCGACGAACCATGGGTTCGCGCCCCTCGAGGCCGAAATCAACGTCGCCCGGAAGACCCGATGGCTGCCATCCGATGATTGCGGCCTCGGCAGCATGCGCACGGATGGATCCCGTACGGCTCGGCCGCTGGAATCACGTATGGTCTCCAGGCCAGGTCAAGGCGGAACATATCACCCGACTCACGTCGGGTGCATTTCGATTCCTGGCCGCCCCTGGGAGAATGGCTTTGGGGAGTCGTTCTTCAGCCGCCTGCGGTCCGAGCTCCTCAACTGCGAAGAGTTCGCCAACCTGGCCGAGGCACGGTGGTTTGCCAGGCGTCAGGACTAGCTCGACCGCTAGCAACATTTGTATGGTACGATGAGACGTGCGACCCTCTCCGCCGGCTCGTTGTGGCACAGATCTGAAATGCTACCGGTTTTCAACCGGTAGTGCTTTGCCATCCGCCTGAAAGCGTCCTGAGCAAGATAGGATGCCCCCGGAATTTTTCCGGGGGTACTTCACCCCTTGGGCACCCGTATCCGGGCGCACGACGACTCGCAAGGGATGAGGTCAAGGAACCCCCGGATAGAATCCGGGGGCATGTGCGTCCGAGTGTGCAACCTTCCCCAGGTTCAGGTTGGCGATAACA
>WPCK01319433.1_pt1 | contig 76347 bp, 75 predicted proteins | sample 5399851 | NCBI WGS metagenome assembly WPCK01 (sample SAMN12869471, study PRJNA574797) | sludge metagenome | isolation source: wastewater treatment of pH11 | place: China:Beijing | collected 2019-05-20 | reverse complement strand
CAAGGGGGGAGATTGGAGACTGCGCTGCCGCTGTCTAATCTCCCCCCTTGAGGGGGAGATGGCCGGCAGGCCAGAGGGGGGTTATTCTTGGTCGGTTCATCTCTTACCTAGAAATCCGTCGGGGCGCCGCCCTCGGCGAGGCGCTTGGCGACGAAGGCGTCCAGTTCCTCGCGAACGGCAGGGTCCATCGTCGGCTCGACATACTGGCCGAGGCGCTCTTTCCAGACGCGGTTGGCGTGCTGTTCGGCGGTCGGCGAGCCGGCCTCGCGCCAGGTCTCGAAATTGCGCCAGTCGGAGAGCACCGGCGAATAGAAGGCGTTCTTGTAGCGCGATTGCGTGTGCTGCGTGCCGAAGAAGTGGCCGCCCGGTCCGACGTCGCGGATGGCTTCCACTGCGAGCGCGTCCTCGCTTGTGTCGAGCGGGGTAAGGAATTCCGCCACCATCTGCAGCAGGTCGATGTCGAGGATCATCTTCTCGTAGGACGCGCGCAGCCCGCCTTCGAGCCAGCCGGCCGAGTGCAGGACGAAATTGCCGCCGCCCTGGATGGCGCCCCACAGCGAGAATACGCTTTCGTAGGCGGCTTGAGCGTCGACGGCGTTGGCGGCACAGGTGTTCGACGTGCGGTAGGGGATGGCATAGCGCCGGGCGAGTTGTCCGCCGAGCAGTTGCGCCTTCATGTATTCCGGCGTGCCGAAGGCCGGCGCGCCCGACTTCATGTCGACATTGGAGGTGAAGCCGCCATAGCCCACCGGCGCGCCTTTCCTCACCATCTGGGTGAAGGCAATGCCGGCGAGCGCCTCGGCATTCTGCTGCACCACGGCGCCGGCGACGGTGACCGGCGCCATCGCGCCGGCGAGCGTGAACGGCGTGACGATGACCAACTGCCCGTGCGAAGACATCTGGATGATGCCCTCCATCATCGGCACATCGAGCTTCAGCGGCGAGTTGGTGTTGATGATGGTGTAGCAGACCGGCGTGTCGAGAAGCGCCTCGCGCGAAAGGCCGTTGGCGATGCGGGCGATCTCGATGCCGTCGAGATTGCGCTCGCGGCCGAGCGAATAGACGTGGAAGACCTTGTCGGTCAGGGTCGCCAGATCGCGCAGGCATTCCAGATGCCGGATCGACGGATGGATGTCGACGGGCTCGACCGGGTAGCCGCCGGTTGCCGAGATGATGTTGTGCATCTGGGCGAGTTTCACCAGATTGCGGAAATCCTGCTGGTTGCCGGGACGGCGGCCGTTGTCGAGGTCGGAGCAATTCGGGGCCGAGGCCACCTGGGCGAAGACGAGGCTGTCGCCGCCGAGATCGTAGGAATGCTCGGGGTTGCGCGCATTCATGCGCACCTGCGAGGGCGCATGGCCGACCCATTCCATCACCAAGTCCGGGTCGAAACGCACGCGCTCTGATCCTTCGCGCACATCGGCGCCGGCGCGCTTCATGACGGCGCGGGCCTCGTCGTGCAGCACGTCCAGGCCAATTTCCGACAGCACGCGCAGCGAAGCGCGATGGATTGCTTCCAGCTCGTCCGAGGAAACGACCGGGGTCGGCGGAAAACGGTGCTTCAACTGCCGGAACGGCGGCTGATCGAACGTCGCACCGGCGCCGGCGCGCTTGCCCGCGCGTCCGCCGCGGCGGGCACGGTCGCTTGATCGTTCGAGAACGGCGGCGTCTGTCATGGCAGCCCCGGCTAGATTGCTGATGCGGCCAAGCATGCGCCGGTCAACTGGCGAGTTCCGTCACGGATTCGTCGGGCCGCGTCGTTATTCGGGCAACCGCTTCACGGCGGCGTCGCGACGTGTCAGGTTGGCATTAAGCAGGAGCGTGAACAACGATGTCCGCCATCACCGACCTTGTGACTGGCGTTTCCCGTTCCATTGCCAAGCATTGCGCCGTCGATCTTCTCAACCACGGCTATCGCTCGCGCGGCACCGTGCGCAGCCCGGCAAAGTCGAGGGCCGTTCGCGACACCATTGCCAAGCACGTGGCTCCCGCCTTGCTCGTCGACAAGCAGGCGCGGGGTTCCATCCCGGACCTGGGCAGAGCCATGGAAGTCGACAATTCGCGCACGCGGCAGGCGCTCGGCATCCATTTCCGGCCCATGAGCGAATCGGTGCCGGCAATGGCGGAGAGCCTTTTCGCCCTCGGTTTGGTCTGACCCCGATACCCTTCAGCGGCGGCTTCGGCTGCCGACAAGGGATTAAGATTCGCTTAACCCGTTAACCCGGAAGCGGCCCGCAAGGGTGCGGCAGAAAGGGATTGGTAACGGTGTACCGGCGATCCTGCCCGCTCGACGCAGGGGGTAGTGCGCGATGTTGCAGAAAGTCGAATTCGGTGGCGTGGCCGCCAAGGACTTCATTCTGAGCCGGCCGGACGGCGGCTTCCGCCTCATCACGCGCAGCGACATGGACGGCCTTGTCTGCGCCGTACTGCTCAACGAGCTCGACCTCATCGGCGAGATCACGTTCGTCCATCCGAAGGACATGCAGGACGGGCTCGTTCCGGTCACCGGCAACGACATCACGACGAACCTGCCCTATGTGCCGGGCGTATTCGCCGCCTTCGACCATCACGACAGCGAGACGCTGCGCCTCGACGGTTCGCTGACGAACCATATCATCGACGTCGACGCGCCTTCGGCGGCGCGTGTCGTCTACGAATTCTTCGGCGGTGAGAAGCGCTTCCCGTGGATCGCGCCGGACATGATGGCAGCGGTCGACAAGGCCGACGCAGCCTTGTTCTCCTACGAGGACGTGCTCCGGCCAAAGGGCTGGGAGCTTCTGTCCTTCATCATGGATTCCCGCACCGGCCTTGGCCGCTTCCGCGAATTCCGCATTTCCAACTATCAACTGATGATGCAGCTGATCGAGGATTGCCGCCTTGAGCCCGACGTCGAGCGCCTGCTGGCGATGCCGGACGTCAAGGAGCGCGTCGACCTCTATTTCGGCCATTACGACAAGTTCGTCGACCAGGTGCGCCGCTGCACCAGCGTGCACATGCCGATGGCCGTTCTCGACCTGCGCAAGGAAGAGGTGATCCATCCCGGCAACCGCTTCATGGTCTATGCGCTGTTCCCGGAGACGAACATCTCCTGCCACGTGATGTGGGCCAAGGGGAACGAGAACGTGATGCTGGCGCTCGGCAAGTCCATCTTCAACCGGACCAACCCGACGCATATCGGCGACCTGATGCTGCAATATGGCGGCGGCGGTCACGCGGCGGCGGGCACCTGCCAGGTGCCGGCCGACAAGGCCGACGAGGTGCTGGCCGATCTCGTCCGCATCATCGAGCGCGACCAGGGCCTGGTCTGAGCGAAGCGTTCAGCCGGCGATCCGCCCCCGCGCCTTCGCCGCCTCGCCGGCAAGGCCGAGGCGGTCGCAGGTTTCCGCCAGTAGCCGGTTGAGCGGCACGCCATCGGGATCGAAGGTGCGGCGCATCTCCATCAGATCGCGCGCGGCCGCGAGGTCGCCCGATTTCAGCAGTGCGTCGAGATAAAGCTGCTCGAAGAGATCGCGCTGGGCATGGCTGCCACCGATCTCCTGCATCCGGGGCAGGGCGATGCGCAGGTTTTTCGCCGCACCGGCATGGTCACCCTTTGCGTGCGCCAGCACGCCGGCCGCCGCGGGCAGCGCGACTTCCGCCCAGGCAACGCGCTCGAAACCGGCAGCGGCCGCCGCCTTGTCCTCGACCGCTTGCATCAGCGTGTCGGACTCCGCACGCCCGGCGCGGGCGAGGCCGTAGAGGTATTGAAGGGTAAGGAACGGTTGCGTCGTGTCCTGCGCGCGGGTGCGCATCCAGTCGGCGACGTCCTGCCAGCGGTCGCCGACGTCGAGACCGGCGCATTCCATGCGGGCAAGCAGCGACACCGCGCCGACCTGGTCCTGGCTGTAGGATTTTTCCATGCCCCAGACGTGGCGGTCATAGGCGTCGTACACGGCGGCGAAATTGCCGAGCGAGATGTTGAACAGCGCCTTGTGCCACCAATTGTGGGTGTACATGAAGGAGTTGAGGTTCTGCCAGGTGTGGGTGACGCCATCCATGAAGGCGATGCCCTCGCGATTGCGGCCCTGCGTGATCATCACGTGGGCGAGCGCGTGCTGCGCCCAGGGTTCCTTCTCCTTCAGCTCGAGCGCCTTCCAGGCAGCAGCCTCGGCGGCGACGAGATCGTGGCACTGTTCGTGGCCGAAGGCCGCCATGCCGTGCCAATGGGCGTTGTCGCCATTGGCGTGCTCGACCGCCTTCGCCAGCATCAGCATGCGCTCGGCGTCGCCGCGGTTGAAGGCCATGTACTGGGCGAGCTTCATGGTGGCGAGATCGTTCGGCCACTCGCGGATGATGTCGAGGCCGAGGGCTTCGGCGCGCGGCATGTCGTTCGCCGCCCAGGCTTCCAGCAGGGCGAGCAGGGCCTTCTCGCGGCGGTTGGCGCTGCCCGCCGTTGCCCACGCGGCCGCGATGTATTTGGCCGCCTGCGCCGCCGCTTCCGGCGCCTCCAGGAACATCCAGATCATGCCCGAATAGATATTGGCGAGCGTCGCCTCGGGATGCGTGTCGGCGGCGGCGAGCACGTTCACGGCCTGAGTCTCGTAGGCGAGAAAGCCGGAGATGAAATCGTCGACACCGGCGAGGGCGGCGTCGTCCATGGCGGATACGGGATTGCCGAGATGATCTTGCATGGCGAAAAGCTGGCAGAGGCCGCGGCGCCTGTCCAGCACTTCCCAAGCAGAGGCGGGCGCGCTAGCCTGCGCGCATGGTCTCGACGCCGTCCGACATCACCCGCCACCGCGAACTGCTGAAGCTGTGCGCGCGGATCGGCTATTCGCCACCCTCCGGTCGCTGACGAACTGAATCAACCGCTTCGTCCATCGAGTCCGGCCGGGAGGCCAAATCCATGACCTATCAGAACTATTCGAATGCGCAGTTGCAGGCGATCGACGCTGCGCACCACCTGCACCCCTTCAGCGACCACAAGGATTTGCGCGGCGCCGGCACGCGCATCGTCACCCATGCGAAGGGTCCGTTCATCAACGACGCCGAAGGCAACGAGATCCTTGACGGCATGGCCGGGCTTTGGTGCGTCAATGTCGGCTACGGCCGCGACGAACTGGCCGAGGCGGCGGCCGCGCAAATGCGCGAACTGCCCTATTACAACTCCTTCTTCCGCTCCACGGTACCGGCGGCCGCGCTGCTGGCCGACAAGATCGCCGCGATCGCGCCGAAGCACATCAGCCAGGTGTTCTTCGGTTCCTCGGGATCGGAATCGAACGACACCGCGCTGAAGCTGGTACGCCACTACTGGGCGCTGGAGGAAAAGCCGGAAAAGAACGTCATCATCTCGCGGCAGATGGCCTATCACGGCTCGACCATCGCCGGCACTTCGCTCGGCGGCATGCCGTGGATGCACAACCAGACGCATGGCGTGGTGCCCGGCATTCGCCATGTGATGCCGCCCTACGCCTTCGAGCTTCAGGAGAAGGGCGAGAGCGAGGAGGAATTCGGCCGGCGCGCGGCGCGCGCAGTTGAGGAGGCGATCCTGGCCGAAGGCCCGGAAAACGTCGCCGCCTTCATCGGCGAGCCGATCATGGGGGCGGGCGGCGTCAAGATTCCGCCGGCGAATTACTGGGCCGAAGTCCAGCGCATCCTGAAAAGGCACGACGTGCTGCTGATGCTCGACGAGGTCATCACCGGCTACGGGCGCACAGGCGAGTGGTTCGCGGCGCAGTCGATGGGGATCGAACCGGACACGATCACCACCGCCAAGGCGCTGACCTCAGGCTACCAGCCGCTGTCGGCCGTGCTGGTCGGCGACCGCATCGCCAGGTCGCTGGTGGAGAAGGGCGGGGAGTTCTTCCACGGCTACACCTATTCCGGCCACCCGGTTGCCTGCGCGGTGGCGCTGAAGAATCTGGAGATCATCGAGCGCGAAGGGCTGGTCGAGCGGGTACGCGAACGCACCGGTCCCTATTTCGGCAAGGTGCTGAAGGAAAAGCTCGCCGGCCACCGGCTCGTCGGCGAAGTGCGGACCTTCGGCCTGCTCGCCGGCATCGAGATCGTCAGGGACCGTGAGACGCGCGAGCGCTTCCTGCCATCGGGCTCGGCGGCCGTGAAGGTACGCGACCATGCCATCGCCCGCGGCCTGATGATCCGCGCGACCGGCGACACGATGATCCTGTCGCCGCCGCTGATCTGGGACGAAAGCCATGTCGACATGGCGGCCTCGCGCCTGGCTGCCGCGCTCGACGCGGCAGCGGCCGATCTCGGGGTCTGGGGCATCCTTTGGTGCCGGTCTTTCGCCTTTGTGCGAAAGGCCGGCAGCGATCGTTACTGGTCCAGATATTCCTTGGCGGCGTTTATCACCGACAGGTCCGGCTTCTGCTGGCAGACCTCGGCAATGCCGTCGATCTGGGCGCCGAGCTGCTCGATATCCAGCTCGGTGCTGTCGGCCTGACCTGCCAGATAGCCGTCCAGCCAGACCAGGAACCACGAGCCTTCGCTTTCGTTCATGGACGCTAGTTGGGTGCAGGTGATCGTCGACATGTCGAGCATCTCGGCCTTTGCCGGGACAAGGGCGGCGAAGGCGAGCAGGGCGGTGGCGGCGAGGCGCTTCATGGGGGGCTGATCCAGGCTGGGTTGAACGACGCACACAGATTGGGCGCGCGCCGCGGCGCTGGCAAGATTTCCTGATCAGAGAGACGCAACCGGGCAAGGCACGGCCCGGTTGCAGGGCTTCGTTCCCCCAGACGATCAGTTCGTCAGGAAGTAGGTGATGGTCGTGACCACGCGCACCGTCTTGTCGATCTGCTTCTCGGGACGGTCGTTCGGGATGGCAATGGCCGGGAGGATTTCGAACACGCCCTGATTGGCACTCTGGATGGCGCCGACCTTGCCGTTGGACTGGGTGGCGAAGGTTTCGGCGGTCTCGCGGGCGCGGGTGATCGCCTCCGACAGCATCTCGCCCTTCAGATCGTTGATCTTGGTGAAGATGTAGGAGGGACCGGCCGACCAGGAATCGTTGGTGAAGACGACGCCGGAGCGCAGCAATTCGCCGATCTCGCGAGCAGAGGTCGCCAGGCGGTCGACGTCGCCGGAGCGCACGAGAATGTCCTCGGTCAGCACGAAACGGATTTCGGCCGGCTGTTCGCCGGAATTGTATCCGGCGAGCTTGTCCTCGACGAGGATGTTCTGGACGGTCGAATCCTCCGGCTTGAAGCCGTGGCGGGTGAGGAACTCGGCGACCGCCTTTTCCGAGGATTCCAGACGGAGGCGCGCTTCCTCAAGCGTCGGACCGGTGGCAACGTAGCGCAACGGCCAGAAGCCGAGATCGGCCTTGACGTTCCGTTCGGCCAATCCCTTGACGGTGACGGTGCGAAGGCCGGTGCGGCTTTCCACCAGCTTGGAGCCGCCCAGCCATCCGGCGGCGGCGACGCCGACCGCGAGGATCGCGGCGGCAAGCAATTTCAGGAAACCCTGCATGATTTTCGTCCCAAACGCCCTTCAATGGCGACGTTCGCCGACAATTCGGGCTGCATTGCGGCGGACGGAGGCCTTCTGCCGCAAACGAAAAACCGCGTTTTCCAGTACGGGAAAACGCGGCTTCGTTCACAATACGCGAACCCTTCGCGACACGAACTCTTGCGAAGGAAACCGGCTCCGGTACGCGAGACCTTTTCCGGAGCATCGGCGGCTCATGTCGCCGCCACGGGTCCGGTTGTAGAGGCATATCGTTACCGGCGAGTTAGCGAGGCCTTATCAAAAGATGAATCCCGCACTTTTTCCGGGCGAAAAGCCTATGAAAATGAATTCGTTAACAGCTGTTTATCAAGGTTACGCAGCGAAGGGCCCTCGCACGCGCCCGCAGCCGGTGGAACCTGCCTTCGGTGGACCCGGTTGTATTGGCGGGGGTGTCCGGGCGGTCAATCGCCGCGCAGGAAGTTGATGATCCCGGAGAAATCCTTGCCGCCGCCGCCTTGCGCGTTGAAGAGGGCGTAGAGCTGCGCCGCCTCGGCGCCGAGCGGGGTGACGGCGCCCGCGGCGCGGGACGCTTCCTGGGCGAGCAGCAGGTCCTTCAGCATCAATGCCGCGGCAAAGCCCGGCTTGTAGGCGTTGTTGGCCGGCGAGGTCGGCACAGGGCCTGGCACCGGGCAATAGGTGGTCAGCGACCAGCACTGGCCCGACGAGGTGGACGCCACGTCGAACAGCGCCTGGTTCGACAGGCCAAGCTTTTCGGCGAGCGCGAACGCCTCGCAGACACCGATCATCGAGATGCCGAGGATCATGTTGTTGCAGATCTTGGCCGCCTGGCCGGCGCCGGACTCGCCGCAATGGACGATCTTTTTCCCCATGGCCTCCAGCACCGGCTTCGCCGCGGCGAAGGCTTGCGCGCTGCCGCCGCACATGAAGGTGAGGGTTCCGGCTGTGGCACCGCCGACGCCGCCGGAGACCGGCGCGTCGAGCGAGTGCAGGCCGGCGGCATGGGCGATCTCGTGGGCCTTGCGCGCGGAGTCCACGTCGACCGTGGAGGAATCGATGAACAGCGCGCCCTTCTTCGCCGTTCCCGCTACCGAGCTGTAGACCGAAAGCACATGCTTGCCGGCCGGCAACATGGTGATGACCACATCGGCCTCTTTCGCCGCCGCCGCGCCGCTCGCCATGATGACGACGCCGTTGGTACGCGCCACCGTCAGGTTTTCCGGCACCAGATCGAAACCGTGAACGGCGTAGCCCGCCTTGACGAGATTGGCGGCCATCGGATTGCCCATATTGCCGAGGCCGATGAATGCGATGGTGGTCATGGCGTACTCCTATCGTCCGATCAGGTGGCGCGCGATGATGACGCGCATGATCTCGTTTGTGCCTTCGAGGATCTGGTGGACGCGCAGGTCGCGCACCAGCTTCTCCACGCCGTAGTCGTGCAGGTAGCCATAGCCGCCGTGGACCTGGAGGGCATCGTTGGCGACGTCGAAGCCGACATCGGTGACGAAGCGCTTGGCCATCGCTGACCATTTGGAGGCGTCGTGGGTCTTGCGGTCGAGTTTCGAGGCGGCGGCGTAGAGGAAGAGGCGGGACGCGGTCAGCGCCGTCTCCATGTCTGCGAGCTTGAACTGCAGGGCCTGGAAATCGCGGATCGGCTTGCCGAAGGCCTTGCGCTCGCCGGCATAGGCAACGGCCTTGTCGAGGGCCGATTGGGCGCCGCCCAGCGAACAGGCGGCGATGTTGAGGCGGCCGCCGTCGAGCCCGGCCATGGCGATGCGGAAGCCGGCGCCTTCGCCGCCGATGAGGTTTTCGGCCGGGACGCGACAATCCTCGAAGATCACCTGCGCGGTCGGCTGCATGTGCCAGCCCATCTTCTTTTCGGGAGCGCCAAAGGAGAGACCGGGCGTACCGGTCTCGACGACAAAGGTGGAGACGCCCTTGGGCCCGTCCTCGCCGGTGCGCGCCATGACGACATAGAGATCATTCGCGCCACTGCCGGAAATGAACTGCTTCACCCCGTTCAACACATAGGTGTTGCCGTCGCGGACGGCCCTGGTCTTCAGCGCCGCGGCATCGGAGCCGGCGCCGGGCTCGGTCAGGCAATAGGAGGCGAGTTTCTCCATCGAGGCGAGCGAAGGCAGGAAGCGCTGGCGCTGCTCGTCGGAGCCGAAACGGTCGATCATCCACGCTGCCATGTTGTGGATGGAGATGAACGAGGAAAAGCCGGGGCACGCCTTCGCCAGCGCCTCGAAGACGAGCACGGCGTCAAGCCGCGTCAGCGCGGAACCGCCGACGTCGTCGCGGACATAGAGGCCGCCAAAGCCGAGCGGGCCGGTCTCGCAGACCACGTCGCGGGGAAAAAAGCGGTCGAGGTCCCATTGCAGCGCGTAGGGCGCGACGCGATCAGCGGCGAAGGCTTCCGCAACTTCCTGGATGGCGCGCTGGTCGGCGTTGAGTTCGAACTGGCCTTCGTTGTCCATGCTGTTCCCCCCTGACGGACGATACTCTAGCCAAGGGCCAAGGCCGTGCAAACCGCTGCGAAAGCTGCAGGCCGGCGTTTTCTACAGGCCCGTCCAGATTCGTAGCGGATTGGCCGGATCGGCGAGAAGCCGGATCGCCAGCGCCACGCAGACGACCACGAGCAGCGGGCGGATCAGGCGCGCTCCGCCGCGGATCGCGGTATGCGCGCCGATGCGGGCGCCCGCGAACTGCGCCGCGCCCATGACGAGGCCCACGCGCCAGTCGACAACACCGGCGAAAGCGAACACGGCAAAGGCGCCGACATTGGAGGCGAAGTTCAGCAGCTTGGTGTGGGCTGTCGCCTTGAGCACGCCATAGCCGGCGAGTGCGACGAAGCCGAGCATGAAGAAGGACCCGGTGCCCGGTCCGAAGACGCCATCGTAGAAGCCGATCGCCGGGACAAAGCCGAAGGCGAAGGCCGTTGCCGGGAGCCGTCGGTGGCGGTCGTCATCGGACAGATCGTGCTTCAGCGCGAAGTAGACCGCGATGGCAACGAGCAGGACCGGCAGCGCAGCACGCAGCAACGATGCGGGGACGTGCGCGGCGACGAGCGCACCAAGCGCCGCGCCGATCGCCGACATGATCGCCTGGCTGCCCTGCGTTTTCAGGTCGACCAGGCCGCGTTTGGCGTAGGCGAGCGTGGCCGAACCGGACCCGAACAGGCTTTGCAGCTTGTTGGTCGCCAGCGTCTGCACCGGGCCGTAACCGGCCAGAAGCAGGGCCGGCACGGTGATCAGGCCGCCGCCGCCGGCGATGGAATCGATGAAGCCCGCGACGAAGGCCGCGACCGCGAGCAGGACAACATACCAGAGGCCCGGATCGATCATGGCCCAGCGATGCCGCACGGCCATGCGTCGCGCAAGGGGCCGCATTGCGGCGCGGACGGAAAAGGCGAAGATAGACTCGATTCGAGGAGGAATGCGTCATGTCCCAAGGGTTCCTGACCCGGCTGAAAGGCCTGTTCCAGAGCGACAATCCCGTGACCCAGGTCGTACGCGATCCCGGCAAATCGGCGGAGATCCTTCTGCTGATGCGGCTGGTGCTGGCCGATGGCGTGGCGCGCGAGGAAGAATTGGCGACGCTGAAGCTCATCTGCGCCGAGCGTTTCAACCTCGTCGGCAAGGATTTCGACGAGGTGATCGCCTATCTCGGCGAGTTCGGCTACGAAACCACCGGCGCGCAGGCCACCGCGATCTTCCGCGAGCTTTCCGAAGAGCGGAAGCGGAACCTGATCGGTCATCTCATCGCCGTCGCCAAGGCCGACAAGGTGATCGACGCGCACGAGGTTCGTCTGATCGCGCGGGCCGGCGAAATCCTCGGCATCGACCCGCGCGAGCTTATTCGCGGCCACTCCGCCGTTTGAGCGACCGTTCCAGTTCCGGAGCGGCGGCGACGAGTTCGCGGGCCGCCGGCGACTGCGGCGCCACCAGCACGTCGTGCGTAAGGCCGCGCTCGACGATGCGGCCGTGGTCCATGACCAGGACCTCGTCGGAGATGGCGCGGGCGACATGCAGGTCGTGGGTGATGAACAGATAGGCGAGGCCGAGGCGGGTGTTGAGATCGGCGAACAGGTCGAGGATCTGGGCGCGGATCGACACATCAAGGGCGGAGACCGGCTCGTCGGCGACGATCAGGTCCGGCCGGGTGATGAGGGCGCGGGCGATGGACAGGCGCTGGCGCTGGCCGCCAGAGAATTCGTGCGGGAATTTCTCAAGGTCGCCGGGCGCAAGGCCGACTTCGTCGAGAGCGGCGGCGGCACGTTCGCGACGTTCTGCGGCGCTGAGGGTTTCGTCGAGCAGGTGCAACGGCTCGGTGACCAGCCGCTCGACGCGGTGGCGCGGATCGAACGAGCCGTAGGGATCCTGGAAGACGATGCCCATGCGCCGGCGGGCGCTGCGCAAACCCTCGCCATGACGGCCGGCAACCGATTCGCCGTCGATGAGGATATCGCCGGTGGTCGGTGCGTCGAGGGCGAGGATCATGCGCGCCAGTGTCGATTTTCCGCATCCCGATCGACCGACCAGCGCGACCGATTTCCCCGCGGGCACGGCGAAGGTTACGTTGTCGACGGCGCGCGTCGGGGCCTCGCGTGAAAAAAGGCCGGTGCGCCGCCCCGCATAGTCGCGGCAGACGGAGCGAACGTCGAGGACCGGCACTTCCTTTTGCGGCGCGTGCGAAGCCGGGCGTGCCGGTACATGGGCCGAAGCCTCCGCCAGCCGTGCCGTATAGGCGTGTTCGGGCCGGGCAAGCACGTCGATCGCCTTGCCCGATTCCACCACGTCGCCGTAACGCATCACCGCGATGCGGTCGGCCATGTCGGCGACAACCGCGAGGTCATGGCTGATGAGGATCAGGCCCATGCCGTCCTCGGCGACGAGGCCTTTCAGCAGGTCGAGGATCTGGGCCTGCACAACCACGTCGAGCGCGGTGGTCGGCTCGTCGGCGATCAGCAGCCTCGGCTTGAGCGCGCAGGCGATGGCGATGACGACGCGCTGGCGCTGACCGCCGGAGAGTTCGTGCGGAAAGCGCGAGAGGGGGAATTTCGCCTGCGGCAGGCCGACGCGATCGAGAATGGCGCAGGCGCGCTCCTCGGCCTCGGCGCGTCCGACGCGCAGATGCCAGCGGATGCCCTCGGCCACCTGCTCGCCGATGGTCTTGACCGGGTTCAGCGCCGTCATCGGCTCCTGGAACACCATGCCGATGTCGTCGCCACGCAGCGCCTGCATCTCCGTTTCGGAGACGGCGAGCAGGTCGGTTCCATCAAAGACGATTCGGCCCGAAGCACGCGAACGCCAGGGCAGCAGGCGCATGACCGAGAGCGCCGTCATCGACTTGCCGGAGCCGGACTCGCCGACGATTCCCAATACCTCGCCCTTGTCGACCGCGAGATCAACGGTGTTGAGAATCGGCTTACCGCCGATGTCGAGCGTCAGCTTCTCGATGGAGAGCAGCGTCATTGCCGCTCCTTCAGGCGCGGATCGAGCAGGTCGCGCAAGCCGTCGCCGAGCAGGTTGAGGCCGAGGACGGTGACCATGATGGCCAGACCGGGAAAGATCGCCAGCCACGGCGCGACGATCATGCGGGTCTGTGCGTCGAACAGCATCCGTCCCCAGGAGGGCATGGGCGGCTGGGCGCCGAGGCCGACATAGGAGAGGCCGGCTTCGGCGAGGATGCCGAGCGCGAACTGGATCGTGCCCTGCACCAGCAGCAGCGAGACGATGTTCGGCAGGATGTGCTCGACCGTGATATGGGCCACGCCCTTGCCGGCGGCACGGGCGGCCAGGATGTATTCGCGCGGCCATAGCGAGAGCGCGCCGGCGCGGGCCACGCGAGCGAAGACCGGGATGTTGAAGATGCCGATGGCGATGATGGCGTTGATGGCGCCGGGGCCGAAAATGGCGGTGATCATCAGCGCCGACAGCAGGGCGGGAAAGGCGAAGACGAGGTCGTTGAAGCGCATGAGCGCCTCGTCCACCAGTCCGCGTCGCGCTGCCGCCCACAATCCGAGCGGGACGCCGAGGCCCATGCCGACGGCGATGGCGACGAAGGCGACGGCGATGGAGTTGCGGCTGCCGACCATGATCATCGACAGGATGTCGCGGCCGAAATGGTCGGTACCGAACCAGTGGCCCGCCTGCGGCGACTTCAGCTTGTCGGCGATCGGCAGTTCGGTGACGTCATAGGGCGTCCAGACAAAGGAAACGAGGGCCATCGCGACGATGAGGGCGGTGATGGCCAGGCCGATGGCGAAGGACCGATTGGCGAGCGCCGTGCGGACCATGTTCGCCGGGGCGGGGGACGCCTGCGCGCCGCTCATGCCTGCACCCTCAGGCGCGGGTCGGCGATGGCATAGGAGAGATCGACCAGCAGATTGACGACGATGACGGCGGCGACGAGCAGCATCACCACGCTTTCGACCACGATGAGGTCGAGCTGGGTGATGGCCTGAAAGACGAGGCGCCCGAGGCCGGGCAGGTAGAAGACGTTCTCGATGATGACGGCGCCGGCGACGAGGAAGGCGAATTGCAAGCCGAGAATGGTCAGCACCGGGATCAGGGCGTTGCGCAGGGCATGGCGGCGCAGCACGAGTTTTTCCGGCAGGCCCTTGGCGCGGGCGGTGCGGATGTAGTCCTCGCCCAGGACCTCGATCAGGGCCGAACGGGCGACGCGGGCAAGGATGGCGGCCTGCGGCAGGGCCAGCGCGAAGGCCGGCATCAGCAATGCCCGGATGCCTGGCCACAAGCCGTTGCCCCAGCCGGGAAAGCCGCCCGCCGGCACGAGGCGCAGCCAGGCGGCGAAGACGTACATGAGGATCAGGCCGAACCAGAAGTTCGGCATGGCGACGCCGAGCTGCGCACCGCCCATGGCGATCGCATCGGCAGCGCGGCCGCGGTGGCGGGCGGCGTAGAGGCCGACCGGCAGCGCGATCGCCGTCGAGAGGAGGAGGGCGAGGACGGCCAGCGGCAGCGAGACGACAAGGCGTTCGCGCACAAGGTCGATCACCGGAACGGAGTAGGTGAAGGAGCGGCCGAAATCGCCGGTCAGCATGCCGCCGAGCCAGGCGAGGTAGCGTACCGGCACCGAGCGGTCGAGCCCGAGTTCGGTGCGTAGCGCGGCAACGGCATCCTCGGTGGCATTCATGCCCAGCATCATGCGCGCCGGGTCACCGGGAAGGATTTCCATCACCGCGAAGACGACGACGGACGCGACGAGCAGCGTAATGGCCGAGGAGAAGAGGCGGCGGGCAAGCCAGGCGGTCATTTGCACACTCCCGCCGCGACGCAATCAAACCAGGAGACGCGCATCAGCGCGGCCGGAGGAGAAGATGCCATGCCCACACCCGAGGTTGCGGCGCGCCCTGTTTGCCGGGCGCGCCGCGTTTCGGTCAGTCGACCCAACGGACCTGCGTCAGGTCGTTGGCCTGGATCGGCGAGTCGGCCCACAGCCCTTCGACCTTGGCGTCCCAGACGCCGACCTTCGGCAGTTCGAACAGGAAGCCGTTGACCGCATCGTCGGCGAGGATCTTCTGCGCCGCCTGCAGCAACTCTGTCCGCTTGGCCGCGTCGGAGGTGCCGGACAATTCCGCCATCACCTTGTCGAAGGCCGGATTGTCGTAGTTGAAGTAGTAGTCCTTGCGCGCATAGATGCCGATGTCGTTCGGCTCGGTGTGCGAGACGATGGTCAGGTCGTAGTCCTTGGCCTTGAAGACCTGATCCAGCCACTGCGCCCATTCGACCGGGATGATCTCCAGCTCGATGCCGACCTTGCGCAGCTCGGCCGCGATGACCTCGCCGCCGAGGCGCGCGTAGGGTACCGGCGGCAGCTTGATCGTCGCCTTGAAGCCGTTCTCAAGGCCGGCTTCCTTGAGCAGGGCCTTGGCCTTGTCGACGTCATAGGGATAGGTTCCGGTCAGATCGACGTAAGCGGCATTGGCCGGCGAGAAGTGCGAGCCGATCGGCACGCCGAGGCCGTTGGAGGCCGCGTCGATGATCTCCTTGCGGTTCAGCGCGTGGGCGATCGCCTGACGGACCTTGATGTTGTCGAAGGGTGCCTTCTTGTTGTTGGTCGACAGGATGGTTTCGCCTTCGGTGGCGCCGATGACGACCTTGAAGCGGGAATCGGCCTGGATCTGCGCCAGCGCATCGCCCACGGGAGCGTTCGGGAAGGCCTGCACGTCGCCCGACAGCAGCGCGGGAATGGCTGCGGCAGCGTCGGGGATGACGCGGAACGTCGCTTTTTCGAGCGCGACCTTGGTGCCCCAATAGTCGTCATTGCGGACGAGACCGATTTCGGAGCCCTTCGCCCAATGGTCGAACTTGAACGGTCCGGTGCCGACCGGCTTGTCCTTGTTGCCCTCGGCGGATTCGGGCGCGACGATCACTGCGTCACCCCAACCGAGATTGTAGAGGAACTCGCCCTGCGCCTGCTTCAGCTTGATGGTGACGGTATCGGGCGCGGTTGCCTCGACCGATTCGATCTGGGCGAACAGGCCCTTCTGCGCGTTGGTGGAGTTCTCCGCCATGGCGCGGTCGAGCGAGAATTTCACGTCGGCGGAATCGAAATCGCTGCCGTCGTGGAACTTCACCCCGGTGTGGAGCTTGAAGACATAGGTCTTGCCATCGTCCGAGACGGTCCAACTCTCCGCCAGGTCCGGCAGGACCTCGCCCTTGGAGCCGATGCGGGTCAGGCCCTCGAAGACGTTGGCATAGACCACCTCGTCAATCGCAGCGGCGGCATTGGACGTCGGATCGAGATTCGGCGGCTCCAGCACGATGCCGAGCACCAGGTCGGTACGGGCGGCAAAAGCCGAGACGCCCGAGGCGAGGAACAGCGCGGCGGCGACGAGAATGGTCTTCTTCATTGTGAAGTCTCCCGAGGATGATGGCGCCGATGAAAGCGCACATTTTGCCGCGAGTAAACGGGCCGCGCGCGTTCAACGCATTTTTATCGCAAGGCTTTTCCGGTCAGCAGCCGGTTGATCGCCAGCGCCATCACCTTGGCGGAATCGACCATGTCGTCGATCCCGACCCATTCGTCAGGCTGGTGTGCGAGGTCGAGAATACCGGGACCGTAGGCGATGCAGTCATAGAGCTTGCCGATGCGGGCGACGTGCTTCTGGTCATAGGTGCCGGGCGAGAGGATATAGTCCGGTTCGCGACCGAAGAGGGAACGAATGCCTTCGGCAACCGCCGTGACGACCGGGGCGTCGCGCTTCGTCAGTGTCGGCTCGAAGGCCATGATATCGCTGACGGAATAATCGAAGCCCGGCCGCGAGGCCTTCAGTCGCTCGAGGATGGCGCCGATTTCGGCCTTCACGCCCTCCAGGCTTTCCTCGGGAATAAAGCGGCGATCGATCACCATGCGGCAGCTATCGGGAACGTTGGGCGCGGGCAGGCCGGTCCAGTCGTCGCTCTGGCCGCCGTGGATGGCGTTGATGTTCATGGTGGAGCGCTTGGCACCTTCGGGCACGACCGGATGGGTGGTGCGGCGCGGCTGGAGCGCGGGAAACAGTTCGCGCTCGAAGGCCTCGATCACCGCTCCCATGTGACGAACGGCGCAATCGCCGAGGAACGGCATGGAGCCGTGGGCGATGCGCCCCTTCGTCTCGATCTCGCCCCACCAGACACCCCGATGGCCGAGGCAGATCCGGTCCTTGTTGAGGGGCTCGGGAATGATGACGTGATCGACGCGGGGCGGGGAGAAATAGCCGCGCCCGGCCAGCCAGGCCACGCCGCCGAAGCCGCCGGATTCCTCGTCCGCCGTGCCCGAGATTTCGATGGCGCCGGAAAAATCGGGAAAGGTCTCGATATAGGCTTCCGTTGCGATGATCGATGCGGCGAGGCCACCCTTCATGTCGCACGCCCCGCGCCCGTAGACGCGCCCGTCGCGGACCGTGCCCTCGAACGGATCGACCGACCATCCGGAACCCGCCTCGACCACATCGATATGCGAGTTGAAATGGACGCAGGGTCCCGGTCGCGAACCCTCGATGCGGGCAATCACGTTCCAGCGCGGATAGCGGTCGGTGTCGCCGGGCGTGCCTTCCGCGCGCAGGTATTCCACCGTGAAGCCGCGCGCCGCGAGGCGCCGGCCGACATGCTCGGCGCAGGGGAGATAGGCATCGCCCGGCGGATTGACCGTCGGGAAGCGGATCAACTCGCGGGTCAACGCCACAAGTTCGTCGGTTTTCGACTCGATTCTTTCAAACAAGCGCTGGAGCATGGTGCGATTGAACAGGAACGCGACCGCCGCGCAAGTGTCCCGCGCTCGCGCGATTGTGATCGACATCTCAGAAAACATTAACCGCATGCTTTAGTGAAATCGGATGAAAATGCTGTCATGATCGCGTTATTCATGGCGCGAGGGGCGGCATGGTGTTTCGGGGCGTACGAAACAGGGGTCGAAACGATGAGGAAATTCGTACTGTCTGCCGTCTCGGGCGTCGCCATGCTACTGGCGTCCTTGGCTGCGGCTTCTGCCGCAAAGCTCGTTGCCCATATCGACATCTCCAGCCAGACAATGACCGTGACCCAGAACGGATCGGTCGTCTATCACTGGAAGGTGTCCACGGCGCGCTCGGGCTATGTGACGCCGCGCGGCAGCTACCGCCCGACGCGGATGCACAAGATGTGGTATTCGCGCAAATACGACAATGCGCCGATGCCGTACTCGGTCTTCTTCCGCGGTGGCTATGCCATTCACGGCACGCCGCACGTCAAGCGGCTGGGCACGCCCGCCTCGCATGGCTGCGTCCGCCTGCATCCGTCAAACGCGGCGACGCTGTTTTCGATGATCAAGCAGGTCGGGCCGGGCAACACCCGCATCGTCATTTCCAATTGACGGCGGCATAGCGGCATGACCCCGCGGGCTTTGCGCTGAAGCAGCGCTCGCGGGTTACGGCCTTTTTTTCTGCTTCCGTTTCTTGGTCTTTTCCAGATCCCAGCGCCGGTGGAACCACGTCCACTGGCCGGGATAGGCGCGGACCCAGGATTCCACGACGTCGGTCACCTGCTGGGTCAGTCCGGCGACGTCGATATCGCCGCGGGAATCGCGTGCCGGCTCGATCGCATCCATCACTTCGAGACGGTAGCGCCCGCCGGGCAGGCGGATGCACAGGGCCGGGTGGATGGCGCATTCGGCGCGCCTGGCGAGTTTCGCCAGGAGCGGATTGGTTCCGCAGATCCGGTCGAAAAACAATGTTTCGACGCCGTCGATGAATTTCTGGTCGACGAGCATGCCGACATTGCCGCCGGTATCGAGGATGCGCGCCAGCGCCAGGGCGGCGCCGGACCGCGAGGCCACGAGCCCGCCCATCTTGGCGGACCGGGTGTCGAGCAGGCGCGACGCAATGAACGGATTGTTGGGGGGACGGAACAACGAGGTGATGGTGAGCCCGTAGCCCGCGGCGGCGACCGGAAGCAGTTCGAAATTGCCGATATGGGCGGTGAAAAAGATGTGCGGGCGCTGTTCGTCGCGCAGACGATAGAAGATCTCCGAGCCGACGATATCGATACGGCTGTGGACCGGCTGTTCGTCGGCATGGGCGAAAAGCTGGTCCATGAAGACGTATTCGGCCAGCAGGCGGCCCATATTGCCCCACATGTCCAACGCGATCGCCTGGAGCTCGGCCTCGGGCCGTTCCGGCAGAGCCATGCGCAGATTGTCCATGGCGACGCGATGGCGAGGGGACAGCGGGCCGAGCTTGCGGGCCCAGCGGTCGGAGAAGTCGAGGGCCTTTTCAGGCGGGAAACGCTGCAGGAAGCCGAGGAGGGCGATCACGATCTTGGCGACAATCCAGTTCCTCGCCGTTGCCAGACGCTGGCGCCAACGGTTGAGGAACAGGGTCGTCGGGGTGGCTTTCAGCTTATCCTCACGATGATCTTGCCGAAGACGTCGCGGCCTTCCATGCGCGCCAGAGCCGTGTCGATGCCGTCGAGATCGACTTGCGTATCGATGACCGGACGCACGATCCCGCGCGCCATCTTGTCCATCGCGTCGACGAGGTTCTGCATCCGGCAGCCGAACGAACCGATCAGGCGCAATTGCTGCTGGAACAGCTGCATCAGGTTGATTTGCGTCGCGATGCCGGAGGTGGAGCCGCAGGTCACGAGGCGCCCGCCGCGCTTCATCGACAGCATCGATCCGGCCCAGGTATCGACGCCCACATGCTCGAACACCACGTCGACGCCCTTCTTGGCGGTGAGCTTGCGGACGACGCCCTCGAACCGCTCTTCGCGGTAGTTGATGACATGGTCGGCGCCGAGCGCCCTGGCCTTGTCGGCCTTGTCGGCGGAACCGACGGTGGTGATGACCGTGCAGCCCATGCGCTTGGCGAGCTGGATCGCGGCCGAGCCGATGCCCGAACCGCCCGCGTGGACGAGAATGGTTTCGCCAGGCTCGAGACGGGCGTTGTCGAACAGCATGTGCTCGACTGTCCCGAAGGTGATCGGTGCGACAGCCGCGCCGATGGCATCGACGCCGGGCGGAGCGGCGACAAGCTGGCGGGCCGGGATATTGACCTCCTCGCAGGCGAAGCCGTCGAGGTGGAAGCCGTGGACGCCGCCGACATTCTCGCACAGGTTCTCGCGACCCTCACGGCAATTGCGGCACTTGCCGCAGATGCGGGCGCCATAGATGGCGACGAGGTCGCCGGGGACGAAGCCGCTGACGCCTTCGCCGAGCGCCTGGACAACGCCGGAAGCCTCGGCGCCGATGGTCAACGGCAACTTTCGCTTGGCGAAGGCCATACCGCGCCAGCCCCAGACATCGATATGGTTCAGCGCGACCGCCTTGATCGACAGGCGCACCTCGCCCGGGCCCGGCGGCGGTGGCGGCGGGACATCAACCGCTGCGACGCGGCGGTCCTCGACGAGTTGAATGGCGCGCATGCTATTCCCCGATGAAACCGGGGCGGATTAGCGGGGTTCCCGCGTCATGACAAGGCAGGCGTTCTGTCCGCCGAATCCGAAGGAGTTGGACAGCACTGCGTTCACGCTGCCCTTTCGGGCCTTGTTCGGCACGACGTCGAGTTCGATGGCGGGGTCCGGATGGTCGTAGTTTATGGTCGGCGGCAGCATCCCGTTACGGATGGTCAGGATCGAGAATGCCGCCTCGATCGCGCCGGCGGCCGACAGGGTATGGCCGATCATCGACTTGTTGGAGGAGATCGGGATGGAGCGCATGCGCTCGCCGAACACCGTCGACAGCGACAGGTGCTCCATCTTGTCGTTTTCCGGCGTCGAGGTGCCGTGCGCGTTGACGTAGTCGATGGCGTCTTCCGCCATGCCTGCGTCGGCCAGCGCGGCGCGGATCGCGGCGATGGCAGGCGACCCGTCCGGCTTGGAGCGGGTACGGTGGAAATCGTCGGCCTTTTCGCCGCAGCCGGCCATGATCGCCAGGACCTCGGCGCCGCGGGCGCGGGCCGCATCGAGCGACTCCAGCACCAGTGCGGCCGACCCCTCGGCGAGGACGAAGCCGTCGCGATCGCGCGAGAACGGCTTGGAAGCCTTTTCGGGCGCCTCGTTCTGCGTGGACAGTGCCGACAACAGCGAGAATCGGATGAGGGCCTCGGCGGTTGCCGAACCGTCGGCGCCAACGGCGAGGGCGCGGTCGGTTTCGCCGCGGCGAATGGCTTCGACGCCCAGCTGGATGGCGGTGGCGCCGGAGGCGCACGCGGTCGACAGCGTGACCGGCAGTCCCGTGGTGCCGATGGCGTCGGCGAGACGGTCGGCAATGGTGAAGAAGGCGCCGGCGTCATAGACGTCGAAGCCATTCAGCGTTCCCGCCCGGCGGAGCAGTCGCTGTTCGCCCTTCGGACCGTCCGGATCGGACAGGTACAAATCGAAACGGTGGCGCCAGTCGATCTCCACCGGCGGGGCCGCCAGGAAAAGCGGGCCGCCGAAGTTGCCGACCGGCAGGCCGGCTTCGGCAATGGCTTCGCGGGCAGACAGCAAGGCCAGGTCGCTGGTCAGTTCGACGGGTCCCTTGTCGCTGCCCGGAAGGAAATCGACGAGCCCGGCGATGGTCGTGTTGAGATGATCGAGGGGAAAGCGGCCGATGCGGCGAATGCCGGAGTGACCGGCCGTCAGCTTTGACCAGTTCTCCTCCTTGCCGACGCCAAGAGAGGTCACGACGCCGATGCCGGTTACGGCGACGAGCGGCCGGCCGAGATGATCGACCTCTTTCGCCATCATCCTTGCTCCCCAGCTTCGACGACAACCATACCCTCGCCGCGGTGATGCCCGACCGTCGTCGCCAGGACACGCGCCTGCGGCGCGTCGAGTGGTTTCTCGACGGCGGATCCGAGGGGCGGCGGCACGAATCCTCCGGAAACCGCGAGCGCCGCGAGGGCGACGGCGAAGGGGAATTGCGCTTCCTTCAGATGTCCGGTCAGCGAGGAGAATGCCCTCAGCGCATGATTTTGGCCCAGGGCAGCGCGTTCGGCCCGGGTCGGCTCGTGTGCGCCGGACGATCCCGAAATGACGAGGGGAAACGCATCGGCGCCCGCTGAACGGGCCATGGCGCCGATCGCATCGGCTAGCCCGCCGCCGGCGCGCCTGGCCCGTCCGGTCACCGTCGGAGCGATGCGTGCGATCACGGTCGCGCCGCGCGAACGCGCGTGTTCTTCCGATTCGAGCACCAGGAATGCCGCGCCTGAGCCGGTGATGACGCCGCCGCCCGGCGAGGCCTCGCGATCCCAGACGGGCTTCCACCCGCCCTGATCGAGATAGCGGCCGACTTCGTAGATGAGGAACATGTCGGGATGTTCGGCGCTGAAGGCGCCACCGACGAGCGCATGGGTCGACTGGCCGCTGCGGATGCGGGCCGTCGCGTGCTCGATGGCGGTGATTCCCGCCGCTTCCTCGCCCATGAAGGTCCGGGACGATCCGGTGACCTTGTGGACGATGGAGATATTGCCGGCGAGGAGATTGGACAGTTGCGCCAGGAACAGAGTGGGGCGAAGGTCGGTCGACAGCGTCGCGTTGAGGACGATCCCCGGGTCGGCGCCCTGCGCCACCCGTTCAAGAATCGTCTCGTCCACCGCCACGTCGCGCTCGCCGCCGCCAGCGGACACGATCATGTCCATCGTGGCGCAAAGCGCTTCGTTTCCCTTGATGCCCGCATGGTCGAGCGCCATCCCGGCGGTATGCACGCCGAGTCGCTGCCAGGTTTCCATCTGGCGCTGGTCGCCGCGCTTGGGAATCTGGACGTTCCAGTCGATCTCGGGCAGCGGGTGCACCGTAAACGGCGCATAGCGTTCCGACTCGACGGGCGGGGTCGCGGGCGGTGTCCGCAGCGCCAGCATGTGCGCTTCGACGCCGACACCGAGGGCGGAAACCAGCCCGATGCCGGTAATAACTACAGGGACGTCCTTCATGAGCGCATCACTTGCGCGTGACCGGGACCGGCGTCAAGCGCGGCTTGTCATGCCGATTTCGCGGCAACAAGCTCGTCGATCTTGGCGCAAAGGTTCTTCAGGACGAAGTATTCCTCGGTCGTGGCCTTGCCGTCGTTGACTTCCTGGGTCCACTTTTCCAGCGGGATCTTAGTGCCGAATTCCTTGTCGATCGCGAATACAATGTCGAGGAAGTCGAGGCTGTCGATGCCAAGGTCGTCGATGGTGTGGCTTTCGGGCGTGATCGTCTCGCGATCGATGCCGCTGGTTTCGGCGATGATGTCAGCGACTTTTTCGAAGGTGGTCGACAAGATTCGTTTCCTTGGCTTGTTCGTGCGGATCGCGGTTCGGCGCGTCTGTAACCGGTTTTGACGTTCAGGGAAAGTGGTTGCGACGCCGGGCAGGCCCGCAAGCGGGGACGAGCGCGCCGCGTGATGAGCCCAAGTCGCGGTGTTGCCGGTTTCCGGGATTTGGAGCAACATGGCACACGGTCCGCGCGGGCCAAGATGCATGCGGGCCAGGCCCCGCGGTTCGGGCGCGGATTGCCCAAGGAGAAAAGAATGCTCAAGAAATACAGCCACTTTCAGCGCGAAGCCAATCTGATCGGCGGCAAATGGGTGCAAGCCGACAGCGGGCAGACGCTCGACGTGGTCAACCCGGCGACGGGCCTGAAATTCGGCGTGGTGCCGAAATCGGGCAAGGCGGAGACGCGCCGCGCCATCGAAGCGGCGCAGGCGGCTTTTCCGGCCTGGGCGAAGCGTTCGGCACTGGAGCGCTCCAAGCTGCTGCGCAAATTGCATGACGCGATCATGGACAATCAGGATGCGCTGGCCGAATTGCTGACGCTCGAACAGGGCAAGCCGCTGGCCGAAGCCAAGGGCGAAGTCGGCATGTCGGCAGCCTATGTGCTGTGGTTCGCGGAGGAGGGCCGGCGCGTCTATGGCGACATCGTGCCGTCGCCGTGGGCGGACCGCCGCATCCTCGTGACCAAGGAACCGGTTGGAGTCATCGCGGCTATCACGCCGTGGAATTTCCCGTCCTCGATGCTCGCCCGCAAGATCGGCCCGGCGCTCGCCGCCGGCTGCACGACGGTGGTCAAGCCTGCGTCGGCCACACCGTATTCGGGCCTTGCCTGGGGCGTTCTGGCCGAGGAGGCCGGCATTCCGGATGGCGTCGTCAACATCGTGACCGGCTCGGCCGGTCAGATCGGCGACGAGATCTGCGAGAACCCGCTGGTGCGCAAGATCACCTTCACCGGCTCGACCGATGTCGGCAAGGTGCTGCTCGCCAAGGCCGCGACGACGGTGAAAAAGGTGTCGATGGAGCTTGGCGGCAATGCGCCCTTCATCATCTTCAACGATGCCGACATCGACCGGGCGGTCGAGGGCGCCATCACGGCCAAGTATCGCAATTCCGGCCAGACCTGCGTCTGTACCAACCGCTTCTTCGTGCAGTCGGGCGTCTATGACGCATTCGTGGAGAAGCTGACGGCGGCGACCAACAAGCTGAAGGTCGGCCCGGGCACCGAGGCCGGCGTCAATCAGGGGCCGCTGATCGACATGGCCGCGGTCGAGAAGGTCGAGGACTTCATTGCCGACGCCAAGGAGAAGGGCGGCCGGGTGGTTGCCGGCGGCATGCGGCATGAACTCGGCGGCACCTTCTTCTGCCCGACCGTGATCGCCGACGCCTCGCCGGCGATGAAGTTCATGAAGGACGAGATCTTCGGTCCGGTGGCACCGGTCTACCGCTTCGACACCGAGGAAGAAGCCCTGGCGATGGCCAACGACACCGAATACGGCCTCGCCTGCTATTTCTACACCGCCGACATGGGCCGTGCCTTCCGCGTGATGGAGGGGCTGAAATACGGGCTGATCGGGCTCAACGAAGGCCTCATCACCACGGTCGAGGCGCCGTTCGGCGGCCTGAAGGAATCCGGCCTCGGCAAGGAAGGCGGCCATCAGGGCATCGAGGATTACCTCGATACCAAATATGTCTGCATCGGCGGTCTGGGGCTGTAGTCCGGGAGCAAGCCCATGAAAAGGCGGACATTTCTCATCGCCGCGGCAATCCTTGCCGTGGCGGGGGCAGCGGGCGGTTTCATGGCGCATCGCATGATGCAGCCGCCGCCGGATGACCTTGACCTTTCGTTGTCCAAGGCCACGGCCAACGGCGCGTTCATGGTCTCCATCGCGCCGGAGGCCGGTGCGGTCGAGCAGGGAACGCTGCATTCCTGGATTGCGACAGTGACGACCCCTGACGGCAAGCGGGTCGACGACGCACAGATCGCGATCGACGGCGGCATGCCGCAACACGGTCACGGTCTGCCGACCGCCCCGCAGATGACGGCGAAGTTGGGCGAGGGGCGCTACAGGATCGAGGGCGTGAAGTTCAACATGGGGGGATGGTGGGTGATCCGTCTGGCAATCACGGCCGCCGGGACGACCGATACGGTCGAGTTCAATCTCGTGGTGTGAGCATGCGCGGAGTGCCCTTTATCGCGCTGGCGGCCGTGTTGGCCTTGTCCGCCTGCAAACCGGAGCCGTTGACCGATACGCAGAAGGCCGTGGTGAAGACACTGTCGCTGGCGGCGCTTCCCCCCTTGCTGCCCGATCCCTCGAACCTTGTGGCTGACCGGCCGGAGGCGGCCGACCTCGGCAAGGCGTTCTTCAACGACGTTGGCTTTTCGCGCGGCGGCTTCGTCGCCTGCGCCAGTTGCCATGTGGCCGAGCGCCAATTCCAGGACGATCTCGCGCTCGGGCACGGCGTCGGCGTCACCAACCGCCGGACCATGCCGCTTATGGGCGCGGCTTGGGCGCCGTTCCTGTTCTGGGACGGGCGCAAGGATTCGCTGTGGAGCCAGGCGCTGGGGCCGGTAGAAAGCCAGGTCGAGCATGGAACGACGCGCCTGGCGGTGGCTCAGCGCATCGCTGCGACCTATGGCGACCGCTACGCAGCTCTGTTCGGTGCTTTACCCGATCTTTCCGCGCTGCCCGAGTCGGCCGGTCCTTTCGGTCGCGCGGAGGAGCAGGAGGCCTGGCAGGCGATGAGCGAGGCGGATCGCGACGCGGTCAATCGCGTCTTCGCCAATTTCGGCAAGGCGATCGAGGCGTTCGAGCGGACGCTACCTGTGGCCGAAACACGCTTTGACCGTTTCGCCGCCGCCCTTGCCAAGGGGCAGGCGCCCGACGGCGACGCGGCTCTCTCAGACGTCGAGATCGACGGGCTGAAGCTGTTCATCGGCAAGGGCCGCTGCATCAATTGCCACAATGGGCCGAGGCTGACGGACGACCATTTCCATAACACCGGCATCCCGCCCGCCGATGGCCTGCCGGAAGATCACGGGCGTGCCGCGGGTGTTGCCCTGCTCGACGCCGATCCGTTCAACTGTCTCGGCGCTTATTCGGACGCCGGTCCGAATGACTGCGGCGAACTGAGATACATGCTGCGCGACAGCGAAAGCCTCGAGCGCGCGTTCAAGCCGCCGAGCCTGCGTGGCGCGGCAAAGCGGCCGCCCTACATGCATGCCGGGCAGTTGGCGACGCTGGAAGCCGTCATCGAGCACTATTCCGCCGCGCCGCCCGCGCCCTCCGGGCATACGGAACTGGAACCGGTGAATTTCACCGATACAGAAAAGGCGGCGCTGATCGCCTTCCTGAAGACGCTGGCGGAGTAGGGTTCACTCCTCCTTGACCGCCTCCATGACGACGAAGGTCGAAGTGTTGGAGACCGCCGGCAGGGCCGAGATGGTCTCGCCGAGCAGCCGGCGATAGGCGGCGATATCCTTGGTACGGATTTTCAGCAGGTAGTCGAAGCCGCCGGCGATCATATGGCATTCGACGATCTCGGGGATTTTCTGCACCGCCTTGTTGAACGCCTCCAGCGCGGTCGAGCGCGTGTCCGACAGCGTCACCTGCACGAAGGCGATGTGGCCTTCGCCCATGCGGGCGCGGTCGATCAGGGCGGAGTAGCCGCGGATATAGCCCTCGAGCTCCAGCCGTTTCACCCGTGCCTGGACCGGCGTCTTCGACAGGCCGACGCGCTGGGCGAGTTCGGCGGAGGAAAGACGTCCTTCGCGCGAAAGCGCGGCGAGGATGTTGCGGTCGATACGGTCCAATTGATCCGTCATTGCGACATTTCACGTTTCATTCGATTTACAAAACAATAAAAGAGCGGAGCGTTCGACGCAACATTTTCGGAAATACGGGTTTCTTTGTCCGGCCCCGGCGATGGTATTCTCCGCCCGCGGGTAGGAAGCGCCGCCATCTCGTTTCCCCGGGGAACCCTCATGCCAGCCGATCAACTTCACGACCTGCGCCAGCGTATCCGTGCCCAAGCGATCGCCGATGAAGAAGAAGCGGTGCCGCGCCTGGTCGCGCTGGCCGATCTGACATCCGAACAGCGCGCCGCGATCTCTACTCGGGGCGCGACGCTGGTCCGTGCCGTGCGTGCGTCGTCCGAGCCCAAGCTGATGGAATCCTTCCTCGCCGAATACGGGCTGTCGACGGGCGAGGGCGTGGCGCTGATGTGCATGGCGGAAGCGCTGCTGCGCGTGCCCGATGCCGCCACCATCGACGAACTGATCCGCGACAAGATCGCGCCGCATGACTGGTCCTCGCATTCGGGATCGTCCGCCTCGATCTTCGTCAACGCCTCGACCTGGGCGCTGATGCTGACGGGCCGCGTGCTCGAGGACGGCGACGGAGGCATCGGCGACACGTTGCGGGCGATGGTGCGCCGCCTCGGCGAGCCGGTCATTCGCACGGCGGTTGCCGCGGCGATGCGCGAGCTCGGCGACCAGTTCGTGCTTGGCCGCACCATCGCGGAGGCCCTGAAGCGCGGCCGCGCCGACCACGCCAAGGGCGTTTTTCACTCTTATGACATGCTGGGAGAGGCGGCGCGCACCGATGCCGACGCGCAACGCTATCACGCCGCTTACGCCAATGCCATTGCCGCGCTCGGCAAGGTGGCCGAAGGCAGCGACACTCGCTTCAATCCCGGCGTCTCGGTGAAATTGTCGGCGCTGCATCCGCGCTACGAGACGCTGAAGAAGGCGACCATGCTTCCGGTGATGGTCGAACGCGTGACCGCGCTTGCCCTGGCGGCGAAGGCAGCGCGGATCGGCTTCAACATCGACGCGGAAGAGGCCGATCGCCTCGACCTGTCGCTCGACGTTGTCGAGGCGGTGCTGGCCAATCCGGCACTCGCCGGCTGGGGCGGGTTCGGCGTTGTGGTGCAGAGCTACGGCCCGCGCGCGCCCTTTGTCATCGACTGGCTCTATGCCCTGGCGCAGAAGCTCGACCGCAAAATCCAGGTTCGTCTCGTCAAGGGCGCGTATTGGGACAGCGAGATCAAGAAGGCGCAGGTGCAGGGGATCGCTGGCTTTCCGGTGTTCACGCGCAAATCCACAAGCGATGTTTCCTACATCGCCTGCGCGCGGCAATTGCTGGGGATGACGGACCGGATCTATCCGCAATTCGCGACCCATAACGCCCATACGGCGGCGGCTGTCCTCTCCATGACCGAGGACCGCGACAATTTCGAGTTCCAGCGTCTGCACGGCATGGGCGAGGCGCTGTACGACGAACTGCGCAAGCGCGAGCGGATCCATTGCCGGATCTATGCGCCGGTGGGGGCGCACGAAGACCTGCTGGCCTATCTGGTGCGCCGTCTGCTTGAGAACGGCACGAACTCCTCCTTCGTGCACCAGATCGTCGATGAGGATGTGGCGCCGGAAGCGATCGCCGCCGATCCGTTCGCGGCGGTCGAGGCGCTAGCGCAAAAACGCAATCCGGCGATCCCGCTTCCCGACGCCATTTTCGGAGCGCGCCGGAACTCGCGTGGCTACGACATCCAGGAACCCGAGACGCGCGACCGGCTGCTGGCACTGCGCGCGCCGTTCATGGCACCCTATCGCTGGCAGGCCGGATCGGCGGGGACCAAACGCGAGATCGCCAACCCGGCCGACCTTTCCGACATCGTCGGGACCGTTGCCGAGATGGATGCCGCGCAGGCCGGCAAGGCGGTGGAGACGGCGGCGAAAGGCTTTTCCTCCTGGTGGGCCAAGCCGGCGGCGGAACGCGCCGCGGCGCTGCGGCGGGCGGCCGGTCTCTACGAGGCGGCGACCGGCGAGTTTCTGGCGCTCGCCTGCCGCGAGGCGGGCAAGACGCTGGCCGACGCGGTGGCGGAAATCCGCGAGGCCGTCGATTTCCTGCGTTATTACGCCGACGAGGCGGAGAAGCATCCCGGTCAGCCGCGCGGCGTCATCGTCTGCATCTCGCCGTGGAATTTCCCGCTGGCGATCTTTACCGGACAGGTCGCCGCCGCGCTCGCCACCGGCAATACGGTCGTTGCCAAGCCGGCCGAGCAGACGCCGCTGATGGCGGCGCGCGCGGTAGATCTGCTGCACGAAGCAGGCATTCCGAAGGGGGCCCTGCAACTGGCGCCGGGCGACGGGCCGAAGGTCGGCGCGCCACTGACCGCCGATGCGCGCATCGCCGGCGTGTGCTTCACCGGCTCCACCGAGGTGGCCAAGCTCATCGAGCGCCAATTGGCCGAGACTGCGGCGCCGGACGCGCTGCTGATCGCCGAAACGGGCGGCATCAACGCGATGATCGTCGATTCCACGGCGCTGCCGGAACAGGCGGTGCGCGACATCCTCGCCTCAGCCTTCCAGTCGGCTGGCCAGCGCTGCTCGGCGCTGCGGGTGCTCTATGTGCAGAAGGACGTCGAGACGAAGGTCACGGCGATGCTGAAGGGCGCGCTGGCGACTCTCGCGGTCGGCGATCCGGCCGATCCGGCGACCGATGTCGGCCCGCTGATCGACGCCGAGGCGCAAGCCGCGATTGGCGGCTATGCGGCGGCGCAGGCGCAGACGTCAGGCCTGCTGGCGCGGCTAGATGCCCCGAACGCCGGGCATTTCGTGGCGCCGACCATCGTGCGGACATCGAGCATCAGCGCCGTGGAACGCGAGGTCTTCGGGCCGGTGCTGCATGTCGCGACCTTCGAGGCCGATGAACTCGACGAGACGATTTCGCGAATCAATGCCCGCGGTTACGGCCTGACCTTCGCGCTGCACACCCGCATCGACGAACGCGTGCAGCGGGTGCTCGACCGCATCAAGGCGGGCAATGTCTATGTCAACCGCAACCAGATCGGCGCCGTCGTCGGCACGCAACCGTTCGGCGGCGAGGGGCTTTCCGGCACGGGTCCGAAGGCCGGCGGTCCGCATTACCTTCAACGCTTCCTGAAACCTGCCCGGCTTGATCCGGAGACGGAGTTTTCCGGCGCGCCGGTCGGCCCGGAACATGAGGCTCTGCCGGATGCGGGCGATTGGGCCGAGCGACATGACCGGGTGTCGGTGCTGCGCAAGGCGCTGCGCGGCAAGGCCACGGGGGCGGTTGCCGCGGTCGCCGCGCTCGATTTCGGACCTGTCGACCTGCCGGGTCCGACGGGCGAGGCCAATACGCTGGCGCTGGCGCCGCGCGGTGCTGCGCTCTGCCTCGGGCCGACGGCGGAAGCCGTTCTGGATCAGGCGGTCGTGGCTCTTGGCTGCGGCAACGTCGTCGTCGCGGTGGCCGAAGGGGCGAGGGCGGTGTTGAGACCGTTGATCGGACACGGCCTGCCGCTCGTCGCCTTCGATGGACAGCCGACGGAAGCACTGCTCGTCGACGGGCCGTTCGACGTGGTGATGAGCGGGGGAAGCGATACGGCGCTGCGCTTCGTGCGCCGGGCGTTGGCCAAGCGGTCTGGACCGATCGTGCCGCTGGTTGTTTCGCTCGATCCGGCGGCGCTGTGCGTCGAACGGACCGTTTCGGTGGACACCACGGCGGCCGGCGGCAATGCCAGCCTGCTCGCCGCGGCGGGTTGAGTGGTCAGGACGGCGGTATGAAGGCCTGGCTGATCTCGACGAAGACGGGCAGTGCCTCCGATTGCTCGGCATGTGCAGCCAGGGCGGGATAGCGTTTCCGGTCGAACAACGCGGGGAAGGCATCGCCAACGAAGCGCAATGCCACGGTCACGGCGATATCGGCGTGGCCCATCGTGTCCCCGAACCACCAGGGTGTCGCCCGCGCCGCTCGATCGGTTTCGAGCGCGGCCATCACGCCGCCGATCTGCGTCTGGCAGCGCGCGGTCCAGACGTCCGACGTCACATCGTGCAGGCGCTGCTCGTAGAACAGGCTCACCGCCTTGTCGGCGAGGCCAGTGGCCAGCGCCGCGACCTTCAGCGCACGGCGGCGTGCCGGCTCCGAAACGGGGAACAGGCGCCGTTCGGGCGGCACGAGGCTGTCGAGATGGTCGAGGATCAAGTGGCTTTCGATCAGCACGTCGCCGTCGTCGAGTACCAGGGTCGGTACGCGGGTGAGCGGATTGTAGGGCCGGATCTTTTCGGCATCGCGGAAGACCGACCACGGCCGGTGCTCGAACGGAATACCGTACAGTTTCAGGGCGATGCCGACGCGGCGGACGAAAGGCGAATCGTATTGGCCGATGAGGATCATGGGAGGCTCCGGGAGGCTGAACCAGCGTCGCACGCGCGATGGATCGCGGGCAAGGGGTCAGGCTCTGACCGCCTCCCACCAGACCTCGAAGAAGGCGCGGGCGCGGGGGTTGAGCGTTTCGCGCGAGACGCCGGCGATGGAAGCGTGCTCAATGCCGCCGAAGAACAGGTCACGGGCGATATCGAGGGCGAGGGGATCGCGGATGATGCCATCCGCCTGACCCTGGCGCAGCAGGTCCATGAACAGGCGGGTGTATTCACGGTTCATGCGGTAGAGCGCGGAATCGCGATAGCCCGGTTCGGAGCGTATGTCGCGGGCGAGCAGCCGACCGAAGGCGGCGTAGTCGACGAAAACAGCGAACTGGGCGCGGGTGAAGGCGAGGAGTTTCGCGCGGAGATCCGGCTCGGCGGCGAGCGCGGCGCGCAACTCGTCCATCAGGCCGGCATACCAGCGCTCGACGACGCGGCCGAGCAGGTCGCGCTTGGTCGCAGCATAGAGATAGAGCGTGCCCTCGGCGACATTGGCCGCGCGGGCGATCTCGGCGACGGAGGCGCCGTTGAAACCTTTCTCGGTAAACAGCCGACGGGCGGCGGCGAGGATATCCGCCTCGCGGTCTCGGTCGTGCACGCGGCGTCTTTTCACGGCCTGCTCCATGAAATGAGTTTGACTCATTTTGATTTCCGAGACAAGAATGAGCATTGCTCATTTTATACCGGGAGGGAGAATGGCGATCCTCGGCAGCCGTTTCGACGCGAATGCCCCCGGCATGGCGGAGAACCGTGGCCGCCATCTGGAGCTGATTGCCGAGTTTCGCGGCCTCGAGGCGAAGGTGCTGGAGGCCTCGGCCAAGGCGGAAAAGAAGTTCCGCGCCCGCGGCCAGTTGCTGCCGCGCGAGCGCATCAACCTGCTGCTCGACCGCGGTCAGCCGTTCCTCGAAATCTCGACTCTCGCCGGCCTCGGCATGCATGAAGATAATGGCAAGACCAATGTCTATGGCGGTGGGGGCATTTCGGGCATCGGCGTCGTCAACGGCGTGCGGGTGATGGTGTCGGCCAATGATTCCGGCATCAAGGGCGGGGCGGCGCATCCACTCGGCGTGGAGAAGGCGCTGCGCGCGCAGGAAATCGCGCTGGAAAACCGGCTGCCCTACATCCAGCTGGTCGAGAGCGCCGGGGCAAACCTGCTGCTGCAATCGGAAATGTTCGTGCGCGGCGGCGCGACCTTCGCCAACATGGCGCGCATGTCGGCCAAAGGCCTGCCGGTCGTCTCGGTCGTGCACGGTTCCTCGACGGCGGGCGGGGCCTACCAGACGGGACTGGCCGACCACGTGATCCTGGTGCGCGGGCGCTCAAAAGTGTTCCTCGCCGGCCCGCCTTTGCTCAAGGCCGCGACCGGCGAGATCGCCACCGACGAGGACCTCGGCGGGGCCGAGATGCACGCCACGGTCTCCGGCCTCGGCGACTATCTGGCCGAGGACGATGCCGACGCCATCCGCATGGCGCGCGAAATCGTCGGCGCCTGGAACTGGGATCGGGTGAATGCTCCGGGCGCCTGTGCCGAGCCGCTTTACGATGCCGAAGATATCCTCTCCATCTGCTCTCCCGACTATCGCAAGCCCTACGAGGCGCGCGAACTGATCGCGCGGTTGGTCGACGGTTCGGATTTCGTCGATTTCAAGCCGGACTGGGGTCTCTCCACCGTCACCGGCTTTGCCCGCATTGAGGGCCATGCCGTCGGCATCCTCGCCAATAACGGGCCGATCGACGCGGATGGCGCGGCCAAGGCGGCGCAGTTCATCCAGCTCTGCTGCCAGTCGGGCGCAAGCCTCGTCTTCCTGCAGAACACGACGGGTTTCATCGTCGGCGTCGAGGCGGAACGCGCCGGCATCGTCAAGCACGGCTCCAAGATGATCCAGGCGGTCACCAACGCCTCGGTGCCGAAGATCACGCTGCAGATCGGCGGGGCCTTCGGAGCAGGGGCCTATGCCATGTGCGGGCGTTCGTTCGCGCCGCGCTTCATCTTCTCCTGGCCGTCGAACCGCATTGCGGTGATGGGCGGCGAACAGGCGGCCAAGGTGATGCAGATCGTCATGGAGGAAGGAATGCGGGCGAAGGGCATGGAGCCGCCGCCCGGCGCCTTCGACGAGCAGACCAAGATGATCGTCGGCGGCTACGACATCCAATCGACGGCGCTCTATGGCACGGCCCGGCTGTGGGATGACGGGCTGATCGACCCGCGCGATTCCCGCCGCGTGCTCGGCCTGTGCCTGTCGATCGCGGCGGAGGGCGACAAGCGCGTGGTCCGGCCCAATTCCTTCGGCGTGGCGAGGATGTGAGGCGATGGAATTTCCGGCGACATCGCGGGTCAAGGTCAGCGCGGCGGCGGGCGTTGTGGCGCTGACGCTCGACGATCCGGCGAACATGAACGCGCTTTCGGCCGCACTGGTGGAGGAATTCGACGCGGTGCTGGAAGCCGCCCGGTCGCAAGGCGCCCGCGCACTAGTGGTGCGTGGCACCGGCGGCGCCTTTTCAGCCGGTGGCGACGTCAAGGCGATGATGGCGGCGATGGCTCATCCGCCGAAGCCCGGCGAAGCCGATCCGATCGTGGCGCTCAACTCGGCCGGCGGACGCTTCTTCGCGCGCTATTCGGCGATGCCTTTTTCGACGATTGCCCTTGTCGACGGCATGGCGGCGGGCGGCGGCTTTGGACTGGCGGCGGCATCCGATGTCGTCATCGCCACCGCAAACGCGAAATTCGCGTTGACCGAAACCGGCCTCGGCCTCGTGCCGGCGCAGATTGCACCCTACGTCATCGCCCGGATCGGACGGCCGAAAGCGCTGCAACTGGCGCTGACCTGCCGCCGTCTCGATGGGCGCGAGGCTGTGGCGCTCGGCCTTGCCGACCTCTTCGCGGAGGACGGCGAGGCGGCGCTCGCCGGCCTGTTGGCAGAACTTCGGCGCGCCGCACCGAGGGCCGCAGCCGAGACCAAGGCGCTGTTTGCCCGCGCCGCCTTCGACGACAAATTCGTCGCGGATGCAGCCGGCGTGTTCGCGAAGGCCGTGCGTGGCAAGGAGGCCGCCGAGGGCATCGCTGCTTTTTTGGCAAAGAAGAAGCCCGGCTGGGCGGAGGGCTGATGGCGCGGTTTTCAACCATCCTCATCGCCAATCGCGGCGAGATCGCCTGCCGGGTGATCCGCACGGCGAAGGCGCTCGGCTATCGTACGGTCGCGGTCTTTTCCGATGCGGATGCCGGTGCACCGCATGTGCGTGCGGCCGATCTCGCGCTCGGTATCGGACCGGCCACGCCGGCGCAGTCCTATCTGTCGATCCCGGCGATCCTTGCCGCCGCGAAGGCGAGCGGGGCGGATGCGATCCATCCCGGCTACGGCTTTCTGTCGGAAAACCCGGCCTTCGCCGAAGCCTGTGCCGAAGCAGGCATCGTCTTCATCGGCCCGCCGGCCGACGCCATGCGGGCGATGGGCGGCAAGGCGCCGGCCAAGGCGCTGATGCGCGCGGCAGGCGTGCCGGTGGTGCCGGGCTATGACGGCGACGACCAGTCCGACGCACGGCTGACGGCCGAAGCCGCCACGATCGGCTTTCCGCTGATGGTCAAGGCGTCGGCGGGCGGTGGCGGGCGCGGCATGCGCCTCGTGTACGACGCTGCGGGCCTGACGTCCGCGCTCGCTTCGGCTCGGGCCGAGGCGAAGGCCGGCTTCGGCGACGACCGCCTGTTGTTGGAAAAGGCGGTTCCTCGTCCGCGACATGTCGAGATCCAAGTGATGGCCGACACGTTTGGCAACGCCATCCATCTTGGCGAGCGGGATTGTTCGGTGCAGCGCCGCCACCAGAAGGTGATCGAGGAAGCGCCGTCGCCGGCAGTGACGGCTGAAATCCGCGCCGCAATGGGCGCGGCGGCGGTCGCGGCGGCGAAGGCCGTCGGCTATGTCGGGGTGGGGACAGTGGAATTCCTGCTCGATGAGGCCGGCCACTTCTATTTCCTGGAAATGAACACGCGACTGCAGGTGGAGCATCCGGTGACGGAGGCGATCACCGGGCTCGACCTGGTCGCCCTGCAGATCGCTGTGGCGGAGGGTCGGCCCTTGCCCATCGCACAGGGGGACGTGCGCTTTTCCGGCCACGCCATCGAGGTGCGCCTTTGCGCCGAGGATGCGGCCAACGATTTCCTGCCGGCGACCGGCAAGCTGCTCGCTTTCGCTCCGGCGCCGGGCGTGCGCACCGATACCGGTGTGGAGTGTGGTTCTGTCGTCTCGCCGTATTACGATTCCCTGCTCGCCAAGGTGATCGCGCATGGCGCGACGCGGGAGGAGGCGCGGGCAAAGCTCGTCGCGGCGCTTCGGCAAACGAAAGTCTTCGGGGTCGTCACCAACCGCGATTTCCTGATCGAAGCGCTCGATCATCCGGCCTTCGCAACGGGAGAGGCGACAACCGCCTTCATCGGCGAGCACGGGGAAACACTGACCTCGGGAGAAGCGCGCGAGTCCGACATCGCGCTCGCCGCCGCGATCCTCGCCGGCGAAGGAGACGAACGGCCGTCGCCGATCTGGCGCGAAACGCCCTTGAAACTCGACGCCGGCGGTGCTGTTCGAGCGGTTTTCGTGCGGCGCGAGGGAGCGACGCGGACCGTCGGCGGCCTGTCGGTGCCGCATCGCCTGACAATCGAGCCGATGGGCGGCGCGCAGGTGCGATGCGCTTCCGACGGCGGTCAGAGCGATGCCGCCTTTGCCCGCGATGGCGACACGCTTTGGCTCGATGCCGGGCGGATCGTGGCGGTACGGGACGTGACCTATGCGCCGCCGAAAAAGGACGGCGAGGGCGGCGACGGGGCGGTCGTGGCGCCGATGACCGGGACCGTCTCGCGCGTGCTCGTCGCCATCGGCGAGAAGGTGAAACGAGGCGACATTGTCTGCGTCATCGAGGCGATGAAGATGGAGCACAATGTTGCCGCCGGCATCGACGGCGTCGTCGAGGCGGTTTCGGTGACGGTCGGGCAGCAGGTGGCGGCACGCGCAGCGCTGGCCGCGATCCGGGCGGAGGACGCGTGATGGACAAGGCGATTGTCACCTGCGCGCTGACCGGCGTGCTCACCGATCCGTCGCGCTACCCCGTGCCGGTCACGCCGAAGGAGATGGCTGAAGAGGCTCGGCGCGCCTTCGATGCCGGCGCCTCGGTCATGCATGTGCATTTCCGCCGCCAGCAGGCCGGCCAAGGGCATTTGCCATCCTGGGAGCCAGAGGTGGGGATCGAAATCGTCGAGGCGATCCGCGCCGCCTGTCCGGGCGTGCTGATCAACCAGACGACGGGTGTGGTCGGTCCCGACATATCCGGGCCGGTCGCCTGCATCGCGGCGACGAAGCCGGAGATCGCAGCGTGCAATGCCGGCTCGCTCAATTACCTCAAGACCGCGTCGGGTGGGCGCTGGGCGTGGCCGCCGATGCTCTTCGACAATCCGGTCGAGAAGGTCGGCAAGTTCCTCGACGCGATGGCGGCGGCGGGGTCGCGGCCCGAGTTCGAATGCTTCGATACCGGCATGGTGCGTTCGGTCGGCCTCTATAGCGAAGCCGGCATGTTTGCCGGCCGGCCGAAATACAATTTCGTCATGGGCGTCGCCTCCGGCATGCCGGCCGATCCGGACCTGCTGCCGATCCTGGCGAAACACGCGATGCCCGGCGCGCGCTGGAGCGTGACCGCCATCGGGCGCGAGGAGATCTGGGCGCTGCACGCGGCGGCGGCGCGCCTCGGCGGCGATCTGCGCACCGGCGTGGAGGACACGTTCTACCTGCCGGACGGGTCGCGCGCGGACGGCAACGGGCCGCTGGTCGAAGCGATCGTCGCGATTGCCCGCGAGGAAGGACGGTCGATCGCCTCGCCGGACGAGGCGCGCGTGGCGATGGCTGCGGCATGATCTTCGACCGCGAAAGCCCGTTCTGGGGCGAGGAGCATCGCGCCTTCCGCGCCAGTGTGCGGCGTTTCGTCGAGCGCGAGATTTCGCCCTTCGCCGCCGCATGGGACGAGGCGGAAGGATTTCCGCGCGAACTCTACCGCAGAGCGGGCGAAGCGGGGCTGCTGGGTCTCGGCTTCGCCGAAGACTATGGCGGGCTGCCGGGCGACCGCTTCCTGCGCCTCATCCTCGGACAGGAGATCGCGCGCGCCGGGTCCGGCGGCGTGGCGGCAAGCCTGTTTTCCCACACCATCGGCGCGCCGCCGATCGCGCTTGCCGGCAGCGCGGCACTGAAGGCCCGCGTGCTGCCGCGCATCCTCGCAGGGGAATTCATTTCGGCGCTGGCGGTGACTGAACCGGGCGGTGGTTCGGACGTCGCCAATCTGACAACAACCGCCCGGCGCGACGGCGATTTCTATGTGCTGAACGGCGAGAAGACCTTCATCACTTCCGGCATGCGTGCCAATGTGATCACGGTCGCCGTGCGCACCGGCGGTCCGGGTGCCGGCGGCGTCAGCATGATCGTTGTCGAGGGCCATCCGGACGGCCTGACGCGCACCGAACTGAAGAAGATGGGCTGGTGGGCGTCGGACACGGCGACGCTTACCTTCGACAATGTCCGCGTGCCGGCCGACAACCTTCTCGGCAGCGAGGGGCAGGGGTTCGCCATCGCCATGATGAATTTCAACGACGAACGGCTGGCGCTCGCCGCCTCGTCGAATGCCTTTGCGGCGGTCTGCCATGACGAAGCGCTCGACTGGGCGCGCCAGCGCAAGACCTTCGGCAAGCGCATCGTCGACCACCAGGTGATCCGCCACAAGCTCGCCGACATGGCGCAGCGCATCCTTGCCACGCAGGCCAATCTCGAGATGCTGGCGCTGCGACTCGACCGCGGCGAGCATCCGGTCGGCGACATCTGCCTGCTAAAGAACCAGGCGACGCAGACGCTCGCCTTCTGCGCCTCGGAGGGCGTGCAGATCCTTGGCGGCGCCGGTTACATGCGCGGCACGAAATGCGAGCGCATCTACCGCGAGGTCAAGGTCAACGCCATCGGCGGCGGCACGGAAGAGATCATGAAGGATCTGGCGAGCCGCCAGTTCGGCTATTGAGGAGGACCGCATGCGGACACTCTGGCACTGCGTCAATGCGCGTTCGTTCCGGCCCCTGTGGATGCTGGAGGAACTCGGGCTCGACTATGAGCTGAAGATCCTGCCGTTTCCGCCGCGCGCCTTCGCCAAGCACTATTTCGAGGAAAACCCGCTCGGCACCGTGCCGCTCTATGTCGAGGACGGCGTGCGCATGACGGAGTCCTCGGCGATCTGCCAGTTCCTCGCCGACCGGAATCCGGAGGCTGGCTTCGGGGTCGCCGTCTCCGACGCGGCCTATGGTGCCTATCTCAACGGCCTGCACCACGGCGAGGCGACGCTGACCTTCCCGCAGACGCTGGTGCTGCGTTACCGCCTGCTGGAGCCCGACGATCGCAAGCAGCCGCAGGTCGCCGACGATTACGCCAAATGGTTCAACGGCCGTCTGAAGCTGATCAACGCCATCCTCGCCGATGCCGACTTCGTGGCGGCGGGCAAGTTCACCGCTGCCGACATTTCCGTCGGCTATGCGCTGATGCTGGCGCATACGCTCGGCCTTGATGCCGAATTCACGCCGCAGGTGAAGGCCTATTGGGGCCGGCTTTCGGCACGCGAAGGCTACGCCAAGGCGCTTGCGTCGCAGGACAGGGCGGCGAAAGCGCAATCCGGCGGGCCACAGGCGCCCGTCAGAACGCCTTGAAGGTCAGCGTCGTCAGCGTGCGGACGATGCCCGGAATGTCGGCGATGTGCTCGTTGACGATGCGGCCGATGTCCTCGCCGTCGCCGATGTAGAGCTTCATCAGCAGGTCGTATTCGCCGCTGGTCGAGTAGAGCTCGGAGGCGACCTCGCGCTCGTAAAGGGCGTCGGCGACCTCGTAGGTCTTGCCGGGCACGCATTGCAACTGGACGAAGACGGCGCGCATGGTCATTCCTCGGTTTGGTCCGGGTGATTTCCGCCGGGCGCGGCGATTTGTCAATGCGCGCGCCGCCGGGCAAGGTCCAGCGGCGCTTGACCGCCGGCGTGCCGGCGGACAAACGGAAGGACAAGAAAACTGGCACAATGCCGGCAAGCGAGGGACGAATGGCTGTATTTTCCGAAAGCGGCGACCGCTGCGGCTGGCCGCAGGCGATCCTGTTCGATCTCGACGGCACCTTGATCGATTCCGCGCCGGACATCGCCGCGGCGGTCAACACGTTGCTCGGCGAATACGGCCGGGCACCGCTGTCGGTGCCGGCAGTGCGCGACATGATCGGCAACGGCGTCAAGAAGCTCGTCGAACGCGCCTTCGCCGCATCCGGGGAGCCGATCGCCGGCGAGGTGCTCGACAAGGCCTTTGAGCGCATGATGGTGCTCTATGGCGACCACCTTACCATCCTGACCACGCTCAATCCCGGTGCGCTCGACATCGTCAAGGCCTATGCCGGAGCGCGGGTGAAGACGGCCGTGGTGACCAACAAACCGCAGGTCTTCACCGAACGAATCATGGAGCATTACGGCTTCGCCCCGTTCATCGGTACCATCGTCGGCGGCGAGGCGGGCTTTGCCAAGAAGCCGGCGCCGGACATGCTGCACGAAGCCTGCAAACGCCTTGGCGTCACCGCAAGCCGGGCACTGATGGTCGGAGACAGCGTCGCCGACGTGCAGTCGGCGCGCGCGGCGGGCATCGCCGTTCTGCTGGTCGAGGATGGCTACTCGCGCGAACCGCTCGAAAAGCTTGGTGCCGACGGCGTGGTGAAGTCGCTCGCCGATCTCCCGTCCGGGATCGAGAATCTCAAGGCGACCTGACCTTATCCGAGCTTTCCGGCGATCTCGGTAATGACCTCGTAGGCCGAAGCCACGTCCGCTTCCGTGGTCGAGAACGCGCCCGCCTGGAAGCGGATGACCAGCCTGCCGTCGAGGCGGGTCTGCGTCAGGTAAATACGGCCGTCGTCATTGATGGCGTCGAGCAGACGCTGGTTGTGCGCGTCCGCATCGGCGATGCCGGCGGGCAGGTGGCGGAAGGAAAACAGCGACAGCATCGGGGCACTGGAAATCTCGAAATCCGTCGTCCCTTCGAGCCGGCGCGCCAACGCCTGCGACCAGTCCACATGATTGCGGATCATGGCACGCAGCCCGTCGAGGCCGTGGGCGCGAATGAGGAACCACAGTTTCAGCGCGCGGAAGCGGCGCCCGAGCGGGATTGACCATTCCGAGTAGTTGATGATGCCGTCATGGCCGTGGGTCTTGAGGTATTCCGGCTTGATGGCCAGCGTTCGCACCAGGCTTTCGGGATCGCGGATGAAATGAGCGGAGCAGTCGAACTGGGCGCCGAGCCATTTGTGCGGGTTGAGGACAACGGAATCGGCCTTCTCGACTCCCGCCCACAGTTCACGGAATTCCGGGCAGATCATCGCCGAACCGGCCCAGGCCGCGTCGACATGGACGTAAAGACCGTGCTCGGCCGCCAGGCGGCAGACGCCGTCGACATCATCGACCGCGCCGACGCCCGTCGCCCCCACGCAGGCGATGATCCCGGCCGGCAGGTGGCCGGCGGCCTTGTCGGCACGGATGGCGGCATCGAGCGCCTCAAGGTCGATGGCGCGCCTTGCGCCCTTGACCGGCAGCTTGACGAGATTGTCCTGGCCGATGCCGGCGATCCAGATGGCGCGGTCGACCGAGGAATGGACCTCCGTCGAGCAATAGACGCGCGGGGCCGGTTTCGCCGACAGGCCGGTGACGTTTCCCTGCCAGGCGAGCGCGCGCTCGCGCATGACCAGCACCGCTGCCAGCGTGGCCGACGAGGCGGAGTCCTGGATGACGCCGGCAAACGCGTCCGGCAGGCCGATCGCCTGGCGCAGCCAGTCCATCACCCGGGTTTCCAGCTCGGTCGCGGCCGGCGAGGTCTGCCACAGCATGCATTGCGCGGCGACCGCGGTGACCAGGTATTCGGCGATGACCGAGACCGGCGCGGCGTTGGCGGGAAAATAGGCGAAGAAGCGGGGGTGCTGCCAATGCGTCAGGCCGGGGACGATCTTTTCCTCGAAATCGCGGAAGATCGCTTCCATCGGTTCGGGCGCGTCGGGCGGCGTCGCAGGTAGCTGTGCCAGCGTCGAACCGGGATCGAGCGGCGCGCGAACGGGTTGTCCGGCAAGGTCTCGGCGATAATCGGCGCCCCAATCAGCCGCTCTGTGGGACCAGTCACGGAACTCATCAATTCGCATCGTCATTCTCCTGCAGGAGGCGAATACGCCTGCAACCCCAATACGATCAATCCGTTGGGTGAAAATACTTATATTCGCGATTGCTGTTGAAGGGGGCTGCTCGACGTGACACAGTGACAATGGATTCGTTCGGGTGGGGACAACGAATGGCCAGCGAAAACAAGCCGGCAGAACCGGCGGGCCGCAATCGCGGCAATAGTGGAGGATCACGGGCCCATGTCGGCGTCGCCTCGCTTGAACGCGGGTTGGCGCTGCTCTGCGTGCTCGAGGGCCGCGAAGGCCACAGCCTCAGCGAGTCGGCCCGGCGGGCGGGCCTGAACAAGACGACGGCGTTCAGGCTGATGCGCTCGCTCGAACGCGGCGGGTTCGTCGCGCGCGGCGAGGACGATCGCTATCGCCTCGGCAAGCGTCTCATCGATCTGGCAGGCTCCGCGAAAGGCGCAAGGGCGGCCACCCGGGACGCTTAGTCGCAGCACAGGCGCGTGCAATCACATGCGACAATCGTAATATCATATTGAACTGGTGTGCGATCTGCCTATGATGCTCTTGCCATAATGGGAGGAGATCATGGCTCATATTGTTGTGTTAGGGGCCGGTCTCGGCGGGTCGATCATGGCCTACGAGATGAAGGACCAGTTACGGCCAGAAGATCGCATCACGGTCGTCACGAAAGACCCAAAATACCATTTTGTGCCGTCAAACCCGTGGATTCCGGTCGGTTGGCGCAAGCGCGACGACATTTCCGTCGATCTTGCCCCCGTGATGGCCAAGAAGGGAATCGGCTTCAAGCCGACAGCGGCCAAGAAGCTCCACCCCGAAGAAAACCGTATCGAACTCGACGACGGCTCGTCGGTCGACTATGATTACCTGGTCATCGCGACCGGACCCGACCTCGCTTTCGACGAGATCGAGGGCCTCGGCCCGCATGGCGGCTTCACCCAGTCGATCTGCCACATCGATCATGCCGAGAAGGCGCATGACGCGTTCGAGGAATTCTGCAAGAACCCCGGACCGATCATCATCGGCGCGGTGCAGGGCGCGTCCTGCTACGGCCCGGCCTACGAATTCACCTTCATCCTCGACACCGAGCTGCGCCGCCGCAAGATCCGCGACAAGGTGCAGATGACCTTCGTGACGTCCGAGCCGTATGTCGGCCATCTCGGCCTTGACGGCGTGGGCGACACCAAGGGCCTGCTCGAAAGCGAGATGCGCGACCACCATATCAAGTGGATGACCTCTACCAGGGTCAAGAAGGTCGAGCAGGGCAAGATGACGGTCGAGGAGATTGCCGATGACGGTTCGGTCAAGGCGACCAAGGAACTGCCGTTCGGCTTCTCGATGATGCTGCCGGCGTTCCGCGGCATCGAGCCCGTCCGCGGCATCGAGGGCCTGTCGAACCCGCGCGGCTTCACCATCGTCGACAAGCACCAGCAGAACCCGAAGTACAAGAACATCTTCGCGGTTGGCGTCTGCGTCGCCATTCCGCCGATGGGGCCGACTCCGGTTCCCTGCGGCGTGCCGAAGACGGGCTTCATGATCGAGTCGATGGTGACGGCGACCGCCCACAACATCGGCCAGATCCTGCGCGGCCAGCAGCCCAACCATCAGGGCACGTGGAATGCCGTCTGCCTCGCCGACTTCGGCGATTCGGGCGTCGCCTTCGTCGCCCAGCCGCAGATTCCGCCGCGCAACCTCAACTGGGCCTCTTCGGGCAAGTGGGTGCACGCGGCGAAGATCGCCTTCGAGAAGTACTTCATGCGCAAGCTGCGCAAGGGCACCAGCGAGCCGCTTTACGAAAAGGCGTTCCTGGAACTCGTCGGCATCGGCAAGCTGAAAGAGGTCAAGACCGACTGATCGCAAGACGTTGCGTCATGGCGCCCGCCCGTCCCTCGCGGACGTGGCGGGCGTTTTGATTCCGGCAGCGATTCAATTGACCTTGGCGGGAAATCAGGATGCGGGGCGCCCGAGCGTTTCCGCCGGATACGTGTTCGGGATGACCGGCAGGTAGCTGGCACCGTCGTGGGCGAGGAACTCGCCGAAAGCCTGCATCGCCGGGGAGGGGTTGCGATCGGCCCGGACGACCGAGAACCATTGGCGGCGGATTGGCATGCCGATGACGTCGAGGATGACGAGGCGGCCAAGCTGCAGTTCCTGTTCGATCGTGTGGGCTGACAGGAAGGCGATGCCGAGGCCGGCCATGACCGCCTGCTTGATCGTCTCGTTCGATCCCATCTCGGTTCCGATCGACTCGATACGGCCGGGCACGTCCGAAAAGAAGAACTCCAGCGACATCCGCGTGCCCGAACCCTGCTCGCGCAGCAGGAAGTGCTCGCGTGCGATCACTTCCTTGGCGATGTCGTGGCGGCGCGCGAGCGGATGGTCGGGAGGGGCGATGATGACCAGCGGGTGGTCCCCGAAGATCGCGGCGCGGACCGGCACATCGCGCGGCGGCCGGCCCATCAGCGCGATGTCGACGGTGTTGCGATGAAGGGCGTCGATGATCTCGGAACGGTTGCCGACGATCAGGTCGACGGCAATGCCGGCCTCGCGCTTGCGGAAGGCCGCGATCATGCGCGGGGCGAAGTATTTCGCCGTCGAGACGACCCCCAGTGTCAAGGCGCCCTTGCCGCCGGCGGCGATGGATTTCATCTCGTCGCCGAGTTGGCGAAGCCGGTCGAGCACGGCGCGGGCCGCTTCGACCGCGGCCAGGCCTGCGACCGTCGGACGCATACCGTCGGACGCTCGGTCGAAGAGGGCGATCCCGAACTCGTCCTCGACCTGCTTGAGCTGTAGCGTGACGGCCGGTCCGGTAAGGCCCAAGCGATTGGCAGCACTAGATATTTTGCCGGTTTCCCGGATCGCCACGAGGGCGCGCAGCTGCCTGACGGTCACGTTTGACATGGCTTGAGATTAAAAAATCTTACTGCAAACGTAAAGATAACAAATTTTACTTAGCCGCCTCAACCAGCAATGTGGCCTCGAACCGACAGGTTGCCTGTCCAGGGAGGAGCAGCATGACGCCGGCCACGCTTGACGCGTACCTGAATTCCTTCATCGCCGAAACCGGCGATCCGGTCCGTACGCAGGTCGCAGAGACCGTGCGTGCCTTCGCAACGGCCGCGATCAACGTGCGCAAGTCGATCAACGAGGGCGCACTCGGTGCCGCCTTCGCGGCGACACGCGGCGCGTCGCATGCCGATGGCGATGTGCAGAAGGAACTGGATGTCCACGCCGACAACCTTTTCCTCGAGGCAGCGCGCAAGGCCGGTGTGGCCTGGTACGCGTCGGAGGAGCTGGCGAACCCGGTGGCGATCGACGAGAACGCACTGGTCGCCGTCGCGATCGATCCGCTCGACGGCTCTTCCAACATCGACACCAATGTTTCGATCGGCACGATCTTCGCCATCCTGCCGAAACTCGACACCGAGACGGCGACGTTCCGCCAGACGGGCCGTGCCCAGCTCGCCGCCGGGTTCTTCATCTACGGGCCGCAGCTGGCGCTTGCCGTCACGCTCGGGGCGGGCACGCGCATCTTCGTCTTCTCGTCGCGCCTCGGCGCGTTCGTGGAAGCCTACAAGTCGGTGGCGATTTCGCCGGAGACGAAGGAATTCGCCATCAACGCTTCGAACTATCGCCACTGGGACGAGACCACCCGCTGCTATGTGGACGACTGCCTGCAGGGCGCCGACGGTCCGCGCGAAAAGGACTTCAACATGCGCTGGATCGCTTCGCTGGTGGCCGAAGCCTACCGTATCCTCATTCGCGGCGGCGTGTTCCTTTACCCGCGCGACCAGCGCAAGGGCTATTCGAAGGGGCGGCTGCGGCTCGTCTACGAAGCCAACCCGATTGCCTTCGTGATGGAGCAGGCCGGCGGTGCGGCCACCGAGGGCGCAAGCCGCATCCTCGACCTCGAGCCGCACGACATCCACCAGCGCACGCCGCTCGTGTTCGGTTCCGCCAAGGAAGTCGCCAAATTCGGCCGCTACCACACCGAGCCGTCCGCCATCGGCTCGCGCCATCCCCTGTTCGGCAACCGCGGCCTGTTCCGCGCCTGATCCCCGGAGAAACCCATGTCCGCCAAATACCCGATCATCGCCATCACCGGTTCCTCCGGCGCAGGCACCACCACCGTCAAGGACACGTTCGGCAAGATCTTCCAGCGCGAGGGCATCACCGCCTCGTTCATCGAGGGCGATGCATTCCACAAATACGACCGTGTCGGCATGAAGGCCAAGGTCGCCGAGGAAGAAGCCAAGGGCAACAGCCACTTCTCGCACTTCGGCCCCGAGGCCAACGAGCTGGAAATCCTGGAATCGGTGTTCGAGGAATATGGCCGCAAGGGCACCGGCAAGACGCGCCACTATGTCCATGACGACAAGGAAGCGCAGCTCTACGGTTCTGCGCCCGGCACGTTCACCGAGTGGCGCGACCTGCCGTCGAGCGACATCCTGTTCTACGAAGGCCTGCATGGCTGCGCGGTGACCGAGAAGGTCAACCTGCCTCGCCACGTCGACCTGAAGATCGGCGTCGTGCCGGTGATCAACCTGGAATGGATCCAGAAGATCCACCGCGACAAAGCCTCGCGCGGCTACACCACCGAGGCGGTGACCGACACGATCCTGCGCCGCATGCCGGACTACGCGCGCTACATCTGCCCGCAGTTCTCGCACACCAACATCAACTTCCAGCGCGTGCCGACGGTTGACACCTCCAATCCGTTCGTCGCGCGGTGGATTCCGACGCCGGCGGAATCGATGCTCGTCATCCGCTTCTCCAACCCGCGCGGCATCGACTTCCCGTATCTGATCTCGATGCTTGACGGCTCGTTCATGTCGCGCGCTAACTCCATCGTCTGCTCTGGCGAGAAACTCGACCTTGCCATGCAGCTGATCTTCACCCCGCTCATCCACAAGTTGATGGACGCCAAGCGTCGCGCATCCTGAGGACACGACCATGACCAAGCACGATCCCAAGACCGCTGCCTCCGAGAAGGACATGGCCAATGCGCTGCGCGCGCTGGCGATGGACGCCGTGCAGAAGGCGAATTCCGGCCATCCCGGCATGCCGATGGGCATGGCCGACGTCGCGGCGGTGCTGTTCAACCGCTTCGTGACCATCGACCCCGCGAACCCGCACTGGGCCGACCGCGACCGCTTCGTGCTTTCGGCCGGCCACGGCTCGATGCTGCTCTACGGCATCAACCACCTGCTCGGCTATGCCGACATGCCGATCGAGGAACTCAAGCGTTTCCGCCAGCTTGGAAGCCGCACCGCCGGGCATCCCGAATACGGCCATGCCGACGGCATCGAGACGACGACCGGCCCGCTGGGGCAGGGGATTGCCACCGCGGTCGGCATGGCGCTGGCCGAGCGAATGATGGCGGCGCGCTTCGGCGCCGGTCTGGTTGACCACTACACCTATGTGATCGCCGGCGACGGCTGCCTCCAGGAGGGTATCAGCCACGAGGCGATCGACCTGGCCGGGCACCTGAAGCTGTCCCGCCTGATCGTGCTGTGGGACGACAACCACATCTCCATCGACGGCCCGACCTCGCTGTCGACCTCGATGGACCAGAAGATGCGCTTCCGCGCCGCCGGATGGGACGTGCAGGCGATCGACGGGCACGACATCGACGCGATTGGCGCGGCGATCGAGAAGGCGAAAAAGACCAAGAAGCCGTCGCTGATCGCCTGCCGCACGCTGATCGGCAAGGGCGCTCCCAATCTGCAGGGATCGGAAAAGACCCACGGCGCGCCGCTCGGCGCTGAGGAAATCGCTGCGACGCGGGCGAATATCGGCTGGAACCACGAGCCGTTCTTCGTTCCCCAGAACATCTACGACGCCTGGCACAAGGTTGCCGGACGCGGCGCGGCGGCACGTGCCGAATGGGAGAGACGACTGGCCTCTTCGCCGAAGCGCACCCGCTTCGAGGCGGCGGTTTCGGGCGAAGTGCCGGCGTCGGTGGCGCGCGGCCTCGCCGCCTTCCGCAAGGAGCATGTCGGCAAGGCGACCAAGGTCGCCACCCGCAAGGCGTCGGAAATGGCGCTGGGCGTCATCAACGGAGCGACAACGCTGACGGTTGGCGGCTCGGCCGACCTGACGCACTCGAACCTGACGGTCACCAAGGGCCTGGAGCGTGTCGCGCCCGGTCGCTACAAGGGCCGCTACATCCACTACGGCATCCGCGAACACGGCATGGCGGCGGCGATGAACGGCATCGCGCTGCATGGCGGGTTCATTCCCTACGGCGGCACCTTCATGGTGTTCTCGGACTATGCGCGCGGCGCCATGCGGCTCTCGGCGCTGATGGGCAAGCGGGTCGTCTATGTGATGACCCATGACTCCATCGGCCTCGGCGAGGACGGCCCGACGCACCAGCCGATCGAACATCTGGCGATGCTGCGTGCGACGCCGAACATGACAGTCCTGCGCCCGGCCGACATTATCGAGACGGCGGAAGCCTGGGAAATCGCGCTCAACAACAACGACGGTCCGACGGTGCTGGTGCTGTCGCGCCAGAACCTGCCGATGCTGCGCGACCGCCACGAGAAGGACAACCGCTCGGCCCGCGGCGCCTATGTGCTGCGCGAGACCAACGGCGCCCGCGACGTGACGATCCTGGCGACGGGGTCGGAAGTCGAGATCGCCAAGGCCGCGTCGGACCGGCTGCTCGCCAATCACGGCGTCAAGGCGGCGGTGGTGTCGATGCCGTCCTGGGAACTGTTCATGGCCCAGGACGAGGCTTACCGCGCCAAGGTCCTCGGCAAGGCGCCGCGGATCGCCATCGAGGCAGCGGCGCGCATGGGCTGGGACCGCTGGCTCGGCGAGAACGGCGCCTTCATCGGCATGAATTCGTTCGGTGCCTCGGCGCCGGCCAGCGACCTCTACAAGCATTTCGGCATCACCGCCGAGGCTGCTGCCGACGCCGCGCTTCGGCTGACCGGAAAGGCCGGCAAATGAGCACGGCTCCCGCCAGCGCCCTTGCCCGCAAGACCGTGCTGTTCCGCGCGGACCTTGCCGACGGCGTGACGCCGGCGATCGCGAAAGCGATCGCGGCGCTCGCGGAGGCCGGTGCGCGGGTGGCCGTCGTATCGGGCTATGGCGCGCCGGAAGGCGACATCAACCCGACTCTCAGCCTGAGGCGCTTCGTCGAGCCGCTCGCCGAGGCGACCGGAAAGGCGGTGAGTTTCGTCCCGGACTGCATCGGCACCAAGGCGGAAGCCGGTCTCGACAGGGTCGAGTTCGGCGCCGTCGCGCTGATGGAGAACGTGCGGTTCCACCCGGACGCCTATCGGCACAGCCGCAACTTCGCCATGCGCCTGTCGGTGCTCGGCGACTATTTCGCCATCGGCGGCGACCTGCCGGCCAATCCGGTCGGCTGGATCGTCGAACTCTCGCAAATCCTGCCGGCAGCGCCGGCAATCGACTGATCGCATCGCAAGGAAAAGGATACGCACATGGCCCGCATCACCCTCAGACAGCTTCTCGATCACGCCGCCGAGCACAGCTACGGCGTACCGGCGTTCAACATCAACAACATGGAGCAGGGGCTTGCGATCATGGAGGCGGCCAAGGCGACCAACTCGCCGGTCATCATCCAGGCTTCGCGCGGCGCCCGTTCCTATGCCAACGACATCATGCTGGCCAAGATGATGGAAGCGCTGGAGCAGATCTATCCCGACATCCCGCTCTGCATCCATCAGGACCACGGCAATGGCGTTGCCACCTGCCTGTCGGCCATCCAGCACGGCTTTACCTCGGTGATGATGGACGGTTCGCTCAAGGAAGACGCCAAGACCCCGGCCGACTACGCCTACAACGTCGCGGTGACCGGCGAAGTCGCGCGCCTGGCGCACATGGTCGGCGCATCGGTTGAAGGCGAGCTCGGCGTGCTCGGTTCGCTCGAGACCGGCATGGGCGACAAGGAAGACGGCCACGGCGCGGAAGGAAAGCTCGACCATTCGCAGCTGCTGACCGACCCGGACGAAGCCAAGCGCTTCGTTGCCGAGACCAAGGTCGATGCGCTCGCCGTCGCCATCGGCACCAGCCACGGCGCCTACAAGTTCACCAAGAAGCCGACCGGCGACATCCTCGCCATGAACGTCATCGGCGAGATCCACAAGAAGCTGCCGAACACGCACATCGTGATGCACGGTTCGTCGTCAGTGCCGGAGGAGCTTCAGGCCGAGTTCAACAAGTATGGCGGCCAGATGAAGGAAACCTACGGCGTGCCCGTCGAGGAAATCGTCAAGGGCATCAAGATGGGTGTGCGCAAGGTCAACATCGACACCGACCTGCGCATCGCGGCCGCGGCGGAATTCCGCCGCATCGCCACCACCGCCAAGTCCGAATTCGATCCGCGCAAGTTCCTCAAGCCGGCGATGGACGCGATGGCGAAGGTGTGCGTCGCCCGCTTCGAGGCTTTCGGCACCGCCGGAAACGCCTCCAAGATCAAGGTCATTCCGATGAGCGAGATGGCCAAGCGTTATGCAAAGGGAGAACTCGACCCCAAGACCGCCTGAACGCCGGCGCCAATCCGAGGAGATTTATCATGGACCAATCCAGTCGCTACGCAAATCTGAACCTGAGGGAAGAAGACCTCATCAAGGGCGGCCGCCACGTGCTGTGCGCCTACATCATGAAGCCGAAGAAGGGCTACGGCTATCTCGAGACGGCCGCCCATTTCGCCGCCGAATCGTCGACCGGCACGAATGTTGAAGTGTCGACCACTGACGACTTCACCCGCGGCGTCGACGCGCTCGTCTACGAGATCGACGAAGCCAAGGAGATCATGAAGATCGCCTATCCGGTCGAGCTGTTCGATCGCAACATCATCGACGGGCGGGCGATGATCGCCTCGTTCCTGACGCTGACGATCGGCAACAACCAGGGCATGGGCGACGTCGAGTACGGCAAGATGCACGATTTCTACGTGCCGCCGGCCTATATGCGCCTGTTCGACGGCCCGTCGACGACCATCAAGGACCTGTGGCGCGTTCTCGGCCGTCCGGTGGTCGACGGCGGCTTCATCGTCGGCACCATCATCAAGCCGAAGCTCGGCTTGCGGCCCGAACCGTTCGGCAAGGCCTGCCTCGAGTTCTGGATGGGCGGCGACTTCATCAAGAACGACGAGCCGCAGGGCAACCAGGTGTTCGCGCCCTACAAGGAAATGGTCAACGCCGTGCGCGACGCCATGGTGGAGGCGCAGGACAAGACCGGCCAGGCGAAGCTGTTCTCGTTCAACATCACCGCCGATGACCATTACGAAATGCTCGCCCGCGGCGAGTACATCCTGGAGACCTTTGGCGAGAACGCCGACCATGTCGCCTTCCTCGTCGATGGCTACGTCGCCGGCCCGGCGGCGATCACCACGGCACGGCGCGCCTTCCCGAAGCAGTACCTGCACTATCATCGTGCGGGTCACGGCGCGGTCACCTCGCCGCAATCGAAGCGCGGCTACACCGCCTTCGTGCTGTCGAAGATGGCCCGCCTGCAGGGCGCTTCCGGCATCCATGTCGGCACGATGGGCTTCGGCAAGATGGAAGGCGAGGCGGACGACCGCATCATCGCCCACCAGATCGTCCAGGACAGCGCCCAGGGTCCGTTCTACCATCAGGAATGGCAGGGCATGAACGCGACCACGCCGATCATTTCGGGCGGCATGAATGCGCTGCGCATGCCCGGGTTCTTCAAGAACCTCGGCCACTCGAACCTGATCATGACGGCCGGCGGCGGCGCCTTCGGCCATATCGATGGCGGTGTCGCGGGCGCGACCTCGCTGCGTCAGGCCGAGCAGTGCTGGCGGGCCGGGGCGGATCCGGTCGAGTTCGCGAAGGATCATCGCGAATTCGCCCGTGCGTTCGTCAGCTTCCAGAGCGATGCCGACCGGTTGTATCCGGGCTGGCGCGACAAGCTCGGCAAGGCAGCCGCCTGAACCAATGACGACAGCTGCGCTTCCCGGACAGGGAAGCGCAGCCCTCAATCGGACTGACCGGCAAGCGGGAGGACATCATGAAGACGATCATCGCACCGTCGATCCTGTCGGCGGACTTTTCCAGGCTCGGCGACGAGGTGGCCGCGGTCGCCGAGGCCGGTGCCGACTGGATCCATCTCGACGTGATGGACGGGCATTTCGTGCCGAACATCACCTTCGGCCCGCCGGTGATCAAGGCAATCCGCAACTGGACCCCGAAAGTGTTCGACTGCCACCTGATGATCGAGCCCTGCGACCCCTATCTGGCCGCTTTCGCGGATGCGGGCGCCGATATCATCACCGTGCACGCCGAGGCGACCAGGCACCTCGACCGTTCGCTGCAGGCGATCCGCGCGCTCGGCAAGAAGGCCGGCGTCAGCCTCAATCCGCACACGCCCGAAAACGTCATCGAATACGTGCTGGACCGACTCGACCTGATCCTGCTGATGACCGTCAACCCCGGCTTCGGCGGCCAGGCCTTCATCCCCTCGGTGGTGGAGAAAACGCGGCGTATCCGCCAGATGATCGGCTCGCGACCGATCGATATCGAGATCGACGGCGGCGTGACGCCGGAGACGGCGCCGCTGGTCGCGGCGGCCGGGGCGAATGTGCTCGTGGCCGGCTCCGCCGTTTTCAAGGGCGGGACGGTCGCGTCCTATGCTGCCAACATAGCGGCCATCCGCGCCGCATCCGACGCGGCGATGACGAGCCATGCCGCTTGAGGCGCTGATCTTCGACGTCGACGGCACGCTGGCGGAAACGGAGGAGGCGCATCGGCGCGCCTTCAACGACACCTTCGCGCGGTTCGGCTTGCCGTGGCAATGGAGCCAGGACGACTACCGTATCCTGCTGCGCACCACAGGCGGCAAGGAGCGGATGAAGGCGCATGCGGCGACGCTCGGCGAGACGATCGACGACGAACTCGTGGCGCGGATTCATCGAGTCAAGACGGAGCGTTACGGCGAGATCCTCGCGCAGCGCGAGATAGCGCTGCGGCCGGGGATCGCCGGACTGATCGCGGACGCCGCCGTGCGAGGTTTGCGCCTCGCCATCGCCACCACGACCAACCGGCCGAATGTCGATGCGCTGGTCGAGGCGACGATGGGCCGTCCGGCGGGCGAGGTTTTTGAGGTCATCGCGGCGGGTGACGAGGTGAAGGCGAAGAAACCCGCGCCGGACGTCTATGTTGCCGCGCTGGAGCGGCTCGGCCTGCCGGCGTCGGCCTGCCTCGCGCTGGAGGATTCGCGCAACGGGCTGCGCTCCGCCGGGGCGGCAGGCATCGCCACCATCGTCTCGCCGAGCCGCTACACGACAGGCGAGGATTTTACCGGCGCGGTTGCCGTCGTCGACGATTTTGCGGCACTATCGGGCATCGACGAGATCGCCGCGCTGCTTTCGCGCCCCTGAACCAACCCCGGAGATTGTCATGGCTGCCACACCGCCCGTCTGCGAATTCGGCTGGAAGGCGCCCGACGCGGTGCTGCCCGGCGTCGATGGCGGCATCCACACGCTGCTTGGCCAGTCCGGCCCGAAGGGCCTGGTGATCGCCTTCATCTGCAACCATTGCCCCTATGTGAAGGCGGTCATCAAACGCATCGTGCGCGATGCCAGGGACCTGAAGAAGGCGGGGATCGGTTTTGTCGCGATCTCCTCCAACGATGCCGTCGCCTATCCGGACGATTCCTTTCCGAACATGCGCAAGTTCGCCGACGAACACGGCTTCCCCTTCCCCTACCTGTACGACGCCGACCAGAAGGTGGCACGCGCCTATGGCGCGGCCTGCACGCCGGATTTCTTCGGCCTCAACGCCAAGGGCGAGTTACAGTACCGCGGGCGCCTCGACGCCTCGCGCAAGGAGGAGGGGCCGGCTGACCTGCGCCGCGACCTCTACCAGGCCATGCTGCAGGTGGCCGAGACGGGCGAAGGCCCGCCCGACCAGGTTGCCTCGATTGGCTGCTCGATCAAGTGGAAGGACGAGGTGTAGGCCTCACGGCTCCCGCTTCAGCCCGGCCTCGGCCAGCTTCGCCTCGTAGATCGCCCAGATCTCGGGGTGGAACTTGCCGAGGTGCCAGAGGTTTTCCCACGGGTAGATGCCGGTGTCGTGGCCGTCGTCGAAGACGAGCTGGACGGCGTAGTTGCCGACCGGCACCATCTCCCTGATGCGCACGTTCTTCTTGCCGCCGATCCACTTGCGCTGTTCGATCGAGTGGCCCTGCACCTCGGCCGAAGGGCTCTCGACACGGAGATATTCCGCGTCGAGATTGTAGCTCTCGCCGTCATCGAAGCTGACCGTCAGCGTCTTGCCGCCGTCGCGCAGGCGAAGCTCTGTCGGCCATTTTGTCGGGGCGCGGGTCATGGCTCAGTTCTCGACGACGAAGAGGGGGGCCTTGCGCTGCGAAGCGCCGCCCGGTTCGAGCATGCCGGCGACGGCGCGGGCGACCTCGATATAGGCCTTGGCGTGCGGGCTCTGCGGCGCGGCGGAGACGACCGGGCTGCCGCCGTCCGACAGTTCGCGGATGCTCATGTCGAGCGGAATGGCGCCGAGGAACGGCACGTTCTGCTTCTCTGCCTCCTTCTTCGCGCCGCCGTGGGCGAAGATCTCGGTGCGCTCGCCGCACTTCGGGCAGACGAAGTAGCTCATGTTCTCGACGACGCCGAGGATCGGCACATGCACGCGCTCGAACATGGCGATGCCGCGGCGGGCGTCGAGCAGTGCCAGGTCCTGCGGCGTGGAGACGATGACGGCGCCCGAGAGCGGCACGTTCTGGCTCATGGTGAGCTGGGTGTCGCCGGTGCCCGGAGGCATGTCGACGACGAGCACGTCGAGCGGGGCCCATTCGACCTCCCGCAGCAGCTGGGTCAGCGCCGACATCACCATCGGGCCACGCCAGACCATCGGCGTGTCCTCGTCGACCAGCAGGCCGATGGAGATGACCTTCACGCCATGCGCCTCGATGGGCACGAGCTGGTTGTCATCGCTGACTTCCGGCTTGGTCTTGATGCCGAACAGGCGGGGCATGGAGGGGCCGTAGATGTCGGCGTCGAGGACGCCGACCTTGAGGCCGAGCGCGGCGAGGCCGACGGCGAGGTTGGCGGCCGTTGTCGACTTGCCGACACCGCCCTTGCCGGAGGCGACGGCGATGATGTGCTTGACGCCGGGAATGGCGTCGCCCGCCGGACGATGCTCCTTCGCGCCGTGCTTCGACTGGCCCTTGCCGTCGGCGACGGGTTCCGGATTGACGCGCGCCTGTTCGGCGGTGAGCGTGACGAAGACGTCGGTCACGCCGGCGACGCCCTTGATGGCCTTGTCGACCTGGGCGCGCAGCCCGTCCATGGCGCCGGGATTGCCCGGATCAGCGACGAGCGCGGCGAAGACCTTGCCGTCGCGGACCGTGACGCCCTGCAGGATGCCGGCTTCGGCAATGGAACGCCCGTCCGGGGCCTTGATGCCGTCAAGCGCGGCGTGGACGCTTTCCTTGGTGACCATGTGCTTATCCCTCTCGAATTCGGTTGAAGTTATAAAGCCGACCCGGGTGCCGGCATTGGTTGGCGCCCGGTAAACCAGTCGAGCCTGTCATGCAGGGCGACGACCGTGCCGACGATGATGATGGTGGGGCCGCGCAGTTCCGCCGCCCGGGCCTTTTCGGCAAGGGTGGCGATGGTGCCGGTGACGACGCGCTGGTTGGCGCGCGTGCCGTTGTCGACGACGGCCGCCGGCAGATCGGGCGAGGCGCCGCGCACGAGGAATGCCTTCATGAGGCTGTCGAGCAGGGCCAGGCCCATATAGATCGCGACCGTCTGGTTGGGGCGGAGGATCGCTTCCCAATCCGCCTCGATCTGACCGTCGCGCCCGTGGGCGGTGACGAACAGGCAGGATTGGGCGTGGTCGCGGTGGGTGAGCGGAATGCCGGCATAGGCCGAGCAGCCGGACGCGGCGGTGACGCCCGGCACGACCTGGAACGGCACGCCGTGCTCGGCCAGCATTTCGATCTCCTCGCCGCCACGGCCGAAGATGAACGGGTCGCCGCCCTTGATGCGCAGCACGCGCTTGCCTTCCTTGGCGAGCCGCACCAGCATGGCGGAAATTTCCTCCTGCGGCACCGTATGGTTGGCGCGCTGTTTGCCGACATAGATGCGCTCGGCGTCACGGCGCACGAGATTGATGATGTCGTCGGAGACGAGCCGGTCGTAGAGCACGACGTCGGCGCGCTGCATCAGCCGCAGCGCCCGGAAGGTCAGAAGGTCCGGGTCGCCCGGGCCGGCGCCGACGAGGTAGACCTCGCCGGGGGTCGCCTTCGATGTTCCCGCCGCCAGCGCGGCGATTTCGGCGTCGAAGGCCTTTTCGGCGGCGCCTTCCTGGCCCGCAAGGATCATCTCGGCGATCGGGCCCTCGAGCAGGCACTCCCAGAAGCGGCGGCGTTCCGGCGAACTCTTCGTAACCTTCTCCAGCGCTTCGCGGCGTTCGCCGACAAATTGGGCAAGGCGGCCGTAGGAGGCGGGAATCTCGGTCTCGAGCTTGGCTTTCAGCATGCGCCCGAGGATGGGGGAGGCGCCTTCGGTGCCGATGGCGATGACCAGCGGCGAGCGGTCGAGAATCGAGGCCATCGTGAAGTCGCAGAGTTCCGGGCGGTCGGCGACATTGACGGTGACACCGGCCTCGCTGGCAAAGGCGTGCGCCCTCCGGTCAGCCGTATCGTCCTCGGCCGCGCACCAGGCGAGCACGGCGCCGTCCATGTCGGCGCGCTCGACCGTGCGTGCATGATGACGGAGGTTCGCATCGGTTTCGATGGAGCGGAAGTCTTCGCCGAGGATCTCGGCATAGACGTCGACGATCGCACCGTTCCTCAGCGCCATCTCGGACTTGCGCGCCGCCGCCGTGCCGCCGCCGGCGACCACGACGCGCTTTCCCGCCAGTTTCAGGAAGATCGGGAGTGCCTGCATCCTATTCTCCCGCGGGCTGATTGGCGGCCCAATCGCCCATGATGCCGGCCCATCTCCCGGCGGTCTCGGCGTCCAGGTCGATCTGGGTGATGCGGTGGCCTTCGCGGATGATGACGCGGAACATCTTCATGCCGCTCTCGTATAGCGCTTCCTCAAGCCGCACCTCGCGCCGGTAAGGCGCGGCCAGAACGGCGATCTCCTTACGCTCGATGTCGCTCATCGTTGCAGGCTCTTCGGCGCGCCGGCGTTGTAGAAAATGATCTCCAGGCGCTGCTGCCAGTCACGCGGGGTGTCGGGGAAATCGGGCTTCAGATCCATGTAGAGCAGGATCATGCCGGATTTCGCCGCCTCGGCGACCAGGATTTCGAGGTCGTCGTAGGACATGATCTCGGGATGCGAGATGATCAGGTCGGACAGATTGGCCATTACGGTTCCCCCGCGTTTCTAAAGTGCGACCGGATCATAGGAGCGAATGCGGTAGAGCAGGCGGCCGGCTCCCGCGTCCCCGTTATTTGTGAACGCCGTGCGGTCATGCAAGACGTTGTTGCAGAGAATCCCCTCGTCGGGATTGAGCCGCCCCCGCCGGATCAAAGGGTCTTGCACCAGGACTTGCGCCAGTTTGTCGCGTGCCGCGGTCAACACCGGATCGTCCCGCCAGATCACGTTGCGCTTGCGGATGGTGTAGCGCATCGTCAGCCGCGTACCGTTGACGACGAAGACCGGCCCGGCGACTTCGCCGTGGCTCATGCCGCTTTCGTCATCGAAACCCGGGATCGTCATTGCGTGGGGATGCATCATCGCGGCGATGAAGGCCGGATCGGCGTCCCGCAGGCGGATATAGGCGATCTCCTGGTCGAGAAAGGCATTGATGCCGCCCTCGGCGGCGTTGCGCACGCAATGCAGCACCATTGCCCTGATGAGCATGTCGGGCGCGCGGTAGGAATAGTATCCGTCGGTATGCCAGTTGATGGCGCGGTCGGAGTAGGGGATGAACCCGGCCCGCCCGCCGGTATCCGTCACCTCGATGGGGACGATTCCGTCGGCGACGGCGGAACGATGCTCCTCGAATCGGTTCAGGCCCATCGCGCGGGCGAAGGTGGCAAGGGCCGTGCGCGTGCGCGATTCGTCGCCCGAAAGCGCCGGGGAGCGGTAAAGCGCCATGTTGGTGGCGTCGCAAGCCTTTGAAAGCGCTGCCCTTTCGGCCGGAGTCGGGTTTGCGAGATCGGCGACCTCGATGAATCGGCTGTCTTCGGCGGCCTCAGCCTGAGCGAGTTTGCGGGACCGCCAGTTCTCATAGGCTGCGACATTTTCGAGCAGATAGGGGCTGTCGGAGGCCACGGAGCGCATCGAACCGTGCCAATCGAGGTCAGAACCGGGTGTAGCGGGTCGGTACGTCATCGCATCACCGTTCGCCGGCAAAGCATTGATTGCAATGGTTTCGGCCGGCGCCTAAGAGGTTAATGTCGATCTGGATGCGCATTAAGGTCATGGCCCCGCGCCTCCCTGCGCCGGCGTGAGGAGACGTCTTCTTCGTCTCCAGGCAACCGCTTTGCCGATGTCCGGAGCCTGCCATTTTTTCACAGGGCGGCGTCAATTGCGGCTTGTCTTTCTGGAAACATTCTAATATCGATATGTATGCCGATTGCAAGCCTGCGGTCGAATGGGCGTTCGCGCCCCGAGGAAGCCGACGGTGAGGGCGGGCGAAATCGGCAAGAGCCGGAGCAAAGTACCGGGTTCAAGGCTCGACAGAGCCTCGAGGGAGCATAGAGGAGGACTTGCATGTCGACCGAAGGATCCAAGACGATTCACGCGACTCCCAATCTCGACCAGCTCGAGGACGGACCGTGGCCGAGCTTCGTGACGGGCTTGAAGCGCCTGCGCGATTCCAAGGGCAAGCAATATGCCGGGATGATGAATGACCTTCTGGGTCAGCTCGAGCACTCGTACACGAACAGGCTCGGCTACTGGAAGGGCGGTACGGTTTCGGTGTTCGGCTATGGCGGCGGCGTCATTCCGCGCTTCTCCGAAGTCGCCGACAAGTTCCCCGAATCGAAGGAATTCCATACGCTGCGCGTCCAGCCGCCGGCGGGCTACCATTACACTTCGGACCTGCTGCGCCAGTTCTGTGACATCTGGGAGGAGCATGGCTCCGGCCTGATCGCCTTCCACGGCCAGTCGGGCGACATCATGTTCCAGGGCGCCAAGACCGAGAACGTGCAGAAGGCGTTCGACGCGCTGAACGAGATCGGCTTCGACCTTGGCGGCGCCGGGCCGGCGCTGCGAACCTCGATGAGCTGCGTTGGCCATGCGCGCTGCGAAATGAGCCTCTATGACGAGGTCAAGGCGCACCGCTCGGTCATCAACGAGTTCCTCGACGAGATGCACCGCCCGGCCTTCCCGTACAAATTCAAGTACAAGTTCTCGGGTTGCCCGAACGATTGCGTCAACGCCATCCACCGCGCCGACTTCGCGGTCATCGGCACCTGGCGCGACGACATGAAGGTCAACCAGGACGAGGTGAAGGCCTATATCGGCAAGGTCGGTCGCAAGTACATGATCGACTCGGTCATCTCGATGTGTCCGACCCGCGCGCTTTCGCTCAACGACGACGACACGCTGGACGTCGACAACAAGAGCTGCGTGCGCTGCATGCACTGCCTCAACGTCATGAACAAGGCGCTGTCGCCGGGCGACGACCGCGGCGCGACGATCCTCATCGGCGGCAAGCGCGCCCTGAAGATCGGCGACCTGATGGGCACCGTCGTGGTTCCGTTCATGCCGCTGAAGACGGACGAGGACTACGAGAACCTCGTGGAATTCGCCCGTACGGTGATGGAGTTCTTCGCCGACAACGCGCTCGAACACGAACGCGTCGGCGAGACCATCGACCGCATCGGCATGCCGCAGTTCCTGGCCGCCATCGGCGTCGAGCCCGACCCGAACATGGTCAAGCATCCGCGTACCTCGTGCTACGTCCGCACCGACGACTTTGACGAAGAGGCGGAAAAGTACTTCGAGCGCAAGGCCTCCGAAGAGGCTTCCCGCGAAGCCGCCGAGTAACGGCGTTCCTCCCGGCGGGCGGCGCAGTGCCGCCCCCGGACCCATGCCCCATTCCCCGCACGGCGCCCATGCGTCGCTGCGTATCGAACGTGCAATCCTGTCTCCAGGGAGGAGATGATCAATGACTGCGACCCAGGTTGAAGCCAAGAAGCCGCCGCGCCTTCCCGATGAGCATGGCGTGCCGGATCCGTTCCCCTTCATGCATCCGACCCTGCAGAAGAACTACGGCAACTGGGCCTATCACGACCGGCCGCGTCCGGGCGTGCTGCACCATGTGTCGAAGTCCGGAGACGAGGTGTGGACGGTCCGCGCCGGTACCCAGCGCCAGATGGACGTCTATACGATCCGCCTGCTCGCCGACATCGCCGACAAGCACGGCGACGGCTTCGTGCGCTTCACCACGCGCTCCAACATCGAGTATCTGGTCGACAGTTTCGAGAAGGTGCCGGCGCTCATCAAGGCGCTGAACGAGAACGGCTTCCCGGTCGGCGGTACCGGCAACTCGGTGTCGATGATCTCGCACACCCAGGGCTGGCTGCACTGCGACATTCCGGGCACCGATGCCTCGGGCGTCGTCAAGTCGCTCATGGACATGATGCACCAGGAGTTCATCAAGGAGGAGATGCCGAACCGCGTTCGCATCACCACCTCGTGCTGCCAGATCAACTGCGGCGGACAGGGCGACATCGCCATCAACGTCCAGTACACCAAGCCGCCGAAGATCAACCACGACCTCGTCGCCAATGTCTGCGAGCGTCCGGCGGTCGTCGCGCGCTGCCCGGTGGCGGCGATCCGTCCGGCGATGGTCAACGGCAAGCCCTCGCTCGAGGTCGACGAGAAGAAGTGCGTGTGCTGCGGCGCCTGCTATCCGCCGTGCCCGCCCATGCAGATCAACGGCGCGGACTCCACCAAGATCGCGGTGTGGGTCGGCGGCAAGCACTCCAACGCCCGGTCCAAGCCGGCGTTCCACAAGCTGGTCGTTGCCAACCTGCCGAACAACGCGCCGCGCTGGCCGGAGGTCGAGGAAGTCGTCCGCAAGATCCTGTACGCCTACAAGGACAATGCGAAGGACTGGGAGCGCATGGGCGAGTGGATCGAGCGCATCGGCTGGCCGCGCTTCTTCGAACTGACCGGCCTGGCGTTCACCAAGCACCACATCGACACCTGGACCGGCGCACGCCACAACATGAACATGTCGACGCATATCCACTTCTGATCTGGATCATTGCGCTTCCCGGCCAATTCGGGTCGGGAAGGGCAGTTCGAACCACGGAGACACGCCTTGAAATTCGGCATTGTCGTCAACGAAGGGCCTTATACGCACCAGGCGTCCGATACGGCCTATCATTTCACCAAAGCCGCGATCGAGAAGGGCCACGAGATCGTTCGTGTGTTCTTCTATCATGACGGCGTCAACAACGCGACGCGCCTGACGGTGCCGCCGCAGGACGACCGCAACCTGCAGAAGCTGTGGAGCGAGCTGGCCGAAGCGCACAAGCTCGACATGGTGGTCTGCATCGCGGCGGCGCAGCGGCGCGGCATCCTCGACGAGAACGAGGCCAAGCGCCAGGCCAAGGATTCCGACAACATCGCGCCGGGCTTCCGCATCTCCGGCCTCGGGCAGCTGATCGACGCCGGCATCAAGGCCGACCGCCTGGTCACCTTCGGCGATTGAGGGCATCATGAGCGACACCAAGAAATTCCTCTACCTCAACCGCAAGGCGCCGTACGGCAGCATCTATGCTCTGGAATCGCTGGAAGTGGTGCTGATCGGCGCGGCGTTCGAGCAGGACGTCAGCCTCGCCTTCGTCGATGACGGCGTCTACCAGCTGATGGCCGGGCAGAACACCAAGGGCTCGGGTTTCAAGAACTTTTCGGCGACGTACCGTGCGCTCGGCGACTACGACATCCGCAAGCTCTACGTGGAGCAGGAGTCGCTCGACGAGCGCGGGCTGTCCGTCGACAATCTCATGGAACTCACCCACGACACCGACGACGAGGAAGACATCCCGTCGATCCGCGTCGTCAGCCGCGCCGAAATGGCGAAAATCATGTCCGAGCAGGACGTGGTGCTGAGCTTCTGAGGCCGGGGAGGGAAGAATGTCCACATTGCATACCGTCAACAAATCGCCCTTCGATCGCCCGAGCCTCTACAGCGCTCTCGGCCATGCGCTTGGCGGCGACGCCGTGATCCTCATCGAGGATGGCGTGCTCGGCGCCCGCAAGGGCGCGGCATCGGCCACGGCCGTCGAGGCGGCGCTCGCCTCGTGCAAAGTCTACGTTCTCGCTTCCGATGTTGCCGCTCGCGGCATGAAGGAGGACGATCTGGTGTCCGGCGTCGAGTCGGTCGACTATGGTGGCTTCGTCGATCTTGCGGCGAACCACACGCGTACCCAGTCCTGGCTTTAGGCCGCTGGATAGAAACCCGTACCCCAGGAGGAAACAATGGGATATCATTTTAACGGACAGGACATCGCCCATGACGAGGAAGGCTATCTGACCGATCTGTCGGTCTGGTCGCCGGAACTCGCCGGTCTCATCGCCAAGGATGAGAACATCGATATGACCGACGAGCACTGGGAAGTCGTCAATTTCCTGCGCGAATATTACGACGAGTACCAGATCGCCCCGGCCATCCGCGTCCTGACGAAGGCGCTGGCCAAGAAGATGGGCCCGGAGAAGTCCTCGAACAAATACCTCTACGAGCTGTTCCCGTACGGCCCGGCCAAGCAGGCGTGTAAGATCGCCGGCCTGCCGAAGCCCACGGGCTGCGTCTGACCGCTGAAAACCGGCCGCTCCGGCGGCCGCCAGCGAGGATTTGGTAAAGCAGGGGGGAGGACCGCCGTGCTGACGATGGCTTATGCTGTCTTGTTCTATGCCGCCACGGCGATCCTGGTCGCCGGGCTCGGCTACCGGATTTGGCAGTTCGCCACTACACCGGCGCCGCTGAAGATCCCGACCACGCCCGCACCGGTCACAACGACGGGCGTGGTGTTCCGCATGGCGCGCGAGGTTCTCGTCTTCGAGAGCCTGTTCAAGTCGAACAAGTGGATCTGGGCCTTCGGCATCCTCTTTCACGGCGCGCTGGCGCTCGTGCTGCTTCGCCATGTCCGCTACTTCCAGCAGCCGGTCTGGGGCGTCATCGCCCTGGTCCAGCCCTTCGGCGTGCTCGCCAGCTTCGCGATGGTCGCGGGCCTCCTCGGCCTGTGGGCGCGGCGCATCGTCGTGCCGCGTGTGCGCTACATCTCCGCTCCCTCCGATCACCTGATGCTGTTCCTCCTCGTCATGATCGGGGTGAGCGGGATGTCGATGAAGTTCGTCGCCCACACGGACATCGTCGCGGTCAAGGCGTTCTTCCTCGGGCTGATGCGCTTCGACATCCAGCCGCTGCCGTCGGACCCGATCCTCCTGGTCCATCTCGGACTGGTGGCGCTGCTGATGCTCATCTTCCCGTATTCCAAGCTCCTGCATGCGCCGGGCGTGTTTTTCAGTCCGACCCGCAATCAGGTCGATAATCCGCGCGAGCGGCGGCACCTGTCCAAGTGGGCCGCCAAGCTCGAAGCCGGCCGTGCCGGCGGCGCCTGAGGGGAGAACGCGCCATGGACGTCCAGAGCCCCTTTTCCGACGAAGCCGCCGAGCTTCCCGATCCGCTGGAATTGCCGGCGATCGCCGAAGGCGTGATGGCGGAGAGCAAGCCCTATGTCGCGCCCTGCACGATTCAGGAAGCGCTCGGCTATCCCGGCGAACTGGTTGAAAACTGGCAGGAAAAGGCCGTCGAGAAACTCGGCGATCTGGTCAACCGCTACCGCTCGCTGAAGGTCTATCTCGACTCCTGCGTCAAATGCGGCGCCTGTACCGACAAGTGCCACTACTTCCTCGGCACCGGCGATCCGAAGAACATGCCGGTGGCGCGCCAGGACCTGCTGCGCAAGGTCTATCGCCGCAACTTCACGTTCGCCGGCAAATATGCGCCCTGGCTGGTCGGCGCCGTCGATCTGACCAAGGAGGTGCTGGACGACTGGTATTCCTATTTCCACCAGTGCTCGCAGTGCCGGCGCTGCTCGGTGTTCTGCCCCTACGGCATCGACACGGCCGAAATCTCGATGGCCGCGCGCGAGGTCATGGACCACATCGGCATGGGGCAGAAATACAGCAACGAAATCCTCGGCAAGGTCTTCAAGATCGGCAACAACCTCGGTCTCCCGCCCAAGGCGCTGAAAGCGACGCTGGAAGGGCTCGAAGAGGAAATCGAGGAAGAGACCGGCGTTCCCGTCAAGCTGCCGCTTGACGAGGAAGGCGCCGACATCCTGCTGATCACGCCGTCGGCCGACTTCTTCGCCTCGCCGCACATGGAAGGCCTGATGGGCTACGCCAAGGTGCTGCACGCGGCCGGCGCCAAGTGGACGCTGTCGACCTACGCGTCGGAAGCGGCGAACTTCGCCATGTTCATCGGCTCCTACGAGACGATGCGCGAAGTGGCTCTGCGCATCCGCAAGGCGGCGGAGGACCTGAAGGTCAAGCGCATCATCTTCGGCGAATGCGGGCACGCCTGGCGCGTCGCCTATTCCTTCCTCAACACGCTCGCCGGCCCGTTCGACTTCCTCGACCCGAAATACCCGGTGCCCCAGCACATCCTGGAGTTCACCAACGAGCAGATCGAAAAGGGCGTGGTCAAGCTCGACAAGTCGAAGAACGATCACATGACGCTGACGTTCCACGACTCGTGCAATGTGGCACGCGCCTCGCGCATGGGCTCCAAGCCCGGCGGCCAGTTCGAGATTCCGCGCGCCGTCATCAAGGCGTCCTGCAACAACTATCACGACATGGCGGATGACACGATCCGCGAGAAGACCTTCTGCTGCGGCGGCGGCGGCGGGCTGTTGACCGACGAGCTGATGGACATCCGCAAGAAGGGCGCTATGCCGCGCATGCGGGCGTTAAAAGAGGTCGAGGTCAACAATGGCGTCACGCACATGGCCGCGATCTGCGCCATCTGCAAGGCGCAGTTCTCCAAGGTGTTGCCGATGTACGGCTTCGATCGCGAGGCGATCGTCTCCGTCCACCAGCTCGTCTCCAACGCCATCATTCTCGACAACCCGGCCGAGGCCGACTGATCAACGACAGCCGGGCCGCAGGCCCCGGGAGGAAAGCCATGAACGAAGCCACCGATCCGAAGAAGGTCACCCATCGCCGTTTCCGCAGTGGCGAGAACATGTGGGAATGGGACGATCTGCAGGAAAAGATTTTCCAGGGCGATCATTCCTACAAGTGTCCGACCTATGTGCATCGCACGCCGCCCTGCCAGGGTTCGTGCCCGTCGGGCCACGACATACGCGGCTGGCTGGCGATTGCACGAGGCCAGGACAAGCCTCCGGTGGAAGGCATGAAGTGGCAGGAATACGCCTTCCTGCGCATGGTCGAGGCCAACCCGTTCCCGTCTTCGATGGGCCGTGTCTGCCCGGCGCCGTGCGAGGACGGCTGCAACCGCAACGAGGTCGACGAGTTCGTCGGCATCAATGGCGTGGAACAGTATGTCGGCGACTGGGCGATCGAGAACGGCCTGAAGCTGCCGGCGCCCGCGGCCAACACAGGCAAGAAGATCGCCGTCATCGGCGGCGGCCCGGCCGGCCTGTCGGCGGCTTACTTCCTGCGCCGCGATGGCCATGACGTGACCGTTTTCGACGCCCACGAAAGCCTCGGCGGCATGATGCGGTACGGCATTCCCGGCTACCGCACGCCCCGCGATATGCTCGACAACGAGATCGGCCGCATCCTCGACCTCGGCGTCAAGGCGCGGACCTCGACCAAGATCGGCACCGACATCACCGTCGAGCAGCTCGAGAAGGACTATGATGCGATCTTCTGGGCGGTTGGCGCGCAGAAGGGCCGTCCGCTGCCGGTTCCCGGCGCCGATGCGCCGAACTGCATGACCGGTGTCGAGTTCCTCGATGCGTTCAACAAGGGCAAGATGGACTCCACGGCCCGGCGCGTCGTCGTCGTCGGCGGTGGCGATACCTCCATCGACGTCGCTTCGGTCGCCCGCCGCCTCGGCCACATCTCGGCCGTTGCGGATAAGGATGCCGCTTCGTTCGACACGCTCGGCTATACGGCCCATGACGTCTCGGGCGCGCTGCGCCGCGAGGGCGTGCAGGCGACGCTGACCTCGCTCTTCCCGATCGAGAAGATGACGGCGGCCGAACGCGAGCGCGAAGATGCGCTGCGCGAAGGCGTCGACATCAAGGGCGGCGTCATGCCGGTCGAGGTCATTCGCGATACCTCGGGCAAGGCGACGGGCCTGAAGATGTGCGAATGCGACATGAAGGGCATGACGCCCGTACCGCGCGAAGGCACCGAGTTCACCATCGACTGCGACATCATCGTCTCGGCCATCGGCCAGATGGGCGATCTCGCCGACGGGCTGGCGACGCTCGACAACGGCCGCGGCTTCATCGCCACCGAAGTCGGCTACAAGGTCAAGGGCAAGGACAAGCACTTCGCCGGCGGCGACGTCATCCGTCCGCATCTGCTGACCACCGCCATCGGCCACGGCCGCATCGCCTCCGAGACGATCGGCGAGTTCCTGCGCGGCAAGGAAATCGAGAAGCGCCCGAAGGTGGACGTGCACCAGTTCAACCTGCTGGAGGAACTGCATCAGCGTCACCTCGATCCCGATCAGTACAAGGGCGGCCAGGAGCGCGGCACGTCGTCGGCAAAATACGCTGTCCACAACTACGAGGACCGTTCTGCCGCGCAGATCATTTCGCACGAACTGCTGTTCAAGGGGCACTTCCCCTTCGTCGCGCGCAACCGCCGCCAGGAGCGCCACATCGACTCGCAGAACGTCATCGGCGATTTCGAGGAGCGCATCGTCGCCTTCTCCGAAGAGCAGGCGCGCAAGGAAGGCGAGCGCTGCATGAGCTGCGGCATGTGCTTCGAGTGCGACAACTGCGTGATCTACTGCCCGCAGACGGCGGTGTCGCGCGTTTCGAAGAAGGACCGTGCACTCGGCCGCTACGTGCAGACCGACTACGCCAAGTGCGTCGGTTGCCACATCTGCGCCGATGTCTGCCCGACCGGCTACATCCAGATGGGTCTCGGAGAGTAAGGCGATGACCCGCGCGGCCCGCACCCTTCTCAGGCTGGCGATCCCGGCGGCGGTGGCTGCGCTGGTCGCCCTGTCGCCGGCAACTGCCGGCGACGTGCCGCTGCCGGAGATTCCGAAGGCGGCGGAGGGGACGCAGTGCGTGCGTCCGCCCGAATACATGCGTCGCAATCACATGGCCATGCTCAAGCACGATCGGAATCTGACCGTGCATCAGGGTGACCGTGCCATCGATTTCAGCCTCAAGGAATGCGTGACCTGCCATGCCGTGCCCGGTGCCGACGGCAAGCCGGTGACGGTCGCCGACCCGAAGCACTTCTGCCGGTCATGCCATGACTACGCGGCGGTGAAGGTCGACTGCTTCGAGTGCCACGCCTCGCGACCCGAGGCGACGGACAGCGCGGCGGCCTCGCGGTCGTCCGATGCCGAGATCGCGGCGCTGTCGGCCTTCGTGAGGGAGGTGGCCCAATGAGCTGCGAAACCAACAGCTGCAGCTGCAAGACGGCTGATACCGGCGTCGAAGCGGGACGCCGCGCGTTCCTGAAGTCGGGAGCCGCCTTCGTCACGCTGGCGCTGACACCCACCGTGACGCTGATGGCCTTCGGCGAAGCGGAGGCCGCGCCCCAGGAAGCGCTCAATCCCAAGGCGCGCTGGGGCATGCTGATCGACGTGTCGAAGTGCTCCGACGGCTGCGACGCCTGCGTAACCGCCTGCCGGAAGGAAAATGGCTGGGCGGAGCCGTTGAACCTGGCGACGGACGCCCAGTGGATCCGCAAGGTGACGGTAAAGGATCCGAAGACCGGCGCTTCCAGCAGCCTGCCGGTCATGTGCCAGCACTGCGCCTCGCCGCCCTGCACGGACGTCTGCCCGACCGGCGCCTCGTTCAAGCGCGCCGACGGCATCGTGCTTGTCGACAAGCACCTGTGCATCGGCTGCCGCTACTGCATGATGGCATGTCCGTACAAGGCGCGCTCGTTCATCCATGAAGAGCTCGAGGACCAGAAGCCCTACGCACCGCGCGGCAAGGGGACGGTCGAATCCTGCACGATGTGCGTCCACCGCGTCGATGCGGGCCAGATACCGGCCTGCGTCGAATCCTGCGCGGCCAGCGGTGGCGGCGCCATGCTGTTCGGCGACCTCAACGATCCGAATACGGAGATCGCCAAGCGCGTCGCCGAACTGACGGCGACTCAACTCCGCTCCGATCTCGGCGTCGATCCCGGCGTCCACTACATCAATTACTGAGGGGACCGGCCATGGCGAACATCGTCTATCGCGAGGCACAGGGCAGGCCCTTCCTCTATGCGTTCATGGCCACGATGGCCGTGCTGGTCGTCGGCGGCCTCGCTTCCGCTCTCTACATGGAGGAAAACGGCCACGTGGTGACGGGCATGTCGAACGGCATCGTCTGGGGGCTGCCGCACGTCTTCGCGATCTTCCTCATCGTGGCGGCGTCGGGCATCCTCAACATGGCGTCGCTGGCATCGGTCTTCGGCAAGATGACCTACAAGCCGAAGGCGCGCCTGTCCGGACTGATGTCAATTGCGCTGCTGGTCGGCGGGTTGATGGTGCTGGTGCTCGACCTCGGGCGTCCCGAGCGGCTGACCGTCGCCATGACGTCCTACAATTTCAAGTCCATTTTCGCGTGGAACATCATCCTTTACAACGGCTTCCTCGCGCTCGTCGGCGCCTATCTCGTCGTGCAGATGACGAAGCGTTGGGTCGCCTGGACCGGGGCGGTCGGCACGGTGGCGTTCCTGTGGCGCCTCGTGCTGACGACGGGTACGGGATCGATCTTCGGCTGGCTGGTTGCGCGCCAGGCGTTCAACGCGGCGATGATGGCCCCGCTGTTCATCGCAATGTCGCTGTCGCTCGGCCTTGCCATCTACATCACGACGCGAATCCTGCTCGATATCGGCTGCGAGCGCTCGCTTGGAGGCGAACTGGTGCAGCGCCTGGCCAAGCTGCTCGGCATCTTCGTGGCGGCGACGCTGTACTTCAACCTGCTGATGCACGTCACCAACACCTATTCGGCGGCCCGCGTCGGGGTCGAGCGGTTCCTGCTGCTCGACGGCGGCATCTACCCGCTGATGTTCTGGGGCGGGTATGTCGTGCTCGGCAGCCTGATCCCGATCGCGATGGTCTACTCGCCCTCCATCAATACCCGCCCGCTGCTGACGGGCGTAGCTTCGACGCTGGTCGTGCTCGGCGGTTTGGCGGCGATCTATGTGATCGTCATCGGCGGTCAGGCCTATCCGTTGCAGATCTTCCCCGGCATGGAGGTTTCCTCCTCGTTTGGCGACGGACAGATCCAGAACTACCAGCCGACCCTGCCGGAACTGCTCCTGGGGCTCGGCGGCTGGGGTTTCGCGGCGCTGGTGACGCTCCTCGGCGTCAAGTTCCTGCCCATCCTCCCGGTGGAGGACGCTCCGGCGCGTGAGCCGGCGTAGGAAAGGCGATGGCACGGCTCTTTGTTTCCGCCGCGCATAAATCCTCCGGCAAGACGACGCTGTCGATCGGCCTTGCCGCCGCATTGCGCCGGCGCGGGATGGAGACGCAGGTCTTCAAGAAGGGCCCCGACTACATCGACCCGCTGTGGCTGACGCGGGCGAGCGGCCGTGCGACCTACAATCTCGATTTCAACACGCAGACGCCCGAAGAAATCCTCGAGCTTTACGCTCGCCGCCGGAGCGTCTCGGGGATCGACCTCATCGAAGGCAACAAGGGCCTGCATGATGGCGTCGACCGTCGCGGAAGCGATTCCAGCGCGGCGCTCGCCCGGCTTCTCGATGCGCCCGTCGTCCTTGTCATCGACGCCAGCGGCATGACGCGCGGCATCGCACCCTTGCTGCTTGGCTACAAGCTGTTCGACCCGGAGGTCGAAGTCGCCGGCGTCGTGCTCAACCAGGTGGCGACGCGGCGCCAGGAGGAGAAGCTCCGGGCCGCTGTCGAGGACTATACCGGCCTGCCGGTTTTCGGCGCGCTCGGGCGTTCGCCGGCCGTCATCGTCAAGGAACGCCATCTCGGCCTGACGACCCCCGGCGACGTGGACGGGCCGGACGCACGCATCGAACATATTCGCGAGATCGTCGAGCAAGGTGTCGACATCGACGCGCTGATTGCCGTCGCCGGAAACGCTCGACCGGTCCGCGTCGCCGCGGAGCATGACCACGCGCGCGTTGCGGATGTGCGCATCGGTGTCGCCATCGACGAGGCGTTCTGCTTCTATTACCGCGACGACTTGGAGACGCTTGAGCGGGCCGGTGCCGAGATCGTTCCCTTCAGCCCGCTCGCCGATCCGCATCTGCCCGACGTCGATGGCTTGTTCATTGGCGGCGGGTTTCCCGAGACGCATGTCGGCGCGCTCGCCGCGAACACTTCGCTTAAGTCGGAAATCGCCGCGGCCGTCGCGGCGGGCATGCCCGTCCATGCCGAGTGCGGCGGATTGATGTATCTGTCGCGGTCGATCCGATACGAGGGCGAGGCCGGCGAAATGGTCGGCGTGGTGCCCGGCCATTCGGTGATGCAACCCAAGCCGCAGGGCAGGGGCCTCGTCGTGCTGGCGGAAAACCGCGACGGCGCGGCGCCCACGGTTCCCGCGCACGAATTCCATTTCGCACGGCTGGAAGGGTTGCCGGCCGATGCGTCGTTCGCCTGGCGCGTGCGGCGCGGACACGGGATCGATGGCGAGCACGACGGCATCGTCATCAACAATGTCGTCGCCAGTTTCAGCCATTTCCGCGATACGTCGCGCTGCCACTGGGCGAGGGATTTTATCGAGACGGTGCGGCGGGAAAAGCGGACACGGAAGACCGGCACGGCCGGCGTCACCAAGAGCGGGAGATAGGACATGGCAATCGAATTTGACGGACGCGAGATCGAGACCACGGCGAGCGGCTACCTCGTCGATCAGGAAGACTGGAGCGAGGGCCTTGCCGAGATCATGGCGGCAACGGACAGCATCACGCTCACGCAGCCGCACTGGGACCTGATCAACTACCTGCGCGAGGAATTCTTCGACAACGGCGGCAACCTCCCCAACACCCGCACCATCATCAAGGCGATGTCGGAGAAGTGGGGCAAGGAGGTGTCGCAGCGCGACCTCTACGAGCTGTTCCCGCTGGATCCGTCCAAGCAGGGCGGGCGCATTGCCGGTCTGCCGGAAAGCCGCCGCAAGGGCGGGTACTGACCGGTTCCGGACGATTTTCGACGGAAAATCGAAGGTTTTTCTCCGAAGCAGCGGCATTCTGCACCTGAGTGCCCTGCTTTTTGCCCGTTCAAATCGATTTTGGATGACTTGCGGACCGATTCCGTTTGCGCCGGCGGTGCGCCGCCGGCCATAAAACGTGCATGATTACCGATCCCCTGGCACAGCTTGCGATCATCTGGCTGGCTGTCTTCCTGGCAATCTACCTGGCCCGCCGCACGCGGCTTACGCCGGTGCTGTTCTACCTCTTCGTCGGCGCCGCGCTGGTCAATCTCGGCATCCTGCCCGAGGAGACGGCCCCCCTCATCCGTGGCCTTTCGGATATCGGCATCATCGTCATCATGTTCGCCCTCGGTTTCGAGGAGAACACTTCGGCGTTCCTGCGGTCCGTCCGGCGCAGCTGGGGCATTGCATTGTTCGGCGCGATCGCGCCGTTCGTCGCGGCCTACGCGGCCGCGTGGTATTTCTGGCAGGACGTCAACGTCGCGCTGATGTGTGGACTGGCGATGACGGCGACCGCCGTATCGCTGACGATGGTCTCGCTGAAAAGCGAGGGACTGGCGGCGACAGCGGCGGCGACGGGTATCATGACATCGGCGGTGCTTGACGATATCGCCTCGCTGGCGCTGGTCGCCGTCCTCGTGCCGATCGCCACCGGATCGGGAGAATTGTCGGCCGCGGGGGTCATCCTGACGCTTGGCAAGGCGGCGCTGTTCTTCCTTCTGGTTTCGGCGGTGGCCGCATGGGTGCTGCCGGACGACGCGCCACGGCGGGTGCCTCTGCTCGGACGCATCGGTCTGCGCAACGTGCTTTCGTTTGCTCACGGGGAACACGCGACGCTGACGGTGCTGTTCGTCGCACTGATCGCCGGCCTGATCGGCTACGAATTCGGCTTCCATCCGGCGGTTGGTGCCTACATGGCTGGTCTCGTCCTGCGCGAGGAGTATTTCGCCATTCCCGGCGGTGGCGAGCGCAACCTTTTCGCCGAAACCCGGAAAGTCATCGACAACGCTGCCTTCTCGTGGATAGGCCCGATCTTTTTCGTCGAGCTCGGCACCAAGATCGTCTTCGACTGGCCGGTCGTCGCGTCGGTCATCCCGGAGGCGGTGACGCTCACGGTCACGGTCTTCGTCGCGCAGGTCGTTTCGGCGTCGCTGGCGGCGCGATACACCGGCGATTTCGCGTGGCCGGACGCGGTGATGATCGGCTTCGGGATGCTGGGGCGGGCTGAACTGGCGTTCGTGGTGATGGATATCGCCTATGTGCAGAATGCGATCCTCTCCACCGAGGCCTTCTACACGCTGATGTTCACCTGCTTCTGTCTCAACATCGCGGTTCCCGTGACGATCGCGTGGTGGAAACCCTATCACACCGGCGGCCGGGTCTTCGGTTCGCCGAAGGCCCGAGGGCGGGGAGCGTCATCGCCAGATTGACGGTCCGATTGCCAAAACACGCGGATTTTACCGGAAAACAGTGCTATTTAGTCCGTTCGGAAACGCTGAGTCTCCGGCGCTCTCCTTGACATCGAACGGGGTTTAGTATTCAAACTTTTGAATACATAAAAACGTCGAAGTGCGACTTCGGTACGAAAGGGTAGGGAAATGAACGCACCCGTCAATAACAAGAGCATGTCGATCATCGTCACCAAGGGCACGCTCGATTGGGCGTATCCTCCCTTTATCCTGGCGACCACCGCCGCGGCGATGGGCGTCGACGTGACGCTGTTCTTCACCTTCTACGGCCTCCAGCTTCTGAAGAAGAAGCTGCACCTGCAGGTCTCGCCGATGGGCAATGCGGCCATGGAAATGCCGATGATGGGCATGCACATGCCGATGCCGAACATCGTCAACATGATCCCCGGCGTCGACGCCGCAGCCACCGCCATGATGAAGAACCTCATCAAGAAGAAGGGCGTCGCCTCCATCGAAGAGCTGCGCGAAGCGGCCGTGGAATCCGACGTCAAGATGATCGCCTGCCAGATGACGCTCGACCTCTTCGAATACAAGAAGGAAGACCTCATCGACGGCATCACCATCGGCGGCGCTGCGACCTACATGCAGAACGCACTGCAGTCGGACATCAACCTCTATATCTGAGGTTCAAGCAATCGAGAGTGCCGGAGGCCGGCGTACGCCTCCGGTGGAAGCTGTTTAACGCCATACCGGAGGAATGATCATGGCTGACGTGACTGTCGACGCAAAGGGCTTGAATTGCCCGCTCCCGATCCTGCGCGCCAAGAAGGCGCTGAAGGACATGAAGTCCGGGACCACTCTCGAGGTGCTTGCCACCGATCCGGGCTCGGCCGCGGATTTCGACGCTTTCTGCAAGACCACCGGCAATCCGATGATCGAGCACTCGGTCGATGGCGGCGTGTATCGCTTTCTGATCAAGGCGGCCTGATCGCCCGCAGCGGAACAAGAAAACGGGCGGCGCGAACTTCGCGCCGCCCGTTTTGCATTTGGCGATCGCCGGGCAAGGGCGAGCCCTACATCGTGCGCCCGTAATAGATCAGCGAAGCGTGCGTCGCTTCCGCGAAGAACAGCCAGCGTTCGGTGACGACACCGAGAATGGCCGAGAGCGTCGCCGCCAACGCCACGAGAAAGCCGGCGACCGGACCGAGCGGCACAAACAGCGCCAGCAGCATCAGCGCGAGGGGAAGCGCGAACAGGAACAGGTGCGCGATGAGGCGGAGCTTGCGGGCGTGCTTGCGGGCGATCTGGAAGCCCATCTCGCGCATGATGAAGTTCTCCTCGGTGTGCGGCATTTCAAGGAGTCGCACCTCACCAAGACGGTCGAGACCCGTCGCCGTGCCGAGGTTGCTGCGCGCCCGCGACGTGTCGATGTGGTGCCAGTAGCCGATCTTGATCAGCCAGCCGAATACCAGCAGCGCGGCGGCGAGAATGGCAAAGGCCGGCGCATAGACATTGAACAGGCGAGCGAGGAGGACCAGCAGGATCGAGCCGGTCATGGCGCCGAGCACGAGGTAGGACGGCGGGACGAAGCCGTTGTGCCATTGGCGGATCGGTTTCAGGCTGGCGTAGATCATCGAGGTGAAGAACACCGTGACGCCGGCCATGACCGCCGCGAGGGCCGCCATCCAGCCGAAGAGGCCGGAGGCGGAATTGAAGAATACCCAGCCGATGCCGAACAGTCCCGCCGGCACGAAGGTGGCGATGGCTGTCACGCCCTCGCGCGCCAGCCATGACGACCGCCACTGCGACAGCGCCTTGAGGAAGCGCTCCGGATGGCCGAGATGCAGCATCGACGACAGCAGGCCCGCACCGATGAGGCCAAGCGAGACGGCGAAGGCCACGAAGCCGAGCCAGGTATCGGTCGGCAGCAGGCCGGTGACGCCGAAAAGGGCCAGCAGGGCCAGCAGGCCGTAACCGGCGCCGGAAGCGGTGGTGAAGAAGATGACCGAAAAGGCAGGATGCATCGTTTCCTCCGTCAGCGCGACAACACGGCGTCGACCCAGCGCAGGAATTTTCCTGCCTTGTCGCGCGGGGCTTCGGATGGGGGCAGCTTGGCTTCAGCCGCCGAGAGCGGTTTGGCAGCCGGCCGCGGCGGCAGGTATTTCGAGGTCGGCTGGTAGCCGGTCTCGGGCATGACGTCGAAACCGCCGCGTTCGCGCGTCAGCTTCGAGACGGACGATTCCGGATCGTTGAAATCGCCGAAATGGCGGGCTTTGGCCGGGCAGGTGGCGACGCAGGCCGGCACGCGGTCCGCTTCCGGCAGGTTCTCGTTGTAGATCTTGTCGATGCAGAGCGTGCATTTCTTCATCACGCCCGCGTCCTCGTCATATTCGCGCGCGCCGTAGGGGCAGGCCCAGGAACACAGCTTGCAGCCAATGCAGATATCGGCGTTGACGAGGACGATACCGTCTTCGGCCCGCTTGTAGGATGCGCCCGTCGGGCAGACGGTGACGCAGGCCGGGAACTCGCAATGCAGGCAGTTCTTGGGAAAATGAACCGTGCGTGCGTTGGCGCCCTGGCCTCCCGCCTCATAGGTGAAAACGCGGTTAAACCAGACGCCGCGCTGTTCGGCCTGGTAGGCGTTGAGGTCCGTCAGCGGGGCGGAAATGCCCGAGGTGTTCCATTCCTTGCAGTTGGTCGCGCAGGCATGACAGCCCACGCAGGTATCAAGGTCGATGACGAGGCCGAGGCGCTTCGGGCCCGGCGTTTGCGGAAGGCTGGTCATCAGCGCGCTCCCTTCTTGCCGCCGGCGTTGAAGCGGTTGACCGTCGGAGCCGGTTCGAGGCCGACAGGCCGGTTGATGGTTGGGAATTGCGGTTCGGAAACTTCCTCGCCGGGATCGCATTTCTCGATGCGGACCCGCAGGTCGAACCACGAGGCCTGGCCGGTCACCGGGTCCGAATTGGAGTAGCGGCGGCCGTCACGCGGCGGAAGAAGTTCGCTGATCAAGTGATTGAGCAGGAATCCCTTCTTTGCCTCCGGCGCGTCGGGCGCAAGGTTCCACGAGCCGGACCGCTTGCCGATGGCGTTCCACGTCCACACCGTGTCCGGGTTGACGCCCTCCATCGTCTTGACCTGCACCTTGATGGAGCCGTTGTGCGAGGTGACGCGCACCCAGTCGCCGTCGACGATGCCCATCTCTTTCGCCTTGACGGTGGAGATGTAGAGCTTGTTGCGGCCGAGGATCTGGCGCAGCCACGCGTTCTGCGACCCCCAGGAATGGTACATGATCATCGGACGCTGGGTCAGCGCGTGCATCGGATAGGCGTCGCGGTCGACCAGTTCTTCCTCATAGGGCATGTACCAGATCGGCAACGGGTCGAAGGACGCCTTGAGCTGCTCGCGCATGTGGTCCGGCGGCTGGTTCGGCCCGTGCCCCTCGGCTGCCAGGCGGAACTTCTGCATGGGTTCCGAATAGAGTTGCAGCACGATCTGGTCGGCGTGGCCGATGAAGCCCATCTGGACGGCGAAGTCGAGATAGTCCTTGTTGGCGAACTTGTAGAAGCGCTGGCTGGGTTCCAGGTGATGGTGCCAGAAGGCGCCATTGTCGATGTAGGCCTGTAACTGATTGGGATTGACCTCGCCGCGGCCGAACTTGTTGCCGTCCTTGCCGCGGAAGCCGGCCAGCGGGCCGATGCCGGGCGTACGCTCGTGGTTGACGATATAGTCGGCGTAGCCGCCGGGATATTTGGCCGTGCCGTCGGCATTGGTCATGCCGGGCAGGCCGAGGCGCGCGCCGAGGTCGAGCAGGACCGACTGGAAGCCGCGCACGTCACGGTCCGGCTGCACGACCGGCTGGCGGATGGCATCGGCGGGGCCGTCGGCCTCGCAGATCGGCCGGTCGAGCAGCGAGATGCAGTCCCAGCGCTCCAGATAGGTGGTGTCCGGCAGGATCAGGTCGGCATAGGCGACCATCTCTGAGAAATAGGCGTCCGAATAGATGATGCGCGGGATCTTGTATTCGCCGG
>WPCK01175903.1_pt1 | contig 77828 bp, 83 predicted proteins | sample 5399851 | NCBI WGS metagenome assembly WPCK01 (sample SAMN12869471, study PRJNA574797) | sludge metagenome | isolation source: wastewater treatment of pH11 | place: China:Beijing | collected 2019-05-20 | reverse complement strand
CGTGAGCCGCGAGGGCTTGAAGGCGATGCCGCCCGGGTCCGGCTCGGAAAAGCTCGCGGCTGGCGCCGCTCCTACAGCAGGCCGCGGTGCGCCTCATCCCGTGTGGGAGCGGCGTGAGCCGCGAGGGCTTGAAGGCGATGCCGCCCGGGTCCGGCTCGGAAAAGCTCGCGGCTGGCGCCGCTCCTACAGCAGGCCGCGGTGCGCCTCATCCCGTGTGGGAGCGGCGTGAGCCGCGAGGGCTTGAAGGCGATGTCGCCCGGGCCTGGCAGTCCGCTTGCGATTTATCCAGTGCGGGCAGGGCGCTGACATCGACTTGTTGCGATGGCCTGTTATGCTTGGACGCTTTTTGCACCCACGCCTCATGGAATCGTCCTTCCGCTGCGGTGCCCGCGAGGGCATGCGCGACTTCCTGCCGCTTTCGGTCGGTCTCGTGCCTTGGGCCGTGGTCACCGGCATCGCCATGCGCTCGATCGGGCTGTCGCCGCTCGAGGCCATGGGCATGAACCTGCTGGTCTATGCCGGCACGGCCCAGCTCGGCACGCTGCCGCTGATCGGCAGCGGCGCGCCGCTGTGGCTGATCTTCCTTACCGCGCTGGTGCTCAACCTGCGCTTCGTCATCTTCAGCGCGGCACTGGCGCCGGTGTTCCACGGCCACCCCTTCATGCGCCGCCTGGCGTCGAGCTACCTGCTGGTCGATGGCATGTTCGCGATCGGCGCCGAAAAACTGCACAAGGCGGACGATCCGCACTGGCGCTGGGGCTATTACATCGTGCCCTCGCTGTACTGCTGGGCGCTGTGGCAGTGCTGCGTGCTGGGAGGGGTGCTGGGGGCCGGCGTGATTCCGCGCGACTGGTCGCTCGAGTTCATGACCACGATCGCGCTGATGGTGATGATGATCCCGATGTTGCGCGCGCGCCCGATGTGGGTAGCAGCCCTGGTCGGCGGCCTGGGCGCGGTGTTGTTGCGTGAGCTGCCGTTGCGTCTAGGCCTGATCGCCGGCATCGCGCTCGGCATCGGTGCCGGGTTTGTCGCCGAACGCGCCCTGGCGGGGAGGGCGGTGCGATGACCGAAGGCGTGATGAGCGAGGGCCTGTGGCTGTGGCTGACCTTGCTGGCGATCGGCTCGACCACCATCCTCACCCGTGGCAGCTTCATCCTCGCCGGCGAGAAAGGCCGTCTGCCGCCTGCGTTGCAGCGCGCCTTGCGCTATGCGCCAGCGGCGGCGCTGTCGGCGCTGGTGATGCCTGACCTGTTGCTCGATGGCGGCAGCTTCGATCCCTTCAACCCCAAGCTCGCCGCCGGCATCGTGGTGGTTGCCGTGGCCGTGCGCTGGCGCAACCCCTGGCTGCCCTTCATCCTCGGCATGGCGGTGCTGCTGCTGATGAGAAAAGGGCTGGGCTGGTAGCGTTTCTGCTAACAGCTCCAGCCCCCTCGGCGGCCGCCTGCGCCGGGGCGGGCCCCAGCGCAGCGTGCGATCCGATTCGACGATTACTTCCTGGCCACGCCGTGCTCGTCGCCGGCTTCGATGTCGGCCGTGTTGTCGCCGATGATCGACAGGTCCTGCTTGGCGCGCTGGGCGGCGTTGGGACGCTCGATCAGCCAGTACAGCAGCAGGCCGATCACCACCGCGTACACGGTCGCCTTCGGATCAGGCATGGCCAGCGTCACCGCCACGATGCCGGCCACGCCGCGTTCGGTCGAGTTCTTCAGCTCTTCCATGCCCACCATGATGCAGATGTAGGCCGTCAGCACCAGGGTCAGCGACAGCGCGATCGGCAGCACCGGCTTGAAGAAGGACACCAGCGGCAGGATGAAGAGCGCGACGAAGCCGGTGATCCAGAACGTACCGCCGCCGGAGAAGATCGAGTCCATCGACTTGCGACCCAGCGCGTAGCGTTCGGCCACGGTGGCGTGGGCAGCGGTCCACAGCGGGCCGGCGAGGCCGGGCCAGGGGGCGAAGAAGGCGTGGATACCGTTACGCAGCGCGGTGACCAGGTGCACGCGGGTGACGTCGAGCTCGATCTTCTCGTCCGGGCGCAGGTGGTCGACGCGCTTGCACAGCGTGAAGCCGACCAGGATGTCGCCGAAGGCGATCACGTAGGCGATGATCGCGGTCGGGATGGCGAGCAGGAACATGTCCAGGCTGGGCATGCCGACGGCAAAGATCAGGTACTCGGTCATGCCCTTGAAGTCGGGCTGGGTGATGCCCCACTCGATGCTCGGCAGCGGATATTCACCGACCGCCCAGCCCACCAGGATGGCGACGAAGAGGCCAGGGATCATGCCGAAGTTGGAGATCGTCTTGGCGAATCGGCTGGTCTCGACGATGTGCTTGAAGGAGAGCGAGAACAGGATGTAGGCCGACACGATCGAGCCCAGCAGCAGCGAGATCGGGGTGCTGTCGATACGGCCGCCGGCCTTGAGTTCGCCCATCATTGCCGCGATGCCGGCGCCGATGATGATGCCGCTCTTGAGCGAGTTGGGGATGATCGTCACCAGCCTGTTGCCCAGTCCGGTGATGCCCAGGATCAGGAAGATGGCGAATACCGTGATTTGCAGTGCGAACATCGCACGCACCGCCTCGGGTCCGGGCTCGAAGCCCTGCAGGAAGAGGATGACGACCGGAATCGCGGGGGTGATCCAGCCCGGGACGAGCGGTACGCCGAGCAGCGCCGGCAGCATGTAGCCGATGCCGGCGATGACGCAGAAGGCGAGCGCCGCCTCGTAGGGCATGCCAAGGTACTTCTGCAGCAGGGGGATCATGGCCAGGCCGACCACGAACATGAACAGGCCCTGCACCATCTCGGGGTATTCCCAGCGATAGTGGATGAAGGGCAGGCGGATCTTGAACGGGCCGAGCGGCCAATACGGATGCTCGGCGCCGTGCTGGCGCTGAATCAACATGGTTTGTCTTCCTTGGGTTGTCGTTATGCTGGGGGAGGCCCGGGCCGCGGCACGATGGCCGCCGCCCGGGTCTCGGGGGGCCTTGCGGGGTGCTTACTCGATGGCCGAGGCGGACTTGGCCATTTCGCGCAGCGCGAACTTCTGGATCTTGCCGGTCGAGGTCTTGGGCAGGACGCAGAACTCGATGTGCTTGGGCACCTTGTAGCGAGCGAGGTGTTCGCGGCAGTGGGCGATGATGTCGTCCGCGGTCACGCCGGCGCCGTCCTTGACCTCGATGTAGGCGGCGGGCACCTCGCCCCACTTCTCGTCGGGCCTGGCGACCACGGCGGCAGTCAGCACTGCGGGGTGGCGGTACAGCACCTCTTCGACCTCAAGCGAGGAGATGTTCTCGCCGCCGGAGATGATCACGTCCTTGGAGCGGTCCTTGATCTTGACGTAGCCGTCGGGGTGCATGACCGCGAGGTCGCCGGTGTGGAACCAGCCGCCCGCGAAGGCTTCATTCGTGGCCTTCTCGTTCTTGAGATAGCCCTTCATCACCAGATTGCCGCGGAACATGATCTCGCCCATGGTCTCGCCGTCGGCGGGCACCGGCTCCATCGTGGTCGGGTCGAGCACGGTGATTGCTTCCTGCATGTGGTAGCGCACGCCCTGGCGGCCGTTGCGCTCGGCGCGGCGGTCGATCGGCAGTTCGTTCCACTCGGGGTGCTTGGCGCACACCGATGCCGGACCGTAGGTTTCGGTCAGGCCATAGACGTGGGTGATGTCGAAGCCGATGCGCTCGGCGCCTTCGATGATCGCGGCCGGGGGCGCGGCACCTGCGATGAGGCCGGCAACGCTGTGCTCGATGCCGGCGCGCAGTGCGTCCGGGGCGTTGATCAGCATGCCGTACACGATCGGCGCGCCGCACATGTGGGTGACCTTCTGGCTGCGGATCAGCTCGAAGATGAGCGCCGGATCGACCTTGCGCAGGCAGACGTTGACGCCGGCGTTGGCTGCCAGGGTCCACGGGAAGCACCAGCCGTTGCAGTGGAACATCGGCAGCGTCCACAGGTAGACCGAGTGCTGCGGCATGCCCCAGCTGATGATGTTGGAGGCGGCGTTCAGATATGCGCCACGGTGGTGGTAGACCACCCCCTTGGGGTTGCCGGTGGTGCCCGAGGTGTAGTTGAGCGCGATCGCGTCCCACTCGTCGGCCGGCAGGCGCCAGGCGTAGTTGGGGTTGCCGCCGGCGAGGACCTCTTCGTACTCGAGCGTTCCGACGCGCTCGGTGCCCGGGTACTCGGAGTCGAGCGCGTCGATGACGAGCGGCTTGTCGCCGTCGAGCAACTCGAGTGCGCCACGGATCACGCCCGCGAACTCGGGGTCGGTGATCAGCACCTTGGCCTCGCCATGCTTGAGCATGAAGGCGATGGCCTCGGCGTCGAGCCGGGTGTTGAGCGTGTTGAGCACGGCGCCCGTCATCGGCACGCCGAAGTGGGCCTCGAACATTGGCGGCACGTTGGGCAGCATCACCGCCACCGTGTCGCCCTTGCCCACGCCGTGGGCGACCAGCGCGCTCGCCAGGCGGCGGCAGCGCTCGTAGGTCTGCGCCCAGGTATAGCTGCGAGCGCCGTGCACGACGCTGGTGCGCGCGGGGTACACCATGGCGGTGCGCTCGATGAAGCTGAGCGGCGACAGGGGCACGTAGTTCGCCGGATTCTTGTCCAGTCCTTGTTCGTATGCAGTCTTCGACATCCTTCTCCACTCCCAGATGTGTGCAACAGGTTGGCGATCGGGATGGCGAGCCCAGGGACGGCCTGGGTCTCCATACCGTCGGGTATGGAGAATGACAAAACATCTTGTCCGTAATTGCGTGGGAATGTACTGAATCGTGTCCTGGGCGTCCGCATGGCCGACACAGGCATAGAATGGGCCGGTTTTGTGCGGGTGATTGCGGACTGAGTTGGAGCGCCACGGGGATGAGTCGGGAGCAGCAGATGTCGAGCGAGGAGCGGCTCAGTCACAGCGAACTGCGCCTGCGCCAGATCACCGATACGATTCCGGCCCATGTGGGTTACTTCGATCACGACTGGGTGTTCCGCTACGGCAACAAGCGTTACGCGCAGTGGTTCGGTACCACCAGCGAGGCAATGAAGGACCGCCCCATCCCTGAGGTGATCGGCCCCCACGTGTTTGCCCAGGTCGAGGACAAGGTGCGCCGCGCGCTTGCCGGCGAGCAGGTGAGCTACGAGTACAGCATGCCCGGCCCGGACGGCGAGACGCGCTTTACGCGCAGCACCCTGGTGCCCGATTTCGGGCCGGATGGTGAGGTGATCGGCTGCTACGTGCATGCGGTCGACATCACCGAACAGCGCCGCACGCAGGACGCGCTCGCCCAGGCGCAGAAGATGGAGGCGATCGGCCAGCTCACCGGCGGTCTCGCCCACGACTTCAACAACATGCTCACCGTGGTGATGGGCAACCTGCAGGGCCTGATCGAGGTGCTGGGCGAACATCCCGCGGTGGACGAATATGTGCAGCCGGCGATGGCGGCCGCCGAGGGCGGCGCCGGACTGGTGCGCAGGCTGCTCGCCTTCTCGCGCCGGCAACCGATCGCGCCGGTGGTGGTCGAGGTCAATGGCCTCGTGCTCGACATGGCACGCATGATCCGGCGCTCGTTGCCGAGCACGATCGCCATCTCAACGGCCTCCCGCGACGTCGATCTGCGCGCGCTGGTCGACCCCAACCAGCTCGAGAGCGCACTGCTCAATCTCGCCCTCAATGCCCGCGACGCCATGCCCAATGGAGGTGAGCTGCGCATCGAGTGTTCGCTCGAGTGCATCGAGGGGCGGGCGGCGGCCGACCTTGAACTGCCGCCCGGCTGCTATGTCCAGATTGCGGTCAGCGACAACGGCACGGGCATGGATAGCGCGACGCTGGCGCGGGTGTTCGAGCCCTTCTTCACCACCAAGAGCTTTGGCCGCGGCAGTGGTCTCGGGTTGCCGATGGTGTATGGGTTCATCAAGCAGTCGGGCGGGGGGGTGCGGATCCGTAGCCGGCAGGCAGTCGGCACCACCTTGTCGCTCCTGCTGCCGCAGGCGCCGCAGCAGGTGCAAGCGGTCGCGCTGCCACCCGTGAGCGTGGCGCCGGCTGCGGCGCTCGAGGGGCGCCTGGTCCTGCTCGTAGAGGACGACGACAAGGTGCGCGACGTCGTGCGCAAGCAGCTTTCGGCGCTTGGCTGCGCCGTGCTCGAGGCCGAAAGTGGCCACGAGGCCGCCGACATGGTCGAGAATATCCCCGCGATCGGCCTGGTGTTGTCCGACATCGTGATGCCGGGGGGTATGGACGGGCGTGCGCTTGCACGCTTCGTGCGCCGTTTCCGGCCCGAGTTGCCGCTGGTGCTGATGAGCGGCTACGCCGACAAGGCGGAGGACGGCCGCGAGGAGGCGGACGTGCAGGTGCTCGACAAGCCCTTCAGCGCAGAGCAGCTTGCCGCCGCGCTGCATGCCGCGATCGCCTGAGCGTCCGCGCCGCCAATCGCGCCGCGGGCAAAGCATGCTTCAAGCTTGAGGGAGCCGAGTTGAGCGACAGGGCACAGCCAGGGCAGGCGTTGATTCACGTCGTCGAGGACGATGCCGCGGTGGCGCGGCTGATCACCGGTACGCTCGAGCGCTTCGGCTACCGCCATGCGGTGTTCCCGACCGGGGGTGAATTCCTGCGCCAGTTGCGCATGCAGTCGCCCGACCTCGCCATCCTCGACCTCGGCCTGCCCGACATGGACGGCATGGAGGTGCTGCAGCAGGTGCGTGGCCGTCATCGCTTCGGTCTGCTCATTGCCACCGGCCGTGACGATACCCATGACCGTGTGATGGGCCTCGAGCTCGGCGCCGACGACTATGTGGTCAAGCCCTTCGAGCCGCGCGAACTCATCGCGCGCGTGCGCAGCATCCTGCGCCGTTACCAGCCCGAGCCGGCGGCCTGCGCCCAGCCCCCGGGTGTTGCCTGCTTTGCAGGCTGGACCTTCGAGCGCGGCACGCATCGCCTGGTGTCGCCAGAGGGGGGCGAGGAGACCCTGAGTCTGGCCGAGTCGCAGTTGCTCATCGCCTTCCTCGAGCGTCCCAACCAGATCCTGTCGCGCGAGCAGTTGCTCGCCGGGCGCGACGTGTCCGCCCTCGATCGCAGCATCGATCTGCGCGTGTCGCGCTTGCGCAAGCGTTTCGAGCAGGGCGGGCATAGCGGCAAGTTCATCAAGACCGTGTATGGCGCAGGCTATCTGCTTGCCGCTACCGTGACCTGGCGCTGACAGGTACGCAAGGGCGACACAGAAGGAGGGTTTTTTTGATTGGGATCAAATGCGAATAATTCGCATTTTTGTATTATCATTTCGTCCGATCCTTATATCCTGAAGAGCAAGCCAGCCGCCGCCAGCCAGCTCGAGAACCCTTGGAGCTGTCATGCATTTGCGTCTGCGCGCGCTGGCCCCGGCGATGCTGGGCCTTTCCTTCGCTTCCTTGCCTGCGGTCGCAGCCGACACCGTGCTCGGCACCCAGGTCGTCACCGCCAAAGGCTATGCCGCCGACGTGCTGGAGACGCCACAGGCGGTCGAGATCCTCCACGCTCCTGCGGCGAGCGGCGCAGTAGCCGGCGAGCTGTTGCGCGGTAAGCCGGGCCTGGCGGCGCAGTCCGACGGTGCCTGGGGGCAGAACCCGGTGCTGCGTGGGCTCAAGAAGGAAAGCGTGGTGGTCATGGTCGACGGCCTGCGGGTCAATTCCGCCCAGCCGCAGGGGGCGATCGCATCGTTCATGGATCTCGGCCTGCTCGAGCGCGTCGAGGTGGTCAAGGGGCCGGGTTCGGTGTTGTACGGCAGTGGCGCGATGGGCGGTGTGGTCAACCTGATCACGCCCGAGGCCGAGTTCAGCGACCAGGCGCGCACCGGCGGCCGAGCGGGTGTCCGCTTCAGCAGCGTCGACAAGGGCATTGCCGGCGCGCTGCTGCTGCAGCATGCCAGTGCCGACAATGCGCTCGTGCTCGGCGTCGCCGGCCGTGACGTCGATGACTATCGCAGTCCCGATGGGCGTGAGGCGCGCACCGGCTACCAGTCCGACACGCTGCTGGCGAAGTACCGCCACCGCGTCGCCGACGGTGTCAGCCTGCGCCTGAACCTGCAGCGCCATAACGACGAGGATGTCTGGTACCCCGGCTCCACCCGCAGCGGTGCAGGCATTCCGCCGCCGCTGGGCAAGGTCACCATCCACTCGCCCGAGCAGCGCCGCGAACTCTACGAGCTGGGTATCGATGCAGCGCTCGGCGAAGGGCAGCTGGCGGCCGAGGTCTATCGCCAGGAAGTGTTCCGCCAGATTCGCGCGCGTGCGGCCAACACCGGTCGCGACTACGTGCGTAATGATGTCACCTTCAGCACCGACGGCATGCGTGCGCGTTATGTCTTCCCGGTTGCCGACGGCCACCTGCTCACGCTGGGCGCCGAGACCTGGCGCATGACCGGCGACCCCGAGCGCTACATGGACAACAACGCGCCGCTGTTCAACAACAATGTGCGCAATGACCCGTTCTCGGACGGCCGCATCCGCTCCACCGGCGTGTTCGTGCAGGACGAGTTCGAGCTCGGCGCCACGCGTCTAGTGGCGGGTGCGCGCTACGACCGCGTCAAGGGTAATGCCAGCCAGAAGGGCAGCGGGCCTTCGGCGCTCACCACCGGCCTCGACAGCGTCGACAACAACCTGTCGTGGTCCCTGGGGGTGGTGCACCCCTTGGCCGAGGCGCTGAACGCGTACGCCAACATCGGTCGCGCCTACCGCGCTGCCGACATGCGCGAGCGCTTCGAGGACTCGGCGCGCGGGGATGGCTACTTCCATGTCGGCAACCCGCAGCTCGACCCTGAAGTGTCGACCAGCTTCGAGATCGGCCTGAAGTCCACCGCGGCCGGGTTGAGCTACAACGTGGCGGCCTTATACACCCGTATCGACGACTACATCGCAGGGCGCATCACCGGCGCCAGCCATCCGGGTACCGGCCTGCCGCTCAAGCGCACCGAGAACCTCGACAAGGTCAGCATCTACGGCATCGAGGGCAGCGCCAGCATGCCGCTCGGCGCCTTCGTTGCCGACGCCGGCTTTACCTGGCTGCGCGGCAAGAACCACCAGGACAACGAGCCGCTGTTCCAGATGCCGGCGCCCGAGCTGACGCTCGGCATTGGCCAGCCGGCCGAGCGCGGCTTCTGGTGGCGCGCCCAGCTGCGCGCGGTGGCCGAGCAGGACCGCATCGCCACGCGCTTCTCCAATGGCACCGAGAACCGTACCGCCGGCTTCGTCACCGCGGATGCCGGGTTCGGCTGGCACTTCGGCAAGGTCGGCGCCTTCGAGTCCGCCGGCCTGGCCGTACAGCTCACCAATCTCGCCGACAAGCGCTACCACGAGCATCAGACCGACGGCGTCTCCGGCAACGAGCTTGCCGCGCCCGGGCGCGGTGTCGCACTCAGCCTGAACGGGAGCTTCTGATATGGAAAACGGCCACCGCTACTCAGGACGACGCCGGCGCTCGCGCGGCGTCGTGTTTGCGGACCGCTCGACGCAGCGCTTCGGGGGTGCATCGGGCGCGTCGGGCGCGGAGAAGGGGGCGGTGGCCGCCCGGAGCGAGCGGCGCGCACTGATGCTGCCGGCGTGGACACGCGCCGTGCTGCACGTGTGCGTGGTATGCGCCTTCCTGCTCGTCACTGGCGTCGTACATGCGCAGAAGCTGCCGAGGCTGACCCTGTCCGGGCCTTCGGCCTCGGTGTCGAATGCATTGATCCACATGGCCGACTCCGGTGCGCTCGCCGACGTCGCCGAGGTGGTCGAGTTCGTGCCCTGGCGCGACCCGGACCAGCTGCGCGTGATGGCGCTCGACGGCCGTGCCGACGTGCTCGCCATGCCGACCAACGTCGCCGCCAACCTGTACAACCGCGGCGCCAAGCTGCAACTCATCAACGTGTCGACCTGGGGCGTGCTGTGGCTGGTGTCGCGCGATCCGACGCTCAAATCGCTTGCCGACCTGCGCGGCAAGGAGCTGGCGATGCCGTTTCGCGGCGACATGCCCGACATCGTGCTGCAGCTGCTGGCCGAGCAGCAGCGCATCGACGTCAGGAAGGATCTGAACCTGCGCTACGTTGCCAGCCCGGTCGATGCGATGCAGCTGCTGGTCATGCGTCGCGTCGACCACGCCTTGCTTGCCGAGCCGGCCGCCTCGATGGCCTTGCGCAAGACGGGCTCATTCCCGCTCAGCGTGCTTGCCCCCGAGCTCCACCGCAGCGTCGACCTGCAGCAGGAGTGGGGGCGGGTGTTCGCTCGCGAGGCACGCATCCCGCAGGCCGGCATTGCGGTGATGGGCGCCCTGCGCGCGCGCCCCGAGCTGGTCGCGCGCATCGAGGCCGAGTACGTGCGCTCGCTGGCCTGGTGCAAGGCCAACGCCGAAGCCTGTGGCAAGGCGGTGGCGGCACGCATCGACATGCTCAGCGCCGAGGCGGTGGCCGATTCGATCGCGGTGAGCCAGCTCGACGCCGTGCCGGCGGCGGCAGCGCGCGCCGAACTCGAGTTCATGTACGGCCACCTGCTTGCAAAGAACCCCGCGTTGGTCGGTGGCAAGCTCCCCGATGATGGCTTCTACGCCGGAGCGGGGATGCGATGACGCTGCTGCGCGCCTGGCTCGCCGGGTTGCCCGCCTACCTGTGGAGCGGCTGGGGCGCGATCGCCAGCCTGTTCCTGCTGCTCGCCGCCTGGGAGGCGGTGAGCCTCGTTTACGGGCCCTTGGTCATGCCCGACCCGCGTTCGGCCTTCGCCACGCTGTGGGCGCTCATCGACAGCGGCGCTGCCTGGCCCGAGCTCGCCGCCACTGCTCGCCGCGCGCTGTCAGGCTATGTTCTGGCGGTGCTTGCCGGCAGTGTGCTGGGGCTGGTCGCCGGGCTGTCGATGACCGCATCCATGATGTCGCGCCCGCTCGTCACCGTGCTCATGGGTACGCCGCCGATCGCCTGGCTGGTGCTCGCCATGCTGTGGTTCGGCGCGAGCGACGGCACACCGGTGTTCACCGTTTTCGTCGCTGCCTTCCCGGTGATCTTCATCGGGGCGCTGCAGGGCACGCGCACGCTCGACAACCACCTGCGCGGCATGGCCGAGGCCTTCCGCCTGCCGCGGCGAATGATGTTCGTCGACGTCTATCTGCCGCATGTCGTCTCTTACCTGTTCCCGGCCTGGATCGCCGCGCTCGGCACGGCCTGGAAGGTGGTGGTGATGGCCGAGCTGCTCGCCACCCAGGATGGCGTCGGTGCGGCGCTCGCGGTGTCGCGCTCGCACCTGGACACGGCGTCGACCATGGCCTGGATCGCGGCGGTGGTCGGCTTGCTGCTGGCGGTGGAGTACCTGGTGCTCGAACCGATCAAGCGCGAGGTTGAGCGTTGGCGGGAGCAGGGCACATGAGCATCGGCACACTGCCGGCAGCGGCCGGCACGCAGCATGAACTGCGCATCCGCGCGCTCGACCACGCCTTCGGGCGCGACGAGGTACTGGCCGGCATCGATTTCCGCCTGCGTGCGGGAGAGGTGGTCGCCCTGGTCGGCCCTTCGGGGTGTGGCAAGACCACGCTGCTGCACCTTGCTGCCGGTCTGTTGACGGTGCAGGCGGGTGAGGTGTCGAACAGCTTTTCGAGCACCGCCTTCATGTTCCAGCAGCCACGCCTGCTGCCGTGGAAGACGGCGCTCGACAACATCGCCCTCGGTCTCAAGGCCGCCTGCGTGGGGCGCGACGAGCGCCACTTTCGCGCTCGCGAGCTTGCCCTGCGCCTGGGTCTCGCGCATCGCGACCTCGACAAGTTTCCCCACCAGTTGTCGGGCGGCATGCAGAGCCGTGTTGCGCTTGCGCGCGCGCTGGTGCTGGCGCCCGAACTGCTGCTGCTCGATGAGCCCTTCTCGGCGCTCGATGTCGGTCTCAAGGAAGAGCTCTACCGCCTGCTGCTGGCGCAGCAGGCCGAGCAAGGCATGGGCGTGCTGATGATCACCCACGACCTCATGGAGGCTGTCCGCCTGTCCGACGCCATCCTGGTGATGGCGCCCGCGCCCGGGCGCATCGTGTGCCGGTTCGAGCTCGGTCAGCCTGCAGCGAGCCGGGACGACGCCTGGGTCTATCACCACACCGCGGAACTGCTGCAGACGGCGGCGGTGCGCGACAGCTTCGGCCTGCCGCCCGCCGTGCCTGCGTTGGCTGCGGTGCCGGCAGTGCGCCCGGGTGCAGGCTTGCGCCTGGTCGTGCCCGCCGAGCCGGTGCTGGGCGCCCGTGGCGGCGCGCGCTGCGGCGGCTGAGGCGTACACGTCATGCGCTTTACGACTCGCGACACCGTGTTCGACCGGCTGGCGGCGCGGCCGCTGTTCATGTGCGGCTTTCGCCCCTTCTTCCTCGCCACGGCCGGGTACGCCGTGATTCTGCTGTCGATCTGGTTGGGCTTTCTTGCCTGGGGGCTGGGCGTGCCGGCCGTGTCCGGCGGCCCGATCGTCTGGCATGCGTATGAGCTGATGTTCGGTTTCGGACTGGCTGCGGTGGCGGGCTTTCTGCTGACGGCGGTGCCCGAGTTCACCGGTACGCCCGCCCTGGGGCGCCGTGTCGCACTCGGTATGGTCCTGCTGTGGGCGGCTGCCCGTCTCGCATTCTGGCTGTCCGGGACATTGGGCGTTGTTGGGGAGGCCCTGGCGGCGGTGCTCAACCTGGGCTTTCTCGGCGCGCTGATCGCGCTCGTCGCACCGCGCCTGTGGCGCGACCCCGAGCGTCGCCACCTCGCCTTCCTGTGGGGGCTGGGCGCGATGTGGCTGGCGCTGGCCGGCTTCCATGCCGACGCCCTGGGCGGGCTGTATCCGATGCGCTGGGTGAAGGTCGGTGTCGGCGTGATGATGGTGCTGATCGTGGTCGCCTTGAGCCGCATCTCCATGCGCATCGTCAACGATGCGCTCGATGCCGAGCGTCTGCGCCGCGATGGTGCTGCGGCCCGCCGCCATGGCGAGGACGACGACCTGCCTGATTACCGCGCGCGTCCGCCGCGACGCAATCTCGCCATCTTTGGCGTGGCGCTGTACACCGCGGTCGAGTTCGTGCTGCCCGGATCGGTCATTGCCGGCTGGGTGGCGCTGGCTGCGGCTGCCGCCGTGCTCAACCTGCTCAACGACTGGCATGTCGGCCGCGCGCTGCTGTCGCGCTGGGCACTCATGCTCTACGTGGTGTATTGGCTGATGGCGGCAGGCTATGCCTTGAGCGGCCTGGCCCTGCTCGGTGTGCCGGTGGCGCCCAGTGCAGGCCTGCACTTGCTGACGATCGGCGCGATGGGGGTATCGATCTTCGGCGTGCTGTGCATCGCCGGGCGCACACATGCGGGCCACGAACTGGACATGAGGTCCTGGGTACTGCTGGCCGCAGTCGGGCTGGTGGTGGCGGCGCTGGCGCGCGCGGCCTCGGGCCTGCCCGGCCTGCCGATCGCGGGTCTGCAGGCGGTGAGCGTTGCCGCCTGGGTGGTGGCCTATGGCCTAGCCGCGCGCTATCTGGGCGCAGTATTCCTGGCGCCGCGGCCCGATTCGGGAACGGGCTGCGAGGAAGTGCTCGAAGAGGTGAGTCCGCCCTGATACGCGTCATATCGACGATTACGATGAGCCTGGTGCACGGCGCCGATCGGCAAGGTATGCTGAACGGGTTTTTGTCATCAGCTGGAAGCGCCGTCAGGGAGGCGTCGCTTCCATATCCTCAGTGCCTCCCCTGGGAGTGGAATCATGCAAAACAACAATAGTGGCCGTCTCGTCACGGTTTTAGCCCTGCTGCTCGCGAGCGCAGCAGCGCCGGCGCTTGCAGAGCGTCCGATGGCGGTGGACGATGCAGGTGCGCTCGAGCGCGGCGGCGCCAAGCTGGAGTTCGGCTGGAGTCGCGATGGCGGGGTGCGCGGCTTCGAGGGCGCCGCTGGCTTCGGGCCGATCGACAACGTCGAGGTGGAGGTCGGGCTCGGCCGGGCCAAGGATCGCGACGCCGATCCCGACGCCAGGATCCGCGCCGTCAGCGCTGCGCTGAAGTGGATACCCCTGCAGGCCGAGACTGGCCTGTCGGCGGGCCTGAAGTACGAGTATGGCCGCGAGCGCGTGAGCGGCGAGGGCACGGCACGAGCCCATTCGCTGGCAGGCCTGCGACCTGGGCGTTCGAGCAGGGGCCGAGGGTTCACCTCAACCTTGGCCGAGGTTGGACGAAGGGCGACGAAGACCTGAACTTCTGGGGTCTGGGCCTGGACGTTCCGCTGAGCGAGCAGGTCGATTTCGTCGTCGAGACCTTCGGCGAGGAGCATTTCGGCCCTGATCGCCAGGTCGGGCTGCGTTACACGATTGCCGAAGGTGTGAAAGTGTCTGCCGCAGTTGGGCGAGGCAACGGCCGCACGATCGCCAATGCGGGCGTCGCCTGGGAGTTCTGATCTGATAAGCGTTGTGGGTCATGTCCGCCTAAGCATTCATCATGTCGGATGGGGTGAGGCAAGACATGCTTCATTCGGGCTCATTTCGAATAAGCCGCTGCGCCCGAACAGGCTTTCATGTCCAGGCTAAGGCACCTTATAATAATTACAAATAGAAATCATTCGCACGTAGGTTTTATTTGGCTCAGTTTCGTCCGCTTGTGCTGTGCTTGTCTGCAGCCAAGCGGAATGTTCGGTCCCTTTTTCGCATATCAGCCAGCAACCAACGCCTGTACGGATAGGTAGCCAGCCAGATCTTCCTTCCTGGAGAGCTTGATGGTTACCTTCACTGGCGTTCAGTCGACGCTTCGGTCCGCATCGTTTGGCGGTGTGTCACGGATCATGCTGGCGCTCGCCGTCCTGCCCGCCGCGCAGGCCTGGGCTGGGGCGGCTTCCGACTCGAGGCTCGACGAGGTCTTCGTGACCGCCACTCAGCGCGAGCAGGCTGTTCGCGACGTGCCCGCAGCGGCAGCGGTGGTCAAGCGCGACGAAATCGAGGCCGCAGGTGCCGACAATGTGCTTGCGGCTGTGCGCGAGACGACGGGAATCGGCCTCGTCGGGCAAAGCGTTGCTGGCCGCAAGACGATGTCCCTGCGCGGCATGGACGGCAAGCACACCCTCTATCTCGTCAATGGCCTGCGCGTCATCAATACCGACGACTGGGTCGGACATTCCGACTTCCAGTATGACTGGACACCTGTCGACAGCATCGAACGCATCGAGGTTGTGCGAGGGCCGATGTCCGTGCTCTATGGCTCGGATGCACTCGGTGGCGTCATCAACACGATTACCCGCCGGCCCGACGCCGAATGGCGTGGCGGCGTTCGCCTCGGCGGGCGCAGCGTAACGGGTGCGGGTGGGGGTGATTCGCTCAGCGGCGGTGTTCATTTTTCCGGTGGTCTGACCGACACCTTGCGCATGGCGATCTCGGCCACGCGGCTGCAGCGCTCGCCGCTCGAGCGCAAGGAAGACCGGCGCACCTCCGAGATCGAGGGTACCGACCTGCAGTCGGGGCATCTGTTGCTGTCCTGGCAGCCGCTGGCCGCGCACACCTTCGACCTCGAGCACCGCGTCAGCAACGAGGAGCGTGAGCGCGACCAAGTCCGCAGCGGCACCTACTATCGCGATACCTACGACATCGATCGCTCGCAGTCGATCGCGACCTGGCGCGCCGGCTGGTCGGGTGTGGAGACACAGTTGCGCGCCTGGGAGTCCGATTTCTCGGTGTCGAACCGGCGCACCAATGGCGTGGCGCCCACCCGCCCGCAGAGCATGGACGACCGCGGTGTGGACGGGCGCGTCGGCTTCGCGCTCGGCAGCATGCAGTACCTGACGGTGGGCTTCGACACCCGGACCGAGACGATGAAGAACGCCGGCCTCGCCGGTGGCAAGGACGACGCCGATTTTCGCGCGCTGTATATCCAGGATGAGATTGCACTGGCTGCAGATCTCACGCTTACGCTCGGCTTCCGTCGCGACCGACACTCGATCTTCGGTGCCGAGAGCAGTCCGCGCGCCTACCTTGTCTGGCATGCGACCGATGCCTGGACGCTGCGAGGCGGCTACGGCGAAGGCTTCCGCGCGCCAACGCTCAAGCAGGCCTCGTCGTCGTACGAGGGTGCCGAAGGGCCGCATACCTTCTACGGCAACGGCGACATCCGGCCCGAGACGAGCAAGTCGTGGGAGCTCGGTCTCATGTACGCCAAGGGTGCGATCGATTGGGAACTCACCGCGTTCCGCAACAGTGTCACCGACCTCATTACTACGCGTGAGATCCGGCGCGTCGGTCCCCGAGCCTTCTACATCTACGACAACATCAACGATGCCCGCATCCAGGGGGTCGAGACCGCACTGCGCGTGGATCTTGGCGGCGGTTTCGATGCCCGCCTGAGCGGACAATGGCTCGACACCGAGGACAAGACCTCGGGCAAGCCGCTCAATGCGCGGCCCGACCACTTGCTCAATGCCCGCCTGGGCTGGAAGCAGGGGCCCTTGAGCGCAGCCCTCCGCCTGGAGCACACCGGCCGTCAGTATGTCACCTCGGCGGCGCGCAAGGCGCCAGCCTACAACCTGCTGCATCTGCAGGGTGGCTACGCGTTCAACAAGCACCTGCGCGTGACTGCTGGCATCGACAACATCACCAATGTCCGCCTGGCCGACAAGTCCAGTTTGTTCAGCTACTCGGAAACCCCGCGCGCGCTGCGCGTCACGCTGCACGGCGCGTTCTGATCGCCGCCTGCCCGTTGTTGCGCCCCGCGTTCCTGCGGGGCGCTTGTCGAATCCAAGATACCGCCCATGAACAGCTCCACTCCGGTCGAATCCGTCTCGCATGCGCCAGCCCGTGCACCCTGGCGTCATCTAATCCTCGTCTGTGTGCTGCTCGTGCTTGCCGCCGCGTTGGCGATCGCCCTCCAGCCGCAGCCCCGTGCAGGGCGGGTTGCCGTGATCAGCAGCGACTTCGTGCTCGGTGGCAAGTTCGTCGCGCTGCACGCCCTGGCCGACACGGCCGGGGTGGATCTTGCCGTGGTCAATGTCGACCGTGACGCCGCGGATGCGGTCGAGGCGGCCCTGCGCGGCGTGAGGCTGGCCGTGCTGGACGCGCCACGCGAGGAAGACGGCCGACGCATGCGCGAACAGGTCGTGCCCGTGCTCGATCGCCTCGCTGTGCCCTGGATGCTGTCGTCGGCACGTGGCGTACAGGTGGGCGGTGGGTTGGAGCCTGCGACCGGCGAGGCCTTGTACGCCTATTACCGCAACGGTAGCCAGCGCAATTTTGCCGGCTTCTTCGCCCATGTCCGCCATCACCTCTTCGGCGAAACCGCCGTCGCGGTGCCGGCCCCGGTGGTGTTCCCGGACACCGGCATCTACCACCCGGATCACCCTGATCTCGTTGTCGGCGATCTTGCCGCCTACCGCCAGTGGCTGGGCGAAGAGCGCGCTCGGCGCAGCCCGGCGGTCGGCATCGTCGTCCACCAGGCCTATATCGGCAACATGGGCATGGGGCACATCGACGAGCTGGTGCGCATGCTGGAAGCGCGGGGGGCGCTGCCGGTGGTGTTCTACCACCCGCTGACAGCGCCGAGCGGCGCGCTCGACATCGTGATGGACGAAGGGCGAGCGGCGGTGGATGTGCTGCTCAATTTCCAGGTCATGTACCAGGGCAGCCGGCGCGAGGACTACGCCAGGCTGGACGTCCCGGTGCTGCAGGCGATGACCTGGCGCGAGGGCGACGCCGCCCACTGGCGTGCGAGTGCCGAAGGCGTGCCGGGCGGTGCCGTGCCCTTCCTGCTCGCGATTCCGGAGCAGGCTGGCCTGAGCGACCCGCTGATGGTCGCCGCGATCGAGGACGAGCGTGCCGTGCTGATCCCCGAGCAGGCGAACGCCCTGGTGGATAAGGCGTACCGCATTGCCCGCCTGCGCGCGAAGGCGAATGCGGACAAGCGTGTGGCGCTGATGTTCTACAACTACCCGCTCGGCGAGCGCAACCTGTCGGCCTCGTTCCTGAACGTGCCGCGCAGTCTCGCCCGCCTGGCCGAGGCCCTGCAGGGCGCGGGCTACACCGTGCCGCCCGCCGAGGAGCAAGCGCTCATCGACAGCGCAGCCCGTCTGCTCGCACCTTTCTACCGCGAGGGCAGGCTCGACGCCCTGCTGGCCGACAACCTCGCGGCGGCCTTGCCCCTTGCCGACTATCTTGCCTGGTTCGATGGCCTGCCTGCGCACGTCCGCGAGCGCATCAACAAGCACTGGGGGCCGCCCGAGAACGACCCGATGCTGGTCGGTGCGGGTGACACGCGCAGCTTCGCGATCCCGCGCCTGCAGCTTGGCAACCTGGTGATCATGCCGCAGCCGCCGCGCGGCCGCATCGACGAGCCGCCCGAGAAGGCGATCTACCACGACACCAAGGTGCCGCTGACCCACTTCTACCTTGCCGCCTACCTCTATGCGCGCACCGCCTTCGATGCCGACGCGCTGATCCACTTCGGCACCCACGGCAGCCAGGAGTGGACGCCGGGCAAGGAGCGCGGCCTGTCCATCCATGACGACCCCTACCTGGTGCTGGGCGACCTGCCGGTGATCTATCCCTACATCGTCGACAACATCGGCGAGGCCACCCAGGCGAAGCGGCGCGGCAGGGCGACCATCATCAGCCACCAGACGCCATCGTTCGCACCGGCCGGTCTGCATGCGCAGCTGATGCCGCTGCACGACCTGCTGCACGAGTACGAGCTGCTCGACGTCGGCGCAGTCAAGGATCGCACCATGGGCGCCATCGTCGATGAGGCGGCACGCCTGACCCTGATCGAGGACATCGGCTGGACGGCCGAGCGCGCACGCGCAGACTTTCGCCCCTTCGAGCGCGAGCTGCACGACTGGCTGCATACGCTGGCGCAGACCGCCCAGCCGCTCGGCCTGCACACCTTCGGCGAGGCGCCGCGCTTCGAGCATCGCGTCGGCACGGCGATGCAGATGCTCGGCGACCGCCTGTACGCAAGCCTCGGCCTGACCGAGCCGGACGAGCTGTTCGTGGAGGACTACAAGGCGCTGCCCGAGTCTGCCCCCTACCGCCTGCTCGCCGGCGCGTTCGCGACCGAGCCTGCGGCGGACGAAGACGCGCTGCTGAGCGAGGGGCGCGCCTACTTTGACGCACTTGCGGCAGCCGGCGAGCACGCCGGTCTGCTCAAGGCGCTCGACGGCCGCTTCATCGACACCCAGTACGGCGGCGACCCGATCAGGAACCCCGAGAGCCTGCCCACCGGGCGCAACCTCTACGGCTTCGACCCCTCGCGCATCCCGACCGAGCAGGCCTGGCTCGCCGGCGCTGACGCTTTCGCCCAGCTGCTCGAAGCGCACCGGGCGGAGCACGGCACGCCGTTGCGCAAGGCGGCGTTCTCGCTTTGGTCGGTCGAGGCGATGCGCCACCTCGGCGTGCTCGAGGCCCAGGTCTTCCACGCCCTCGGCGTGCGCCCGGTGTGGGACCGCTTCGGCCGCATCAGCGACGTGGAGGTCATCCCGCGCGAGGAACTCGGCCGTGCGCGGGTGGATGTGGTCGTGTCCGCCACCGGCCTCTATCGCGATCACTTCCCGACCGTCATGACGCTCATCGCGCGTGCGGTCGAGCGCGTGGCGGAGCTCGACGAGCCCGACAACGCCGTACGCGCGAACGCGCTGGAGATCGAGCGCTCGCTCATCGAGCAGGGCTTCACCGCTGAGGACGCGCGCCTGCACGCGCTGACGCGCATCTTCTCGAGCGAGAGCGGCGCCTACGGCACCGGCCTGGATGACGCTACGCTCGCATCCGACACCTGGGACGACGAGGGCAAGCTTGCCGATCTCTATCTGGAGCGCATGCAGTACGCCTATGGTCCGGACCCCTCGCGCTGGGGCGAGCGCGTGCGTGCGCCCGGCAATCGGGAGGCGGCTGGCGGCGCGGCAGGCAAGGGCAGCTTCAACCTCTATGCCGAGCACCTGAGGGGAACCGAGGCGGCCGTGCTCGCGCGCTCGTCCAACCTCTACGGCATGCTCACCACCGACGATCCCTTCCAGTACCTGGGCGGCATCGGCCTCGCCGTCCGCCGCCTCGACGGGCGCACGCCCGGGCTCTATATCAGCAACCTGCGCGACCAGGGCAAGACCCGGGTCGAAGGCGCAGGGCGCTTCCTGGCGGCGGAGCTGCGTGCGCGCTACTTCCATCCGCAGTGGGTGGAGGCGATGCAGCAGGAGGGTTATGCCGGCACGCTGGCGGTCGTCGATACGGTCAACAACTTCTGGGGCTGGACCGCCGTGGCGCCTGAGATCGTCCGCGACGATCAGTGGCAGCAGTTCTTCGAGGTCTATGTCGAGGACTCGCTCGAGCTGGGCATGGAAGAGTGGTTCGAGCGCCACAACCCCACCGCCCGTGCCCAGGTCGCAGAGCGCATGCTCGAGGCCGCGCGCAAGGAGTACTGGAGCACCGACGAGGCCACGCTGAAGCGGCTTGTCGAGATCTATGCCGACGCGGTCGAGCGACTCGACTACCAGCCGGTCAGCAGCAAGGCGGACGCCTATGCCCGCTCGCTCGCGGCCGGCTTCGGGCTGGAATCGAGCACGGCACCTGCGCAGGATGCGGCGACGACCCCGACCCCGAGCGCGGCCGAGGCAGAGCCGCAGCAAGTGACCGGACAGGTGCTCGAGCAGGTCGCACCTGATGCGGCCGCCGACATGCCGACGCCCTGGCTGGAGCTTCTGCTTGCGCTGCTCACCCTGGGCGCCTTCTTCGCGGGTACGCTGAGCCAGTCGCGCCGGCAGCCGGGCGTCATGCCTGGTACGCGCGCATGATGCGGGCGCGTGCGCACCTTGGGTCGCTGCTTGCGGCGCTTGCCGCCGGCTTGCCGGTGGGCGCCCTGGCGGACACCGAGCTGAAGGCGATCGAGGTCGAGGCCGTGCTCGATGCGGTCGCCGAGCAGCGCTATGCGGCGGGCCAGAAAGTGGTCTTCGACCGCGAGGACATCGCCAGCCTGGGCGGGCTGTCGGTGTCCGAGGTGTTGCGCAAGCTGCCCGGACTGGAGCGCGGTGCGGATGGCATGGAAGGCGCCTCGGCCTCGGCGCGCGGGATGGCGCGTGATTCGGTGCTCATCCTCGTCAATGGCGAGCGCCCCACGGCGAGCGGGCGGCACGCGCTTACCGTGGTCGGCCGGCTGCCCGCTGGCGAACTCGAGCGGGTCGAACTGATGCGCGGCGGCTCGGCCGAGTTCGGCGTTACCGCCGAGGTGGTGGTGAACCTTGTCGTGCGTGCGCCGCAGGCCAAGCCGAGCCGCTCGCTGAAGGCCACCGTGGGCCTGCGCGGCGACGAACCCAACCTGCAGTTGACCGGCAGCGTCGAAGGCGGGGTGGCCGAGCGTGCGTGGACCCTGCCGCTGACGTTCAACCGCCACCGCATGCCGGTCGACCAGCAGCGCATGCGCGGCGATCCGGCCGGCGTCGTGGCCGATGAGCGGACGCTGGGCCGCTACCGTGTCGATGAACTGATCCTGTCGCCACGCCTGTCCTTGAAGGACGGCGAACGACGTCTGACCGTGTGGCCAAGCCTCTATCTCAACAACGGCTGGCGGCGCCAGCAGCTCAGCGCCGGCGGCGTCGATACCCGCGTCGACCGCGAGCGCAGCGACATGCGCATCGCGCGCCTGCGCGCCGACGCCAGCATGCCGCTGGCGTCCGTCGATGGCCGGCTCGGGCTGCGGCTTGCGGTGATGGACGGCGACCGTCGGACGGACACCCGTCGCCTGCCTGCCGTGGGCACGGCCGCAGTCGAGGCGCTCGAGCGCAGCGAGCGCGAACTCACCGGGTCGGCTCGGCTCGACAGGGCAGTGGGGGCCCACCTGCTGACCTGGGCGCTCGAGGGCGCGGTGCTCAGCCGGAAGGATGCACAGGAGGCGGGATCGGATACGGCGTTTGCGCTGCGCCGTCATGACTTGCGTGAAACAAGCGCGGCGGCCTGGTTTCAGGACGAATGGACCTTCGGCGGCGCCGACGGCGACACGTTTACGCTCACCAGCGGCCTGCGCGTGGACGGCCTGCGCCTGCGTTCGGGCGGCGCGCAGCGGCATACCGAGGCGGTGTCGCCCTCGCTCGCATTGCGTTGGGCGTTCGCGCCGGCCTGGGTGCTGCGCACCAGCGTCGGCAGTGGCTTGCGCGCGCCCAAGCTGGACGAGCTCAGTCCGGTCGTCACCCGTAGTGCGGGCGTCAATACGCCACTCGAACCCGACCTGGGCGGGCGGCCGGGCCTGGCTGCGGAGCGCATCCAGCGCTTCGAGATCGGTGTCGAGCGCTATCTCGGCGGCGAGCGCAGCGTGCTTGGGGCCAACGCCTACTTCCGTCGCACTGCGGACTTCATCGAGCGCACGCTGGCCGACGAGGCTGGACGCTGGGTCGAGCGCCCCGCCAACGTCGGCGATGCGCGCCATTGGGGCGTCGAGCTCAGCGTGCGCCTGGACAGCGCCGCCCTCGCTGGCATCTTGCCGGCCGGCGGCAGCCTGCGCGCAACCCTTACCCTGCCCCGGGCCGAGGTGGACGACGCCCGGCTGGGCGTCCGGCGTATCGCCAATGACACGCCCCACCATGTCTCCAGCCTTGGCTATGAACACGCGCCTTCGGGTGCGGCCCTGCGCTATGGCGTCCAACTCCGCCACACGGGGCCGGTGCGCACGGCGCGGGCCAGCGAACTGCAGGGGACGAACCGCAGTGGCACGCGCATCGACGTCCATGTCACCCGGCAGCTCGCTCCTGGGGTTGATCTGCGCCTGGCCGGGGAGAACCTGCTCGGTGCGCGCGATCGCCTTGCACGTGTGGCGCGCGATGACGACCGTCGCTGGCAGCTGGCCGGCCGTGATGGCGGCGACAGGACCTGGCTGCTGACCCTGGAGGGGAAGTGGTAGCAGCCACTGCCCCGGCACATTCACGACCACTACCACCAACCCATTCACCTTCCAAGGAGGACACATGTCCCTTTCCCAACTGATCGAAACCGCCATGTACGGACTCAGTCAGCTCTTCATGCTGCCTGTGCTGCTGCTCGTGACCGCGCTGTTCTTCTACGCCTTCCACGCCCTCGGCCGCTTCCTGATGCAGGCGCGCCAGCGCCGTCGCGGCGACCCGCGTGCGCAGGAACTCCATGCCGCGCTGCGCCTGGATCCCAGCCTGGGGGTGACCGATCTGGAAGCGATCGCTGTGCACCGGCTCGAGACCCTGCGCATCGCCACCCGCGTCGGGCCGATGCTCGGCCTGGTCGCAACCATGATCCCCATGGGGCCGGCCTTGATGGCACTCTCCGATGGGCAACTCCAGGAGGTCAGCCGCAACCTGATGATCGCCTTCTCAGCGGTGATCCTCGCGCTGATCGCCTCTGCGATTACCTACTGGGTCGTCAGCGTGCGCCGCCGCTGGCTGGCGACCGAGCTGGCCGATATCGAGAAGCGAGGCTGCCGCGCTGCTGCGCACGAACAGGGCGGTGCGCCATACGATGATCCGCTCGCCCCGCTGGCCGCGGAGGGTGTGCAATGAGCCTGCGCCTGATGGACGACCTCGAGGCCGACGACCCCATCCTGTCGGTGGTCAATCTGATCGACGTGTTCCTCGTGATCATCGCCGCGCTGCTGCTGGCGATCGCAAGCAACCCGATGAACCCTTTCACAACCGATGACGTCACCATCATCAGGAACCCCGGGCAGCCGAACATGGAGATGATCGTCAAGAAGGGCGAGGTCATCGAGCACTACCAGGCCAGTGGCGAGATCGGCTCGGGAGAGGGCGCCAAGGCTGGGGTCGCCTACCGCATGAAGGATGGCTCCTTCGTCTATGTTCCGGAGTAGTCCATCAAGGGCAAGAAAGGCTTGACTTTCTGTGGATAGTAATAATAATGAGAACCGTTCGCAGAAAGGAGTTCGTCATGTCACTTCAGGTCTCGACCGAACAGCTCAGGCTGATCTCCGGCCTCATCTCACACGTGGCCCGCTACCTGGACAGTGGCTGTCCTCGTGCGGCGCACGAGGCGGGCATGTTGCTGCGCGAGCTCGACGCGCGTCCGATCGACCAGGAGCTGAACCGCTCATGCGAACAACTCGAACAGGCCATCGCGAACAGCCAGCCGCCCCGAGCGCTGCGTTCCAGCGCAGTCGCACGCGACGCGGTCTCGATTTCGAAGCTGCCTCAATCGCACTTTTCGCACGCCTGAGGCGTGCTGCACAGACTCACGGAACAACAGAAGGAGAACGACTTGTCACGTTATACCGGCCCCCGCCTGAAGGTGATGCGCGCACTGGGCTGCGAGCTTCCCGGCCTGTCGCGCAAGCCGCTGGGGGAGCGCAACTACCCGCCAGGCCAGCACGGCCAGCGCCCGAAGCGCAAGTCGGAGTTCGGCTCGCAACTGATCGAGAAGCAGAAGCTGCGTTTCAACTATGGCCTGGGCGAGCGCCAGATCCAGCGCCTGTTCCGTGAAGCCAAGCGCGACAAGGCGCCCACGGGCGAGAAGCTGCTCGAGCTGCTCGAGCGCCGCCTGGATAATTTCGTGTTCCGCGCCGGCTTTGCGCCGACCGCCGTCGCCGCTCGGCAGCTGGTGCGGCACAAGCATGTCCTGCTCAATGGCCGGTCGGTGAACATCCCGTCGATCCGCATTCGTCCGGGTGACCGCATCACGCTCACCGAGCGTGCACGCAAGATTCAGGTGGTCGTCGAGGCGCTCGCCGAGCCGGCGCTCAGCCGTCCCGAATGGCTGGCGTTCGACGAGGCCTCGCTGAGCGCGCAGGTCATGCGGACGCCTTCGGCCGACGAGGTGCCGTTCCCGGTCGAGGTGCAGCAAGTCGTCGAATACTACGCGGTGCGCCTGTGACTCCCGAGCGCCGTGCCGCGGAACCCTTGGCGCACACAGGGTGTGCAGAGGGGCCGGATTACGGTCACTCGCCCGACCTCGCACTCGCCGCGGTCCTGCAGTTGCTGTCGCGTTTCCCGGCGCGGCGCTCGCCCGCAGTGGCGCGTGCCATCGCCGCACACCTGGCGCTCATTGGTGGCGACACGCGCATGCCCGAAAGCGTGCGCGAGTGCGCCGCAAGGCTGGTGTCCGACTGGCGCGCCTATGAGGTGCTGGGCGAGTCGTGGAGCGCAGCCGAGTGTCCGGGACACCTGCAATAACGGCCCGCACGGCGACAAGCTAGCACCACGGAGTATTTCATGAGCAAGAAGTGCTGCAGGAAAGACAAGCCCTGCAAAGGCTGCCCTCGCAAGGGCAAGTGAAATCCGTTCGAACGTCTTCGCGTAGCCATGGCCACGCGAAGAGTGCATTTACTCAGAAGGGCAACACCATGAAAAAAATGATCCTCGCTGCTGTTCTCACCCTCGGTACGCTGGCGACCCCGGCGTGGGCATCCGGCCCGGGCGAGAAGTACGCACACTTCGAAGCCAAGCCGTCAGAGACCCTTGACCAGGCAGTCGCGAACTTCTCGGAATACAACACCAAGCTGCAGGCCATCCTCGACGGCGCCGTCAGCGACGGCGACATGGCCGACGTGCACCAGCTGACCTATACGCTGGAGACTGCGCTTGCCAAGATGAACGAGGAGATGGGCAAGCTTGCCGAGACGCTCGAGGAAGTGCATCAGGCGTCCGAGAAGCTCGACCGCGAGGGCGTCATCAAGCATGGCAAGGCCTACCTGGAGACTTCGCGCAAGGTCGTGAAGTAGCTTTGCGCCAAGCACCGTCCTCAACTGAAGAGGGGGGTGCTTGCAGGTTTGCGCGAGACTCGTTGTTCGTCAAACGTGCTGATCAGGGTGAGACGATCTTGTCGATCCCTTCCAGATATGCCGTGCCGAAGTCGATGACCGCATCGCGCTTGAGCCCCTCGCTCGCGAAGTGCATGTCAGCGACGGTGTTGTGTAATTGCTTGACCTCTTCGGCGATACGCGCCAGCGAATCCTCAAGTGTGTAGCTAAGGCTGTGGATATCGTGAATGTCGTATTCGCCGACCTCGCCGGCCAGCAGTGCTCTGAGCTTTGCATTGGCTTCGCGCAGGTTGGCCATGGTCTGTACGATGGATTCGGCCTGTTGCGCCTGATAGTGCGAGACCCTGTTCGCCGGCGCAGCGTCATTGGCGAGGGCAGCGGATGAGACAACGGTCAGGGCGCCGAGGGTGATTGAGGCCAGTGTTTGCTTGATCATGCTTGGTGTTTCCAGAACGGGGTTGATGAAGAAGGAAGGCGGGGCGATGCCTTGATGCGGCATCAGTAAATGTCGCGGCGGTAGCGGCCCTCGAGGGCCAGTTGCGCGATGGTTTCGGCGCCGAGGATTGTCCGCAGGGCCTCATCCACGGCCGGGCCCATGCCCACCGCGTTGCCGCAGACGTAGATCGCGGCGCCGCCACTCACCCATTCGCGTACCGTGTCCGCAGCACGCAATAGCCGGTCCTGCACGTATTCGCGTGCCGGCAGGTCGCGCGAAAACACGCGATCGCAACGCGCGAGCAGGTCGCGGCCCTGTAGATCGTCGAGTTCGGAACCGTGAAAGTCGTCGCAGGCGGCGTTGCGTTCGCCGAAGACCAGCCAATTGCGGCCGTCGCCGTTGCGTGCGCGCTGGCGCAGGTGGGCTAGCAGTCCCGCAAGTCCAGTGCCGTTGCCAATCAGTAGCAGTGGGCGTGAGCTGTTGTCACCGATGCGGAAGTTCTGATGGCTGCGGATGCGTCCGCGTACCATCGTGCCGACCGCGTCCGGTGCTGTGAGGCGCGAGGACATGACGCCCGGCTTCGAGTCGGCGCCAATCACGCGGCGCACGAGCAGATGTACAGCCCCATCCTCCGGCAGGGAGGCGATCGAATAGTCTCGCGGGTAAGCATCGCCATCAGCTGGGTAGAGCTGCAGCAAGTCGCCGGCCTCCCAGTTCGGTGCCTCGGCGCTTGCATCGTCGGCGAGTGCCTCGAGTTCGACATGATGGACGGCGGCCCCCACACTTCCCGGATTGAGCAGCGTGCTGCGACGGATCCGCCAGGGGCGGGTTGCCGGCAACTGGAGCGCATCCAGTTCGGCAATGCCGACAAAGGCCGCCAGCTGATGGCGCCAGGCCCGCAGCGCCTCTGTGTTGGCGCGATCCACCTCGATACGCGGAAAGATACGCCGAGCGCCACGGCTTTCCAGCCAAGCGTCGAGCCTGCGGCCGAAGCCGCAATAGTGGTTGTAGCTGCGATCGCCCAGTGCCAGCAGGCCATAACGCAGGTCAAGCGGGAGTTCTGCCGTTTCGTCCCTGGCGGTCTCGCGCATCAGGGTGTCGGCGAAGCGGGCAGCGTTGTCGGGCGCATCACCCTCGCCGCAGGTGCTGACGATGAACAGGGCCGATGAAAAGGACTCGAGCAGACGTTTGTCGATCTGGTCCAGCGCGAGCAAGGTCGCCTGCGCCCCCGCGCTACCCAGTGCCTGAATGGCCTCGTCGGCAAGTTCGGCAGCAAAGCCGCTTTGGCTGGCGTAGGCGATAAGCACGCCATCGGCAGCTGAGGCCGTTACTGTTCTGCCCGCAAGCCGGCGACACTGACGCCAGCTTTGCAGGCAGAGCACCGCATATGCGGCAAGGACCCCAGCTGCGGCGCCTAGGCGGGGCAGCTCGAGCGCGATCATCCCTTGTGCAGTCCGCTCGTGAGTTGCCGAACCGGGCTCTTGCCAAGCTTCATTGCGCGAGCACTTCCAGTGTCGCAACGTAGGAAAGGCGTCGCTCGGTGTTCTGCATGGTATCGCTTTGGCCGTCGACCGTCGTCTTCAGGTAATACATTCCCGGTGCAGGCCAAGTGTGAGTGATCCTGCCTTGTGCATCGGTCACCAGCTTCTGTTTTTCCAGCTGGTCGCGATAGCGCGTGCCGCCGGCCATGATCTCGACCTCGATGTTCGCTGCAGGCTTACCATCGATGACGAAAGCGAGCGTTGCCGGGTCGCCGGCATAGAGATCATTCGGGTGGGTCACGGGCAGCAACTCGAGACCGCGTCCGCTTGGCTTGAGTTCGCTTGGACGTCCCACCGTGATGAAGGTCTCGATGCGGCTGTTGCCCTCGCGGATGACAAGCTCTTCGGCATTGGCCGGAACGCTGGCCGCCAGATCCTCGTGACTGCCGCGCCAGCGCTTAGTCTCACCATTTTCTTTCCAGCTCGCCATGAGGCTCGCATTGACCAGTGCGATACGATAGGTGCCAGCGGCCTGCAGGTTGGCGTCGAAAACGGTACGCAACTGGCCCTGAAGGAGGTTCTCCGGCTGCACGGTGCTGCCGTCCGGTGCGCTGATGACGAGGTTGTCGCGGACCATCATCGGACGGTAGTTGAAAAAGAACAGGTCGTTGGAGACCGCGCCGTCGATAGTGACGTAGCCCGTGCTCGACAGTACCGTTGAAGAGGGCAGCAGCCAGGCCTCGTGCGCATGCGCAAGCGGTGCGCTCAGGGTGGCCGGCAGGACTGCGAGCGACAGACTCAGGCGTGCGAGTCGGTGGCGGAGGGCGTTCTTGAGTGACATCAGGGGCCTCGTGACGTTATGCATGGGTTGGTGGCGCGGGGGCAAGGTGCTCAGGGCTTGAGCTGTACTACGACCGACGTGATCTCATGCTCGCCGTGCGCTTCGGTGCGAGTGGCTACAGTGGGTGGCCATGTCAGTGGCAGCGTGATCACTTCTCGGCCGCCGTGTTCGCGCGATGCCTCCACCACCAGGCGGTAATCGCCTGCAGCAAGCGTGCCCAGAGGTTCTTGGCCAGTGGTGAAGCTCAGGGTGTGCTTGCCCGGGTGGCGCGTGGCGCTGGTGATGCCGTCGATCGGCACTTCGAGCTCGCGGCCGCTGCGCCGCCACCACAGCCGCATGTCCTTGAGCCATTTCGCGCCTTCGCCGTTGCGCATCTTGACGTCGTACCAGACGGCTAGATTGGCGGCGACGCTATTGTCCGGGCGCTCGATCCAGGCGGCGACGTAGGGACGGCGGTAGTCCGACACATCGATGCGCGGCAGTTCGATCTCGACGTCGATTCCCCCAGCAGTTGCGGAAGTGGCCAGGCCGGTGCCGAAGGCGAGGGCAGCGGCCATGATCAGGGGCTTGTGCATTTCAGCTCCAGTAGGTTGGGCAGGTCAATGAATGAACAACAGGGCCAGCAGTACGGGCAGCACCACGCCGAAACCGACCGTTGGCCACACCGCCGGCCGGTTGGCTGCATGCGCTTGCAGGATCAGCAGTCCGGTGAGCGAGAACAGCACGCAGGCCACAGCGAAGATGTCGATGAACCAGCGCCAGGCTTCGCCCGTGTTGCGACCCTTGTGAAGGTCGTTGAGCCAAGCGATCCAGCCGCGATCGGTAAGTTCGTACTCGGCCTCGCCGGCCTCGAGGTCCAGGCGCAACCAGGCATCGCCACCGGGGCGGGGCAGGGCGAGATAAATCTCCCCCTCGGACCACTCGGCTGCGCCGCTGGGTAGACGCACGTCGAGTGCGTGTCCGACCCAGGCCACTGCATCCGCCGGCAGCGACTGTCCTGCGGACGGCGGACTGGCGGCAACCAGTCGCAAGGTTTCGACCAGTGCCGTGGGCATGGCCTCCACCCGCGTCTCGATGCGTGGCTTCGACTCTATCGCACCGGCATGGTTGAGCGTGATGCCGGTGACGGCAAACATCAGCATCCCGAACAGGGAAACGGCGGAGCTGATCCAGTGCCACTGGTGGAGGGCGCGCAGCCACCACGCTCGGCGCTCGGCTGGCGAGGGCCTCGACGGATGGGCTGTTGCGGTTGTGTCGTGCATTGGCGTTGCCGTGAGCGGGAGAGGCGGCGTGGCGCCTCTCCCGTGGTGCTGTGGACTCAGAAGTCGACGGTCGCGGAGACCCACAGCATCCTGCCGCTCGGCACACTACCCTTGGTTGCCTGCATGGAGCTGAAGTAGTCCCCCGTCACGACGGGGTTGCCGGCCGTGTTTGTGTAGACCTGGGTGTTGCGGAAGTCCTTGTCGAACAGGTTGAAGATGTTGGCGTTGAGCGTCACACCCTTCGAGTACTTGTAGCTGCCGCCCAGATGGAACAGGGTGTAGTCCTTGATGTACTCGCCCGTCACCGCGTATTCACGCAGTGAGTTGCCGGTCAGGAAGCGTGGATCCTTGTCGAAGCGGCGGCTCTTGCCTCGGTACTCGCCACGCAGCCACAGGTTGAGCTTGTCCGTGGCGGACCATTGCAGCTGGGCGTTTGCCATGTGTTCGGCCGTGTCGCTAAGTTTGCCGACCTTCTCTCCGTCCTGGATCAGCTCGCTGTCTGTCCAGGTGTAGTTCATGCTGAGGGCCCATCGCGCTGCCAGCGCAACGCGGCCGTTGAGTTCGATGCCCCATGTCTTCGCCTTGTCCTGGTTGAGGGCGTAGGTTGCGGTTGGGTTGGCCGCGCAACTGGAAATGGGGTCGATGGCGCAGTCACCGGCGCCGCTGACGATCTTGTCGCGGATGTCGTTCCTGAACACGGTCATGCCGGCACTGCTGCCCTGCCGGTTGTCATACAGGAAGCCCACTTCCGTGCTGACGCTCTTCTCGGGCTGGAGGTTCGGGTTGCCGATGTTGATGGTCAGGCCCTGGCCACTGATGCCATTGACGCCATCGATGAGCTGGTTCACGTTGGGCGCCTTGAAACCGGTGCTGACCCCACCCTTGACCGTCCAGCTGTCGCTGGCGGTCCATACGAGATAGGCGCGTGGGCTCAACTGGTTGCCGAAACGTTCGTGGTCATCGTGACGCAGGCCAAAGGTCGCCACCAGCGACTGGGTGATGCTCCATTCGTCTTCCGCAAACAGCGACCACATGGTCTGGTCGTGGCGTTTGCGGAGCAATCCGTCCTCGAGCTCGGCCTTCCACCACTGCCCGCCAACAGTCAGTACGTTGGCCTCGCCGAGTGCGGTCACCAGCTTGGTATCGAACAAGGTGTTCGTGGTTTCGAGTTTGCGATCCTTGCCGATGTCGGGACTGCCCGCACTTCTTGCGTCGGTCGGGATGGTACGTCCTTGGGTCTCCACGACGGTGCGCGTCAGACTGGATTCAAGTACGCCGAAATCCAGCCGGGTGGTGTGGCCGATCGCGATCTGATCCTGATTGAAGCGGAGGTAGTCACGGTAGCCGAAGGACTGCGCGACGGTCGCTCCTGTGGCGCAGTTGAGGCGGTCGATACGGCCGAGACGGCAGTCATCGTTGTTGTACCAGGTCCGGTTCTGCTCCAGGTCCAGCCAGATGTCGTTGTCCTTGTCTGGGGTAAGCATGAAGCGGGCCCCGAGGTTGTACTGTCGGCTCTGCGGCGTTGCCGGGTCGCGACCACCCGCGGCGCCCAGAGCGGCTGCGGGACGCAACCTTTCGGCCTCTCCCCGGCGGTAGATGCTGCCACGTACTGCCACACCCAGCACATCGTGCTGGATGGGGCCATTGGCGTAGATGTTCAGGCGCTGGGCGTCGGAGTCGCCACCGTCCTGCGGCAGCCCCATCTCCACGCCCACGGTACCGTTCCAGGTCTGAGCAACCTTGCGGGTGATGATGTTGACGACACCGCCCATGGCATCGGCGCCGTAAAGGGTTGCCATGGGGCCACGGATCACCTCGATGCGTTCGATGGCGGAGAGTGGTGGCATGAAGCTGGTAAGCGCATCGCCGAAGCCGTTGGGTGCGACGTCAGCTGCCACGCTCTGGCGCCGACCATCGATCAGGATGAGGGTGTACTCCGAGGGCAAGCCGCGAATGCTGATGTTCAGGCCGCCGGTCTTGCCCGTTGCGCCGCGGACGTCGACCCCTTCGATATCGCTCAGGGCTTCGGCCAGGTCACGGAATTGCTTGCTTTCCAGGGCCTCGCGCGTCACGACCGAGATGGATGCGGGGGCTGTTCGCACCTCCTGCTCGAAGCCAGAGGCAGAAACGACCACTGCGCCGAGTTGGCGTGCCTCCTGTGCAGCAGTCGGGAGGGACAAGGCGAGCAGTAATGCGGCTGAACATGGGCGCAGCGCTGGAATGCGCGCGCGCTGATTGTTGGCGTAGGCCATCGAGGTGAATTCCTTTGAGTGGGTTGCATGCAGGAGGCTTGGCTGGCTTCCTGCGCGCACGGCCTCAAGGGGGTGCACAGGTGGCTGGCTACATGTAATCAATAATGATAACTGATATCATTTGTAAGAATCAAGTTGTTACTGCTTTGCCTTGCCCTTGAGCAGGGCTCGCCCGCCACCTGTTGTCGTCAGGCCTCCGAGAGCAGGATCCAGTGGTTGTCCAGTGCCATAGGTTCGGGCCAGGGCAGCAGATTCGCTTGTGCGCTCGGGTGCCAGCGGGCCAGTCCGTAGGCGGTCGACACCAGGACGCCTCCGCCATCGGCGGGGCCATGCCAGCCGCTGAGGGCGTAGGATGCCTTGAGTTGTACGATGGGTCGCATGCGCTCGGGTAGCCCGGGATGCCACAGGTTGGTAACGTCGGCCTGGTGGCTGGAGAGTGCGAAACCGTCATGGAGTGCCGGGGCGATGTCGCCGGCGTAGCCGATACCATCGTTCTCCTGGGTGGGGATGCTCAGGTGCTCGCCATCGAACACGGCCAGGATTGGCGCGCGACGGCGGTCGGCCTCGAGGTCGTGCTCAGCCTGCATTGCGATCCCGAGCAGGGCGTCGCCTTCCTGCGGCGGTCGGCTCCACGCCATGTGGCGCAGGCTAAGCCGCGGGTCGTCGACACGCCACTGGCCGAGCAGGGCACCGTTGGCGGTGTCGATGCGCACCAGCGACGCGTCCATGCGATGGATATCGAACTTCTTGTCCTCCAAGCTGCGCGGGATGCCGCCATTGGCGACGAAGAGGTGCCCCTGGCCGTCGAGCAGCAACTGGTGCGGGTCAAGGCCATGGGTGTCCCATTCTGCAAGCTTGCGCAGGCTGCGGCGGTCGCGCACGCCAATCTTGCCCTTGCCGCTGCTGAAGTCGGTTTCGGTGGTGTACAGGTGTTCGCCGTTGGCCGAGACGATGACATGGCCGCCAAGGCGGCACATGCCTTCTTCCTGAACGTCGATCTGCTGGACGACATTGCCCTGTGCGTCGCAGCGTAGCAGCCAGTTGCCGGGGCGCGCGCTGCAGACCAGCAGTCCGCCGTCGGGCTCCGCCATCAGGCCGTGTGGCCGGCTCGGCAGAGCGAGCTTATAGCCGAAACCGAGCGTGCGTGCTTCCCAGTCCGCAACCAGGGTGCCGGCGAAGTTCTGGTCGTCCGCGCGCGGCCCACGCCAGGCTGCACCCACTACCGCGCGGGCGCCTTCCGGTGCGGCCAGGGCCCAGCGTGGCAGCGCGGTGCCGGCGATGCCAGCCGTGAGCGCCTGCAGTGCGCGGCGACGGGAAATGCGAATGGATCGAGGTGCAGGGTGCGATGGTGCTTCGGTGTGCATGAACGGCTCCGCAGGCTTGCCTGTTGAACGGGAACGGCCGGGCGGCGCAGTGACGCGTCGCCCGGCCGGATGAAACACGATGAGGTTCAGAAGTCGTAGTTCAGGGTCACGCGGGCATTGCGTGCGTCACCCTTGTAAAGGAAGGAGCCCGACTGGTAGGCCGCCGTGTAGTAGTCCTTGTTGGTCACGTTGCCGACATTCAGGCGCACATCCATGTTCTTGTTGATGCGGTAGTTGGCGAACAGGTCGAGTACCGTGTAGGCGGGAATCGGCTGCGTGTACTGCCCAGTCGTTGCGTTGAAACTGGCTGCGGTGTCCGGCTGGCCGGCGTACTTCTCGCTCTCGTACTTGGCTGCGCCGCCGAACGAGAACTTGTCCGTCGCCTGGTACTTGAGCTGGACGTGGGCGCTGGTGTCGGCGAAGTTGCTGAGCGTCTTGCCGACGCGGGACGGCGTGGCCGATTTCAGCACCTCGGCCTCCATGATCGCGATACCGGCCTGTGCGGTCAGCTTGTCGGTGATCATGCCGGTGAGGCCGAGTTCGATGCCGCGGACGCGGTTTTCGGACGAATTGAAGGTGCCGGTTGCCGTGTAGCCGTTGCCTTCCATGACGTCGGTCTTGGTGATCTGGAATACGGCAGCGGTTGCCAGCAGCTTCTCGCCCATCAGGTTCCACTTCGTGCCGAGCTCGATGAGTTCGGTCTTCTCGGGCTTGGCCGCGCCCGGGATGAAGCCGCCGTAGCCGGCGTTGGTGCCAACGTCCGACTCGCCGCCGTTGATGTCGCTAGCGGTGGAGTAGCTGGCATACACATTGGCGTCCGGACGGAACTTGTAGGTCAGGCCGATGTGGCCGTTCCACAGCGAGTCAGTCAGGTTGTATGGCGTGCGCACCAGGGTCGTCGTGTTCTGGATCGTCTGGCTGTAGTCGTAGCGGTCCCAGCGCAGGCCGGCAAAGGCGGTCCACTTGTCATTGAGGTCGACCGTGTCCATGAGCGATAGCGAGACGGTCTTGACGTTCCAGTCCTGGTCCCACGGGCCGCGCGTGATGCTGCGGTTCATCAGCGTATTGACGCCATTGACGGTGCTGCCGTCCGGGTTGGTGACGCACCAGTTGTTGTTGGTCGTCGAGGTATTGCCGGTGATGCAGTTCTGCCCCGAATTGGCGATGCGATAGACGCCGTTGAGCACCTTGTGGTCCGAATACTCGAGGCCGAAGATGAATTCGTGCTTGAGCCCGCCGATGACGCGGTCCAGGTGCAGGTTGGTCTGGTTGACGAAGTAGTCGACCTCTTGCCAGCCCTGGTGCGTGCTGAGCGAGATCGTCGAAGCCCCGGCGCGGGGGTCATTGGCGCCGAAGGTGGCAGCACGCGCGCCGGTGACGACATAGCCGTTGTCGGCCATGCCCAGGCGGGTGAGGTTCGTGATGCGGGTGTCCTGGTCGAACTTGTACCGCACGCGGGCGGTGAAGGTGTCGACATCGGAACTCAGGAAGTCCTGCTGCTGGGCGTACACCGGCACGTTCTTCGCTGGCTTGCGGTTGGGCACGGTGCCTTGCAGGAAGCTGCCCATGTCGGGGTTGTCTTCCGCGCGCATTCCGTAGTAGTCGAGCGTGAGGTCGAGTTTGTCGGTGGGCGTCCAGAAGCCCGACAGTGCAACGCCCTTGCGGTCGCGGTCGGTCGGGGCGCGGTCGGGTACTTCCTGGTAGCCGTAGAGCAGGTTGGCACGCAGGGCGAAGTCCTCGGTCACCACCTGGTTGGTGTCCAGCGTAAGGCGGGTGTACTTGTCGGTGCCGAACCCGGTCGACAGGCGGGTGTAGGTGTAGTCGGTGGTGGCCTGCTTGGTGACCGAGTTCACCGCGCCGCCGGAGGTGCCGCGGCCGGCAAAGCTCGAGTTGGGGCCCTTGGAGATCTCGACCTGCTCGGTGGCGAAGCTTTCGCGGATCGTCATGCCGGGGTCGCGCAGACCGTCCACGAAGACGTCGCTGCGTGCCTCCTGGCCGCGGATGATGTAGCGGTCGCCGAAGGCGTTGCCGTTCTCGCCTGTGCCCAGCGTGATGCCGGGCTGGGCGTCGAGAATCTCGCGCAGGTCGGTGTAGCCGGAGTCCTCGATCTGTGCCTTGGTCAGGACCTGGATGTTCTGTGCCGTCTCGGCGAGCGGACGCTTGTGGCGTTCGTCACCCGAGTACTTGGCCTTGTAGGGGACGCCTGGTTCCGCGTTGGGGTTTGCTTCGAGCGCAGTATCGACGACACGTACGGTCTGCAGGCTGGCCTCTTCGGCGTTCGCCTGCGCTTGTGCTTGAGCGAGAGCGCTTGCCGGCGCCAGCATGAAGCTGGACAGGCCGACGGCGATTGCGGTGACGATGGGACGTTTGCGCAGCGAGTTAGGGCGCAAGGCCTGCGATTGCTTCAATGACATCGGGTCTTCCTGATCACGGTTGGTCGATACATCCGGGGGTGATCAGCCCGTGCTTGGTGGTTCGGCAGAGCGTGCTCCAGGCAACAGCATGCTGCCCCCGCCTGCCGCGTCGGGGGCGCTAGGGGGGCCTGCATCGTGTTGCGACGGGAGACGTGCGGATCTCCAGGTCAAGCTGACTCGGGCTGGCTTGGCTGGCTGATCCGCACGGGCGGAGTGGCTGGCTGGCTTAGGCGATACCTGCCGCGACGTGCAGACGCGGGCCTGCAGCGGGTATCACGATCTGCTGTTGCAGATGCTTACCATTCTCGGTCTATGGGCCTGTCGTGTCAATAAGACTGCGAACAATTCGTATTAAGGAGCTGCATTGCGCCATCCGCCGCCCAGCACCCTGTACATGCTGACGGCATTGCTCAAGCGCGCCAGCTGCAGTTGGGCGAGCTGGTCCTGGGCTGAGAACAGGGAGCGCTGGGCGTCGAGCACGGTGAGCAGGCCGTCGGCGCCTTCGCGGTAACGCAGCTCGGCCAGGCGCAGGCTGCGCTCGGCCTCGGCGAGGATCTCGCGCTGGACAGCTTCCTGGTTGGCATCGCGTGCGCTGTCCGCGAGGGCATCCTCCACTTCCTTGAGGGCGACGAGAAGGGTGCGGCGGTGGGTTTCGAGCAGCTCGCGCTGGCGTGAGCGCTGCAGTTCGACCTCGGTGCGCAGGCGGCCGCCATCGAAGATCTTCTGCACCACGCTAGCCGAAAGCGACAGCGTGCGTGTGGTGTCGGCGAGCGAGAGCAGGGCGGCGCTGCCGATGCCTGCGCCTGCCGACAGACTGATGCTGGGCAGCAGGGCTGCGCGTGCTGCGGCGATGTTGGCGGCCGCGGCCTCGAGCCGAGCTTCGCTGGCGGCGATGTCCGGGCGGCGCAGTAGCAGGTCCGAGGGCAGGCCGGCGCTGACATGTGGCACGTGCAGGGAATGCAGCCGTACGTCGGCCGCGACGCTGGCTTGCGGACTGCGTCCGAGCAGGATGGCAAGCGCGCTGCGCGTCTGGCGCAGCTGCACTTCCAGCGGTTCGATCGCCTTGCGCTGGTTGAGTACGGTGCTGCGCTGCTGGCTCAGCTCCAGCGCGGAGGCCGCGCCGTTGTCGTAGCGGGCCTGCACGACACGCAAGACGCGCTCGGCGATGTCGAGGTTCCGGCGCGCGATGTCGATGCGCTCCTGCAGCGTGAGCACCTGGAACCAGGTGGTGGCCACGCTCGCACTCATCGACAGGCGGGCGGCATCGTAGTCATGGCGGGTGGCGACCAGGCTGGCGCGGCTGGCATCGGCCCCGGCGGCGATGCGGCCCCAGAGATCGAGTTCGTAGCTGGCGCCGAGGCTCAGGTCGGTGGAGCCGGACTCCCTGCCGTCGACGTTGCGTGTGCCGCTGCCGCCGCTCAGGCTCAGCGCCGGAAAGAGCGAGGCGCCGGCCTGGCGCAGCGCAAGCTCGGCCTGCACGACGCGCTCGGCCTGGATGCGCAGGTCGGGGGCGGCGGACATCGCCTCGGTAATGAGCGCATCCAGCTCGGGAGCACCGAAGTCATGCCACCAGTCGGTGGCGACAGCGTCGCCGCTTTCTGTAGCGCGCTCAGACCATGCGCCCGGTACGGAGAGCGTCGGGCGGGCGATCGGTTCGGTGATCGCGCAACCGGTCGCGAACAGGGCGGCAATGAGGAGAAGAAGGCTGCGTCGGGTGGGCTGCATGGGGGCGCTAACGGGGTTGGCCGCAGGCTGGCCTGCGGTGTCGAGGCGGGAGTGCGTAAGGCGGCGAGGGTTCATTCGGAAGCGAGGGCGACGACCGGATCCAGGCGCGCTGCCTTGCGTGCAGGCAGGTAGCCGAAGATCAGGCCGGTCAGGAAGGCGCAGCTGAAGGCGAGTACGACCGGCGTCAACGAATATTGCACAGCGGTGCCGAAGCGCTCGATGATCGCCGCGCTGCCCAGGCCCACCGCTACGCCGATCAGCCCGCCGACGGCGGACACCACCAGCGCCTCGATCAGGAACTGCTGCAGGATGTTCTTCATGCGTGCGCCGGTGGCCATGCGGATGCCGATCTCGCGTGTGCGCTCGGTGACCGACACCAGCATGATGTTCATGACGCCGATGCCGCCCACCAGCAACGAAATCGCCGCCACCGTACCGAGCAGGATGGTGAGCGTGTTCTGCGTCTCGGACACGGTGTCGATCACCGAGGCCATGTTGCGGATCTGGAAGTCCTCGACGCCGTGCCGCGCGAGCAGCAGGGCGTGCACATCGGCCTGCGATTCGTCGATGCGCGAGACGTCCTCCACGGCGACGGTCACGTTGCGCAAGAAGCGCTGGCCTGTGATGCGCAGGCTGCCCGTGGTGTAGGGCACGAAGACGATGTCGTCCTGGTCCTGCCCCCATGGCGTGGCGCCCTTGGGCGACATCACGCCGACGACCTGGAAGGGGATGTTGTTGACCAGCACGAACTCGCCTACCGCGTCGCCCGCCGGGAACAAGGCATTGGCGACGGTCTGCCCGAGTACGGCCACGGTAGCGTAGCGGGCCTCGTCCTCGGCACTGAAGAAGGTGCCGCTGGCCGGTACCCAGGTGCGCGCGACCACGTAGTCGGCCGAGGTGCCGTTGACGCTGGTGCGGTGGTCGACGTTGCCGGCGCGGATGGTTATGGTACCGCCCTGCTCTGGGACCGAGGCAAGGATGTTGGGCAGTTCGGCGATCGCCTGCACGTCCTCGATCACCAGCGTCGCCGGGGCGTCGCGGCCGCGCGTGTTGGGCGCGCCGGGACGCACGGTGAGCAGATTGGTGCCCATCGCGCTGACCTGGTCGATCACCTTCTGTTTGGCGCCGTCGCCGATTGCCAGCATGGCGATCACCGAAGCCACGCCGATGACGATGCCGAGCAAGGTGAGGATGGCGCGGAACAGGTTGGCGCGCAGTGCGCGCAGCGCGGTGCGGGTGGCCTCGACGACGTCCGACAGCGGTGACGTGCGATCCACATGGGGGGCGAAGTCGGGTTCCTCGCCCTGCGGCGGGCGCGGACCGGGGTCACCGACGATGCGTCCGTCGCGGATCTCGATGATGCGGCTCGCTTGCTCGGCGACCTCGCGCTCGTGGGTGATCAGGATGATGGTGTGGCCGGCGGCGGACAGCTCGCGCAGCAGCTTCATCACCTCGGCACCGCTCTTGCTGTCGAGGGCGCCGGTGGGCTCGTCGGCAAGTATGATGCGGCCGCCGTTCATCAGCGCGCGTGCAATCGACACGCGCTGCTGCTGGCCGCCGGAGAGCTGGCTGGGGCGGTGGTGGATGCGCTCGCCCAGGCCGAGCGTGGCGAGCAGCGACTCGGCACGGGCGTGGCGCTCCTCAGGCGGCATGCCCGAATACACCGCCGGCACCTCGACGTTGTCGCGCGCGCTGGCGCCGCCGATCAGGTTGTAGCTCTGGAACACGAAGCCGAAGGCCTCGCGGCGCAGGCGTGCGAGCGCGTCGCGGTCGAAGCCGGCGACGTCCTCGCCCATGAAGCGATAGGTGCCGCCACTGGGTCGATCGAGGCAGCCGAGGATGTTCATCAGCGTCGACTTGCCCGAGCCCGACGCGCCGACGATGGCGACGAACTCGCCGGGGAAGATCTCGAGGTCGATACCGTGCAGCACCTGCGTCTCGACCTCGCCGGTGACGAAGCTGCGCGTAACCCCAGAGAGTGCGATCAGCGGTGTCGTGGCGGTCGCGGGCAAGGGGGCCGACGCCGGCGGCGGGAGCTGTTCGACTTTCATAGCCGCGGCGTCATCGGCGGACGGTTGCCTGCGGCAGCGCCGCTCACGATGCCCGAGACCACGCGCTCGCCCTCTCGTACGCCGCTCAGCACCTGAGCCTGGACACGGTTGGTGACGCCGATCTCGACGCTGCGTTCTTCAAGCGTGCCGCGCTCGCCGACGACCCTCAGCGTACGCGTACCCGCCATGGAGGCCGAGTCGCGGCCGCCTGGTCGCCGCCCCTGGCCGTCAGCGCGGGCGTTGCCAGGCGTGGCGCCGGGTGCCGTCGACGTGCTTGCACTGCCGGGCTGCGGCGTGCGCACCGCGCCCTGCGAGAGCGCTGCCATCGGGATCAGCAGCGCATCCTTGGCCTGTGCAACGACGAAGAAGACCTGGGCGGTCATCTGCGTCATCAGTTTGCCGTCGGGGTTGGGCACGTCGAAGAGCGCGTTGTAGAGCACGACATTGTTGGTCACCGTCGGCGTTGGCTCGATCTTCTCCAGCCTTCCGTACCAGCGCTTGCCGGCGCCGCCCAAGGTAGTGAAGTAGGCCTCCATGCCGAGCTTGAGGCGACTGATGTCGGCCTCGGAGACCTGGGTCTGAACCGTCATCGTGCTCAGGTCGGCGATGCGCATCACGACCGGCGCCTGCTGGTTGGTATTGAGGGTCTGGCCCTGGCGTGCGGTGATCGAGACCACCGTTCCGGCCATCGGCGACAGGATGCGGGCGTACTGGAGGTTGGCTTCGTCCGCGCGCAGGGTGGATTCGATCTGTTCGATCTGCGCCCGCAAGGCCTCGAGCTGGGCCTCGGCCGATTTCGCCGAGGCCTCGGCGGTCTGCAGGTTTTCCTGGGTGCTCGCGTCTTCGGCCATCAATGCACGTTGTCGGCGCAGCTGGATGTGGGCGAGCGCGAGCTGAGCCTCGCGGTCCTTCAGCTGGGCGCGCAGGTTGCGCAACTGTGCGCGTGACGCATCGACCCGTGCGAGGTAGACCGTCGGGTCGATCTGAGCGAGCAGATCGCCCTCCTTGACCTCGCTGCCCACCTCGACGTGGATCCTCTCGAGCTGCCCTGAAACCTGTGCGCCCACATCCACGTAGTCGCGCGGTTGCAGGGTCCCGGTGGCGGTGACCACGTCCTCGACCGTGCCGCGCTGGACGGTTGCGAGCTGGTATTGCGCGAGCGGATCGCGCTCGCCGAAAAGCTTCGGCCACGCGAGCCAGGCGCCGACGACAAGTGCTGCGGAGATCGTGAGCGCCGCCAGGACGGTACGGCGACCGGTTGTGCGGGGCTTGGGAAGAGCGTTGGAGTTCTGCATTGCGAGTCTTGGCAGTTGGCGACAGCGCACGGGAACGAGCGTGTCAGGACGTTTGCAGCATAACGGAGCGGCCACAGCGTCTTTGTATCGGATTGAAGCCTGTGCAGGCTGAACCGACCTACGGACGCCGACTTGGTTCATCGGAAGAAAGCTTGACTAAAGTCAAGATCGGGTACGTCAGCTAGGCGTCTAATGGGCGCCAATATCTGGACGCCGTCTAAAAGACAGCAGGCTCGATAGTTTGTTATCCCGGGTTCCAGCGAACGGTTCGAATGGCAAGTCAAGGAGAAGCAAGATGTTCAAGCTGAAGACGATGAGTGTGGCGGTGGCGATGATGGTTGCGGGCAGCGCATGGGCTGCAACGGTCCGTGATGAGCCGATCCAGCCGATCCAACCCGCCAAGGTCGAGAACCCCGCCAAGGTCGAACTGGGCAAGAAGCTGTGGTTCGAGCCCCGCCTGTCGATGTCCGGCATCATCTCCTGCAACACCTGTCACAACCTGTCGCGCGGTGGTACCGACAACCTCAAGACCTCGATCGGCCATGGTTGGAAGGCAGGTCCGGTGAACTCGCCGACCGTTCTCAACTCCAGCCTTGCCATCGCCCAGTTCTGGGACGGTCGTGCCGCAAACCTGCAGGAGCAGGCTGGTGGCCCGATCCAGGCCGATGTCGAGATGAACATGCCGCATACGCTGGCGCTCGACGTGCTGCAGTCGATTCCGGGCTACGTTGCCGAGTTCAAGGGTGTGTTCGGCAAGGAACAGATCGACATGGACATGGTGACCAGTGCGATCGCGGCCTTCGAGGAGACCCTCGTCACGCCGAACTCGCGCTTCGACAAGTGGCTCAAGGGCGACGACAAGGCGCTCGACGCCAAGGAACTCGCGGGCTACACGCTGTTCAAGGAAAGCGGCTGCGTGGCTTGCCACAACGGTCCTGCTGCCGGTGGTACCTCGTTCCAGCGCATGGGCCTGGTCGAGCCGTACCAGTCGACTTCGCCGGCCGAAGGGCGCTCGGCAGTCACTGGGGTTGATGCGGACCGCTTCAACTTCAAGGTGCCGACGCTGCGCAACGTCGAAATGACCTACCCCTACTTCCATGACGGTGAAGCTGCCACGCTGGAGCAGGCGGTGGATATCATGGGCCGCCTGCAGCTCGGACGCACCTATAGTGACGACGAAATCGGCAAGATCGTCGCCTTCCTGAAGACGATGACCGGTGACCAGCCGCAACTCACCATGCCGATCCTGCCGCCGTCGAGCAACGCAACGCCGCGTCCGGATCCCTTCAAGTAAGCGTGGGAGAGGGCTCTGGCAGCCAGTGCTGTGCGACTGGCTGCCGATTGCTTCGCAGGCGTGCGTGCCGCAGGGTACGTACGCCTGTTGACGTTTACCCGGGAAGCCGTTCACGATTCCATCGTCAATGAATTTGCTGCATAGCACGCTTTCTTGCGCGCCATGCCCTGGATAGCCCATGAACGCATACACCACCGACGATGCCATCGCCTGCCTGCGCAAGGCCGGTGTCCCCGTCACCCAGCAGCGGATCGAGATTGCACGCGTGCTGTTTTCGGCACCGGTGCACATGTCGGCCGACCAGATATGGGCCACTGTCAAGGCAACTGCGCCCGATGTTTCGCGCGCCACGGTGTACAACACCTTGCGGCTGTTCACCGAGAAGCACCTCGTACGCGAATTGTTCGTTGATCCGCAGCGCATCGTGTACGACTCCACCACCACGCCGCATTTTCACCTCTACAACATGGATACCGGCGAGGTGCGCGACCTCGCCGCCGACGAGATCGAGGTGATCGGCGCGCCGCGCCTGCCAGCTGGCGTGGAACTGGAAGAGGTTGATGTCATCGTCAGGGTGCGCAACCGCAGCGCTTGAGCGCAACGCGGCCGCTTGCTTCAGAAAAACAGGGGGCGCTGCAGCAATGCAGCGCCCCCTGTTTCGTTGTGCGGGGCTGCTCGCCCCGCACGGTCCTCAATGCTCCGGCAGGGTCACGAAGCCCATTTTCTCGACGCCAGCGCTGCGCGCCTTCGACATCACGTCGGCGATCGACTCATAGCGCGTATTGCGGTCGGCGCGCAGATGCAGTTCGGGCTGCGGAGTCTGCGCTGCTGTGGCGGCCAGACGCTCGGGCAGGGTGAGCGGGTCGATCTCGTCGTTATTCCAGAAGATGCGTCCTTCGCCGTCGAGCGAAAGCGCCACGGTCTCGGGCTTCTGATCGGTCGGTGCGCTCGACGCCTGCGGCAGATCGATCTTGACCGAGTGCGTCAGCAAGGGCGCAGTGATCATGAACACGATCAGCAGCACGAGCATGACGTCGATGAGCGGGACCATGTTGATCTCGCTCTGCAGCGGACGGTTGTCCCCCTGGCTGAATCCGCCGAAGGCCATCATGCAGCTCCGTGGTTCGGTGCCGGGTTCAGGCTCGAGGCGCGTGAGGCCGCCTCGGGCTGGCCTTGGCGGGCGCTCACCGCGGCGATGCGCGAGCCGGTCGAGAAGGCGGCATGCAGGTCGTGGGCGAAGGCGTCGAGCTCGGACAGCTCCACCCGGTTCGCACGCGTGATGGCGTTATAGGCGAGCACGGCCGGGATCGCAACGAACAGGCCGAAGGCGGTCATGATGAGCGCTTCGCCGACCGGGCCGGCAACCTTGTCCAGGGTGGCCATACCGGAGGCGCTGATGTTGACGAGTGCGTGGTAGATACCCCACACGGTGCCGAACAGGCCGATGAAGGGCGCGGTCGAGCCGATCGAGGCAAGCACCGTGAGCCCGGCCTCGAGCGCTGCTGTCGATAGTGCGATCGACTTGCGCAGTGCGCGCGTGATCACCTCGTCGGCATCGAGCGTGCCGCCCAGCGTCTCCTTGTGCGTATGGCGGCGGACGTGCTGGGCAGCCGCGGCGCCCTGTTCGGCGAGGGCCTCGAACGGGGAGCCCGGGGCCTGCTCGTTGAGGCGCTTGAGCCCCGCTTCGAGATTGGGCGCGGCCCAGAACGCCTCGATCGCACCGCCGTGGCGGCGTGCGCGCATCTGGCGCAGTGCGCGGACCACGATCAGGTACCAGCTGGTGATCGACATCAGCAGCAGGATCAGGCCCACGGCGCGGATGATGAGGTCGGATTGCGCCCACAGGTGGGCGAGGCCGAAGGCCTGCGAACTGTCCATATCAGTTTCCTTTGAGTTTGAAGACGACGGGCACCAGGACCCAGGATTCGATCTTGCGGCCACCCTGGCGGGCAGGCTCGAAGGTCCATCGTGCAACCTGTTCGCGTGCGGCACGGTCGAGCCGGTCCGAGCCCGAACTGGTGCGGATCTCGACCTGGCTCGCCTTGCCATCCGGCTGCACCAGCACGCGCAGGGTCACCTGGCCTTCTTCGCGCAGGCGACGCGATGCCATCGGATAAGCCGGTGGCGGGTTGTTCAGGTAGGCGGCATCGAAGCGGGCGGCCGTCACCGGTGCTGCCGCCGCCGATGCGGCTGCGGGCGCTGCCGCCGGAGCGGGCGGTGGCGCCTGCGACTCGGTCACTGCGGCCTGTGTGGGCGCAGGCGGTGCCGGAGGCGCTTCTTCAGGCGCGCTGAGTGCGGTGGGTGACTCCGTGACCGTCTGCGGGGGCGGGCGCTTGACCACCGGCTTGGGCGGTGGCGGCTTCTTGACCACGGGCGGGGGTGGTTCCGGTTCGCGGACCACCGGCTTGGGCGGCTCTGGAGGCGGCTCGACGGGCAAGACCTCGGGGGCTGGTACGGGCTCGGGCGCCGGAGCGGGCGCCGGTGGCGTCTCCGCGGCCGGTTTCGGCAAGGGGTCGCCGGCGATCAGCGACACCTGGATCGGGACGACCTCGGGGGGTATCACCGGGTCCTGCGACAGATAGGCCAGCGCCGCAAGGCCGCCGAGGTGAAGCCCCGTGATGAGCGTGGCCAGCGCCAGGCGCCCAGGCGCGCCTACCGAAGTTGGCTGGATGCGTCGTCCCACTGCCCGCGTTGCCAGAACGGACTGAGGCTGTGCTGGCGTGTCGAAGTCTGGCACTGGGGATAGGTGCGGAAAGGGTGCGGCGTGAGCGGCAGAAGGCATCGTCAGGGGCAGTTGAATGCCCCTGGACGGGGCTGCGGTGGGTCAGGATGCGGCAGGCTTCATCTGCGACTGCAGGTAGTTCTGCAGGCCGACGCTGTCGACGAGGCCGAGCTGGGTCTCGAGGTAGTCGATATGCTCCTCGGTGTCTTCGAGAATGTGCTCGAACAGTTCCCGCGAGACGTAGTCCTTACAGGACTCGCAGTAGGCAATTGCTTCGATCAGGTTCTCGCGCCCTGCCAGTTCGAGCTTGAGGTCGCCCTGCATGCACTCGGGCACGTTCTCGCCGATCAGGAGCTTGTTGAGGTTCTGCAGGTTGGGCAGGCCCTCGAGGAAGAGCACGCGTTCGATCAGCATGTCGGCGTGCTTCATCTCCTCGATCGACTCGTCGTACTCGTGCTTGCCGAGGCGGTCGAAGCCCCAGTTCTTGTACATGCGCGCATGCAGGAAGTACTGGTTGATGGCGGTAAGCTCGATGGTGAGCTGCTTGTTGAGGTACTGGATGACTTTCTTGTCGCCTTTCATGCTGCGGCCTCCAGGGCAAATTGGTTGGGGTGCAGCGTTTGCCTTGCTGTGGCCAGCGTCTCGTTCCCGGCTTGACAGTCGATTGCCGCACGCAGGCAGCTATGGGCATGACGTGCGCAGGTCGCGCATTCGGTCGTCACACCCAACTCCGCCCGCAGATCCCGCAGCCGGCGCGCACCCGCGCGAGCGGCCTGTTCGATCTGGCGTTCGGTGACCCCAAGGCAAACGCATACGTACATAGTTTAGCCTCCCAGCCGCATTTTGCCCTTGAGGGCGGTGATATTCATTTGGTGAGAATCAACTTTCCGCTGCGCGTGGCGCGCAGGAAGTACCGGCATCCCTCGTGCTCGATCTCGAGCGTGCTCCGCCCCTCGAACAATTGCTCGCTCCGGATGGCTGCATCCTGGCCCTGGCGCTGTGGCAGGGGCTCACCGGCGGTCTCTTGCCCCGTAGAGGGCCGGGGATGGGCGCAGTTATTGGGCAGCATTTGTAAGGGTCTGGCGAATAATAATGATTCGCATTAGATCACATGCCTACCCAAGGGTCAATCGCCGGCTGCACGGATGCGCAGCCAGCCGGCAACTTTCATTCGAGGATGAACAGGATCTGGAGGCCGGGGTCGTTCGCGGCGGTACGCGGCAGGTAGGCAATGCTGCCCTGGGATTCGAGAACGAGGCGCCTGGCCTCGTCGACGCTCGATGCCTCGCGCGGGGGCTGGGCGCGGCCGGTAAATACCAGTCGCGACCAGTAGGCGCGGATCTGGCTGGGGTTCTTCCGCGTGAGCCGTTGGTAGAACGCATCCCGAACTGGTCCGGCAGGCAGGTCAATGAGCATCACCCCTTGGCCGTCGAACAGGTTGCTGCGGCGGCCCAGGTAGAGCTGCTCCGTGGTGCCGCGATCGAGGGTGGTCAGCCCACCGCGTAAGGCGGTCACGACCACGATCTCTTCGGCCTTGGCGCCTGCCGGCCACAGCACCGTCAGCGCGAGCAGCAGCCATGTCGTGCACAGCGCGAGGGTGGGCGTGCGCTCAGAAGACCACATCGACGGACACGCTCAGCAGGTTGATGGCGCGGTTGTCCAGTCCGCGTGCGAAGGGGTCGCCGCGGGCGATGAAGGTGCCGTGGGCTCCGCGCTCGGTGCGCACGTGGGTGAGTTCGGTCTTGAGCGCGGCTGCGCTGGCGAAATCCCAGCGCACGCCAAGGGTCAGGCTGCGTTGCGACTGGTTGCGCGAGCGGTTGACTGCCGATACGAGAGCGCCAAGGCCGGGGTCGGCTGTTGCCAGGCGGACGGCCGGTTCGTCCTGCCATTGCCGTGCGAGGACGAGGTAAGGCGTGAATGCACCGCTGCGTCTGCCCAGCGAGGCGTAGGCGCCGCGTGCGCTGCTGGTAAAGGCGTCGGCGGTGTTGCGTGCCAGTTCGGCGCTGAACAGCCAACGTCCGTCGTCCCATTGCAGTCCGATCGAACTGAAGCTGGCGCGCGCATCGTTGCCGCTGAGCAGGCTGCGCAGTTCGCCCGGAAGCGTCGCGACACGGGCCGAGCTACGCTGAACGGAAAGCTCTGCGATTGCATGACCAGCGCTGATGCTGAACTCGCCGGCCTCCATGGTCACGCTCAGCCCGACCAGCTTGTCCAGCGTCGCACGTCCGCCGCCGATTACCGGAATGCGGCTGCGTCCGGCGTAGGGGTGCAGTTCGAGGTGGGCAGGTCCGACCGGTGTGCGGTATAGCAGGTCGATGCCATCGATGTCGCTGAAGGGGTTCAGGCCATAGACCTCGACCGGCGGTCGCACCCATGGGTGGCTGTAGTTGAGGTCCGCCGAGTCGGACAGCATGAAGAACGGGCTGCGTAGCCGGCCGGCGCGCACGCTGAGCGCGGGGGTGAGGGCATGGCTGATGAAGGCCAGTGCCGGTCGCGGAGTATGGTCGCCACGCTGGGTTTCGCGGGTGATCAACTGCAGGACTGCCGCGCTGCGCTCGCCGAAGCGCCCGTTCAGCTGCAGGCCGAGCACCGAGTCCGGCCCGGCATCGACTCGATTGCCGCCGGGCGCGTCGATGCCGATACGGGCGAACTGGAGCGCGTGCGAGCTGGTATACACCGCACCGGCGGTGGCAAAGCCCGAAAACTGCCAGTCCACGCCGGTCTCGGCGGCTGCCGGCAGAGCCACGACGGCAAGTGCTGCCAGCAAGGATCTGATCATTGAACGTACTCTCCGGTAGTACGGCGCAGGCTGGCAAAGGTCGCGTCCCGGTCCAGCGGTCGCGAGAACAGGTAGCCCTGGCCGAAGTCGCAGCCCATCGCACGCAGGATCTCGAGTTGCGCTTCTTCTTCTATGCATTCTGCCACCACCGTCATGCCGAGGTCGTGGGCGAGTTCGATGCTGTGGCGCACGATGGCACGCAGCCTTTCGTCATGGGTGATGGAGCGCACGAAGGAGCCGTCCAGCTTGACCTGGTTGCAGGGCATGGTGTGGAGGTAGCTCAGTGCGGAGTAGCCGGTGCCGAAGTCGTCGATGAGGATGTCGATGCCGGCCTCGCGCAGGGCATGGAGGTTGCCTAGCGCGGGGCCTTCAGGGCTGGCGAGCAGGCTCTCGGTCACCTCGAAGCGGATGAGACGGCGAGGTACGCCGCAGCGTTCTATGGCGGAGAGCAGCTCCTCGGCCAGTTGCGCGCGCGCGAGCTGGCGGGCGGAGAGGTTGACGCTCACGCGCAGGGGGGTCGGATCGGCGAGTTGGCTGCGCCAGGCACGCAGGTCGCGGCAGCTTGTCTCGAGTACCGTCATGCCCAGGTCGTGGATCAGGTCGAGGGTCTCGGCCAATGGAATGAACTCTGCCGGTGACAGCAGGCCGAGCGTGGGGTGGGGCCAGCGCACAAGGGCTTCGAAGCTGCTCGTCTGTCGTGTGCTCAGGTCGACGATCGGCTGGTAGTAGACCTCGAGGCCGCCGTGGGCGAGGGCAGTGCGCAGTTCTGCCTCCACCTTGAGGGCACGCAGCGCCTGGGCATGCATGGATGGCTGGAAGAACTCGATGGCGGCACTTTCGCTGCGGCGCGCCTTGTGCAGGGCGTTGTCGGCATCGCGCAGCAGCGACTCGGCGTCCTCGCGCTCGCCATCGCTCAGTGCCACGCCCACCCGGCACCGCGGATGCAGCAGCGACTCGGCGCTGCTGGGCGCAAAGGGGGGCAGGGCGACGAGCTCCTCGCAGATGCGCAAGGCTTCGAGCGAGTCGTCCAGGCCGTTGAGCAGAACGGCGAACTGATCGCCGCCGACGCGCGCCGAAACGTCGCCGTCACGCATCAGCGAGCCGACGTGGCGGGCGACGCTGCGCAGGAGTTCGTCGCCAACCGCATGGCCATAGCTGTCATTGACCAGGCTGAAGCGCTCGAGGTTGATCGTCAGTACCGCGACCAGCTTGCCGTGGCCGCGCCGGCGTTGCGCCAGCGCACGATTTACATGCTCGATGAACATCGCGCGGTTGGGCAGCCCGGTGAGCCCGTCGTGGAGTGCGTCATGCACGAGCTGTTGCTCGGCGCGCTTGCGCAGGTTGATGTCGCCCAGCGAGCCAGCCATACGGATCGCACGGCCATCCTCGTCGCGGCTGGCGACGCCGCGCATCAGCACCCAGTGCGCCTCGCCATTGGGCGGCACCACCCGGTGCTCGAACATGAACTGGGCGCTCTCGCCCTTCAGGTGCGCGATCAGGCGCTGGCGATAGCCGGGCAGGTCCTGGGGGTGGATGTAGTCGAGCAGCGCCTGCGGGGAGCTTTGCAGTGCCCCAGGTGCCAGGCCGAGGATCTGGCAGAAGCGGTCGGAATAGTAGGCCGTTCCGGCGCTGATGTCCCAGTCCCACAGGCCATCGTTTGCGCCGTGCAGCGCCATTGCATAGCGCGCCTCGCTGCTGCGCAGGCTCTCGGCCGTCTGCTGCAGTTCATGCACACGCTGCTGCAGCGTTGCCGCCATGATGTTGAAGTGCCGTGCGATCACCGCGAACTCGTCATGGCCACGGGTGGAGACGCGGTGCTCGAGGTGGCCGTCGGCGATGGCCTTGCTACCTTCGAGCAGGCGGCGCAGGTTGCGAGTCAGCAGGAAGCCAATCGAGGACAGCAGCACGAAAGTGAGCGCGATTTCGGCCAGTGCGATGGCGAGGCCTTGCTCCATGATCGCCCTGCGTGCGGCCGCCAGGACCGAGACCGATACCCCGAACTGCAGCAAGCCGACCTCGTTCCTTGCCAGCAGCAGCGGGCGCCGCACATGAACCAGCTCGCTGCCGGTGAGTGCCTCGACGAAGCTCTGGCGGGTGGTGCTAGGCTCTGGCAACGGTGCGTCGGTGCCCGAGCCGGCGCTGACCAGCGGGCGCATGTCGGCGCCGACGATGCGCACATAGACCAGGCCCTGCTCGGCGCCTTCGAGCAGTTCGCCGAGCACGTCCTGCAGGGCGTCCAGGCGTTCGCGCTCGCTGTAGGCGGTGATCATCGCGTGCAGCATGCTCGCGTTCTGCTCGATCGTGGTGTCGAGGCTGGCGGACACGGCGTTGTTCATCAGTCGTACGCTGTTGGCCAGCAGCAGACTGAGCAGCAACACCTGGACCACGGTGCTGGCGAGCAGAAGGCGGATGCGGATCGAGGTTGGGCGCAGGGGCAGGAGCATGGTATCGGTCGGCACGGCGCGCGGCTCAGCGCCGTGCCAGTCGCCTCACTGCTGAAGAAGCGTCGATGCGGCCTTCGCGTTCGAAGTCCTCCAGGTTGGCCTCGATGCTGTCCGGGTCGTAAAGATAGTTGACCATCACCCCCCAGGACTGCCGCAGGCCTTTGGTCGATGTATCCGCGAGCCAGTTCAGGCGCTCGACGCGTGCGCCGTTGCCGAGATGGAAGCGAGCGACCGAATCGACCGGCCTGTCGCCGCGCCGGGCCTCGAGCAGGTAGCGCGCGGTCAGGCGCAGCAGGGGGTCGCGCAGGGCATCGGCAAGCGCGGGGTCGCCACTCCAGCTGCTGTCTCCACCCAGCAGGCCGGCCAGCGGTGCAGCGTCGAGGTCGGCCAGGCCGAGTGTCCGCAGACGTTTCCAGTCGGCTGGGGTGATCGCTTCGGCGAGTTCTTCCGGATTGCGCTCAGCCCAGCGCACCAGCCCCGGGATGGGCGACAGGGTGGCAAAGGTGCGCAGGCGCGGGAAGTCGCGCTTAAGGTCATCGACGACGCGCTTGAGCAGGAAGTTGCCGAAGCTCACCCCGCGCAGCCCCGCCTGGGTGGCGCTGATCGAATAGAAGATGGCGGTCGTCGCCTTGCCGACGTCGGCCAGCGGCGCCTCGATGTCGAGCAGGCGCTGGACATCGTCCGCCATGTTCTCGAGTAGCGCGACCTGGACGAAGATCAGCGGCTCCAGCGGCATGCGCGGGTGGAAGAACGCGTAGCAGCGGCGGTCGGAGTCCAGCCGGTTCTTCAGGTCGTCCCAAGAACGGATCTCGTGCACCGCCTCGTACTGCACGAGCTTTTCGAGCAGGGCTGCAGGCGAACCCCAGGTGATGCGCTGCAGTTCGAGGAAGCCGACGTCGAACCACGCCGTCAAGCGGGCTTCGAGCTCGCGGTCGAGCGGCTTGAGCAGCGGGTCCTCGGGCAGAAAACGCAGCAGGTCAGCGCGCAGGTCCACCAGGAACTTCACTCCCTGGGGGATTGCGTTGAACTGGGTCAGAATGCGCAGCCGGCGCGAGCGCATCGCGGTGCGCAGCCGCGCCTCGGCATCCCACTGCGCCGGTGTGCCCACCGCGTGCTGATAGTCCTCGTGGGCAAGTGCCACCTGTTCCGGGTCGGGGCCGAATTCGTGCGCGATCAGCTTGAGAAAGGCGTGGCGCCCTGCATCGTCAAGGCGCAGGTAAGTCTCCGCCAGTCGCGCCGCGCGTTGGCGGGTAGAGACCTCGCCTCCGCGCCCTTCCGCACACTCCTGCAGTTGCGTACGGATGCTGTCCAGATCGTCCGCCTCCGGCATCTTGCCGAAATGTGCGGCACTTACCACCAGCTCGCGCACCCTGGAGAGGCTGCGCGAAACGAGTCCCGAAGCTGACATGTTCTCCTCCTGATCCTGCCCTGGTCCGGCACTGGCGGCGCCCAGGCACTGTCCATGCGGATTGATTTAGGTCGATCTTATCGTGTCGGTTGACGATAGCATTAGCCCGAATCGGGCAGTGCGTGACATTTTTACTGTTTTGAACTTGCGCATGCAGTGGTGCTATGACATCTTCCGGGCAGTCTTCTTCCCCGAGTCTGCAATAACGTGCTGCTTGCCGCCGCCATGCGCCCCCAAGAACCCCGCCTGAGAGTGCTGCTCGTCGCGCCCGATGCGCCGCAGGCCGACACCGCGCTGGCGCTCGGTGCGGCCCTGGCGGAAGCAGGCGTAGACGTCGTTGGTCACACTGCGAGCGAGAGCCTCGCCCTGGGCCTGTACTTCGAACGTCATCCCGACGTGGTGGTTCTCGATTCGAGCGTCGCACCGCAGGAGCCCGCACGTCTCGTCGGCCTGCTCAAGCGCGTTGCCCCGGGTAGTTACATCGTCGTTGCCGTGCCGGCTGCGGACTCCATGCCGGCGCGCGCGGCGCGCGCGCTCGGCGCCGACGCCGTCAGCCTCGTCGCCGACCTGCCCGACCTGCTCGCGGGGCTTGCCGACGCCAAGGCGGCCTGAGCAGTCCGGGCAGTTCCGGCTGCTTCAGCGTGGCGCCGGTGCGGCGGCGCGCGTCAGCACCAGCAGGGCCAGGCCGACCACCACCATCGGCACACACAACCACTGCGCGGTCGATAGGCCCAGAGACAAGGTGCCGAAGATGCCGGGGTCGGGTGTACGGAAGAACTCGGCCAGGAAGCGCAGGCTGCCGTAGCCGATCAGGAACACGGCTGACACCGCGCGCAGCGGCCGCGGGCTGGCCGCGTACAGCCACAGGATGACGAACAGCAGCAGGCCTTCACCCGCCGCCTGGTAGAGCTGTGAGGGGTGGCGCGGTGCCGCGTCCACCCAGGGGAAGACCATCGCCCAGGGCAGCTCTGAACTTGCCGGGCGACCCCATAGCTCGCCGTTGATGAAATTGCCGATGCGCCCTGCCGCCAGCCCGGTCGGCACCAGCGGTGCGATGAAGTCGGTGACCTGCCAGAAGCCCTTGCCGTGCTTGCGGCCATACAGCCACATCGCCACCAGCACGCCGAGGAAGCCACCGTGAAAGCTCATTCCGCCCTTCCACACCGCGAGGATCTCACCCGGGTGCTGCAGGTAGTAGCCGGGCTGGAAGAACAGCACCTCGCCCAGGCGTCCGCCCACGATCACGCCGATCACGCCGTACAGCAACAGATCGTCGATCATCTGCGCGTTCCAGCCCAGCTCAGGCCTGCGGCGTGCATGCAGGCGACCGAGGACGACGAAGAGCACGAAAGCGATCAGGTACATCAGGCCATACCAGCGCACCGAGAGTGGGCCCAGCGAAAAGGCGATCGGATCGAATTGCGGATGGACGAGCATGGGTCTGATGGGCGTAATAAGCGTGGCGCACACGTTGAGCCGGCCTGCCAGTGGCTCGTCCTGCGCGCCGTTTGTGGGTCAGGTGGTCAGTCGAACTGCTTGCGGAATTCGGCAAACTCGCTGCGCAGGGCTTCGAGCTCTTCCCGCAGACGGCGGACCTCGTCCTCGAGTTCCCCGATTCGTCCGCGCGCACTGCCCGCCGCTGTGCCCAGGGACTGCGCCTCGGCCATCTCCTGAACCGCCGCGTCGCCGCCGAGCAGATGCACGTGGCGGGTCTCCTTGGTGCCGGGCGCGCGGGGCAGGGCGGCGACGAGCGGCGGATATTTGTCGGCCAGGTGTTCCAGCACCGCTTCCACCGCCGCAACGTCGTCGAAGCGGTGCAGGCGCTCGCAGCGCTGGCGCAACTCGCCTGCAGTCTGTGCGCCGCGCAGCAGCAGGATCGCCAGTACCGCCTGCTCGGCTGGCGGCAGCGAGTGGCGCAGGCGCACCAGGTGCTCGTACTTGGGCACGCGCGCGCTTGCCTGGTCACGCTTGGACACCAGGCGCCGGGCCATCAGGCTGTCGATCGCATCCTGCACCTCCGCTTCGCTCAGGCTCATCACCGGCTCGCGCGCGGTGAGCTGATTGCAGCCGGTCGTGACGGCGTTGATCGACAGCGGATATGCGTCGGGGGTGATGAAGGACTTTTCGATCAACACCCCGAGCACACGGATCTCGGCCGGGGTGAGGTCGAAGCCGGCTTCCGGTTGTGCTTCGGTGGCGGGGTTCGCATCCTGCATGGGGCCTCCTGGCGGTGACGAGACCGGGATGATACGCCAGCCCGCACGCCTCCGACGTCTCGCGGCTCGCGCCGCTCCTGCAGGAGGGCACCACGGCGTCCGTTCCCGCCGTAGGAGCGGCGCCAGCCGCGAGGGGTTGAAGGCGACGGGCGTTGGGTGGGTGCGATGAAAAGCGCGCGGCTCGCGCCGCTTATATGGACGCCTCCCGGTTTGGCAAGCGAAGTTTGCATTTGGCGATCAAGGATCTGGCTGCAGTCTTATATCCGGCCTGTTGTGCAGACCCGATGTCTGCTGGCCCTGATGGAATTCGCTGGGGAAGGCCTCATCTCCTACGCGTCCTCGAAGGACAAGCGGCGCGGCAGGCTTGTTTCCCCACGGTCCGACCTATTTCGCCATCATGCTCGCTTCAACCTGCGCAACCTTGGACGATCAACGCTAAGTTCCTGTGTTCAAGTTCGGTTCAACTCAAGCGCACCCGAGCGCCTGCGCACGCGGCTCGTAATACCGCCCGTGGGCGAGCAACGCCCAGATGGTGCGCGCCATCTTGTTGGCCAGGGCGACAACGACGGCGTTGAGCGGACGTCGTGCCAGTAGCGCCTCGACCCACGGGTCACGCGCCTTGGCGTGGGTGATGACCGCGCGTGCGCCGTGGATCAGCAACCTGCGTAGATAGCCGTCACCACGCTTGCTGATGCCCAGCAACTTCACCCTGCCGCCGGTGCCGCTTTGCCGGGGCACCAGGCCCAGGAAGGCGGCGAACTCACGCCCACTGCTGAAGACCTTTGCATCGCCCACCGTGGCGACCGCCGCGGTGGCCGTGAGCAGCCCCACGCCGGGCACCTGCATCAAGCGCTTGGCTGCCTCGTCTTCCTTGCGCCACGCGGCCAGCTTGCGTTCGATCTCCTCGATCTGGGCGCTCAGGGCCTCGATACTCGCGCACTGCTCGCGCAGCACCTCAAGCGCCATCGCCGGCAGCGTGTCCTCAAGTTGCGCCAGCGCCTGTGCCACCTGCGTCATCGCCTTGTGCCGCCCCGCGGGCAAGATCACCCCGAACTCGTAGAGCAGACCGCGCAGCTGGTTGATCTGCATCGTGCGCATCTTCACCCGTTGCTCGCGCACCCGGTGCAGCATCAGGACCGCCTGTTGATGCACGCTCTTGACCGCCACGAATCGGCGCTCCGGGCGCTGGGCGGCCTCCCAGATCGCCTGCGCGTCGGCCGCGTCGGTCTTGTTGCTGCGAACGAACGGACGCACGAACTGGGGCGCGATCAAGCGCGCCTCGTGTCCGAGCTCGATCAGCTTGCGCGCCCAGTAGTGCGCGCTGCCGCACGCTTCCATCGCCACCACCGAGGCGCTGCGCTGGGCGAAGAACTTGATCATCTGATCGCGCTTGAGCGCACGCCGCTTGACCTCACCGGTCTGCGGCTCCACCCAGTGCAGCTGAAACACGTTCTTTGCCAGATCCAGACCGAATGTCGTAACCTTCATCTTGAGCCCTCCTTACCGTTTGTGGTCGTTTCGACACCGCCACTTTGGCACATCGATGCCGTCAGGTAACTGGAGGGCTCCCCTCATTGAAGGGCGCCACCTGCCAGTGCCTGAGGCGGGAGGGAGGCGTCCATTACATCTCCTACCTTGGTCCCAAGCGCTGCAGACCCGCCGTAGGAGCGGCGCCAGCCGCGAGCTCGTGAAGGCGATCATGCCGCTGCATCCGCAAGATCGCTCGCTTGATGCGATGGCCTTGCAGCATGCCATGCGCACGCTGAAGCGTGCGGGGGAATCAGTCGAGACAGGAAGCCGCGTAGTCCGCCATCGCAGCGACCACCCTGGCGGACTCGCCCGCTGCGGTGGCGAGCACGATCTCGCAGTCTGGGTGGGCCGCGCGCACCTCATCGACCAGGATCGGCAGGTCACGCGTGAGGTGCCCCGCCTGGGCGAGGAAGATCGGCACTACCGCCACCTTGCGCGCACCCGCGGCAGTCAGCGCGGCCACCGCCTCCGGCAGCGTCGGCGTCATGAACTCGAGGAAGGCAAGCTCCACGCTCGGCGCATCGGGGCGTGCCAGCAGCGCCTCACGGATGCGGCGCATGGGCCCCGCCCAGTCGGGATTACGGGCACCATGCCCGAACAAGACGACGGCGGTGTCACGCGCAACACTTGAATTCATGAACAGCTCTCCGGGTTGTCTGGGTCCGCTGCGCCAAGGGTAGCGCAGGCTACCCGCGCCTGCAGCAGATGATCGAGCGCGCGTGCGGCGCAGAACAGGCCCGCACTGGCGGTCACTGCCATGCTCGAGCCATATCCGGCACAGGCCAACCCCTGCGGAGCGAGCGCGGTAGCCGCGCCCGTACCCAAGCAGGCCCGCGCTTCGGGGTAGCGCACCGGCTCGGTGGAGAACACCGCATCGATGCCGAACTTGCGCCGCGGGTCGCGGCTGAAACCGTGTTCCTTGCGCAAGCGGGCGCGCACCTTGGACAGCAGAGGGTCTTGCACCGTACGCGCCAGATCATCGACCACCAGCCGGCCCGGATCGGTCTTGCCCCCTGCCCCGCCCGCCATCACCAGCCTGATTCGGCGGCGCCGGCACACGGCCGCGATCGCTACCTTGGCGCGCACGTTGTCGATGGCGTCGATGACGACATCGAAGCACTGCAGCAGGTCCTCGGCGTTCTCGGCCGTCAGGAAGTCCTCGACCTGCTCGACCGCGCACAGCGGGTTGATGCCCGCAATGCGCGCGGCCATCGCGCCGACCTTGGCCATGCCGAGCGTAGATTCGAGCGCATGTACCTGGCGGTTGATGTTCGACTCGGCAACGTGGTCGAGGTCGATCAGGGTGAGTCGGCCCACCCCACTGCGTGCCAGCGCCTCGGCCGCCCACGAGCCAACGCCGCCGACACCGATCACGCAGGCATGTGCGGCCTGCAGACGGGCGACTGCGCCATCGCCGTAGAGCCGGTCGATGCCGCCGAAGCGGCGGGCAACATCGACGCCTGCGTCTTGCATCGCGCCCCGCTCAGGCCGTCTCGGCCGCGGTGACGCGCTGGCTGTCGAGCCATACGCCCAGACCCTGGGCGTTGAGCTCGAGGTCCATGCGCAGCAGGTCGAGCGTCTCGTCCTCGTTGAGCGCCCAGTTCTGGCGTGCGGCCTCCTCGCGCATGATCTGCTCGAGGCCGGCAAGGATCTCGACATGGCGGGCCACGCCATCGCCGCGCGCAGCCTGCGCCACCGCCACCATGGTGTCGATCAGACGGTGGAGGTCAGCGCCCAGGCGATCGACTTCGGTGATCCGGCTGTAGTGCGTCAGGTACATGGCCTGCGGCTGCATCGCCAGCATGCGGTCGATGGAGGCGTGCATCGCCTCGGGCTCGAACTGGGTCGGCGTCGTCGTCGGCATGATGAAGGCACGGCCATCGACATCAAGCTCGCGATAGGACAGGCCAAAGGTGTCGCCCGTGAAGAAGGCGCGCGCACTGTCGTCCCAGATGCAGACGTGGTGACGCGCATGCCCCGGGGTATCGAAGATGCGCAGGCAGCGACCGCCCAGCTTGAGCTCGAGACCGTCGGTGGCCGGCACGATGCGCTCGGCCGCGACAGGCACCAAGCGTCCGTAGAGCGCGAACGCGCGCTCCGGCCCGTAAACGGCGCAGGTGGCGTCCCACAACCGGCTCGGATCAGTCATGTGGCGCACGCCACGCGGATGCACGACAAGCCTGGCGTGCGGCAGCGCACACATCAGGCTGCCCGCACCGCCGGCGTGGTCGAGATGGATGTGGGTCAACAACACCCAATCCACTGCTTCGGGCGCGATACCGAGCGCGGCGAGCGCGCCGAGCACGCGCGGCACCGAGGCGTTGCTGCCGGTATCGACGATCGCGGCGCGACCGTCCTGCACGATGATATGGATGGCCGCAAGCTGCGGCCGGCCATAGCCGGAATCCACCGCATGAACGCCGTCGGCGTGGCTGATCAGGTCCAACATTGCACTCCCTCCTCGCACTGCCGCGCGGCAGGCCAGCATCGGCGACCCGACTCTAGCCTCGCGCTCCGGCAGTGTCGCGGACGCACATCACGCGCGCGCATCCGCATCCTCCCGCTTCAGAACGGGATGTCGTCGTCGAAATCACCAAAGCCGCCCGGCTGCTGCTGCGGTTGTGCTGCCGGCTGAGGGCGCTGTGCGGGTGCGCGCGGCGCGGCAGCGGCCGGCGCGGGCGCGTCCCAGCCACCCTCGCTTGCGCGCATCGGTGCGTCACCACCTTCGCGACGGCCGCCCAGCATCTTCATCTCGTCAGCGCGGATCTCGGTGGTGTAGCGGTCCTGGCCGCTCTGATCCTGCCACTTGCGGGTCCGCAGGCTGCCTTCGATGTACACCTGGCTGCCCTTGCGCAGATACTGGCCAGCGATCTCTGCCAGCTTGCCGTAGAAGGACACCCGATGCCATTCGGTCGCTTCACGGCGCTCGCCGGTGGCTTTGTCGCGCCAGTTCTCGGTGGTGGCAAGACGGATATTGCAGATCGCGTCGCCCGACGGGGCGAAACGGCTTTCCGGGTCGGCACCGAGGTTGCCGACCAGGATGACTTTATTGACGGATGCCATCCGGTTCTCCTTTGAGTGTGCATCCGGGCGCGGCGATGTAAGCGCTGCACCCGCGTGAAATACGACAGACCCCAGGCCAGGCCTGGGTGCTTCAGCCCGCTGCCGGCTGCGCGCGCAGCGGCGGCGGCCGCATGGACGCCGCAAGACCAAGCCAGGCAAGGGCGAGCAAGGCACAGAACAGGCTCACCGCACCCGGCCCATGGACCTGGCCCAGCCAGCCGCCGAGCACGCCGCCGAGGAACAGGCCGATCGACTGCAAGGTGTTATACACCCCCAGCGCTGTGCCCTTTGCGCCGGGCGCTGCGATGCGCGAAATCCACGACGGCTGGGTTGCCTCGAGCACATTGAACGCAATGAAGAAAAGCGTCAGCAGCAATGCCAATGGTATCAGACCGTCACCAATCAGCCACAGCCCCAGCTGGACCACCGCCAGCAGCACGATCGCCGCATTGAAAACGGGCTTGAGCTTGTCATGGCGCTCGGCGACGATCACCGCTGGCACCATCACGACGAAGGACAACAGCACGGCTGGCAGATAGACCTTCCAGTGCTCGGGCATGGGCAGCCCGCCGCTCGCCACCAGGGCCGAGGGCACCATCACCCACATCGTGGTCTGAATGAGATGGAGCGCGAATACGCCGAAGTTGAGCCGCATGAGCTGGCCGTCGCGGAGCACGTCGATCAGGCGCCCCGTCGCGCGCGGCACGGGCGGCGCCGCAGGCACCACCCACAGCACCACGCCGATGGCGACGAAGGCGAGCACCGCGGTCAGCCAGAAGATCCCATCCATGCCGACCGCGGCATACAACAGCGGCGCAGCGACCATGGACAGCGCAAACACGAGCCCGATCGACGAGCCGATCATGGCCATCACCTTGGTACGGTGCTGGTCGCGGGTGAGGTCGGCAGCAAGCGCCGTGACTGCCGCCGAGATCGCGCCCGCCCCCTGCAGGATACGGCCGGCGATGATCATCGTGATGTCGTCTGCTAGCGCGGCGACCACGCTGCCGATCACGAACAGCACGAGTCCGAACACGATCACCGGCTTGCGGCCGAAACGATCGGACGCGGCACCGTAGGCGATCTGCAGGCAGGCCTGGGTGAGGCCGTAGGCGCCTATCGCCAGCCCCACCAGGGTCAGGTTGTCGCCGCCCGGGATGGTCGCGGCATGAACTGCGAACACAGGCAGGATCAGGAACAGCCCCAGCATGCGCAGCGCAAAGATCGCTGCCAGGCTCATGCCGGCGCGGCGTTCGTCGCGCGTCATCGGATCGCGAGCAGGAACGGTCATCAGAGGAAACCGGCGTCGTCAAAGCCGAGCATTTTAGCACTCCGGCCGCCTGGCCGGTGCCGCCCTTCTCTCGTATAGTTTCGGGCTGGCCCACGCTAGGCATCTGCCATGGACGAGATCCGCATCCGCGGTGCGCGCACGCACAACCTGAAGAACATCAGCGCCGACCTGCCGCGAAACCGGCTCACGGTCATCACCGGCCTGTCCGGATCCGGCAAATCCTCGCTCGCCTTCGACACGCTGTACGCCGAGGGCCAGCGCCGCTACGTCGAGTCGCTGTCGGCCTACGCGCGCCAGTTCCTGCAGCTCATGGAAAAACCGGATGTAGATCTCATTGAGGGCCTGTCGCCCGCGATCTCGATCGAACAGAAAGCCACCAGCCACAACCCGCGCTCCACCGTGGGTACGGTTACCGAGATCCACGACTACCTGCGCCTGCTCTACGCCCGTGCCGGCACGCCCCATTGCCCGGAGCACCCCGAGCACGCCCTCGAGGCCCAAAGTGTGGCACAGATGGTCGACCACGTTCTGGCGCTGCCGCCCGAGACAAGGCTGATGATCCTCGCCCCGGTGGTGAGCGGGCGCAAGGGCGAGCAACAGGACCTGTTCGCCGAGCTGCGTGCCCAGGGCTTCGTGCGCGTACGGGTCGACGGCGAGGTCATGGAACTCGATGCGATGCCGGCGCTCGACAAGAGCCGCCGCCACGACGTCGAGGTGGTGATCGACCGCCTGAAGGTCCGCGCCGACCAGCGTGGCCGCATCGCCGAGTCCTTCGAGACCGCGCTCCAGCATGCCGACGGACGTGCGCTCGCCGTGGAAATGGACAGCGGCACCGCTCACCTGTTCTCGGCGCGCTTCGCCTGCCCGGTGTGCAGCTTCGCACTCGCCGAGCTCGAACCACGCCTGTTCTCGTTCAACAACCCGGCAGGCGCGTGCCCGCGCTGCGATGGACTGGGCGCCATCGCGTTCTTCGACCCCGCACGCGTCGTCGCACACCCCGAACTTTCGCTCGCCGCAGGCGCGATCCGGGGCTGGGATCGGCGCAACCAGTTCTACTTCCAGATGCTCGCCAGCCTCGCAGCACACTACGGCTTCGACATCGAGACACCGTTCATCGATCTACCCGACACAGTACGTGAGACCGTCCTGCATGGCTCCGGACGCACCCGTATCGCCTTTCGCTACATGGCCGACAATGGCCGCATGGTGCTCAAGGAGCACCCGTTCGAAGGCATCATCCCGAATCTCGAGCGCCGCCTGCGCGAGACCGACTCACAGGCGGTGCGAGAAGAACTGACGAAATATCGTGCCAGCCGGGTCTGCCCGGCCTGCGAGGGCAGCAGATTGCGCAGCGAGGCACGCCACGTGCTGATCGGTGGCCGTGCGCTGCACGACATCGCTCGCCTGCCGCTCGCCGAGTGCCAGCACTTCTTCACCCAGCTGCAGCTTACCGGCGCGCGCGCCCAGGTCGCCGAGCGCATCATCAAGGAGGTCGCCGACCGCCTCAGCTTTCTCATCAACGTCGGCCTCGACTATCTTTCACTCGACCGCGCTGCAGACACCCTGTCCGGCGGCGAAGCTCAGCGCATCCGCCTCGCCAGCCAGATCGGCTCAGGCTTGACTGGTGTCATGTACGTGCTCGACGAGCCTTCGATCGGCCTGCACCAGCGCGACAACGACCGCCTGCTCGGCACCCTGCGCCAACTCCGCGATCTCGGCAATACGGTGATCGTTGTCGAGCACGACGAGGACGCAATCCGCAGCGCCGACTACCTGATCGACATGGGCCCGGGCGCAGGGGAGCACGGCGGTCAGATCGTCGCCCGCGGCACACCCCAGCAAGTCATCGACGACCCAGCCTCCATCACCGGCGACTATCTCGCCGGCCGCCGCAGCATCGCGGTGCCGCACACCCGCCGGCAGCTCGACCCGGAACGTATGCTGCACATCCTCGGCGCGACCGGTAACAACCTCAAGCAGGTCGATGCGGCGCTACCGATCGGCCTGTTCACCTGCATCACAGGCGTGTCCGGATCGGGCAAGTCGACCTTGATCAACGACACCCTGGCCGCCGCAGCAGCGCGCCACCTCAATGGTGCCAGCGTCGAGGCCGCTCCCCACCGGAGCATCCAAGGGCTGGACGCCCTGGACAAGATCATCAATGTCGACCAGTCACCAATTGGTCGCACACCGCGGTCGAACCCGGCCACCTACACCGGCCTGCTGACACCGATACGCGAGCTGTTCGCGGGCGTGCCCGAGGCCCGCGCGCGTGGCTACGGAGCTGGGAGGTTCTCCTTCAACGTGCGCGGAGGCCGCTGCGAGGCTTGCCAGGGCGACGGCATGATCAAGGTCGAGATGCACTTCCTGCCCGACATGTACGTGCCTTGCGACGTCTGTCACGGTAAGCGATACAACCGCGAGACCCTGGAGATCCGCTACAAGGGGCGAACGATCTACGAAGTGCTCGACATGACGGTGGAACAGGCCTTCGATTTCTTCGCTGCCGTGCCCGCCGTCGCGCGCAAGCTCGAGACCCTGAAGGATGTCGGCCTCGGCTACATCCGTCTGGGCCAGAGCGCTACCACCTTGTCGGGCGGCGAAGCGCAACGTGTCAAGCTCGCCCTAGAACTCTCGAAGCGCGACACCGGCCGCACCCTGTACATCCTCGACGAACCCACCACCGGCCTGCATTTCCAGGACATCGAGATGCTGCTCACGGTCCTGCACCGTCTGCGCGACCATGGCAATACGGTTGTCGTCATCGAACACAATCTCGATGTCATCAAGACTGCCGATTGGCTGATCGACATGGGCCCGGAAGGCGGCGGAGGGGGCGGCACCGTTGTCTGCGCAGGCCCGCCGGAAGCAGTCGCAGCCCACCCCTCGAGCCACACCGGGCGTTACCTCGCACGCCTGCTCGCGACGCCCAGATCCGCCTGACTCAGCCTCGATACCCCAGCGGGTTCATGCGCTGCCAGCGCCACGCATCCTCGCACATCGCCGCCAACCCCCGCTCGGCCTTCCAGCCCAGCATCGCCTGGGCTCGCGCTGGATCGGCCCAGCATGCGGCGATGTCACCCGGCCGACGCGCCACGACGTCGTATGGCACCGGCCGACCGCACGCAAGCTCGAACGCGCGCACCATCTCGAGTACGCTGTAGCCGCGCCCAGTGCCGAGATTGAGCGTCGTGACACCGGCCAGCGTGTCGATACGCTCGAGTGCCCGCAGGTGCCCGAGCGCGAGGTCGACAACGTGAATGTAGTCGCGCACGCCGGTACCGTCAGGCGTAGGATAGTCGTCACCGAACACCCGCAGGCGTTCGAGTCGGCCCACCGCTACCTGACTTACAAAAGGCATCAGGTTGTTCGGCAAGCCCTCCGGGTCTTCGCCGATTCTCCCGCTCGAGTGGGCCCCTACTGGATTGAAGTAGCGCAGCAGCACCACGTTCCAGCGTCCATCTGCATTCGCCAGATCGCGCAGGATCTGCTCTCCCATCAGCTTCGTCCAGCCGTAAGGATTGGTCGCCGTAGTGGGAAAATCCTCGCGGATAGGCACGCTTGCGGGATCGCCATACACCGTCGCTGAAGAGCTGAACACCATCCTCCGGCAGTCCGCGGCATCCATCGCCTGCAGCACACTCAGCAAGCCCTGAAGATTGTTGTCATAGTAGGCGAGCGGCTGTGCCACCGACTCTCCGACCGCCTTCCGCGCCGCAAAGTGGATAACCGCCTCCACCTCGTGTGCGGCAAAAATGCCCTCCAACGCGCGGCGATCGCGCACGTCTGCTTCGACAAACCCAGCCAAGGGGCGCCCGCCAAGCTCCTCGATACGCCGCAACGCTTCGGGCGAAGAGTTCGAGAGATCATCGATCACGACCACGTCACGCCCGGCCGCGAGCAATTCCACGCAGGTATGGGACCCAATGTAACCCGCCCCACCCGTCACCAATGTCACGCCCATACGCTCGCCCCTTCAGCAAAGCCCGTTGTTACAGTCGTGATTGCTGATCACGAAAAAAAACCGGGCGCTGCCCGGTTTTTTACTCGGTTGCTCGCGACGGCTCAAGCCGCCTCGGCGCCCTCGACCTCGACCGCTTCCACGTCGGGGCGATCCAGCAGCTCGACGTAAGCCATCGGTGCATTGTCGCCATCACGGAAACCGCACTTCAGGATGCGCAGGTAACCACCGTTGCGGGCGGCGTAGCGCGGGCCCAGCTCGTCGAACAGCTTGACGACCATGTCACGGTCGCGCAGGCGGTCGAAAGCCAGACGGCGGTTGGCGAGACTGGGCTTCTTGCCCAGGGTGATCATCGGCTCGACCACACGGCGAAGTTCCTTCGCCTTCGGCAGGGTCGTCTTGATGACTTCGTGTTGCAGCAGCGAGTTGGCCATGTTGCGGAACATCGCCTGGCGGTGGCTGCTGGTACGATTCAGCTTGCGAAGACCATTACGGTGACGCATTTCAATTCCTCACTTGCCCGGCGTCTCAACCGAGCTTTTCAAGCCCGGCCGGCGGCCAGTTTTCCAGTTTCATGCCAAGGGTAAGCCCGCGGGAGGCCAGTACTTCCTTGATCTCGTTGAGCGACTTGCGACCCAGGTTCGGGGTCTTGAGCAGCTCGGTCTCGGTGCGCTGGATCAGGTCACCGATGTAGTAGATGTTCTCGGCCTTCAGGCAGTTCGCCGAACGCACCGTCAATTCCAGATCATCGACCGGGCGCATGAGCACCGGATCAATGGTCACCGACGGCGCCACCTCGCGCTCGGGCTGAGTACCCTCGAGGTCGGCAAACACCGAGAGCTGGTCCATCAGCACGCGCGCGGCGTAGCGGATGGCCTCTTCGGGGTCGACCGCACCATTGGTCTCGATATCGATGATCAGCCGGTCCAGATCGGTACGCTGCTCGACGCGAGCGCTCTCGACGAGATAGCTGACGCGACGCACCGGCCCGAACGAAGCGTCAAGCACGATGTGCCCGATGCTCTTGCTCTCGGCGCTCTGCGGACGTGCATTACCCGGCACATAGCCACGGCCCTGCTCGACCTTGATCTGCATGTCGAGCTTTCCGCCCGGAGCAAGGTGGGCGATCACGTGATCCGGATTGATGATCTCGACGTCGTGACCGAGCTCGATGTCGGCCGCGGTGACAACGCCCTCGCCGGACTTCGCCAGCCGCACGGTTACATCGGCACGGCCATTCAGTTTGAACACCACGCCCTTGAGGTTGAGCAGCAGGTCGACGATGTCCTCGCGCACGCCGTCAAGCGTCGAGTACTCATGGAGCACACCTTCGATCGTCACTTCCGTGGCCGCATGGCCCGGCAGCGACGACAGGAGGATGCGCCGCAGCGCATTCCCCAGCGTGTGACCGAACCCGCGCTCGAACGGCTCCATAGTCACCCGCGCCTGGACAGGCGAGGTGCTCTGGACGTCGATGATGCGCGGTTTCAGCAGTGCATTGCTTTGCATCAGCATTCCCTCGGAACTAGAAGAGGCTCAGACTCCCGATCAACGGGAGTACAGTTCCACAACCAGGCCTTCGTTGATCGTTGCCGGCAGTTCGCTGCGCACCGGATAGGCCTTGAACGTACCCTTGCCAGCCTTGGCGTCGACTTCCAGCCACTCCGGGAACCCGCGCGACTCAGCCGCTTCGAGCGCAGCCTTGACGCGCAGGTGCCCACGGGCGCGCTCGGTCAGCTCCACGACATCGCCCGGACGAACGACATACGACGGGATGTTGACGCGCTTGCCATTGACCAGAACGCCGTTGTGGCGCACAACCTGACGAGCCTCGGCACGCGAAGCGCCAAAACCCATGCGGTAGGCCACCGAATCCAGACGACCTTCGAGCAACTGAAGCAGGTTCTCGCCGGTCTGGCCACGACGACGGTCAGCTTCGGAATACACACGGCGGAACTGACGCTCGAGCACACCGTACAGACGACGGATCTTCTGCTTCTCGCGCAGTTGCACACCGTAACCCGACAGACGCTGCCCCGAGCGCTGACCGTGTTGGCCAGGCGCGTAGGCACGGCGCTCAATCGCGCACTTGTCGGTAAAACACTTTTCGCCCTTCAGAAACAGCTTTTCGCCTTCGCGACGGCACTGACGGCACTTGGGATCGAGATTACGAGCCACTTATCAACTCCTTGTCAGATACGACGCTTCTTCGGCGGACGGCAGCCGTTGTGCGGAATGGGGGTGATGTCCGTGATGCTGGAAATCTTGATCCCCAGCGCGTTGAGCGCACGAACCGAAGACTCGCGACCCGGGCCCGGGCCCTTGATGCGAACCTCGAGGTTCTTGATACCGCACTCCTGTGCCACCTTGCCAGCTGCTTCTGCAGCCACCTGGGCAGCGAACGGGGTGCTCTTGCGCGAACCCTTGAAGCCAGCGCCACCCGAGGTCGCCCACGACAGCGCGTTGCCCTGACGGTCGGTGATGGTGATGATCGTATTGTTGAAGCTCGCGTGAACGTGCGCGATACCTTCCGCGACGTTCTTCTTGACCTTCTTACGAACCTTCGTTCCAGTCTTAGCCATTATCGGTTCCTATTACTTCTTGCCGGCGATCGCCTTGCGCGGGCCCTTGCGGGTGCGGGCGTTCGTGCGGGTACGCTGACCACGCATCGGCAGGCCGCGACGATGACGCACGCCGCGATAGCAGCCCAGGTCCATCAGTCGCTTGATGTTCATCGTCACTTCACGACGCAGGTCACCCTCGACAACGAACCGAGCGACTTCGTCACGCAGCTTCTCCATATCCGATTCAGTCAGGTCCTTGACCTTGACCGAACGCTGGATACCGGCAGCGTCGCAAACCTTCTGAGCACGCGAACGGCCGATCCCATAGATGGCGGTCAGCGCGATCTCGGCATGCTTGTGATTGGGAATGTTTACCCCAGCAATACGGGCCATCCGTATACCCCAAAGCGAAAAACGTTAAATTCTAAAGCCTTAAGTTGATCTAATCAACCCTGGCGTTGCTTGTGCCGCGGATCGCTACAAATGACGCGAACCACACCCTTGCGGCGGATGATCTTGCAGTTGCGGCAGAGCCGCTTTACCGATGCCTGGACTCTCATGGTCTTGCTCCTGTTTCTCTTATCTTCACTTGGTCCGGAACACGATCCGGCCCTTGGTCAGGTCGTAGGGGGTGAGCTGGACGGTCACCTTATCCCCAGGGAGGATGCGGATGTAGTGCATCCGCATCTTTCCGGAGATGTGCCCAAGCACCATGTGACCGTTCTCGAGCCTGACGCGGAATGTTGCATTCGGGAGGTTCTCAGTAACCTCACCTTGCATCTCAATGACATCTTCCTTCGCCATGGTTCTACCTGCCCGGGAAGCCCGCCCCCTTGAAATTCGCCTTCTTCAGCAGACTCTCGTACTGGTGCGACATCGCAAACGCCTGTACCTGGGCCATGAAGTCCATCGTGACCACCACGATGATCAGCAGCGAGGTGCCGCCGAAATAGAACGGAACGTTCCACTTCAGGATCAGGAACTCCGGCAGCAGGCAGACCAGGGTGATATACACCGCCCCGGCCAACGTCAGCCGCATGAGAATCTTGTCAATGTAGCGCGCCGTCTGGTCACCCGGACGAATGCCAGGCACGAACGCACCACTCTTCTTCAGGTTGTCCGCCGTCTCACGCGCGTTGAACACGAGCGCGGTGTAGAAGAAACAGAAGAACACGATTGCCAGCGCGTACAGCATCACGTAGATCGGCTGTCCTGGAGACAGTGTGGATGCGATATCCCGCAACCAGTACATACCCTCAGACGAGCCAAACCACTGACCCAAGGTCGCCGGGAACAGGATGATGCTCGACGCAAAAATCGGCGGAATCACACCCGACATGTTCAGCTTCAGGGGCAGGTGGGAGCTTTGCCCGCCATACACCTTGTTGCCGACCTGCCGCTTAGCGTAGTTCACCAGAATCTTGCGCTGCCCCCGCTCCACGAACACCACGAACCCGGTCACCAGCACAACCAGCACGCAGATGAAGAGCGCCGTGAAGGGATGCATCGCGCCAGTACGAACCAGCTCGAACAGCCCACCGATCGCACTCGGCAATCCAGCCACGATCCCCGCGAAGATGATCAACGAAATACCGTTTCCGATACCGCGCTCGGTGATCTGCTCACCCATCCACATCAGGAACATCGTGCCAGTCACCAGCGTCGCCACGGTAACGAAACGGAACATCAGCCCCGGATCCAGCACCAGGCCCGGCTGCCCCTCGAGCGCAATCGAAATACCGAGCGCCTGAGCAAAAGCAAGGACGAGCGTGCCGTAGCGGGTGTACTGCGTGATCTTGCGTCGCCCAGCCTCGCCTTCCTTCTTCAACGCCTCGAGATACGGTACCGCCACCGTCATCAACTGCATGATGATCGACGCGGAAATGTAGGGCATGATGCCCAGCGCGAAGATGGTGAAACGCGACAGCGCGCCGCCGGAGAACAGGTTGAACACCCCGAGGATGCCGCCCGCCTGCGACTGGAACAACTCAGCCAGACGCTCGGGATCGATACCCGGGACAGGAATGTGCGCGCCGATGCGGTAGACGATCAGCGCGCCCAGCAGAAACAGCAGGCGACGCTTCAGGTCGCCGAACCGCCCCGGCTTTCCGAGCGTGGCAGCAGTATTCGCCACAATCGTTTTCCCTGTTTACTCGGCCGCCACGGAACCACCAGCGGCTTCGATCGCCGCCTTGGCACCCTGGGTAGCACCGACACCGCGCAGCACAACCTTGCGGTTGATGGCGCCGGAAAGCACGACCTTCGCCGACAGTGCGTCAGCCGCGATCACGCCCGCCTGCTTGAGCGTCAGCAGATCGACTTCATCGATGGGCAGCTTGTCCAGTTCGGACAGACGCACCTCGACATTGCGCGCACGCGTCAGCGAAACGAAACCGCGCTTCGGCAGACGACGCTGCAAGGGCATCTGACCGCCCTCGAAGCCGACCTTGTGGAAGCCGCCGGCACGGGACTTCTGCCCCTTGTGGCCGCGACCGCAGGTCTTGCCGAGGCCGCTACCCATGCCGCGACCGACACGGCGCGCAGCCTTCTTCGAGCCTTCGCCCGGCTTGATGGTATTCAGGCGCATATCAACCCTCACACTTGACCAGGTAGGACACCTTGTTGACCATGCCGCGAACCTCGGGGGTATCCGCCAGCTCGACCGTATGGTTGAGTCGACGCAGACCGAGCCCGCGCACGGTGGCGCGGTGCGACTGCTTGGTGCCGATCACGCTCTTGACGAGCGTCACCTTGATTTTCTTGTCCGACATCGCTTACCCCAGAATTTCTTCGACGGACTTGCCGCGCTTGGCAGCAATCTCCGCCGGGGTGTTGATCGCCATCAGGCCGTTGATCGTGGCACGAACGACGTTGTAGGGATTGGCAGAACCGATGCACTTGCAAATCACATCGGTCACGCCCATCACTTCGAACACTGCGCGCATCGGGCCACCGGCGATGATGCCGGTACCGGCCGGAGCCGGCTGCATCAGCACCGAGGCGGCGCCATGCTTGCCGACAACAGTGTGCTGCAGGGTGCCGTTCTTGAGCGAGACCTTGCGCATCTTGCGACGCGCTTCGTCCATCGCCTTTTGAACTGCCACCGGCACTTCGCGCGACTTGCCCTTGCCCATGCCGATCGCACCATCACCGTCGCCGACCACGGTCAGCGCGGCGAAGCCGAGGATCCGGCCGCCCTTGACGACCTTGGTCACGCGATTGATCGCGACCATTTTCTCCTTCAGGCCGTCATCGCGCTCGTCGGAGGCTTGCGCACGTTTGGTTTGCTGCTTAGCCATTCGAATCCTCGCTTAGAACTTGAGGCCGCCTTCGCGGGCAGCCTCGGCCAGCGCCTTGACGCGGCCGTGATACAGGAAGCCCGAGCGGTCAAACGAGACCTGCTCGATGCCGGCAGCCTTGGCACGCTCGGCAATCAGCTTGCCGACGAGCTCGGCGGCAGCCTTGTTGCCGCCGTTCGCGACCTGGGCGCGCACATCGGCTTCGACTGTCGAGGCGGCCGCAATCACGCGGGAGCCGGAACCGTCGATGACCTGGGCGTACATGTGGCAGTTGGACCGGAACACCGTCAGGCGAACCGCCTTGAGCTCCGCAATCTTGGCGCGAGTTTTGCGCGCACGGCGAAGACGAGTTTCTTTCTTGTTCATGACGAACCGCCTTACTTCTTCTTGGTTTCCTTGAGCACCACCACCTCGTCCGAATAACGGACGCCCTTGCCCTTATAGGGCTCGGGGGAGCGGTAGGCACGCACCTCGGCAGCGACCTGGCCGACTTTCTGCTTGTCGATACCCTTGATCACGATTTCCGTCTGGGTCGGGGTCTCGACCTTCACGCCTTCCGGCATCTGATGCACGACCGGATGCGAGAAGCCGAGCGACAGGTTGAGCTTGTCGCCCTGAGCCTGAGCGCGATAGCCGACGCCAACCAGGTTGAGCTTGCGCTCGAAACCCTTGCTGACACCGCTCACCATGTTATTGATGAGCGCACGGGTCGTACCCGAAAGCGCACGGGCGTTGGCAACACCGTCGCGCGCCTTGCACACGACTGCATCACCTTCGCGCTCGACCGAGACGGCGCCGGTCAGCGCCTGACGCAGCGTACCGAGCGGCCCCTTGACGGCGATCTCACCAGCGGAGATCGTCACTTCGACACCCTGAGGAATCGCCACCGGATTCTTGGCTACACGAGACATCGCTTCCTCCTTATGCCACCAGGCAGATGACTTCGCCGCCAACGCGGTTTGCACGCGCCGAACGGTCGGTCATCACACCACGCGGGGTGGACACGATGGCCACGCCAAGGCCGTTCATAACGCGCGGCAGATCGTCGCTGCCCTTGTAGATACGCAGGCCGGGGCGGCTCACGCGCTCAAGGCGCTCGATGACCGGACGACCGGCGTAATACTTCAGCGTAACGTCAAGCGACACCTTGCCGGCATCGTCGCGGACGGCGAAGCCGTCGATGTAACCTTCATCCTGCAACACCTTCGCGATCGCAACCTTCAGCTTCGACGAGGGCATCGACACCGATGCCTTCTGTGCCTGCTGGCCATTGCGGATGCGCGTCAGCATGTCGGCGATGGGATCGGACATACTCATCTTCGAATTCTCCTTACCAGCTCGCCTTGGTCATGCCAGGGACTTCGCCGCGGAAAGCGATCTCGCGCAGCTTGTTGCGGCACAGACCGAACTTGCGGAAAACACCACGCGGACGCCCGGTGAGCGCGCAACGATTACGCTGGCGAGTCGGGTTGGCGTTGCGGGGCAGTTGCTGCAGGGCCAGGCGTGCAGCCATGCGTTCTTCTTCGGACAGGCTGCTGTCCTTGACCTTTGCGACCAGGGCGGCACGCTTGGCGGCGAACTTCTCCACCAGCTTGGCGCGCTTCACTTCGCGATTGATCAGAGCGAGTTTCGCCATATGACCCTCAATTCTTGAACGGGAACTTGAACGCAGCGAGGAGCGCGCGCGCCTCCCCGTCGGTCTTCGCCGTCGTCGTGATGCTGATGTTCATCCCGCGCAGCGCATCGATCTTGTCGTACTCGATTTCAGGGAAAATGATCTGTTCCTTGACACCGAGGTTGTAGTTGCCACGACCGTCAAAACCCTTCGCTGCGATACCGCGGAAGTCACGCACGCGCGGCAGCGCGATAGTGATCAGACGATCGAGAAACTCGAACATGCACGGACCACGCAGGGTGACCATGCAACCGATCGGATAGCCGTCACGGATCTTGAAACCCGCAATCGACTTGCGAGCCTTGGTCGACACCGGCTTCTGACCGGCAATCTTGGTCATGTCGCCGAGCGCATTCTCGAGGATCTTCTTGTCACCCACCGCCTCACCGACACCCATGTTCAGGGTGATCTTGGTGATACGCGGGATCTCCATCACGGACTTGTAGCCGAACTGCTGCTTGAGCGCCGGCGCGACTTCGTCCTTGTAAACCTGTTGCAAGCGAGCCATCGTCACTCCTTAGGCGTTCACCAGCTCGCCGTTCGACTTGAAGAAACGAACCTTGCGGCCATCTTCAAGCGTCTTGATCCCGACGCGATCACCCTTCTGGGTGGCGGGATTGAACAGCGCGACATTCGACACGTGGATCGGCATCTCCTTTTCGACAATGCCACCCACCTCACCCTTGAGCGGATTCGGGCGCACATGCTTCTTCACCCGATTCACACCCTCGACCACGACGCGCTCGTCATCGACGCGGCGCAGCACGGTACCGCGACGGCCGCGATCCTTGCCCGTCAGTACCAAAACTTCGTCACCCTTGCGGATCTTGTTCATCTAAGGACTCCTCAGAGCACTTCGGGCGCGAGCGAGACGATCTTCATGAAGCGCTCGGTACGCAGCTCACGAGTAACCGGCCCGAAGATACGGGTGCCGATCGGCTCCAGCTTGTTGTTCAGAAGCACGGCCGCGTTGCCATCGAACTTGATCAGCGAACCATCGGGACGACGGACGCCCTTGGCGGTACGCACGACAACCGCGTTATAGACATCGCCCTTCTTGGCACGACCACGCGGCGCAGCATCCTTCACGGTGACCTTGATGATGTCGCCCACGCCAGCGTAGCGGCGCTTCGAACCACCCAGGACCTTGATGCACATCACCGAGCGCGCACCGGAGTTATCGGCGACGTCCAGCTTGGACTGCATTTGAATCATGAAAGTATCTCCAACTTATCCCGCATGTGCGGACAGTCTTGGAACCCGTCAGGGTAGGATGCCCCGAGCGAGCCCCGGAGCAAAGAGGCAAAAGTATAACAGCCTGGCGCTGTCGCGCCAAGCTGTTTTTCTGCACCTTGCTTGTTACTCAGTTCAGATGATGCGTGCCTTCTCGAGCACCTTGGCAACGCGCCAGGTCTTGGTGCGCGAGATCGGACGGCATTCCTCGATCTCGACCAGATCGCCTTCGGCGGCGATACCATCTTCCACGTGGGCATGGTACTTCGCCGAACGGGTGATGATCTTGCCGTACAGCGGGTGCTTCACCCGACGTTCGACGAGGACCGTCACGGTCTTCTGCATCTTGTCGCTAACCACACGCCCAACCAGCGCGCGGCGAACCTTCTCGACTTGTTCGCTCATTGCTGACCCGCCTTTTCGCGCAGGATGGTACGGACACGCGCGATGTCGCGACGCACCTTCCCGATCTGACTCGTGTTGCCAAGTTGCTGGGTGGCATGCTGCATGCGCAGCGAGAACTGTGCCTTCAGCAGCTCGAGCAATTCCTTGTTCAACTCTTCAGCGCTCTTGGCGCGGAGTTCATTGGCCTTCATGTTCAACCCCCAATCTGACGGGTCACGAACACGGTCTCGATCGGCAGCTTGGCGGCGGCAAGCCGGAAAGCTTCACGAGCGAGCTCTTCGGCCACGCCATCCATTTCATAGAGCACCTTGCCCGGCTGGATCTCGGCAACCCAGTACTCCGGGTTACCCTTGCCGTTACCCATCCGCACTTCGGCGGGCTTCTTGGAGATCGGCTTGTCCGGGAAAATGCGGATCCAGATGCGGCCACCGCGCTTGATGTGACGCGTCATGGCACGACGTGCCGACTCGATCTGGCGCGCCGTCAGACGACCGCGACCGACCGCCTTGAGCCCGTACTCGCCGAACGACACCTTGGCGCCACGCGTGGCGACGCCAGTGTTACGGCCTTTCTGCTCCTTCCGATACTTCCTTCTAGTCGGCTGCAGCATCATTCACTCCTGCTATCTTCTTGCCGGCCTTCGCCACGACGGGCGGGGCGGCGACCCGGACGCTCGCCGTCACGGGGAGCGCCACGACGGCCACGGCGGTTGTCGGCTTCGGGCTCTGCAGCCACGGGCTGTTCGTTACGGCCAAGCATCTCGCCCTTGAACACCCAGACCTTGATGCCAATGATGCCGTAGGTGGTCTTCGCTTCCGAAACACCGTAGTCGATGTTGGCGCGCAGCGTGTGCAGCGGCACACGACCTTCACGGTACCACTCGGTACGAGCGATTTCCGCACCATTCAGACGGCCCGAGCTCATGATCTTGATACCCTGGGCGCCGAGGCGCATGGCGTTCTGCATCGCACGCTTCATGGCGCGGCGGAACATGATGCGCTTCTCGAGCTGCTGAGCAATCGAGTCGGCCACGAGCTTGGCATCGAGTTCCGGCTTGCGCACTTCCTCGATGTTGACGTGAACCGGCACACCCATGATCTTCTGCAGATCACGCTTGAGCGCCTCGATATCCTCGCCCTTCTTGCCGATGACGACACCAGGACGGGCGCTGAACAGGGTGATGCGTGCATTCTTGGCCGGACGCTCGATCGTCACGCGACCAACCGAAGCGTGCGCGAGACGCTTCTTCAGGTAATCACGAACTTTCAAGTCCTCGTGCAGCATGCCCGAGAAGTCCTTGCTGTTGGCGAACCAGCGCGAGCCCCAGTCACGCGTGACGGCGAGACGGAAGCCAGTGGGATGGATTTTCTGACCCATGTTTACTCCTTACTCGCCAACGGTCAGGTAGACGTGGCAGGTGGGCTTCAGGATGCGGTTGCCGCGACCCTTCGCACGCGCGGTGAAGCGCTTGAGCGTCATGCCCTCTTCCACGTGAATGGTCTTGACCTTCAGCGCGTCGATATCGGCACCGTCGTTGTGCTCAGCGTTGGCAATTGCCGACTCGAGCACCTTGCGGATGATCTTCGCGCCCTTCTTGGGCGAGAAGGCGAGCGTGTCGAGCGCACGGCCGACGGGCATGCCGCGGACCAGGTCGGCAACCAGGCGGCCCTTCTGAGCCGACAGGCGAACGCCACGGAGAATTGCTTTGGTTTCCATGTCGTCCCCTTATCGCTTGGCCTTCTTGCTGGCAGCGTGACCCTTGAAGGTACGCGTCAGCGCGAATTCGCCCAGCTTGTGACCAACCATGTTCTCGGTCACGAACACCGGAATATGCTGCTTGCCGTTGTGCACCGCGATCGTCAGACCGATGAAGTCCGGCAGCACCGTGGAACGGCGCGACCAGGTCTTGATCGGGCGCTTGTCGTTGCTCGTCCGAGCCGCGTCGACCTTCTTGAGCAGGTGCGCGTCGATGAACGGGCCTTTCTTGATAGAACGTGCCATCTTTTACCCCTTAACGCTTGTGACGACGCTGCACGATCATGTTGTCGGTGCGCTTGTTCGAACGCGTCCGATAACCCTTGCTCGGCGTACCCCACGGGCTCACCGGCTCGCGCGCTTCGCCGGTACGGCCTTCGCCACCACCGTGCGGGTGATCCACCGGGTTCATCGCCACACCACGAACGGTCGGGCGGATACCGCGCCAGCGGTTCGCACCAGCCTTGCCGATCTTGCGCAGACCGTGCTCGCCGTTGCCGACCTCACCGATCGTCGCACGGCACTCGACGTGCACTCGACGAATTTCACCCGAGCGCAGACGAAGCTGCGCGTAGGTGCCTTCGCGGGCCAGCAACTGAACCGAGGTACCCGCCGCACGCGCAAGTTGTGCGCCCTTGCCAGGAACCATCTCGATGCAGTGAATGGTCGAACCCACCGGAATGTTGCGGATCGGCAGCGCATTACCGGGCTTGATCGGGGCCTCGGACCCGCTCACGAGCTGCTGACCAACCTCGACGCCACGCGGCGCGATGATGTAGCGACGCTCGCCATCGGCGTAGCAAAGCAGCGCAATGTGCGCCGAGCGGTTCGGGTCGTACTCGATGCGCTCGACCTTCGCCGGGATACCATCCTTGTTGCGACGGAAATCGACCAGGCGATAGTGCTGCTTGTGACCGCCACCCTGGTGACGCACGGTGATGCGGCCGTTGTTGTTACGACCAGCATTCTTGCTCTGCTTCTCGACCAGCGCTGCGACCGGGCGACCCTTGTACAGGTCGGGGTTCACCACCTTGACCTGGGCACGACGGCCTGCAGACGTAGGCTTGAGTTTAACGATTGCCATGATCTATCACTCCCCCGCCGCGAAGTTGATTTCCTGACCGGGCTTCAGGCACACGAAGGCCTTCTTCCAGTCCTTGCGGCGACCCATGGTCTTGCCAAAGCGCTTGGCCTTGCCCTTCACGTTCAGGATCTGCACCGACTTCACCTCGACCTTGAAGAGCGACTCGACAGCCGCCTTCACTTCGGGCTTGGTTGCATCGGAAGCGACCTTGAACACCACCTGCTCGTTCTTGTCGGCGACAAAAGTCGCCTTCTCGGAGATCTGCGGGGCGAGCAGCACCTGCAGCAGACGTTCCTGACTGATCGCGCTCATTGCCACGCTTCCTCCATCTTCGCCAGCGCGCCCTTGGTGACCAGCACCTTCGGGAAACGCACGAGCGACACCGGATCCGCCTCGCTCACCTCGAGCACCAGCACCTGGTGGAGGTTGCGCGAAGAGAGGAACAGGTTCTCGTCCATTTCGTCGGTAATGACCAGGACGGAATCCAGGCCCATACCCTTGAGCTTCTGCGACAGCAGTCGCGTCTTCGGCGCCTCGACGCTGAAGCTCTCGACCACGGCAAGGCGATCCTCGCGCGCCAGCTGCGACAGGATCGCAGCAACGCCAGCGCGGTACATCTTGCGGTTGACCTTCTGACTGAAGTTCTCGTCAGGCGAATTCGGGAAGATCTTGCCGCCCCCGCGCCACAGCGGGCTCGAGGCCATACCGGCACGCGCATTGCCCGTACCCTTCTGGCGGAAAGGCTTGCGGGTCGACTTGGCGATCTCCGAACGGCCCTTCTGCTTGCGGTTACCCGAGCGCGCATTCGCCAGATAGGCGGTGACGACCTGGTGCACCAGGGCTTCGTTGTAGTCACGACCGAACAGCACATCCGACGCCTCGAGCGTCGATGCTGCCTGGCCCTGCTCATTCAATAGCTTCAATTCCATTGCGCGCTCCTCAGGCCTTGACCGCCGGACGGACGACAACGTCGCCACCCTTGGCACCCGGCACCGCACCCTTCACGAGAAGGAGCTGGCGCTCGACATCAACACGGACGATCTCGAGACCCTGGGTGGTGCGCTGCACGTTGCCGTACTGACCAGCCATGCGCTTACCCGGGAAAACGCGACCCGGATCCTGAGCCATACCGATCGAACCCGGGGAGTTGTGCGAGATCGAGTTACCGTGCGACGCACGGTTCGACGAGAAGTTGTGACGCTTGATCGGGCCAGAGAAACCCTTACCGATCGTCACGCCGGTCACATCGACCTTCTGCCCGACCTGGAAGAGATCCGCACCGATTGCATCACCGGCATTCATGCCACCAGCCTGTTCGGCCTCGACACGAAACTCCTTGATGCCGCGGCAGGGCTCGACGCCCGCCTTCGCGAGATGCCCCGCGACCGGCTTGGTGATGCGGCTCGCGCGACGCTTGCCGTATGCGACCTGGACCGCGGCATAGCCATCGGTCTCAATCGTCTTGATCTGGGACACACGATTATCCGACACGTCAAGCACCGTAACCGGGATGGTACGACCATCCTCGGCAAAGATGCGAGTCATGCCGACCTTGCGTCCAACAAGGCCTAGACTCATTTTTTTCTCCTGAATCCCGGTTGCGATTGACCGGGGGTCAAATTATTGCGCCAAAAGGCACAAAGGCCGGATTATACCGGCCCGTTCCAAACTTCCGCAAGCGGATTACGCTTACTGGAGCTTGATCTCGACATCCACACCCGCGGGGAGGTCCAGCTTCATCAGCGCATCGACGGTCTTGTCGGTCGGATCGATGATGTCCATCAGGCGCTGGTGGGTACGAATTTCCATCTGGTCGCGCGATGCCTTGTTGACGTGCGGCGAGCGCAGCAGGTCAAAGCGCTCGATGCGGGTCGGCAGCGGAACCGGACCACGAACAACCGCACCGGTGCGCTTGGCGGTATCGACGATCTCGAGCGCCGACTGGTCAATCAGACGGTAATCGAAAGCCTTGAGGCGGATGCGGATCTTCTGGTTTTGCATGATGTTGTTCCTAAAGAGCTGAAAGAGCGAAAAGAGCAAGGGGAGAGGCTGCAGGCCCCTCCCCGGATCGAGCAAATTACTCGATGATCTTGGCAACCACGCCGGCGCCGACGGTACGACCGCCTTCACGGATGGCGAAGCGCAGACCTTCTTCCATGGCGATCGGGGCGATCAGCTTGACGGTGATCGACACGTTGTCGCCCGGCATGACCATCTCGGTGCCCTCGGGCAGCTCGATCGAACCGGTCACGTCCGTGGTACGGAAGTAGAACTGCGGACGGTAGTTGTTGAAGAACGGGGTGTGACGACCACCCTCTTCCTTCGACAGCACATACACT
>WPCK01297859.1_pt1 | contig 78369 bp, 53 predicted proteins | sample 5399851 | NCBI WGS metagenome assembly WPCK01 (sample SAMN12869471, study PRJNA574797) | sludge metagenome | isolation source: wastewater treatment of pH11 | place: China:Beijing | collected 2019-05-20 | reverse complement strand
CGCATCAACACTTCAGGCCGCATGGGCAGTTGCCATATGGTGGCTCGCAATCCGAGTTGCCGGCAAGAACAGATAGACCTTCATGGCTTTCCATGGGTAATTAAGGGCAGATAACCGCCCGTCAGTCGACTCAATTGGGAAGTCCTGTGGTAATCCCAAACGACTCTTGATTTGGAAAACTGATGGTCGTCTGTGGCGATGCGGCTCACCCACGCCAGTCGCGGATGGACCTTATATTGCTGCAAACGCATCGAATTCAGACATACAGTCGCATTTGGATTTTGCCATCACCGGCCTGAAAGGTTCGCGTGAACTGAAGTTGAAATTCACCTTTGCTTCAACCATACGTTTATCGAGCTGAACGTAGAAGGCGCTTGCCAAGAAATGTCCGAGTAAAATTTGCAGCCTGGGTCACAGCCTTCTTCTCATCAATGCTGATCAGATTGAAACTCCATGCGATTAAGGGAAAGGCTATCGCAAGCATGATCTTCCAAACAAGTCCCAGTCCATCTGGAGCGACAAACCAGGAAAAGGCGGCCAATATTAAAATGATCGAAACCAATGCAAATAGCCGTCGCCATTCGTATTCAATTCGATAGACGGACTGCGCAGTCAAGATTGTCGCGGAGGCATAAAATGCGGACGAGATCACGACCGACAAAGTTGCGCCCCAAACGTGAAAACGCGGGATTAGCATTGCATATAGCCCGAACGCAACCAATGTCGTCCCAATGGTAACAAGCAGTTTTGTACGCGAACGGCGAAACACATAGAATGGCCCATCTCCAAGCACTTGGGCCGAAATCAAACAAGACGAGATAATCATCGGACCAATCACCGGGGCGGCGTTTGCATATTCCGGGGAAGCCAACAACTCGAGAATCTCTGTCCGGAACAAATAGACAACAAGGCCAGTGAACATGGACGGTGCCAAGAGCCTCGTAAACACCCGTCCGATAACCTTGGCGCAATCCGGTTCACGATAGGCCTCGTACATCGAAGCACTCCATACCTGGAACAGTGGCGCAAAACACAATGATGACACTACTGATGCCAGTCTTGCGCCCACTGCATATAAGCCCACCGCCTCACGTCCTGCGTTCTCCAAAAGAAAGTACCGGTCACCATTGAATAGCGCAAAACCGATGATGCCTCCCGGGACAAACGGCCATGCAAATCGCATTACCGGGAGGAATACTGAGAATTCGGGGCGAAATCCAGTCCTGGAAAATTCACGCAGGTTCAGGAAAACTCCGGATACAAGGTTCGCAGCCAGAGTGCCAAGCAAGACTCCCCAGACCCCCCAATTCAGGACAACCACACCCACTATGACAAGCAACAAGCGGAAAGCTGTCGCAATAAGACTCGCGACAATATATGCAGTTGATTCTACTCTTGCCTGCATTAGGGTCATTGGAAGGGCCGGCAGTAACTGTGTGATAGCCGCGGCCAGCCCGACGACCGCCAGCGATTGGCTTTCAATGTCCAATGCCGCACTGATTATCGGCGCAAATGTGATCGTGGCTAGTATTCCTGCAAAACATCCTGCAAAGAGAACTGCTGCCACTGTTGACGCGGTGCGCGCTCGCATCTCTTCCGTTTCCGCCTGACAGTAAAACGTGAAGGCAGCTCCCCTGATACCGTTAGCCATCAACAGAACGACAATGATGTCTCCGGTCCGATTGATGATGTCGAGTACGCCGTAGTCTGCCGGCGCAAGATAGTGCGTGTATATTGGCAACAACACAATACCAACCGCTTGAAGTAGCACCGAGCCGAAACCATACACTGCGGTGTGTTTTAGGAACTTCGCGGCCTGGTTTGGGTTAGCTGTTTGCGCCGTTGGCTGCCCGTTGCCTTCGTCAGCATTCTTATCGATCAAAATCAACCTCAGAAATCGTGAAACGATGCTTGCCGGAAGGAGGCGTAGACAACGAGGTATGGGGTTCGGTAGAAACAATAACACCGGAGCCAAAGCGATCGGAAATAGCCTTGGCGATTTGTGAAATTTCTGACTCGCATCCATTACCCAAAGGCACATACCGCAGCACCAGTTTGTTTACCGAGGGCTGGTGAATTTGAAACTTACCGACATATTTCGTTCCGTAAAACAAATGCGTAAACCACTCCCCGTGAATCTTCTCTCCATTGGGCAAGACAATCAGATCGGATTGCCGCCCAAGCAGCTTTCCTAGGACCGGTGATGGACGGCCGCATACGCACCGGTTGGGTAGTTTGATGGCGAGGTCTTCATTGCAATAGCGAATAAATGGCATTCCAAAATTACTTAAATCAGTGACTGCAATATGCCCCTTCTCCCCATCGGAAACCGGATTTCCATCCTCATCCACAATTTCGATAAAGCGCCATGTTGAAATTGCATGCAGCGAGTGTTGTTCTGGACACTCTGCCGCAAGATTATTGATCTCCCTGCTTCCGTAAAAGTCGAATACAGGACTCTTGAATGCCTTTGAGATCGCCGCTCTTTGCGTATCAAACAATGTCTCCGCAGACGATCTGATGGCGTGAAATCTCAAGGTGATGTCCTGGTCGATGACAAATTTAGCGAGGCAATCAAGCGCAGTCGCATATCCAATCAGATATCGGGGTCTCCAATGCAAAAGGTAATCGCAGAAAGACCTCATTGCCTCCTCTGTCAGACGAAAGGCATTCAGGCTCTTGACTCGGTGACGCCAGTTGTAGAAACGATCCCTCAACGACAATTCCCGAAATTCACGGTCAGCCCCCCAGATCACCGCGGTCCGGTCGTAGGGTGTTATCCCCCACCATTCACGCACGAACCGATCGAGGGCGAAACCAACGTCGCGGTAGCATTGATCCTGGAAGAACGTGAGAGGTTGGCCTGTGGATCCTCCGGTCGCATTCGGAGTTATTTGACGGCGCGCAGCATCGTGGGCGACCAATTGATCCTCAAACCTCCGAACCACCGTCTTTGTCAACAAGGGAAGCTGCTGAAAATCTTGCGGCAATTGTGCGCTAGCTGGATCAAACCCTGCCCTTTGAAACAACTGCCGATAATAAGGAACCTGTTCTCGGGCGTGCAGCAGCAGTCGCCGAAGCCGTTGCATTTGCAGCTGTTGCCATTCCGTAGGAGACATCTGACGTTCGAGTCGCAAGTCATTGAAAATGCGAAACGAACAGGGCGATTTCCGGAGCATCGAAAGGCACCAGTTTGCTGCTGCGAAACAGTCACGCACTCGATTCACCCATTCCAATTCCCGAGCCGCTTGTTTGCCGGGCAGGCGTGTTCCTGCCCGTTCAATCCAATACAGAATCTGACTTTTCCCGACTTTTCTCGTGGAATCTCCTTAACCAACTCAACAGTCACGCGGAGCGATTCATCCATAAACTCCTCGAGCCGTTTAGTAATCGCGCCTGGTGATGTGGCCTGGCACCAATTAGCACCGGGCACTACGAGGACGTGGAATTCCCCTATTGCTGTCTGGATAAATTGCAATTCGCGGAACTCTGAATCGTCGGCCACGATGCGATTTGTAAGCGAGACACCTGGGATCCGTTGGCCTGCAGAATTAATAAAGACATCGGCGCACCGTCCTTCCAGTCGCATGATACGGGGCATTCCGTTGCCACACTCACAAGGATCGTGGGAAATAGCCCCAATATCACCAATTTCGTAGCGAATTATAGGCATGCCCTTATTCCACAGGTCGGTGATAATTAGATTTCCTGTATCATCCCTTCCCGGAAAATTGCCTGCCCGATCGATCGACACATGTAGCCCATATCCATTGATGTGCATTCCATTATGGTATTCGCATTCCGTGGCAATTCGGCCCGCCTCTCTGGCCCCGTACCAGTTAAAGGGCTCTACGCCAAACGCCTGAACAATTAACTCCCGTTGACGATCGAGCAAGGGTTCCGCGGTCACCGATATTGCGGGAATCCTCAGCCTCAATTTCTGTTTCAGCATGAATTCCGAGAAAATTGCCAGTGGAGTTGGATATGCCTGTAGAAATGACGGACGCCATCGCTTCAATGCTTCGTAATGTCGGTACATTGTCTCGTCGTCCAAAGGACTCGCCGACAATAGAAGTCTTCGCCGAATGACCTTGTGTACAATCTTCATCTTCCATGACATGTTGGTCACAATGTCCTGATTCGCACCCCAAAGGCAAGCTGATTTTTGACCAGGGGAATACCCAATTCTCTTGTCCCATTCGTTGGTGGCCGCCCATCGTCGTTCATTCGCTTCCCAATCAATAAAGTACGTAGTTGGTGAAGTCGTGGTACCTCCAGTATTTGCTACCCGAAGGCTGTCGAGGCTATAGGCGTCACTTTTCAGTAGTAACAGGTTCTCACGCAGCTCCGATTTTGTCAAAACGGGGACGTCATAAAAGCGATGCCAGGTCAGGTTCTCAAACGACCGCAGGCCGATCCGCTGAAATCTCTCACGGTAGAATAGTGAATGGTCGTACGCGATTTGACAAATCTGCCGAATCCGTCCAAGTTGGAACTCATCCACGCGCCTCGCCCCGGCACTAATCACCGATTTCGCTTCAGAGCGAAATCGTTTTGACTCTTTCGAATGCCAAATACCAATAGCCTCATGCAAGAGCTTCGAAAGACGTTTTTTCGCTGCCATTTTTTTAACCGTGCGCAACCATTTGCAGAGAGAGCCTGATCTTCCAATACCCACCATACCCAACCCGCGCGTCGGAAGGTGACTCTGTCCGGCAATTGTCCGGAACACGGCAACCGCCCTTTGTTGAAAGGTTATTCACAAGTAACCCGTTGGCACCTCCATTCCAAAACTCCCGTTTCAACGAGTAATAGGCTTTCACAAAGGCTCCTGGTCAAGACCCAGACTCAGCCTGCTCCCATTGATCGCAGGGTTCGGTTAATGAACAGAAGGCATTTACCATGCCGAATATGAACAGCCAATGAACGTCATAAAGATTATGCGAGCCAAAACCGTAAATGGCCATTACTGCGATAAGCCCCAACAACAGATTGCCGATAACCGAAACACTGCTAACACCCGAATTCGGAAAGGTGCTGGCCTGAATGGTTCTGCGTACCGACCATGCGCTGGTCCCCAAAAGTAATAACCATATCAATAACCCCGGGTAGCCGAGTTCTCCAACTATCTGGCCGTACAGATTGTGCAGTTGAAGCGGTTGAGCATCCGCGTTTTCCCCAGTCGATTGCTGGAGTTCAAATGCAGCTTGAGCTGACGCCGTTGGCCCGCACCCGAACAACGGTGATTCATTCGCCAATACAAAACCCGTAATAAACCCCTGCAATCGGCCTTTTGCGGATTCAGCAGCGATCTTTTCCGCTCCCGTCATTTCCACCGCATCTTTGGTCACCACAATCGAAAGGAACCGGTTCTGGACGGCTTCGGGCAACAATGGTAGGCCGATAAGGAGTCCAAAAAGAACCAGCACTGCATATCTAAATCTCAACAGACTCCTTCGGTAGATAGCAACCAGGTAAAAAATAGCGGTAATCATGGCTCCGCGCGTTCCACTGAATGCGATGCACAACAGGGAGCTTGCAAGAAATCCGATCGACAGTGCCTTCATCGTGAATTGCGTCGACAATTGCCTGCAAGCGACCGCAAAGGGTACACCGAACAAGGCCAGGTTTCCCCAAGCATTACCTGCACCGTAACCAGGACCGCTCCAGATTCCGGCCATTCGCTTCATTCCTTGTTGATACACGTATGCTCCACCTTGAACATACTCCTTCCACGTTTGAAGCTGGTAAAGAAAGATAATTCCCGCCACTCCCATGATGACAAAGTGGAAGTCTTCTTTTTTTCGAAATATAGTTGTCAAGGCGGCGAAGAAAACCAGTTTTTTCCAGTAATTTTCCTTCCATAATATAGCCACTTCCTGATATTCGGACATTTCAGCTGAAATGAACATCCACGCAAAGAGTATCCACACCAGTAACGCCACCTTACCGGCCAGCGCTTGCAAGTTTCCACTGCAGGCGGCCAAGATTACAAACGCACCCGCTAGCCAACGTTCAAATTTGACTTCTGCCAGAAAACCTAGCCTAGACGCGTTGTATGGGGTGGTAAGGAACCACCACATATAGATCAAAAGAACGACCAATGCCGGATTGGTAAAGGCTCTTTTCATTATTGATTACTTATATCGGCTTGGGAACAATCTTCCCTGAAGCCTCAGCCAATCTCTGGCTGTCATAACCGTGCCCCGCCCTGCCTGAGTATCATTTCAATCACGTCGCTGTCTACTGTCGAATCAAATTTCCTGGCAAACAGACAGGTTTCTGTACTGGCGGAGATCATGTCGATGTCTGTTCTCCGAAGGATGTCCGGCCCGCTGACTCCTTTCGGCCATTTCATGAATCTGAGGTTGTTGTTCACACATTTACTCGCGAATGGCGAGTTCATTAATAATGTCTGAAAAAACATCTCGTCCGCACAATATGTATACCTGAATCGTTCCAAAATAGGCATCGACTCCAGGAGTTCCAGAATGTAGCTGACAGCGTTGCCGGTAATGTTGACCCATTGTGAACAGCCGAAAAAAGGATAGCCCGGAATGGCTTTCCTTCTAAATGGCAACATCATTTGCGCTGCCCGCAATACTTGATTGCCGCGCCTTCCCAAAATATCAGGAAGGTTGTAGACCATTACCCTGTCCATTCCACCATATGGCCACCATCTCACCGGAAGCTTTCTGAACTCCAGGAACTCACTATCCGGATGAGTCCTGAAAAACTTGATGATCGATTCATTTGAGACGATTGGCAAGTCTTGGCCACTTATCAAGACCACCCGGTCAACTTTTTCACCGCATGTGCTGATCGCTCTGAGTAATTCTACTTCGGCGTCTATTTGAGAACTATGTCCCCAATACACCGGCACTCGCCGCACTAAAAACCTGCAATCGACATCTGGGTTCTCCCTTCGAAAACGCGCTTCGTTCCAGTCTGCCTTCGCGTCAACATGAACAAATATCTGATTCCAGTCCTCTTTAATATGCCTTATCAACGTGGCAAGTTGGTCCCAGTTCTTATGAGCCAGGATCGCGTACCCTATTTTCATGTTTTCAACCTTGATGTCGGCCAGTTTGAGCGCAAACGGACAAACCCTGCGAAACATCTACGAGCTAGTTCTGCAGAGTAGTGGCAACCTGAAGCAATCGTCGAATAAAGGCGGCATGAGTAAAATTCCTTTCGCAGTGGTTCCTGGCATTCTCTCCAAGCTGCCGGATTTTTTCGTCGTCTTCCCAAAGCTCGAGAATTCTCGAACGCAATTTTGCGGAATCGCCGGACGGTACGACAAATCCGGTGACGCCATCCAGGATGTAATCGCTGGCCGCAATGCTGTCAGCGGCAACCACGGGTTTGCCGTGCCACATGGCGTTGCAAAAATTGGCTTCGCCGCCGCCTTTTAGCCCCGTATAAATCATCGGCACGACCACGAATCTCGACGCAGCCTGAAGTTGAGCAAATGCTGGTTCCGGTGCACCCAGCACAATCACATTGGGGAGCAATTCAATGGATCGCCGAACCTCTGGATCAGTGGCACTGATGATTACCGGAATCCCGGTGTCTCGTACCGCTTCAACCATGCATCGGTAATCGCGTTTTCCGTTTCCTCCGGCGAAAACGAAATCGCCAATCGGCAGATCGTAACGCCTGCCTTTTGAATGGTTTGCCTTGAAAGGGAGAAAAAGCAACTTCTCTTCGGGTACGTCGAGAAACTCCGAATGGGGTTTTACCTGTTGCCTTGACCAAAGTACCGATAGTGAAATCCCCCTAATGGCAATTCGGAGAATCCGTCGCTTCCAAGAGGAATTGACTTCGACAAATAGATCCCAACACATGATTTTGCGGCGCCTAATCAGTAAGCGATTCAGCATTCCGGCGTAAAGCCAGACCAGAACACCACCATTTACGATCAAGACGCAGTTCCTGCCGCAAGTTATCAGCAGCTGCACGGCGTACAAAAGCCAAAAAATCCTGGGAAACCACCGCAGGAGCCGAATGGCACCCCATGGCTGGACGTAATGCACTGGAAAGCCTTCAATTTTCGTGAATTCCTCGTGGGAGATTAATTTCACCTTCCCAACCGAAGCGATCGCCGATTCGTCCAACAACCGCCAGTCATGTTGGACGTCAACTAGCGAAATCATCTGTCATTCCTCCGGAAGAGACTTGACCGATTTGACGCAAGCGACTCGCCAGAGTCATTCTGCAAGGAGAAGTTCAACAGCTTTCTACATCGATGCTGAGTCATATTTTACTTCTTGCCATTTATTTATTCTTAGAACTTCACTATTTGATCCGAATGTTCAACTGCAATACTATTCGGCAAGTACTGGCAGGCCGACAACCAGCCTTTGGACGAATTAGAAACTGGGGACATAACTAGATTTCATTTAGCCAGAATCTGTATCAAATCATCACGCCAGTGAAACCGAGAAATGCCTTGTGAATTTCGGGTGCGAGGTCCCTGCAAATCTGCAGCCGACAGAAATGGGGAAACTAGCTGGGGTGCGTTCGCTGAACCAGCAGAGTTTTCCCATGCCGGGTTCCTTGTCGCTTCGGTTGGGAATCTTGAGCTTTATGCGCAGCCAAATGAAGCAGTCCGCGCTGCGACTTGCAGTCAAAGGCCTTGCCTTGTCGGCGACAACTGCCCCCAGTTCCTGTCGTGTCCGTCCTGGCATGCTGGCAACCGCGAGTAGCTAAACGCCAAGGGAAGAAGCGTGTTCACGTAGTGCCGGTATGCGGCTTCCAGCTGGATCACCAGCGACGCGCCTCGCGCATCGCTCAGCAGGAAATGCTTCGATCCCGACCAGCCGCGATCCGTAGAATTCGGCCCCGCTTGGGGCCCCCGAAGGGCGTCTTTACTTCGCTGCAATCGACCAGCGCTCTGGATTAGTCGAGTTGACCGGCACTGCGCGGCGTCGCAAAAAATAACTCGTGCATCCGCTGCCACAAGCCCCGGCGAGACCTTTGCCGGATACTTCGAAGGCAGGTCTTGAGCGAAAAACAGAGCGCTTCGGTGAGCAAGTCCGTCCAGCCACATTCCATCTCGGAGGCATACTAGATGGCGGTCAAAACGGCCCGGTGGGGCATTAGATGCCGCCCCCTTTCGGACGATGGCTCGTACACCTGGAACAAAGGCTCGATCAATTTCCACAATTCGTCCGGTAGCCATTGCCTCGCCATTTAATCTCCTCCTTGCGCTGGTCTGGTGGCGACGAAACAACATCATCACGCTGCACCAAATCAAGAAAACAAGGCAAGATCAGTTTTGTCCCCAGGCTCTTAGAACTCGAACCGATCTGTGAAGTCGCCCATGTAGCCTGTTGGCAAAAATCCGATAGGTTTGACTCTGTCGCACGAGATTGGTCATGGCGAATTTGTACGGTTCGTCCCCGCGGAGATAGTCGAATTCGTCAAATCCAGTTTCAATCAATTGGCGGTAAATCATCTGGTGCAGTACGTCACCGGGACTGAACTTTCCGAACTCGGGGTCAAAACCGATTTGAAAGGACATGAACTTGCGGGAGTAGGCGTAACCGTAAACAAAGGCGACCGGGGAATCGCCGAAAATCAGGAAATAGCAACGAGCGAGCCCAGAACGCGCGAGCAACTTCGCCGATTCAAGATGAAACTGTAAATAAGCATCATTCTGAAACGGGCTCTTTCTATTGAGCCGCCCGTGCGATAGTGCGGATAATTGTCGCATTCTCAGAAACGCCTGATCGAACTCCCCAGGGTCGGAAACGCATACCACTCGGGCGCCGAATTCCTTTTCTGCACGACGTACCTGGTAGAGTTTGCGTTTTCGTTTTTCGGCAGACATGTCCTTCCAAAAGTCTTCGTAGGTGTTGGGCAAATGCAGGTAGGGATTGGATTCACCGGGTGTTGTCACCAGACTAAAGCGGCCGCTCAACTTTTCGACCAGGACTCTTGTAGGGAAATCATCGGTAACGATGTCGGCGAATTCGATTTCGTGGTATCGCCGACGGCAGGATTCGAGATGATCTGCCAATGCAATGGAAACCGGCTCTACGTGCTCCGACGAGACGATGATCCCCAAATACTCCGGACAAGTGGGCCCGCCTATGCCAATCAACCGCAATCGCGGTTTGACAAAGCGTCCAAAAAGGCGTGGTTCACTCAGGTACATCGGAAGCGCCGCAACAAGGTCACCGTGATCGTAAACGAGAAACACAGAAAATGAATCGGCTTTTCCGAATACATTCCACCAGGATGACAACCACTCAAACCTTCGAAACACCGAGGGGTAAACGGATGAGTCGACAAGCCGATTCCACACGTCGGCCCGGTTACCCAATTGACTAATATCGGTACAAACTTCAATCTGCAACGTTGAACTTTCGATCCCCTGGGAATTCACGATCAAATTTCAATCCAGGTTTTGGTTTTCTTGACGGGCCCGAAATGTCGCAGACCGGATTTTTTTCCACTTGGGCAACACTTTCTCATGAAGCCAGATTGCCGCCCGCCCAATCGTGTCATTTCCCATTGCGATTTGGCCGTACTGTTCGGTAGATGTGACCCAATCGCCCAGGGCCCAGGTAACTGTCCCTGGAAACAGTAGCCCCGCAAAGTCGTTTGTGTTAGAGAACATGTGTTGAAGGATATGGTGAATCAGTAGTTGCCCGGGGCCCAATCGACGAAACTCCAGAGAGTATCCGTACTTCACAAGGGACAGGTGCTTCCGGGCGTATGGCATGTACCCGAAAGCAATCGGTGTTGAGCCAGCCCAAAGAAATGCCAAACACAATTGACCGGAGGCAGCCAGTAACTTCGCCTGCCCGATGAAAAATGGTAACCACCCGCGTTTGATGACAGAGGAACCATTGCTTCCTTTCCAACTGGCGTCTTCAACGGCAAAGCCTTCGCGCACGGCGGTTTCAACGGATTCGGGTGAAAAGCTCTGGATCAACTCAAAGCGTATAACATGTTGTTCCGCCGCGCGTCGCAGTGTCCTTCTGAGGTCAGCCCGCCGCCGTTGCGGCATCCGCCCCAAATAATCAGACCAGGTACCTTGAATCGCGACCTGTCCCGCCACGACGTCAGGCGTGACAGAGAATGCAATGCCAAGTTTCTCTGCCTGAATAATCCACTCCCTCCAGGGTTCGACTGAAAGCGGAACGTTTTCCAACCAGATTCGAGACAATCGTAACTGTGTAATCGCCCCGAAAAGGCACTGAATAACGTCGGCACGATTGGCATTTGGGTCCATCAGAATGCCATCCATGTACAAAGGGCGATGGTAAAGTCGGCCTGTTACCATCCGGCCAAAAGCAGATTTCATTACCAACGGCAACAAGGCCAACCATTTCCCTTGGGAATCAACCACTACAGTTGTCACGCATCTTGCATCCGAATGAAACGATTCGAGCATTTGAGAAAATGGCTCGGCCCGCAATGTCGGGTCCGTCGAATTACTGCGACTCCACAAGTCGTCCCAATTGGATGCCTGTGCACGGATCGCATCGGACTGCGTCAAGTAAACTGCCTGAAAACTACTCATTAAATTTGCAGATCCCGCCAGCTCCGATGCGAAAACTTGTAATTGCGTTTTGTCCGGATCGCTATCACAGCTATTTCCCTGCCACTGAGTGAACGAGATCTCGATATGCTAGTTCGTATTGCGAGAGAATTTGCCCGGGATGATTGCGATCGAAGGCCCTTGCCCTTGCAGCAGCGCCCATGGATTTTCGCAGGTCCGGGCTGTGCAACAGAGTGATAATTCGTTCCGCGAGCGCCTCAGGACTGGCCGGTGGAACCAGAAAGCCAGTAACACCATCCTCGACCATTTCGGGTAATCCGCCAACACGAGTTACCACAGACGGAAGGCCACACGCTGAATACTCAAGCACCGCGTTGGAATGCCCTTCGGACTGGCTGCAAAGCACACCTACATCGGCCAAGGGGAGGATGCGAATGGGGTTCGCCATTTTCCCAAGATAAAGAACTTTTGTGGCGATATCGTAGAGTTCGATCGACGTACGCAGTTTCAACTGCTCTTCGGGAGTTGCCTCACCAACGAGAACAAATCGCGTATTTGGAATAGCGTCCAAAACAATTTTGGCGGCGGCAAGCAATGTAGAATGGTCTTTGACAGGCCTCAGTGTCGCAACCATAACAACAACGTTTTCGTCAATCCTTATTCCCAAAACCCCTTTTTGTTCTGGACTGTCCACTCCAGCGGACAATCGCGAAAGGTTTAACGGATTGGGGATAACCGAGACCTTGTGCTCGGGAATCCACTCCTGTGAGACCGAGAACTTTTTGGCTGCCTCGCAATTCGCTATGAAATGATCTACAAATCGACTCGCCATTCGCGAACGCCAAAGCGTTTGTTTGTTATGCCAGTAACCTGCATTTCGCCGACTTCCCATAACAGCAACACGGCTCATACCCCTGACCGCCAGGATGCTCGCCAGTTCACTCAGAGGGCAGAACGCGTGCACGATGTCGATCTTTTCCTGCCGTATAATCCTCGACAGGCGACGCACATTGCTTATGAAATTCAGTCCTCGTTTGCGAATCGTCTGACGCGGGGTGTGAACGGGAATTTCGAATAATGATTGGCAGTTTTCATTCAGCAGAGATAACGCGACCATCTGAATAGTCATTCCAACCTTCGGCAAGTATTCGCTCAAGAAGACAATATTCTGTTCAGTACCACCCTGCGGCCCCCAAAACTGGTCGATCGCAAGAAGAATTCTTGGCACAGAACGCTCGGCCGTTCGTTTGTTGAATTCGGTCGATCCAGGAACTTCAGCTGGCAACCTCGTCGTACTCTTGACGCTTCTCGAGTTTCTCAAGAGTCCCACTGAGGCTCGATCCGGGGCAACAGCAAGGTGTCATCGGGGGGGCCACAGTATCGAGACTCGGTTGTGCAGCCAACTCGATAGCCGACCTCAGCTGCGAGCGAACGGACTCGCTGGTCGACGTTGCCATTGGGATAAGCAATCAGGCTAATCTGGCGACCGACGAGCGCCTCCAGCCGGTTCTTGCTGGCAACCAATTCGTCGCGAATATCTGAAACGGACAACTGGTCTAGCAGGCTATGGGAACAAGAATGGGAGCCGATCGTGAAACAGGAGTTCGCCATGATCTTGATCTCTCGCTCGTCAACGAAACATCTCTGTTTCAAAGGAGATTCGATTTCCTTGCCAAATGCCTGAATCAGAATTTCCGGTGGCCTGGCCGAGCTCGATTTCAGTGTCTGGATTACCCTTCGATAACGTTTTCGATCCAACGGCACGTTGTCCGCTATTTCAAACTTGCTTCGCAATGCCTTCGCCAGGACACCGTCATTATCGGCAAGGGCATGACGAAACAGGCCGCCCAGGAGTTGTTGCCAAAATGGAACGGCTTGACCGATCTTGTTCGTCGTCACAAACAAAGTAGCAGGGAGTCCCATTCGGCTGAGATATGGGTAGGCGAGATCGAAATTGTCACGCCAGCCGTCATCAAAGGTGATCGCTGCAAGCGGCCTGGACTGATGCCACCGGCCGGGCAGTTCCAACAGCGGCACGAATTCATATTGTCTGGCAATTCGTTCAACTTCTCCGCTAAACCGGGCAAACGTATGACTCGGGCATGTGTCGAATTCGTCAATCGTTGAGTTGTTCTCACGAATCCGGTGAAACATCAAGACCTGGTGCCGGCGCGCCGCGAAACGACTTCGCCACCACGAAACGCCAGCGGCTGACGCAAACTGCTGCCTACAAGCTCTCGCGAATGTGCGGAGCATGCCTGGTCCAGTCATGCCCATAAAGTACGTTGGCCGCCGACTACTCGACCAATCATCGCAATAGCACGTTTTTGGACATGTCCAAAACGAAAGTCCATTTTAATAAAACAACCAATACCGCTCAACCAATTCCTCTTCGCCAATTGAACCTCGACTTCCCCCCAGGCATATCCGAAAGCACTAACTGGATTTCGTTCATCACTCCGGGAATGAGCATGGTACCCCGGTGGGCAATGAATGGCAGTTCTTGTGCTTAACCAACATCGACTTGATCGATGAATTCAAGAAATATTGACTTGTACATGTCGGCCTGTTTCCGGAAGCCAAACGCATTCGAAACGTGGGCACTTCCTCGAGCAGCGATTTCCCGGCGCATTGTGCCGTCTGAAATCAAATTCAGAATAGCATTAGCCAACTCGTTGGAGGAATGAGGCGGGACAAGAATCCCCGTAATTCCCGTTTCGACAATTTCTGACGTTCCTCCGACGTCAGTCGCCACAACCGGTACGTTTGCAGCCAACGCCTCCAGGATCACATTTGGCAACCCTTCGGTATACGAGGATTGCATGAATAGGTCGAAATGGGGGAAAAAGGCATCCAAATCACCGCGATGTCCGGCCAGAACGAACCGGCCTTGCAGTCCCAATGCCGATATTTTTTCTGCCAACTGATTGTGCAAGGGTCCTTCGCCGAACAAAACGAAACCTGCCTCAGGAGCATTACTACAGACTTGTCGGGCTGCTTCAATGGCTGTTTCAAAGCCTTTTTCCGGACTTAACCTGCCTGCAGCACCAATTACGAATTGTGGTTTGAAGTTCGGAAAGAAGTTCATCAACTCCCGACGTGCGCTTGCAGTTTGCGATTGAAAGCGATTCACATCAATTGCATTGGGAATGCATTGCACTTTGGCACGATGAACGCCGCAGGCAAGCACCTTTTGAGTTTGGGATTCGGACACGCAAATCACCCGATCCATCAGGCGCAGGTGCCATTTTTCTATCGATTCAAACAGGCGAACCCGCAAGGATTCGCCCGTCCAGCCTCGGGAAACTGCAACGACTGGAACGTGGTGGCGACGACACGCGAACCTGCCGAGAATGCCCGCCTTGTAGCCGTGCACCATCACCAGCGCGGGCTTGGCACTCACTAACAGCTTTGACAATTCCTTGATCGTTTGACGGACTCGCGGAAAATCGCAGTTGATGACATGCACATTATGGAATTCTTTTTGGGCATTGTTGACGAAATCCCAGCATCTGCCCTCTTCCTGGAATGTCGCAAAATGGAAATCGAACTCGTTTCGCAATTCGCGCGCCAAGCCCAGCATCTGCCGCTCCGGACCTCCGAAGCACGGAGATGCGGTCAAGTTCAGAATTACGGGCAATGCATCCCGACGCCGGCGCTCTTCTGAGGAAGTCGCACCAACCCTCTTCATCAGGTTCGTGGCGTCCGCTCCCACGTTCGAATTTTGCCGAAAAACGTATACTTCATTGTAACAAACAGCAACTGAGCCACGGCGAAAGGAGCCCTTAGTAGCTGAAGAGCCCGATCCCGCGTTAGCCCGACCGCAATAATCCCGATAATATAATAGAAAGCATGGAACGCAATCGTCACCGCGAGAATTCCTGCTGCCCAATATGGAAACGCCAATTGGCTGAAGTAGTAAAGCGCACCAGCTGCAAAAATTGTCAGAAACAGGTGGAAAAGATTGAGTGGACGGCTAATGCTGAAAACTGTCCAGGCGCAATCAAGCTTGAAAAGGCTTTTTTGGCAAATCCCCTGAACAAGGATCCGCCAGCCATGCGCAAGCAGTTGAGCCGTCCCCTTTGCCCAGCGACTGCGTTGCACCTTGAATTGGTCGTATGACTTCTCCGCCGGCTTGCGAATCCAGGCATTGCTTACAAAGGTGATTGGAATACCTCGCTCCGCCAAAGACAATGAGAACTCCACGTCCTCCACCAAACCACCGGCCCTCCAGGGATGGTCGGCCAGTAACGTTTTGGAAAAAACCATTCCGGATCCGACTAATGGAACAAACAATCCCATCCTGGATTTCGACGCGTAGTAAAAATCGTATTCCAGAACTTGACCTATCCTCGCAACAAGGGCAAGGGGAGTTGACGTCTCTAATGAAAGGTGATTCGCCTGCAAAACCTGATGACCGGACTGCAGGCATTGATCGAAAATCAACAGGGCATCGGGATCCAACAGGCAATCGGCATCCAGAATCAGGATTGCATCAAAGTCGCCCGGTTGTATTTGCGAAATTGCCCATTGAATTGCATTCCCTTTGCCCCTGGCATTTGTGTCCTCCCGCTTCCAACATTGCACGCCTGTTGTTTTCACGATTTCAGCCGTTCGGTCGGAGCAATTATCAGCTACGACGATAGTGCGATATTTTTCTTTTGGGTAATTTGCAGCCTCACACCAGGTTAAGGCCTCCTTGATCAGTTGTTCTTCGTTATGGGCTGGAATAATGATCGCAAAACGATTCACAGGGACTTGAGATTTGGGAAATGACGCGGTAATCCCCATCAATCGAGCACCGACAAAGGCGACATAATAAGCGCTTATCAGGAATGCGGGAATAAGAAGGAAAACCCAGAAAACGAACTGCAGGCCAATGCTCACAGGCGGCGCCATTTCAATGAGTGTGAGTCAATCGTTCCAAAGGTATCAGTGCTCAGCACTTCCCATTTCGCAAAGTCCGTCGCGAACGCCGACTTTCGGGATCCAGCCCAACAGCTTTTTCGCCAGGGTGATGTCAAACCGTTTTTCGCCGACAGCCGAAGCGATTTTGTACGGCGTAATTGGTGATGACTTTCCCAGAAGCCGTAAACCGGATTGTGCGAGAAACGAGATTGGCGTGAGCAAGAACAGTGGCATGCGAAGCAGTTTGGGGGCCCATCCCTTCGCACTCAGATAGGCCCTCGCGAATTGTTCTTGCGATACGATCTCGGGATCTACAAGGTTGATCGATGTGCCTGCAGGCAAATCGATGTTTGCTGCAGCCAGCAACGCGTCGATCAGGTCATCCAGCCAAATCAGCGGAATCGGGTATGACCCGCGCCCCAGGATCCAAACTCGTTTCGCAATCACTTTGCCAACCGCTCCCGAAAGAAACAGCTTACTCCGACCGATGACTTCTCCAGGTCGCAAAATTATTGCCGGCAGGCCTTCATCACGAACCGCATCGCGAACCAATAACTCCGCTTCCAGCTTGCTTTGTGTGTACAAGCCGCGACGTTGAGGGTGCGGCTCATACGGAAAAGACTCGTCGATCGGCGTTTGGCGCGTCGCTTTCGCGAAGTGAAAAACGCTCATGGAACTAACATAGATCAGCTTCCTCACTGCATGTTTTTTGCAGGAAGCAATAACATTCCGGGTCCCGGTGATCGTAGCGCACTGGAACTCTTCGCGATATCCATCCACAGTTGCGCCAAGGTGAATTACCGTGCTAATCCCCTGAAATGCCCGATCGACGTCCTGAGCATTCCCCAAATCGCCCAGAAAGACCTCAACACCCGGGTTATGAAGCAGGTTTGCCTGAGGCTCACGACGGACCAGGATGCGAATCCTTTTTCCAGTATCCAACAGTCGTGCAACCAGATCTTTTCCAATGAACCCGGTCGCGCCGGTTACAAGGATTTCTGCGTTTCCGGACCGGGCAAATTTCCCTTCGAAATCGGACTTGGCCTTGTCTCCGAACGCCGCAACCAATTCCGTCCATTCCGTTGCGCTTTCCGCCGATTCCGTCGAGACAGGTACGGGCGTGCCCTGGTCAATCGCCTGGTAGAACTCGCGAACAAAAGCCCTGAGGCCGTGATATCGTTTGATCGCCCCAACGGCTGCCTTAACGAAATTGACAGGAACCTGAAAGACCGTACTCATTCCCTGGGCCGCATTCGAAGTCAGACGATTCAATTGCCCTGGCATCGGATACGTTCGGCGTGTTGTCACGGACATACCGAAGATGTCGCATACAACCATTCCGCTCGTACCGTAAATGATCAGGATATTTTGCAGTGGGTTCAATGTCCATGAAAGAAAAATCCGAGCCAAGCCTGACGGGCAACTCAAACTGACCATCCAGTTCTTGACCCGCGGGTTTCCATCGTTGTTCAAATCGCCAAGTTTCACGTCCGCTGATTGAATGTTCCCGAGAATACGTTCAATGAGATAAATTGAATGCACACCAACGTCGCGAAATGGGTTGCCGCCGTTCCGAAAGTGCTCCGGCAGGGCACCGCCCTGGTACGGCGGATAAAACTGGCTTCGAATATGGTCAACCGCAACAACATTCCCAATCTTCCCTCGTTCAATGATTCGAAGGGCTTTCTTTACAAACGGATCGAAGAGCAAAGAATGGTCAACCGAAACTTGCCGATGAGCTTTGGTCGCAGCGTCCTTTATCCGGACACAGTCGGCAACACTTGTCGCAAATGGCTTTTCAATCAGGACATGGCAGTTACTCTCAAGGGCCTCCAGGGCATTGGCCACGTGTATCGAGGGCGGAGTCAAAACGTGGACTACGTCCAGTTGTTCCGACTCGCACATTTCCTGAATATTTCGGTACGTCTTGGGAATGCCAAATCGTTTCGAAAAGCTCTCCGCGACAACCTGATTGGCGTCGTGGACAGCTAGTAATTCACAAAACGGAACCGATTGGACTGCGCGAGCATGAAATTCGGCAATGTGCCCGGCTCCTACAAAACCTACACGGATTTTGCGTTTTGATTTCACAACTATTTACAGGCCCTTGGACTTGACAGGAAAGAAGCGAGGCTCACGCCAACAACTACTGCGGCAAATGTGGGTTGCGTAACGTCTAATTTTGCCGACATCATTGGTTCCCACCGAAAATCGACTAACAATTGATTGACTTTGTTGACGGCACGTCCAGATCCCTGTTACGGCCGCAAATCGGCCTGCCTGCTTGCTGATCATGATTCAGGACTCCCGGTACTGCTTTCGCCAGGGACCATGCCAGAATTCGATGGTCAGCCTGAGGCGTTGAACCGGGCCATCAAATGCTTGCTAAAGGTTAAAGTCGCAAGAAGTTTGTCGGCCTTGACATTCCAGGTAAGCCCAAATGGGGCATGATTCGTCTCAATCCAGAAATCGGTGGTTTTGGAAAACCACCTCTACCTTGCCGAACTCGAATTTATTTGAATGACAAACCATTCATGCACGATCGTGTTTAATGTAGACACATGCTGTAGCAACCGGTCACCAGGGCGATCCGGTCGAAACGCGAAAAAGCCCGGAAAACCACGCGATGAATTCGCTCGTTCGGCTTGAATTGGACGTTTGATTGAATTTTGAAAAAACGTTCAGCAATCATGAGTCAGGCGACGGATGGAGAACACTTGAAAGACCCCGGATTGTCCGGTCTTCAGCTCGCGGCAACAGATGCGAGCTGGCTAGCCGCGGCGAGTTTCCGGCTTCTCGCCTCATCCACCACGTTGCCCAACGTGGTGAAAGGGAAAATGCGAAGCAGTTCATCCAGCTTGCGATAAGTCGACTGAAGATTGACGTAATGGCGATAGCGGCCGGTCGAACTGAGGCCGGGCTGTCGCGGCTGATCGGGGTCGATTTCCCAGGGATGAATGTAGAAATTGACGGGACGCCCGGACGCGAGGACTTTGCGCATCAGTCGACAAGTCAGCTTGAGCGGGTAGAGCCGGAAATATCCCCCTCCCGCAGCGGGAATTTTTCGGCCGAGAAAATTAGCGACCGACATGGGAGCTTCCCATAATGATCCCGCAGCCGTTTTCATCTCCTGGATTTCTGGTTTGATTCCCGGCATTCCGTAGCGGTCGTGATTGCTGACAGGAAATATGCTCGAATCGATGGCAAATCCTTCTTCGACAAGGATATCGAGCGCCCATCGCGAGCGATGAGTAATGGAAAAGGTCGGCGCCCGGAAAAGCGAAACCGATTTGCCAATGGCGTCTTCCAGAACCTTTTTTGACAGCCGCAAATCCTCGCGAAAATCCGCCGGAGAGTGCTCGTAGATCAAGCGGTGCCAATAGCTGTGGGAGCCGATTTCATGTCCGGCGCCGTCGATCGCCCGCACCAGATCCGGAAAGCGCTCGGCAACCCAGCCCAGAACGAAGAATGTTCCACGGACTCCATGCGCGGCGAGCAGGTCGAGCATACGCATGGTGCTGGTTTCGACTCGACATGGAATCGAGTCCCAGTCCTTCCGCTGGACGAGGCGGTCAAAAGCCGTCACATGGAAGTAATCTTCGACGTCAACTGTGAAAGCGGAGTCCAATGCGTTACCGGGGATCCTTTTTTCTTAACGCAATGACGCCGAGACGTCAGGACGCAAAGGAAAATCGAAAACGTCTGATGGAGTTGAAGGTATCTTGCTCAACGTTCATGCCCGATTGGGCGGGTGCTTCCCAGATCAACGGCCTGTTTCCGCTACCGCGAGTACTTTTTCTCACGTCGACGCCGCGAAACTGCTGAAATCGTTGCTGTCCTGCATTCCGGAATATTGCCCATCCACATTCGACTCGCCCGATTGGTCCGACTTGACCTTCAAGGGTCGGGACCTGCGCACTTCGATGTGCAAGGGCAACTCGTTCTTTGCGTCGACGCGAAGACTTTTTTCCTGTGAGGTGCCATTTACCGCCGCAAGGCGGGAATCGACTTTTCGGCGCTTTCGCTTCAACGCCTTCATGTCGGCCTTTTCAGACCAAAGTGCCCGGCGGATATCTTCTATCTGTCTGTCCAGTCCACTGATTTTCGGACCAACCCCGCCACGCACGGCGAGGATTCGCAAGGCGGTGCAAAAGAGAATCCGCGCGTCCATCAGGAATCCGGCATTTTCCAGATAGTGCAAGTCGAGCCGGGTTTTCCTTTTCACCGAGTTCAGATCGACGTCAGGAGGAAGATAGATCTGGGCCAATCCGGTGATGCCGGGATTGATCGAATGCCTCTCGTCATAACGTTCAATTTTCTTTTTGAGCTTCTGCACAAACTCCGGTCTTTCTGGTCTCGGCCCGATAAGCGACATCTCGCCGCGGATCACATTGATCAGCTGGGGAATCTCGTCGAGGTGGGTAAGTCTGAGAAACCTTCCAACCGGAGTGACCCTCGGATCGCCGGGAGTGCTCCATCGTTTGCCGGACACCTTTTCCACGTCATTGATCATCGAGCGGAGCTTGTACATCACAAATGGCCGGCCACCGGTACCGGTCCGCGTCTGGCGGAAAATGGCTGGCCCCGGCGACGTCAGGCGAACCATTGCCATGCAAATCAGCAGAACGGGCAGAAAGATCACAAACAGCAGGACGGCAACCATTCGTTCGATAACACCGCGAATGGCAAAGTAGCGCGACTTCGCAGGAGCAGCGTTGGACTCGGCTTTGCGTTTGCGTTTGTGAGGGCGGCAAACAATTTCATCGTGCTTTCGGTGCGGCAGTTTCCTGATCACGGCGAGTGTTCCTGGTGGGCAATAGATGGCGGGAACCGGCAAGGGAACAGGTGTGTGTCGCTTCCAACACGCTACCAGCTTCGAGAATGAAAACCTCGTCGTCTGGAATGGAAGGAGTCCTGGCCGGAAGGGGTGGGAATGGTTTCAGGAGGGAATCGTAAACAATGGTGACAGTCAAGGGTGTATCAAAATGATGTTGAACTACTGGAACAGCGTCTCGTTGAGAGAATCATGCAGGCTTGTCATAAATTCCTCACCAACCTTGTCGCGATCCATGGATTCAACGTCCGGATAGAGGACGGCAACCTGGACCTTGATCAGGTAAGGGCTGTCGCTGAACGAAACGCGCGGGTTTGTCGATGCCTGCCATGATTTGTCAACCATCCATGTGTACCAGGTTTTTATGGCCTGTTTCTGGACCGCCCGCGATTCAAACCGTCTCACCCAACACTCGGATTCGTCGAGTGCCGAAGTCCCGATTTTGAATTTGCTGCGATCATCGAGCATCTCGTAGTTGCGAGAATCGAAGCATATATCCGGTGTGTGTGCGGCTATTGGTCCGGTCGGCCCAACGATAACAAATACGTTGGCGTTCATTTCGCCGAATGAATAACGTCGCACCAGATAGCCCACAGGTTGCAACTGCCTGATCTCCTCGAGCCGGAGTTCACCCTCGTCGACCATCTGCCAGGATCCAATGTTCCCGGGAAGTCCTTTCAGACGCCCGGCAAGGATGGACGCGGTTTCGTCTTCACCCCAGCGGAAGGTTCGCGTGCCATGGTACCAAGCCGGAATCAGGGTCGCAATGATCCCGAAAACTACTGCCAGCAGCATAAAAATTCGATTCGCCATTCAGTTTTTTCTGCTATTTCGCGTATTTGTGCGGGTCAGCATTGTGGGGCCGTAAAATCCAGGCCGTCTGTTATTAAGAAAGTTTGATGAACTATTTCCGGTATTCGAAGTGAACCCACGCTTTATAGAGTATTGATAGATGGCCGGAAATATTTTAGCGGGGGCTTCAATTTGAACTGTCTTCAAATTTGACGCGCATCGCTTCCAGTCGGTCAACTTCAGCCGGTGTCAGGACGGCGAATTCGATTCCGTTTCGCACCGCTTCCTTCCACGCCGCTTCACTTGCTTCACGATGCGAAACCTGTCCATTCTGTTCATGGAGCATGGTCTCGATTTCTGCGAGGTGCCACCAGAAACGTGGGTCGGCTTGTCGGCGGACGATCGACATCAACAAATCGCGGGCCTCGGCCAGTTTTCCCTGATTGGCAAGAATTCTTGCACGTGTATTGAGGAGGTCCGGCAGGTCACCCCGTACGCGGATTGCCCTGTCGATCATTGTGATGGCTTCGTCCTGATGCTCCGGCATCTCTCCATAAACCGTTGCCAGATTGTTGAGTAGTACAAAGTCGTCCGGATTTGACGCCAGTCCGGAACGATACAGTTCGATGGCGACGTCGGTTTTGCCCGGCTGGCAACTGCGAATGTTGGCGAGAGTTCCGATCACGATCAGATCGTTCGAAAACTTTTGCCAGATCTGATCCATCAAGGGTTCGGCGGCTTCATAGATATCTGCCGGAGTGCGACCCGAGTTCAGAATCTGGGCCAACAGGAATACGGTATCAACGGTCGGGCGTTTTTTGAACGAACGCGTGCAGAGGTCAAGTGCCGTTTTCTTTTGGCCATCGCGAACGAGGGCAAAAATCAGCGAGCCGAAGTTGGCAGGTTCCAGATCGGATGCTTTCTGATACCAGATCAATGCCTCGTTTCGGTCACCGATCATCTCCCAGGTCGAGGCGATCTGAAAGAACATCTGTGCGCGCTGGCCGTCGTCGAGCCGTGGCAAGTCCCTTTCCGACTGCCCGATGAAGTCGATAAGGAGCGGCCGCGCCTTCTCGGGGACTCCCTCATCGCCCCGCTTTTTCCAGAGCGTCACGGCAAGTGCCAGCGCAGCCGGGTTGGGAACCTGTTCGAGATTCAGCCGGGCCGACAATTCGTCGATTGTCCGCTGGGCCTCGTCCCAGCTTTCCAGTTCGATAAGCAGCCGACAAACATCAAGCAGTTCAGCGACCGACAATTGGGGTGCCTGGCGTGCGCGACCTGCCGCGTCGGCAGCAAGCGTTCTGAGTTCACTTTTCCCTGAAGCATCCGCCGGATCCGCCAGCTCTGCCAGTTCGAGGTAGATATTGCCAAGAAGAATGTTGTCGACCGGTGTTGCATCCGGCGTACCGATGATCTCCGAAAGCTGTGCGACTGCGCCTTCAAGATATTGTTTGCGGGCGGATTTGGGCACGTCGCGACGTTCCCAGGCCAGAATCGCCCTTGCCCGCTTCCCCGGCACCGTCTGGGGACCAAACTGTTCCAGGTCGATCAACAGCTTCGTGGCCTGGTCCCAGTCTTCCTGCCGGCCGCGGGCCATCAACAACCTGGCCTGTCCGGCGCGGTATTCCGCCGAATCGGGCTTCAACTCCACCAGCCGGCTGGCGAGCTGAATCGCCATGTCCTGGCTATTGATGCCTGGAACATTGCGGCGGCGGAAGAAATCCACCATGACTTCGATGTGATTCACATTCGCAGGTTTTGAATCGGCATAGCGAAGATACCATGAAGCGGCTTCGTCATCGTCGATCGAATCGTGCAGGACTCCGCGGAGGAACGGCCTGGTCGCTTCCGGTTCGAGTTCGGCAAGGCGGTCGATCAATGCCCGAGCCTCAGTTCGATAGGGCTCGCTGTTTTCGCTGTTTCTGGCGAGGTATTGTGCCGTCACGTAAAACCGGAAGACAGCCATCAGGTCCTCGCTCGATCCGGAATCCCCCATGGCGATTTCTTTGGCCCGTTGGGCTTCCTCGCGCGCTTCGGAATGGCGGTCTTGCCGAACCAGGACGCGGGCAAGACTTAGCCAGGCATTGACGTCGCCGGGACGCATCTCCGTGGCCGACCTGGCAATCTCCTCGGCCGATTTGATATTTCCAGAACTGATGCCCACGCTCACCCACCGATCGAGCAGGGAATCAAAACGGGCGATCACGTCGTCGTCGAGCATCCCAAGGATTCGCGCCGCCTCGGCGGGATCATCCATCAGCTCGGACAGCCGCAACAAGGTAAAGGGAGCGCGGTCGCCCAGTTCAACTGCCTGTCGATACGTCGATTCAGCCTGTTGACGCAATCGGGAAACAGCCGCTTCATCCTGGCGAATCGCCGCCCGACGGAGTTGCTCATCGAACAAACGGCCTTTAAGGACAATCGCCGGCAGCCACCGCGATTGTCGGACCATGACTTGATCGAGCAAGCCAGCTGCCTCATCGAGAATTATTCTGGCAGCCCCGTCATCGTCAGTTGCCATGGCAAGTTGCAGTTTTCTCGTCGCAGCCAACAAACCCTGAAGGGGGCCGTCTGCACCTTCCGCCTGAACCAGTCGCTCCTCCCACCAGGCCGGTTCCGCCGCAACGCGATTGGATTCAATGGCCAGATTTCCAAGGGTTATGATGGCGGGATAGTGTTCCGGGAACTTCCGGGCAAAGTCCTCCAGCTTTCCCCACGCCGCGTCCGGGTTTCCCCGCAAAAGGTCGATCCGGGCAAGCCACCTGCGGAGCACCAGCTGTTGTTCTGGCTCGGGCGACGCCGTCTCGGCCTGAAGGATCACCTTCTCCGCGTCGTCCAGCTGGTTCAGTTCGATAAACTGCTGGACCTGCAATCGGACTTTTTCAAAGGCATTGTCCCCCTTGGCAACATAACTGTTCCAAAGATCGTCGGCCTGCTCGGCCTTATTGGCCGTTCTGTACCAGTTCGCGACAGTGATCGCGAAGCTGGCCGGCTCCGTCCCGTACAATTTTTCTGGCGGCGTCCAGTCGGCTGGTGATTTTTCAAGGGCGACCGCGGACTCAAGCCAATGCCAGGACTGCATCAATTCCTCGTCGGCTTCACCGGCACCCGACTTCGCCCGATTAATGGCATTCTCAACATCAAGCCATTGCCTTTCCTCGCGGGGGATCCGCATCCGGGATTCGTAGAGAATGCGTGCGTACTCAAAAAGGTCCTGTGTTGTTGGGCGGCTGTTGACAACTCGCTCAAAATGCTCGCGTGCCAGTTCGACCTGGCCCATAGCCAGTCGAAAGCGGGCGGCCTGTCGCAACAGCTCGGCATCCCCGGGATCCAGAACGGATGCCAGTTCGAGATAGTGCGCCGCGCGGGCTGGCAAGCCAGAGTTGGCGAATGCACCTCCAAGAAGACGGTACGCCTCGACGACCCTCGGCCCCTTGCGACCTTCGGCGACGATCAGCTTTTCAAAGACGGCAACCGCTTTGTCGAGTCGCTTGCGATTCAGCTCCAAAATCCCTTCGAGCATGTCCTGCTGCCGAGTGCTTTCACTCAACAGGCGCAAGTCGACGTTGGAAAGGCGGGAGAAACCGGTTGTCTTTTCCCTCCATTGGGCGATTTCCTGTTCGGCGATGTCGAACTTTCCTTCATTGATCGACATGAATACCAGTCGTTGGTAGAGCAATGCCCCGGGGAAGGAAGTCGACTCAATTCCGATTTCAAGTACTTTTCGCGCATCATCGGGCCGGCTCTGAATCTGCCGAACATCGGCGAGCGCGGCAAAAAGTTCTGGCGCCTCGGTGCCGCCATCGAAAGCCTGGGTCAAATACTCGTCGGCCTCCGAAAGCTGCTTCAGATCATCTACCGAAAGTCCGTCGGTCGAGCCCGCAGCAACCGCCTCAACGCGGGTTTCCGCAGGTATTTTCTCCAGGCACCAGATACCGGCCAGGGTTAGCAGGTCGCCGTTTTTCGGGTCTGTACGCACTGCGGCAAGTATGTCATCTCCCTCGCCTTCCAGTCCCCATTGTTTTCGATAGAGGAATCCGGACGTAAGGGCGTTGGCATCGCCCGGATGTTTGGCAATCGTTCCCAGGGCGATCTCGTCGGCAAACTCCGCCAACGATTGACCGGATGCGGCGATCGCTTCTCGTTGACTTTCCGTCAGCAGCGATTCACCTTCCGCAGAACGATAGAGAGATCCGAGGGCAACCGCCAGCTTCCAGTCGTCGGGATTTTTGCTGCGACTTTCGACAAACACGACACCGTCTTCGTCGCCAAACTCTTTCAAGACGGCCGATTTATCTTTCCGTCCTCCGGCGATAATCTGGTTTGCGAGACTGATTCCGAGGACGCTCCAGCCCTTTGCGGCAAGTTCTGCCGGCACTCGACCCTCTGTTTTGGAAGCCTTGACGATTGCCCGTCCCTCGGACTCGGCCTCGGCAAACTCGCCACCTTCGATCAACAAATCGGCAAGTCGAATTCGCAGTTCCCATTCACGTTCGCCGTCGGCCTGCGAAATGGCACTGCGGAAGAGTTGCATCGCCCTGCGGAGCTTCCGTTCGGGTTCGGGCAAGTCCGCGTAGGCCAATGCCAGGTCGATGCGGGCAGCCGGGTCATCGCCTTTGACCTGAATATATTGCCAAAGAAGGTCGGTGGCTTCCCGTCTCAGACGGCGGGCGTTATCAAGCATTCCGTCGCGCTTCTTCTCGTCGACCTTGGCAGCCTCGGTTTCAATTCCGGAAGCATTGGACAAGGCTTGACGGGCGCGGTCATAAAAACCTGTGGCGACTCGCTCAAGCGCGAATCCGTGCCAAAAATACAATCCGCACGCCAACAGCGCCGCGACCACCACGGTACCGGCAAGCAGCCGGAAGTTGACTTGATATTGCACGCTGGAGCCGGTTTGTTTCACCGATCAGTACCTGATTTCTTGAAAAGATTCGGCGGCGCTGAAACAGCCGTATCGCGAATGCGAAGGGTTTCTCGGGAGGGAATTAGGACGGCGCCGGCCTGAAAACCGTGGGCGAGCGCCCACCGGCTGGTTAGATCAACACTCCGTGCCGACGGATTCCTGAAAGGCTGTAACTCTGTCTTCAACAAATAACTACCGGGTCAAATGGTATCCGTACGTGCCGTACCGATTGACATATTCCCCCTGTGGCACGCCGCTCATGATGCTGCCGAGGATATTCACGCCGGCGGATGCCAGTCTTTCCTGGGCCCTTTGCACCGCATCTGCCCGGCTGACGTCGCGCAGCATGCAAAACATCGTCCCCTCGCAGGAGCGGCAAATCATCAAGGACTCGCTGGTGGCGAGCACGGGAGGTGTGTCAACGATGATGTGGCTGTATTCGGTCAGCCATTCCTTGAGAAGAGATTCCCATTTGCCACCGGAGAAGCAGAGTCGCGGATTGGATTTAACCTTGCCGGCAGTTATCAGCGACAGATTGTCGATCCGGGTCTCGCGAACGGCGGATCGCCAATCGAGTTGCTGCTCGATGATTTCTGACAATCCGGGCTGGACGGGCTCATCGAACAACCTGTGTTGCGTGGGAGACCGAAGGTCGGCATCCACCAGCAGGATTCGACCATGCGTTGCACGGGCGAGGCTGATCGCCATCTGCGAGGCCAACGTCGATTTGCCTTCGTGGCTGGCAGCGCTGGTCAAGGCGATCACCCTCGACGACTGCGGCTGCCCGATTGTCAAAAGGGCGCTGACGTTGTCGACGCTTTCCTGGAAGAGTCGCAATCGCTTTGCCGTCACCGGCGGAATACCTTTCCGGCCGCGCGGCACCGACGGCAAACTGGCGACTTCGCCGATGACAGGGTATTGCGACGAATTCATGACGTCATCGCCGGTCGTTACACGCTGGGCCCGCAATTCCCAGAGGAATGCCAGTCCGAGTGGGAGAACCAGTGCCGGGAGAACGGTTATTGCCAACAGTTTCAGTGGATACTTTTCCACCGGCTCGGTGGGCTCAATCACGGCGTCGCTGCTGCGCGAGATCTGGTAGGGCAATGAGAGTTTTCTCAAACGAATCGCCGACTCGGCGTCGGCAAGCCGGTTTAATTCCTCGCCAAGACGTTCGAGTTCCGATTTTTTAAGGTCGTATTCCGCGCCCTTTCGGCTGACGTCAGCGATCGCGTCAATCAGCCGGCCGATTTCCTTGTCGTAATAGCTGATCCTGTTTTCCAGATTACGAATCTGCTTGTTAACGTCGTCCAGTTCCAGCCCGGCCGCCTTAACGGCCTCCGCGACCAGTGTCTCGCTTGCCCGGCTTTTCAATTCCTGCCGGGCGGTCGACAACTGGTTTTGCAAGGCCTGGGCTTGTCGGGAAAGTTCCAGCATTTCCGGATGGTTGGCCCCGGTTCCCGAATCCTTGTCCCGCCTTAATTCGATTTCGTCCAGACGCTGCTTGATCCCCTTGATCTCCGAGGAATTCTCGACGTAGTCGGCGAGAACGGCCTCGTCGATGACAAATTCGCGTTTCTGGAGACTGGCTTCCAGGTCCTGTTGTTCTTCTTTCAGGACCTGGAGGTCCGCTTGCAGGCTCGTACGGGTTTTTCTCAGTTCATTCAGGAATTCGAGTTCCGGATCATTAACGGACTGATCGCGATCCTTTCCCTGCATCGCCTGCCGCATGGTGGCCAATGTCGTATTGACTTCATCGATTTCCTGCTCCTTGGAACGGATTTCCTGAGACAGGCTTTCGCTCAACTCCAGCAGCCTCGTGTTGCGATACTCGCGGAAGAAGTCGAGAAACGCATCCGTGCTCTTGTCGGCAAGTACCACGGCTTCCCGCGGGTACGGGCTGGTGGCGACAACTTCATAATGCTCCTGTCCTCCTGCGGATTGATAGCGAACCATCCGGCGAAGTTCTGCGATCCCCAGGTTGTTTCCGGCAAACGACGGCTGTTTCTGAACGTCCACATCCGCCAGCACATCGCGAAGGACAATTTCACTCAGCAGCGGTGCCAACTCGCTCTTGGAATCTGTTTTCCCCTGGTTCCGCTCGGGGACAATCTGGAAATATTCGGGATTCTGAATGACGTGCAAGAAGGCCTTGGCTTCATAAACCGGCCGAAACGTCGTCAATACGATTGCCGCGGCACCCATCGACAGGACGAGGCTGGAAGCGAAGGCAATCGGGCCATGCCGTCGCAGCGCTGTGCGAATCGCCGAGATATGGCGACGTGTCGAAGCCGAGCTGTCGAGGTGTCCGGGTTTATGGTTGTTCTTGTTTGTCATTTTGTTGCGCTGCCCGACGGGTAGCTGCCGGCGATCAGGAAGAAGTCATATGTTTGACAAGACGAGCTGAGTCGATCGATCTCGATTCCGTGAACAGGCGATCAAGGTACCAAAGGATCATTGCGAACAGGAAAGCGGCCAGCGGGATCATGAACCAGCCGGCCATGTCATGCGACAACCGTTTCGCCGCTTCTCCCCAGCCCACCTGGTACAACAGCCCGGTCACCACAATTCTCGCCGAATTCGCCAATAAAGATACGGGCAAAATCGACAACAGGATCAACACTTTTGTGACCCAGGGGCGGGGAAAAAGGACCAGAACGCCAAAGGCCAAGGCACTCATTCCCACCAGAATCCGCAGGCCGGAGCAGGCGCGGGCCACCTCGAGCTTCTCGTTCCCCACAATGATCGTATTTCCCTCGGAAGTCGCCGGGATCATCAGCGATTGCAGGGCAAATGTGCTTGCCACCGTGGAGACACGCTGCATCGGATAAGCCAGAATCGACTCCAGCCGATAGGGGAGAGGAACCATGAAAAACAGGAATACGATCGATGGCAACGCCCATTTCAGGATGGAACTCCCCCAAACCAAAAGCACGCTGCCGGCAATCCAGAACGGTATCGACCAGCCATCGACCGTTTCCAGGTAATACCGGGCGGCTATGTATCTCATCACGCCGGCAACCGCCAGCAGAATCAACCCGGCAACCGGTGCGAAACGACCCGGTTTCGGGCATTCGTCGCGGCGGACTGCCAGGAAGTAAATGGCGATGGGTGCGACCAAAAATCCGTGGGAATAGTCCGGGACCCGGCTCCACTCGGAAACGAGGCCGACAAGAGCTGTCCAATACCCCCAGATGAAGGCTGCCAGCAGCGCAATGCTCGAGAAGACCCGCATCCTGATCGATGCGGATCGTGGAGGAGAATTTGATACCTGGGCCCCATCCACCGGCCGGGACACTCCTGCCGGGAGAGAAGTCAACGACGGGGCTTTTTCAGGTATCCGACTGGCAGGTTTCGCCGCAGTGCGGCGACGGGGTCGAGACTCTCGACTCATCGCGAAACAGAATGGGAGGGAGATAAAAGGATGGGTTAGTGCGTTGTATCATGATTCGATACAAACGGGAGGTTGGTGGGACAAGCTGGAAACGAATCGTGATCACCAGGGTGCGGTCAACTCAATTACGGATGGCATCGGTGCCGGATTTGAAGTTGAGTTGCGATCTAAAAGGGTGGGGGTGGTCGGGGCGCACTCCGTTCCCGTGGGTGACACCGCCAGCTTTTGAAACCAGGCACGAGCACACACAACGGAGAATAAACGGTGTCTAAAACGCGAGAGCTTTCACGCGCCTCATCGCAAAGAAGCAGACATTTCGTGCGTGGCAATTTCCATCAGTCCCTGACAGCCGCCACCCATACGGAAGAAGTCTGCGTCCCAGCTTGAACATCCACTATAACCAGGCTCTTGTGAGTGGTCAAACAACCAATAACTAAACTTCACTTTGTTCAAGACTCTTAATTTCCAGCTTTCGTTGATGCGGCAAGTACTTTTCGCCTCGCCATTCATTCCAAAAACAACAATCACGTCTTGACTGCGGAAACGGGGCAAATTGACGACCTCCCGAACTTGCCCGACCCTGCGCGATAAAGCGCATCCTAATGCGCACAATCGCCACACTCCAACCAGATTGCGTAATCGGAAACGGTCATCGCGAGTTATTTCGAGCGGTTCAGATTCCCGCTCCAGCCCAGCTTTTCACGCAGAGTGCGATAGTAGTCATTGCCAGCGACCTGGATCATGCGAAACACTGGCTTGGCGCGACGAATCCTGACACGGTCCGCGCGCTGCAGGTGTGACAAAACTTGACCATCGAGAACAGCCGACGTCGTCTCCCCCGGGGATTGAACCACCAGTTCCAGAACACGATCGGCCGAGTCGACCACCGGACGAACTGTCAATGTATGCGGGTTGATGGGTGATACGACAAACGCCTGCAAGTCCTTTCGCAAGATCGGGCCGCCGGCAGAAAGGCTGTGTGCCGTCGATCCTACCGGCGTACTGACGATCATCCCGTCGCAGCTGTAGGAAGTCGCCAAAAGTCCGTCGACATAAAGATCGATATGCTGCATCGAGAACGGCGGTCCGGTCAGTATCGCAAGCTCGTTCAGTCCGATTTCGTCAATCGTGACCTTGCCATCGACAATGATCTGGCATTGCAACATCAAATGATCGATGATTTCAAAATTGCCCGCCCGGATCTGATTTAACGCTGCGTCCAGATCACCGGGACCGGTATTGGCAAGAAAGCCCAACTTGCCGAGGTTGACGCCGAGAACGGGGAGCTGGTGGTCTCTCATGTATCGCGCGGCGCGCAAGATCGAACCGTCGCCACCCAAAACGATTACCAGATTGGCGGCGAGGTCGGCCAGTTGTTGTCCGGCCGGAATCCCGGAAAACGTGAGATCCTCATGAACGATTTCGGCGTACGACTCGATAACCGGTCGCAATAACCGGCTCTCATCCAGAATCTCCGGGCGGCGGTCTCCGGAGCCGAGGAGCACGGCCCTGAGTATCTGCCCACGCGCACCCGATCGCAATTCGTTCACAGAATTCCTACCGTGCCCGCGAGGCAATGGAGTCGATATCGTTACCCCTGAACCGGGCGACAAGCTCGCGACACGTTCCGGCGATGCCGGCGGCGTCAAGGCGCAGGTCGGCCAGCACTTCGCTGCGATCGGCATGTTCCACGAACCGGTCCGGAATTCCAATGCGGCTGAGGTGCGAACAATCGATTCTGGCATTATTGCCGAGTTCGAGAACGGCGCTTCCGAACCCGCCCATTAGCGCACCTTCCTCGACGGTCAGCACAAAAGGCATTTCCCGCAGGGCCTTGCTGATCGTTTCACTGTCCAGTGGCTTCACGAAGCGGGCATTGATGACTCCAAGTTCGATCCCTTCTCCGCGAAGGGTCTCTGCCGCGCGAAGGCAATCCACCAGTGGCGTTCCCGCGCACAGGATCATTCCGTCGCGACCCCACGCCAGGATTTCCGCGCGTCCGAGTTCAATCGGAGTCGATCGGCGGGACAATTCGATGGCGTTGTCTTTCGGGTAGCGAATGGAACAGGGGGTATCGTGCGACATGGCGAAATCGAGCATCGCGCGCAGATCGTGCGCATCTCCCGGCGCCATCACCACCATGTTCGGGAAGATTCGCATGTAGCTCATGTCGTAGGCGCCGTGATGTGTCGGTCCGTCATTGGCCGTCAGACCCGCGCGATCCATCATGAACGTCACCGGGAGATTCTGCAGGCAGACTTCCTGGAATATCTGGTCGAAACTTCTCTGCAGGAACGTGCTGTAGATATCGACGATGGGCCGGCAACCCGTCTTGGCCTGCCCCGCGGCAAATGCCACTGCATGGGATTCGCAAATGCCGACATCGAAAAACTGCTTCGGGAATCGCTCGCGGACCGGCTCGAGTTTGTTCCCCTGGCACATCGCTGCCGTGATCACCGTGGCGTGGGCGTTCTTCTCCAACTGGCTGGCAATGGCTTCGGAAGCAACGTCGGTGTAGGCCCGCGCAGCCTTTTTTGACGTGGCAAGCTGCGGCGCTTCATCCGGTACGAACTTCGGCGGCGTGTGGAAGAAAACCGGATCCTCGGCGGCCGGCTCGAACCCGTGGCCTTTCCGCGTGATGACATGCAACAGGACCGGACCTTCGATTTTCTTTACCATCTTCAGGTATTTGCGCATCAGGCCGATGTTGTGCCCGTCGATCGGCCCGAAATAGCGGAAACCGAATTCCTCGAACATCATGCCGCCATGCAGGCCTGCCTTGACCCCTTCCTTGATCTGGGCGAGCAGCCGTTCCGCCGGGTCGCCGAGAAGAGGCACCTTGTTCAGGATATTGACGACTTCATTCTTGAACCCGGTGTAGGCAGGAGCGCCGCGAAGCCTGTCCAGATAGCTGGCCAATCCCCCGACACGGGGACAGATGGACATTTCATTGTCATTCAGAATGACCAGCAAATTCGATTTCGTTATGGCGACATTATTGAAGGCCTCAAAAACGATACCGGAGGGAAGGGCACCATCGCCAATCACAGCCACGGCATGCCGGTCGGTCTCTCCGTGCAAATCGTCGCCGCTGCGGATTCCCACCATGGTGGAGACGCTGCATCCGGCATGCCCTGTCACAAACAGGTCGTAGGGACTTTCGGCAGGATTCGGGTAGCCCATCAACCCGCCGCGCGTCCGGATCGTATCAAACTGATGGTAACGACCCGTCACCAGCTTGTGGGGATAGATCTGATGCCCGGTATCCCAGATCAGCCGATCGCGGCTGAAGTCAAATGAGCTGTGAAGCGCCAGGCACAGCTCGACCACTCCCAGATTCGATGCGAAATGCGCGGATCGTCGCGAAAGCAGACCGCAAAGCGTATTTCGGATCTCGTCGGCCAGCTGCGAAAGCTCAGCCAGACTCATGGAATGGAGCTGAAGCGGCGATTTCAGTTCGGCGAGAATTCGGTTCATCGGTTAGTGATTCCTTTCCAATACATACCTGGCGAGAGAAACGAGCGGCTGTGCTGATACCCCCAGACCGTCAAGCGAGCGAATGGCCCGCTCGATCAACTCGCTGGCCCTGGCCTCGCTGGCCTCAACACCCAAAAGACCCGGATAGGTCAGTTTGCCGCGGCCGGTGTCCTTGCCGGCCAATTTTCCCATTTTTATCCAATCTCCGCGATAGTCCAGCAAATCGTCGACAATCTGAAACGCCAGACCCAGATTGTCGCCGAATTCCTGTAGCGCCGACAATTGGACTTCCGTGGCGTCGGCAACGATTCCGCCCAAACGAAGGGATACCGAGATCAACGCCCCCGTCTTTCTCCGATGAATGTGCTCCAATTGCTCGAGCCTGGCGGCTTCGCTGGACAAGGGTTCCTGCCCGTGGGACAAGCAGCCCTGCTTGTCGACGTCCTGCTCTCTTCTGTCGTTTCCACCCCGTTCCTGAGCCAGGTCATCGATCTGGCCACCCACCAGTTTCGAAGCTCCTGCTGCGACCGCCAGCTCCCGGCAGCAGCGGGCAGCAATGTGCGGCGGATAATGGTGACACAGCGACTCAAACGCCATCGGTATCAGCGCATCGCCGGCCAGAATCGCCGTCGCCTCGTCGAACTTGATATGCACGGTCGGCTGACCACGGCGCAACTCGTCGTTGTCCATCGCGGGCAAGTCGTCATGCACCAGCGAATAGGTATGAATCATTTCCACAGCGCATGCCGCCGGCAAGGCCGCTTCGACATCTCCGCCGCAAGCTCGCGCGGACATCATGACCAGTATGGGACGGAGCCGTTTTCCGGAACCCAGAAGACAATAACGAATGGCCTCCTGCAGTCGTTGCGGGCAATCGACGTCAAAACGGGTGTTGTGGGCAAGCCAGTCATTGACCTGGCGACGCGCCCGTTCAAGATCCGCATTCAGAATTTCGATGCTCGATTGCACGGACATTCCAGGTACAGTTTACAAAAAGAGCCCGTTCGCAACCGTTTCGCCGCGAGCTGCAGGCGAGCCCGTGTCATCCGCACGCGCCAGCGGCCTGTGGCTGAACAACACCAGGCAAATCGGGTCATTCGCTCTGGCTTGACTCGCGATACGACATTGTACCCGAATTTCCCTTTTCCCGATAACCTCAAATCGCGCCGCCGTTCAGAACAACAGCTCGTCATCGCTGCCAGACGCTTCCCTGACATTCCCCGTGTCCCGCTCGTCGCCGGTCCTGGACGATCGGCGACGCGGTGCGGCGCCTCCCCGTTTGCCGGGGCGGGGAGCCTCATTTTCAAAGGGTGCGACTTCAAAGGTGCCGTCGGCCTGGACCTTCGTCAGCAGCGAGATCTTTTGTTCCGCGTGTTTCAGGCGGGCATGGCAATGCCGGAGCATCTTCACTCCCTGTTCGTAGCGACGAATTGCATCGTTCAGGGAGAGCTGACCTGATTCGAGCTCGGAAACGATCTTTTCCAGCGCAGCCAGTGCCTGCTCGAAGCCGGGTTTTTCGGATCCTTCATCGGCCGGCGATTCGGCGCCTGGCGACGGCTCGCTGGCTGGCTTGTCATTTGCCATGCCGAAATCCTTGTTAGCGGGTCGCTTCGGCAAACCGGCGGGCAACTTCCGTCCAGTTCACGACATTGAAGAATGCCGCGATATAGTCCGCGCGGCGATTCTGGTAATTGAGATAATAGGCATGCTCCCAGACATCGAGGCCGAGAATGGGCGTCCGTCCTTCCATCAGCGGCGAATCCTGGTTCGCCGTGCTTTCGATGGCCAGTATGCCATCGCGAACGACAAGCCACGCCCAGCCGGAGCCGAAACGCCCCATCGCCGCCTCGCTGAATTTCGTGCGGAACGTATCAAAGTTGCCAAAAGCCTTGTCGATCGCCGCGGCCAGCGCACCATCGGGCTTCCCACCGCCGTTTCCGGCCAGGATCGTCCAGAACAGGGAATGGTTGTAGTGCCCGCCACCATGGTTGCGAACGATCATGCGCTTGTCTTCCGGCACGCTCGAAAGATCGGAGATGAGTTGTTCGACTGTCAAGGCATCCATGGGAGTCCCGGCAATCGCTTCATTGACCTTGGCGATGTAGGCGTTGTGATGCTTCGTGTGATGGATCTCCATCGTGCGGGCATCAAAGTGCGGCTCCAGGGCGGTGTATGCGTAGGGGAGTGCGGGGAGAGTGTATGGCATTTCCGGTATTCCTCAAGAAAGCACGAATTGACTGTATCAATGTGCTTCAGGCTACCGCAGGCCGCCGGCAAATTCAATCGGATGGAGACGGGCAAGGTGTCGCCACGGGCGCATGGTAGCTGAATTCGCAAGAGTTCAGGGAGCCTGGATTGCATTGAAGACTGAATTCTTGCGAATTCAGCTACAGCAGCGATGAAGACTGAATTCTTGCGAATTCAGCTACAGCGGCAATGAAGACTGAATTCTTGCGAATTCAGCTACGGGGGAAATGAAACGTTAGCGCGTTTCTTCTTCTTTTTCAGCGAAACTGGAAGCGATGCCGAGGTGCTCCACGAAATCGCGAAGGACCAGCGAGACCCGTTGGGCAATCTCCCGGTGGCGGCGATCGCGGGCGTGAACGGCGCGAACCGAAATTTTCAGTTCGGTCCCTTTTTCCAGCTTGGTGCGAACGTCGATCTTCGGTCGTGACTCGAGGTCGATAAACAATGGAGTGTGCCGGTCAAAGGCCCGACGCAACTTCACGACCGATGGCTTGCGGATTCTCAGCCGGACGTGGTTTGGTTCGGCGAAGATAACATCGGCCGTGTTATCGGAAACATAGCCCTTGACCTTTTCGACCAGCACATCGACGGGGACGTTGGTTTCGCCCTCGATCGAGCGGAGCACAACCCCTTTCAGATTCTTCCATTCCTTTTTCGGCGCGTTTTTCTCGATCTCGTTTTCGCGAATTTTTTCCGGCCGGTCCGTATCGGCAATGACCTTGACCTGGTTGCGGCCGGCATCTTTTGCCATCAGCAGGGCCTGGTCGGCGCGGACGAAAGCTGAAATGGCGGAATCGTCCTGCTGGAACTCGGTAACGCCAAAGCTTGCCGTAATGCAGCGTCCGCCGAGTACCGTGATCGGCTGGTTGGCCAGTGCCTCGCGGATCTTTTCGGCGCGATCCGCTGCCGCTTCTACCGGGCAGTCGGGACAGACGACGACAAATTCCTCACCGCCGTACCGGGCAACAAGGTCGTGAACGCGAATCCCCTGCTGCAATACCCTGGCAAAACTGATCAGAGCCTGGTCGCCCACATGGTGTCCGAAGTCGTCGTTGATTTTCTTGAAGAAGTCAATGTCGGCAACGATCAGGCTGCACATCGTACCCTTGGTCTGAAACTCGCGGATTCGCGCTTCCATCGAACGTTCGAAATGGGCGCGATTGGAAACGCCAGTCAGCTGGTCGCGCGTGGCGTGGGCATACAGGCTCATGACCTGTTGCTCCAGATCGATTTGCGAACTCAGATCGTTGAAGATCACCACTGCGCCCTGAATTGACCGGTCGTGGGCGATCACCGGAATGGACTGAAGCTCCAGGGCGATCTGCCGGCCACCGTGTCCGGTCACCGTCGCCGCGACCTTGACCTGTTCGCCCCTGCGAAGGCTTTCCATCACCGGGCAGAGCTTGTCAGGCACGGGCTTGTCGTACCGGTCGCGCAAATCAATCAGCGAAGGGAGCCACCGCTGGTTCAGCATCGCCGTAGCCCGCAGACCGGTCATTCCCTCGGCCGCCCGGCTCCAGGTCGTGATTTTCAGAAAGCGGTCCATCATGACCACGCCTTCGCGCAGGCTGTCGACGAGGCAGCGATGAAAAAGCTGCTGCGTATTGCTCATTTCCCACGATCCGGGACGAACCGTCGCGCTGGTTTCCGTCAGGGCATCAGGACGTTGCAATTCCATTTTTCTTGCCAAAATTAGACCGCGAAGACGACTGCCCCAAAGGATTCAACAGACGCAGCTTCACATCGGGCCGGGGCAATCCATCGAACTGTAGGTCTGGATTCAGAGACCGTCAATTTGCCGTTGACCGCCTGGCCAATCGCGCCTGACTCCACCCCCATTGCATTCCGCTGGTAACACCTGTATCGATTACCGGGCGCGAGACCCCGGCTGTCGGAGGTTCTTCCGGTCGTCCGCGTCGTTCCAATTGTGCGGAGAAGAATCGCATCATGAATTTCGCCTGCTTTCAAAAAGACGACTCCGCCTGGTTTGGTATGGTCGATCGACGGAAAGAGTCGGTTCAGGCAATCCGGAAATTCGAAGCTGCATCGCCGTCAGTTGTTAACGTGCTGATCGGCGAATTACATCGCTCTGCATGTTTGCCAACGGTTGTCAACGAATGGAGCCTGAGCGAAGTCCGCCTGCTTGCGCCCGTTCCGGCCCCGCAAAAGATCCTTTGCATCGGGCGAAACTATCCCGAGCATGCCCAGGAAATGGGAGGCAAGGTCGAGGAAATCCCGATCGTCTTCAACAAACTGCCGACGTGCATCATTGCCCACAACGACCCGGTCGTCCGCCCGGCAATGTCCAGCGCTCTCGATTACGAAGCCGAACTGGTCGTCGTCATCGGAAAAACGGCAAAGGACATCACTCGCGAACAGGCCGATGACCATGTCTTCGGATATTGCTGCGGCAATGATGTCACCGCACGAGACTGGCAAAAAGGGAAGCCCGGTGGTCAATGGCTGCTGGGCAAATCCTTTGACACCTTCGCGCCCATCGGTCCATGGATTGTTTCGGCACGGCAAATGAAAGCCGATGCACTCAGTGTTTCCATGCGAGTCAATGGCGAAGTCCGTCAAAACGGAAACACGAGCGAATTGATGTTTCCCGTGGACTTCCTCGTTTCGTACCTTTCGCGCTTCTGCACCTTGCAGCCGGGAGACCTGATTTTCACCGGCACACCGTCCGGCGTCGGCGCCGGCCGCACGCCGCCGCTCTGGCTCCAGCCAGGAGATGTGATGGAAGTCGAAGTTGAAGGGATCGGCGTGCTTCGCAATGAAGTGACTGCCTGATCCGGTCGCCAGGCCCGGAATTTACTCACCACCAGTAAGGGAGGTTCCTTGGCCCTGCGGGCCTGAAATCGGTTGGCGGGAGTGAAGTCCACGTTGACGATACACAATCAGGTAATTTCCATTGGGTTGATTCGCTGGCTTTACAGATGGATTATCCGATGGATTATCATTCAGGCCTTCAGGGCCGACACAGCGAATGCCGGTGGCGTGAGCCACCGGTTGACTCGTCGGAAAAGTACCCTGAATTCATTGGATTAGACCACAGGCTCGATGAGAACAACTTCAAGATCCACCGCATTTGCAATGGCGTGCGAACGTTACGCTGAACTCGGCGTGGACGTGAACGCAGCCCTTCGGCGAATGAACAATGTGGCGATCTCCGTGCATTGCTGGCAGGGAGATGATGTTGGCGGCTTTGAGGGGAACGCTCAGGATTGTGGCGGCGGGTTGGCGGTAACCGGAAATTACCCCGGCAAAGCGCGGACCGTGGACGAGCTGCGGCAGGACCTGGATCTTGTATATTCGCTCGTCCCAGGCCGGCATCGGCTGAACTTGCACGCCATGTATGGCGAATTCGGCGGTCGCCGGGTCGATCGCGACGAAATCGGACCGGAGCATTTCGCGGGCTGGATGGAATGGGCGAAGGATCGGGCGCTGGGACTCGATTTCAATCCGACGTATTTTGCCCATGCCAAAGCCGAGGCCGGGTTCACGCTCAGCCACGCCGACCCGGGCATCCGCAAGTTCTGGATCGAACACGGCATTCGCTGCCGGCAGATCGGCGCGGCGATGGGAAGCCATGTCGGGTCGCCCTGCGTGACGAACTTCTGGATTCCCGATGGCTCCAAAGACACTCGCGTTGACCGCCGTGGACCTCGCGAAAGGCTGACCGAATCACTCGACGAAATTTTTCGGCAGCGATTACCCGTGGAACAAAATCTCGATTCGCTCGAATCCAAGCTTTTTGGAATCGGAGCCGAGAGTTTTACGGTTGGCAGCCATGAGTTTTACTTCGGATATGCGATCACCAGGCAGAAATTGATTTGCCTCGATACCGGCCACTTTCATCCGACGGAGTCTATTGCCGACAAGTTGAGCGCCACGCTTCCGTTCGTTCCCGCGTTGCTCCTCCATGTGAGCAGGGGGATTCGATGGGACAGCGATCACGTGGTGATTGGAACGGATGAACTTCAATCTCTTGCAACCGAGCTTGTTCGCGGGAGCCACTTGCAGAAAACACATATCGGACTGGACTATTTTGATGCCAGCATCAACCGGATTGCCGCCTGGGTCATCGGGATTCGAAGCGTCCAGAAAGCACTGCTCGCCGCCTTGCTCGAACCTCTTGAGCCATTAAGGGTTGCGGAATCGTCTGGCGACTATTCGACACGACTGGCCCTTTTGGAGGAATTCAAGTCCCTTCCATGGGCGGCAGTTTGGGACGAGTACTGTGCGACCTCCGACGTTCCCGTCGGATCCGCCTGGCTGGCGGAAGTCAAATCCTTTGAGACCCGCGTACTGGCCGGTCGTGATCCGAAGTAAGTGCCTTCAATTCGACTGGCTGTCAGAGCCGGGACATCGGGGCGGCTAGTGCTAGCAGCGGGCACAAAAGAAAAGCGAGCGTTTGGGTTCGGCAGGGCAAAGACATTGAGATGGTTGATTGTGACGGTTGTAAGGACCCAGGTAAAGTCGGTTGAAACCAGGTGCCGATGGACTGAAGTACAGGTGCGCGCCTTTCGCCGGCAGGCGCTTTCTCCGCGCGCACGCAGATCAGAGCGAAACCCGTTTGGGAAACAGGTTCTGTGGCGATTCACTCCGACAGTCTGAAACAGCGACGGCGACGCGTGACGCGCGACCAGTCGCTGCCGTCGGCAAGGACGCAAACCCGACCCGTTTCGAAGAAAGCTAAGTCGACGCCGGCCACCCGAAAGCATGGGGGCAAGGGCCTTTACGCTTCCGGCGCCCGGCGCAATCACCAGTTGAGAACCACCGACCTGATTCCCAAGCGTCCGGGTACGGTTGTCCTCGTCAGCCTGTTTTTGCTTTCTCTTGTGGGCTTGCTGAATGCAGGGCATTTTTTTGCCCCTGGTCTGAAACCAGCGCTCGGAGAACCGTTCGCGCGAATTCTGGACCTGGGACACAACCGGAGCCTGGCAAACAGCTACGCCGGCCTGGTACTCTTTCTTTCGTGTCTGGCAAGTCTGCAGATTTATTTCTTGCGGATGCATCGGCGGGACGACTATCGCGGCAAGTACCGGGTCTGGATCTGGATTGCCGTATCATGCCTGGCCGGCGGACTGGTGGCGACATCGGCCCTTTTCGATCTGGTCCGGAGTTATTTGTTTTACGATGCCGGATCGGCCGGTCACATCATGCCGTGGGCCCTGTTGATCAAGCTGGCGATTGCCGGGCTGGTCGCAGGTCGGGTGATCGCAGAAATCCGGCACTCGCGGCTGGCGCTCGGCGGGATCATCCTGTTGTCGCTCGTTTGTGCCATTGGAATTGTGCTCGCCCATTTCCCGGCATGGCGAAGCGCCGCCAGAGATTACGTGCCGGCACTGGGGACGAACCTGTTGCTGGTGGCATGTTCCATTCTGTTGGTGTCGCTGGCCGGCTTTGCCCGATTTGTCTATCTGGAAGCCAACGGCATGCTGCGGCGAAAGAAGAAGATCGCGCCGGAAGCGGGTAGTGCGGACATTGCACCGGCAAAGACATTACGATCTGTAGCGAAAAGCAAAACGGAGAGGGAGAGGGAAGATACTTCGGAAGTTGGCTCGGAATCAAATATTGGCAACGTCAAACGAACGCCGGTTACCCCGGTGCGGGATGCCACCCACAAGCCCGTTCCCGTGCCAGCCAAACCCGCTGCACCGACTCCAGTGTCGTCCCGTCCGGCGGGGGGGCCATTGTCCGGGAAAATTCCGTCGAGGGGAGAACCGCCGCGACCGCCTGCGAAGCCCGACGTTCGAAACAACAATCTCGCACCTTCTAAAAACGATCGCGAACTTCCCGACGAAGACGGAGACGAAGACGAAAACGAAAAGGGGCTCTCCAAGGCCGAACGTCGCCGTTTGAGAAAGCTCAAGCGCCGCGCTGCCTGAGCTCGTTCTGCATACACCGAAAAAGGCTCTTTTTAGCCGGCATCGATTGGCGATCCGCTCATTCTAACAGCTTTACCCACACTGCCATTTTGGCAGTCGGGAGATCCGATTCGGTTAGCCGCTAAGGCAATCTCGCGGTGGGCGACTGCCTATTCTCGCTTGTTTCAACGCTTTTTCTGCAAAGGCGTAATATCGGGAACTGGCACGCTGCTTGCTAATAAGTGGACGAAAACAGGAACAACGTGTGACACAAGTGCCCCTTGCGGCAGCGGACGAAACGCACTGAGACCGAACACAGAACATCGACCCGAACACCGTTTAGAGACCAAAGGAACTGAAAATCATGGCTGGCGAAAAGATCATCGGAATTGACCTTGGAACGACCAACTCCGTCGTGGCCGTTATGGACGGCAGCGAACCGACCGTCATTCCCAACCCGGAGGGGAGCCGCCTGACCCCCAGCGTTGTGGCGTTCACCGATTCCGGCGACGTCATTGTCGGCGAGCCCGCGCGACGGCAGGCGATTACCAACCCGACCAAGACCATTTACTCGGTCAAACGGTTCATGGGGCGCCGGCATCATGAAGTCGAGAACGAGGAGAAACTGGTTCCCTACAAGGTCGTGGGTGGAGCCGCTGAATACGTGAAGATCGGAGTGGGCGACCGGACATACACCCCGCAGGAAATCTCCGCCAAGACCTTGCGGAAGCTCAAGGAATCGGCCGAGGCCTATCTTGGCCACACGGTCAACAAGGCCGTGATCACGGTCCCGGCCTATTTCAATGACGCGCAGCGACAAGCGACCAAGGACGCTGGCCAGATCGCCGGCCTGGAGGTCGCCCGCATCATCAACGAGCCGACCGCCGCGGCCATGGCCTACGGTCTCGACAAATCCAACAAGGAACAGAAGATCGTCGTTTTCGACCTCGGAGGGGGCACGTTCGACGTTTCGATTCTCGAACTCAACGACGACGATGGCATGAAGGTTTTCGAAGTGATCAGCACTAGCGGCGATACGCATCTCGGTGGGGACGACTTCGATGAAGTGCTGATCAACCACGTCGCCGAGCAGTTCCGCAAGGATAACGGCATCGACCTTCGCAAGGACACCATGGCGCTCCAGCGTTTGCAGGAGGCCTGTGAGAAGGCCAAGAAGGAGCTCAGCACGCTGGTGCAGACCGATATCAATCTGCCGTTTATCACAGCCGACCAGAACGGCCCGCGGCACTTGCAGATGACCATCACGCGCAGCAAGTTTGAAGAGCTTGTCGATCACCTGATCGATCGCTGCCGCAAGCCCGTCGAGCAGGCTCTCAAAGACGCGAAGATGTCGCCCAGGGACATCGATGAAATTGTCCTCGTGGGAGGTTCGACGCGAATCCCCAAGGTCCAGGAACTGGTTCGCAAGATCTTTGGAAAAGAGCCACATAAAGGCGTGAATCCGGATGAGGTCGTCGCTGTCGGCGCTGCCATCCAGGGAAGCGTGCTTGCCGGTCACCGCAAGGATGTCTTGTTGCTCGACGTGACTCCGCTCACCCTGGGCATTGAGACCGAAGGGGGGGTCATGACGCCGCTTGTCGAGCGCAACACGACGATCCCGACCGAGAAAAAACAGACGTTCAGCACGGCGGCCAACAACCAGACCGCAGTGACGATCATGGTCTTTCAGGGCGAACGAAAAATGGCGTCGGGTAACCGGCTGCTCGGGAAATTTGACCTGACCGGCATTCCGCCAGCGCCGCGCGGCGTTCCGCAGATCGAAGTTGTTTTCGACATCGATCAGAACGGGATTCTCAGCGTCAAGGCGAAGGATCTCGGAACCGGCAAGGAAGCAAAAGTCGAGATTCGCGAATCGTCCGGACTTTCGGCCGACGAAATCCAGCGCATGCAGCGCGATGCCGAGGAACATGCCGACGAGGATCGCCGCCGTTACGAACTGGCCGTCGCCCGCAACAAGGCGGACAACATGGTCCACGAACTGGAAAAGACCATGTCGGAACATGAAAGTCGCCTGTCAGAAAACGACAAGGCTCCTTTGCTGTCGGCGATCGAGAAAGTTCGCAAGGCCTGCGAAGGGGAGGATGTCGATGCGATCAACTCCGCCGTCAAGGCCCTCGAACAGGCAGCTCATGCCCTCAGCAAGGTCATGTACGAAGGTGCCAGTGCGGCCGGCTCTGCCGGACAGCATGGGGGCAATGGTACTGAAGCCAAAAAATCCGACGACGACGCAATCGATGCCGAATTTGAAGTCAAGCAGGACTAGGTCGTGTCGAGTAAAGCATAGCCTGAACGGGCTTGAATCAGCCGGATCGCGCTGGCGAACGGTTTTTGGATGGGTCATGACGCCTGAACCATGCGATAAAACCGTGGGCTGGCAATTCCTCGCTCACGCTTCGGGTTGCCACCGGCGTCATCGATATCCCTAACGTGCCGGCAGTACAGCCGTAAACTACTTATCCCATTGCCATGACATTTCGATTTGAAAAACTGACGCAGCGCGGACAGCAAGCACTCGCCGGTGCCCAGGAACTGGCTTCCTCGGGCGGACAGCCGGAAATCGGCACTTTGCATCTCCTGTCAACCCTTGTCAACGAGGCGGACGGAGTCGTAACACCGTTGCTTCAGAAAATGAATCGTTCGGCGGACCAGCTGAAATCATTGGTCGCGTCCGAGCTGAATCGACTTCCAAAGTCCTCCGGAGGAGGGCAACCGGGCATCGGCTCTGAGCTGAAAAAAGTGCTCGACCGGGCGGCTGCGATTGCCACTCAACTGAGCGATGAGTTCGTCTCGACGGAAATCCTGTTCATGGCCCTGGCCGAAGTGGATTCACCGGCGAAACGGCTGCTCAAGCTCAACGGGATTGAACCCGACGATATTCGCCGCGCGCTGCAGGCCGTTCGCGGCAGCACGCGGGTCACCGACCAGAATCCGGAAGACAAGTATCAGGCCCTATCCAAATTCGGTATCGACCTGGTGGAGAAGGCCCGAATGGGCAAGCTTGATCCCGTCATCGGCCGCGACAACGAAATTCGCCGCGTGATCCAGGTTCTGTCCCGGCGAACGAAGAACAATCCGGTCCTCATCGGTCAGCCCGGGGTCGGCAAGACCGCAATCGCCGAGGGTCTCGCGCTGCGAATCGTTCAGAACGACGTCCCCCAGGGCTTGAGGGAAAAACGGGTCATCGCGCTGGACATGGGAGCGCTGATCGCCGGCGCCAAGTTCCGGGGCGAATTTGAGGAACGGCTCAAGGCCGTACTGCGCGAGGTCTCCGATGCCGCCGGCCAGGTCATCTTGTTTATCGACGAACTGCACACGGTGATCGGCGCGGGAGCTGCCGAAGGTGGCAGCGATGCGGCAAACCTGTTGAAGCCCGCACTGGCGCGAGGCGAACTGCATTGCATCGGCGCGACGACGCTCGATGAGTACCGTAAGTACATTGAAAAGGATGCAGCGCTCGAGCGGCGTTTTCAGCCTGTCTTTGTAGGCGAGCCTTCGGTCGCCGACACGATCTCGATCCTCCGCGGCCTCAAACAGCGTTATGAGACTCACCACGGGATCCAGATCCGCGATTCCGCCCTCGTCGCGGCAGCGGAATTATCCAACCGCTATATCACCGACCGCTTCCTGCCCGACAAGGCGATCGACCTCGTCGACGAGGCAGCGAGCAAGCTGGCCATGGAGCTGGACAGCGTCCCCCACGAGATCGACGTGGTGCAACGGCGGCTGACGCAACTCGAACTGGCCGCCCGTCAGCTGGCCGAAGAAGACGATGCCGGTGTCCGGGGGAGGCTGGAAAGCGTACGCGAAGAGATGGAAGATTGCCGCCAGGAACTGGCAAGTCTTCGTGAACAGTGGGAAGCAGAAAAACTCGGTGTCGGCGATGTGCGGAAGGTCCGCGAGGACCTCGCCGCAGTGGAACACCAGTTTGGACAGCTCGATTCCGACATCAAGATGAAACAGGCGAGCGGTATGCCGGTTGACGAACAGCTCTACCGCCAGCTTTTTGAACTGGACACCCGCCGCAAACGCCTCAAAAGCCAGATCGAGGCTGCGGAAAAGAAGACGGCAGCCGCCGACGGTGCCTCAGAGAAAAAGCGCCTGCTCAGCGAACAGGTTACCGAAGACGAAATCGCCGAAGTCGTATCGGCCTGGACGGGGATCCCCGTCTCGCGAATGCTGGAGACCGAACGCGCCAAATTGCTTGTCATGGAAGAGCGCCTGCACTTGCGGGTCGTCGGACAGGATGATGCCGTCGTCGCCGTTTCCAATGCTGTCCGCCGGAGCCGCAGTGGCCTGCAGGACCCCAACCGTCCGATTGGCTCGTTTCTTTTCCTTGGCCCGACCGGAGTCGGCAAGACGGAACTCTGCAAGGCATTGGCGGAAGTCATGTTCGATGACGAAACGGCCATGGTGCGAATCGACATGAGCGAGTTCATGGAACGGCATTCGGTGAGCCGGTTGATCGGCGCCCCTCCTGGATATGTCGGCTACGACGAAGGGGGCAAGCTGACCGAAGCCGTTCGGCGACGTCCCTACTCGGTAATCCTGCTGGATGAAATCGAAAAAGCCCACGACGACGTCTACAACATCCTGTTGCAGGTCCTGGACGATGGCCGCCTGACGGACAATCACGGCCACACGGTTGATTTCACCAACACGATCATTGTCATGACTTCCAATGTCGGAAGCCATCTCATCCAGAAGATCACATCGGAAGGGGGAGATGTCGACGAACTGAAAAAGGCGGTCGGGCTTGCCGTTCGTGAGCGATTCGTCCCGGAATTGCTGAATCGAATCGACGAACAGATTGTCTTCCTTCCGCTGGGTCGCAAGGAAATTCGCAAGATCGTGGATTTGCAGGTTCAAATGCTGGCCGATCGCGTTGCAAAACAGGGAATCGAACTTGTCGTTACCGATGCTGCCCGGGATGCGCTCGCTGTGGAAGGCTACGATCCGCAGTACGGTGCTCGACCCCTGAAGCGGCTGATCCAGGCCCGTTTGCAGAACCCGCTGGCTACGGAATTGCTGAAAGGGGAATACACATCCGGGTCCCGCGTGCAAATCGATCATCGATTCGACCAGTTCGAATTCTCGATGCTGGAGCCAACAGAAGCTGCCGCGGCAGAAGTTGCCGCAACCGGCGAGTGACGCTCGCGGCCCGGCCGCAATCGGCCGTACCACATGACGAAACCTCCGTCAGGGGCTAAAATCTGTTTTTTGGCCCTTTCCGGTTGATCTCCCATGTCGGTTCGCACCCGTTTCGCCCCCAGCCCCACCGGTTATCTGCACATTGGCGGTGTCAGGACGGCTCTTTTCAATTGGCTGTTGTCGCGGCAGTCAGGGGGCCAGTTCCTGTTGCGAATTGATGACACCGACCAGAACCGAAACGTCGCTGCGGCCTTGCAGCCGATTCTCGACGGGTTTCGCTGGCTGGGAATTGACTGGGACGAAGGACCGACGGACGACGGGCAGGGTTCCCGCGGGCCCTATGGCCCCTATTACCAGTCGCAGCGTCTCGAGGCGTACCAGACGGCGGTCAGGAAACTGCTCGAATCCGGGCACGCCTACCGCGACTATGCCACGCCGGAAGAGACCCAGGCCCAGCGCGAAGCCGCCGAGCGGGAGAAGCGGGATTTCATTTACGACCGCCGCTGGATGGCGGAAGATGACTCTCAAGCGCGTCAATTTGAAGCTGAAGGGCGCAAGGCAGTTGTCCGCCTCAGAATGCCGCGCGAAGGCAAATGTGAGTTCAATGACCTGATTCGCGGGCCCGTCAGTTTCGACTGGGCCGGCGAACAGGACCACGTCATTCAGCGCAACGACGGGACTTGTCTCTATCATCTGGCGAGCGTCGTCGATGACGAGGACTTCCGGATCACCCATGTCGTACGGGCGATCGAACACCTCTCCAATACGCCCCGACAGATTTTCATTGCCCGCTCGCTCGGCTACCGGCTGCCGGAATACGCTCATATTCCCTTCGTCGCCGAACCGGGCAGCAAGACAAAACTCAGCAAGCGAAAGATCGACAAGTATCTCAAGAACGCCGAATTCCGTTCGATGTACGAACACGGGGTCAGGATTGCGCGGCGGATCGGCATTCCCGAAAATCCGGAATCATTCAATCCTGTTCTCGTGGAATTTTACCGTGCCGTGGGGTACCTGCCCGATGCGGTTCTCAATTACCTGCTTCTGCTCGGTTGGTCGCTCGACGATCACACCGAGATGTTCACGCGTGAGGAAATGACCAGGCTGTTTTCACTGGATCGGGTCGTGCGCAACGAAGCAAGTTTCGACCCGGCCCGCTTGATGGCATTTCAGGCACGGTACATGGCTGCTCTGGATAATGAAACGAAGACAGAAATGTGTCAGCAATTTCTGGTGCGTGCCGGTGTGATCGACGAACGGTTATCCGACGGCGTCCGCCAGCAGGTCAGCCAGATCGTGCGTGCCGCCGGCGACCGGCTCGTTGTTGCCGGTGATATCCTGCAATTCGAGGGCTTTTTTCAGAAACCGGATGATTTGCTCTACGATGAAAAGGCCTTTGATAAAAGGCTGGTCAGGGCCGAGAGCGCCTGTGAACTCCTCGATCGCTATCGCCAGGAGCTTGAACAGGTCGCGGATTGGCAAGCGGCTGCCCTGGAAAACGGGCTGAACAGCTGGTGCGAAAAACAGAACGTCAAAACCGGCGAATTGATTCCCGCCTTGCGCGTTTCCGTCACCGGCCAGGCGGCAGGATTCGGGCTGTTCGACAGCCTGGAAATCCTCGGCAAGGAAAATGTGCTGGCCCGAATCGATTTCGTCCTGAAGCGAATCCGAATTCACACTTCCAAAGGTTGAACCTCCCTCAATCCGCCGCGTCCTGATTCAGTCGGCAAACGCCGGATTTCATTGAACTGCCAAACGAAAGCCCATGAACGAACCCCAATCCCGATCGACCGATTTCGTACGCCAGATAGTCATCGATGACAACGCGAGCGGGAAACATGGCGGACGCGTGCAAACCCGTTTTCCCCCTGAGCCCAATGGCTATTTGCACATTGGACATGCCAAGTCGATATGCCTGAATTTCGGAATCGCCCGCGAATTCGGCGGCAAGTGCAACTTGCGCTTTGACGATACCAATCCGGAAAAAGAAGATACCGAGTATGTCGAATCGATCATGGATGACGTTCGCTGGCTCGGATTCGAATGGGATGGCCTTTACTACGCGTCCGACTACTTCGAACAGCTTTATCAATTCGCCGAACAGCTGATTCAACAGGGGGACGCCTATGTGTGCAGCCTGACGGCCGATCAGACGCGGGAGTACCGTGGGGGCTGGAACAAGCCCGGCAGGGAAAGCCCCGATCGCAATCGGCCCGTCGAGGAAAACCTCGACCTCTTCCGCCGGATGCGGGCGGGCGAATTTCCGGACGGTCAATATACGCTGCGCGCCAAAATAGACATGAACGCCAGCAACATGAACCTCCGCGATCCGGCCTTGTACCGGATTCGCCATGCCCATCACCACCGTACCGGCGACAAGTGGTGTATCTATGCGACTTATGACTGGGCTCACGGCCAAAGCGATTCCATTGAAAAGATCACTCACTCGATCTGCACTCTGGAGTTTGAAGATCACCGGCCGTTGTACGACTGGTGTATCGAACGGCTCGGGATCTTCCATCCCCAACAGATCGAATTTGCCAAACTTGTCCTCACCTACACGATGATGAGCAAACGCCGACTGCTCGAGCTGGTGAATGGCAAGTACGTCAGCGGCTGGGACGATCCGCGAATGCCGACCCTCCGCGCCTTTCGCCGGCGGGGATATACACCCGAATCGATCCGCAATTTCTGCCAGAAGATCGGAGTCACGAAATTCAACTCGCTGACCGATCTGGGAGTCCTGGAGCAAAGCATTCGCGAGCACCTGAACGCCATCGCCCAGCGCAGGATGGCGGTGATCGATCCGATCAAGGTCGTTATCGAAAACTATCCGGAAGGGAAATCGGAAATCCGTCAGGCAATCAATAACCCGGAAGACGAATCCGCCGGAACCCGCGAAATCCGTTTCGGACGGGAAATCTGGATTGAGCGGGACGATTTCATGGAAGATCCCCCCAAAGATTTTTTTCGACTCGCGCCGGGAAGGGAAGTTCGCCTGCGATATGCCTATTTCCTCAAATGTCATGGTGTCGTGCGGGGCGCCGATGGGCGAGTCGCGGAACTCCGCTGCACGTACGATCCGGAGACCGCCGGCGGCAAGGCTCCCGATGGACGCAAGGTCAAGGCAACCATTCATTGGGTTTGCGCCGACGATGCGATAGCCGCCGAAGTCCGCCTGTATGAACATCTGTTCAACATTGAAGATCCGGGGGATGTTCCGGATGGCCGCGATTGGAAAGAATTCCTCAATCCGGACTCGCTGGTCGTGATGAAGGGGTGTTGGCTTGAATCGTCGCTTCGAGACGCGAAACCGGGCGAGTCCTTCCAGTTTGAAAGGCTGGGATATTTTTGCCCGGATGCCGTGGACTGGTCAGCCAGCCGGCCTGTGTTCAACCGGACCGTCACTTTGAAAGACTCATGGGCTGGCGGCAAAAAGCCGGGCTGAACTGCCCGTTGTTCGAAGAATCAGTGATGGACCCATTGAGGTTATTCGTTCAATCACACATGATCCGCGCCCTGCTGTTCTCGACTCTCCTCTTCACAGCCGACGCGGCTTGCGTATCGGGACAAACGTCCTATGTCCTTTTGCGAACGATCGCCAGACAGGGTCTGATCGAGATTCAACGCGATCTGTCTCGCGGCGGCCTCGCCCGCCCGGATTCTGTCTCCTGGCAGCGCATTATTGCGAACCAGGTCAAGTTGCGTGACATCGATGGCGCGGCCGACTCCATTCGACGCGCGACCAGTGGCCGCCAGTCCGCTTTGGGCGGCGGTGTTCTCGATGACCTGGGCGATTATGTCGACGACTGGGAGTCGTTTGATGCTCTGCTCCAGCGCCCGGAGGCAAGGGCCTTGCCCAATTACGAGGCCCTTGCCGACTATTGCAATAGCCGACTGTTGTTTGTCGTGACTTCGCGGGAAGGCACGTCATCGCGAAATGCGCAAACCCTGCTGGCGCGGCTTCCCCGCCCGGAGGCCTGCCTGTCACTGGATGGCGAGATTGCGCGCTATTACATTTTCGAAGCCTGGATCAACTGGTACCTTGAACTGGTGAAATCGGGAAATGCGGCGAAAGCGGTTGCGGACATCGAGGCAATTCCCTCCGGTCCACCGCGCGACAAGTTGATGGAAGGAATCGTCAATGGGCTCGGCGCCCTTCCGCCGGAAGCTGTTGAAACGCTGGCAGCAACCGTCGATGACTCTCCGTCGAAGCTCCGAATCCAGGAAACACTGGTTCTGAACCTGATTACCGGCGGGCTCTATGGAGATGCTGCCCGCGTGTTGCTGGAAATCGGGAATGACAACCTTCCCGAGAGTCTTAAAGGTCTCGGCCATCACCTGGAAGTCGCCTTTCACTTGAGGATTGCAGGTGACGAAGCCTTGTCGGACCGCGTTCTGGAGAAGATTGCCACACTGGTCCGGTTTCAAAGGGAACAAGTCGAGGAGAAGCTGGAAGAAATTCGCCTGGATGTGGTTGAGGCAACGCGGCTGATCATTTCCGGTGAAACAGATTTGTCGATGGAAGGGATCTCGGCTGCCAGAGATGCCTTTTCAGGTTTCGAGCGGGTGGATGAGAACGGGGCCTTGTACGATAGCGCCAGAGAAGAAATATCCCGATTCCTGCGACTGGGGATGCAGCTTTGCATTCGACGCGGCGACCCGGGAACTGCTTTGGGCCTTCTCGATATGTTTGCGGAAACCATGTTTGAGCGGGAAGCGGCGATTCAGTATTTCATGCAACTGTCGACGTCGGAAAACTCGATGTACCTGGACGATGCCATGGACCGCGTGATTGAAGCACTCTGGCGAACCGAGCCCGCCAACTCGCGATCTTCGGCGGCACATGACCTGATCGCCAATGCGAATCTCGAACTCGATGATGAGCAGATCGAGGCTTTGTACGAAGTCGGAAAGACCGGATATTACCGTTTTGAAATCATTTCCGAATTGATCAGGCGCAAGGTTGCCGCCGGAATCGACGCTTCGGAACTTGACCACTGGGAACAGGAAACGCGAAAGTTGGCTATTGAGGAAGGAGATTCTCCTGAAACGGCCTGGCATGCGATCATTGCGGCGAATTGCGCCATTGGACGGCTGGAACATGCCTTTGAGCTTGCCAATAACGCCGGACTTGTTGAGTACGGTCCGTCATTCCTGCTTTCGGTCATGACAGAGGCTGGCGATGGGGGAAAAGCAGCCACTGAGGCGAATGAAACAGCAGCAAGGCTGCTTGAATTGCTGGATTCAAACCCGGAAATCGGTCTGGACTCGATTCTGGTGGAAGCATCGCGACTTCCGCCGGAAATTGCCCATCGGATTGCCCGAATCGCTATTGAACAGCCTGGTCGCCTTCAGACCGACAACTGTTATGCGCTCTCGCTGGCGGCCCAGTGCCTCGATCTGGATATCTTTGCCCTGGAACGGCTTTATTCAAGGGCTGGTTCGGCTGAATATTCTTCGTACGCGATCGATTCAGTTCGTCGCGCCCTGAAACAGAAACCTGCAACAGGCATTCGTGAAGTTGCCAGCCGGCTGAAGATCCCCTGGCTGTTTTCCATGTGCGAGACAGTGGAACTGGAGCGATATTCGGAAACGGATTTTGTGCGGGCCGTCTCCATGGTCATTTCCGAGCCCGACCCGGACCTGAAAGTCACCCGTGCAAACTTGTTATGGCAAGCATGGGATGCCGGCACGATTTTTGAGTCATCGGAACGGCTCTGGTGAGACAGGATAAAACGTATCCGATCTCGACGAATGAGGAATCCGTCAAATCGTCGAGCGGGCTTCGGCCGCGCCGTTGGTGACGCTGCGGGTATCGAGAATGGCCCTGTTCACGGCATTGAGCACGGCAATCAAGGTGGCTTCAAAGATATTTCGCGAGACGCCCCGACCGCGGTAGACCTCACCCTTGTAGGTGATTTCGAAAGAGGCATTCACTGAAGCATCTTCGCCCATGGAGAGGCTTTGAGCCGTATAGCTGGTGCATCCAAAATCGAGACCGATGGCATTGCGAATGGCCTGAACGCCGGCCTCCACCGGCCCTGCATCGGAAACCGCAGCGCCGTGTGCAACCTGATCGCCACGACGAACTTCCAGCTGGATCGCCTGGGTCCTGCGCAGGTCGGATGTCAACGTGTAATCGATCAGAGCCCACTCGTCGTTGGTCGTTCCATAAAGTTCATTTTCGATTACAGCGGCGATATCGCCGTCAAAAACTTCCTTTTTCCGGTCGGCAAGTTCCTTGAATCTTTCAAAAATCGAATTGACCTTGTCGGGTTCCAGGTTGTAGCCAAGCTGGCGAGCCCGGTCGAGAAGTGCTGCCCGGCCGCTATGCTTTCCAAGAACGAGATCCGTCTTGTCGAAGCCCACGTCTTCCGGACGCATGATCTCATAGGTTGTCCGTTCCTTGAGCATTCCATCCTGATGGATTCCGGCTTCATGGGCAAATGCGTTGCGACCGACGATGGCCTTGTTTCGCTGAACCTGCATGCCGGTTATTGACGAAACCAGCTGACTGGTCGGGACGAGGCGACGGCTTTTGATCCGCGAATCGCAATGGTAATAATCGTTTCGCGTCCTCATGGCCATGACAACTTCTTCCAGCGAACAGTTTCCGGCCCGTTCGCCGATCCCGTTGATCGTGCATTCGATCTGCCCGGCTCCGGCTTCGACTGCGGCAAGGCTGTTGGCAACGGCCAGTCCGAGGTCGTTATGGCAGTGAATACTGATCGTGGCCTTGTCGATATTTGGGACCCGGTTCATCAGGGAGCTGATCACTCCTCCCATATGGGCGGGCGTCGCGTAGCCGACGGTATCCGGAATATTCACGGTGGTCGCGCCGGCATCGATGACAGCTTCCACGACGCGGCAGAGGAAGTCGATTTCTGTCCGCGCGGCATCTTCGGGCGAAAACTCGACGTTGGGGGTATAGCTGGCTGCGCGGCGGACCCCGGCAATGGAGCGGGTGACGATCTCGTCGGGGGTCATTTTCAGCTTGAACGTCCGGTGGATGGCACTGGTCGCGAGGAAGACGTGGATTCGCGGGTCGGGATTTCGCTGCAACGCCTCCCAGGCGCGGTCGATGTCGGCTTCCGAGCACCGGGCAAGGCCGCAAATGGTCGAACCGGAGAATGAATTGGCGATTTCACGAACCGCTTCAAAATCACCCACCGACGCAATTGGAAAGCCGGCCTCGATCACGTCGACACCCAGATCGATCAGCGCCTGGGCGACCTTGAGCTTCTCGGCCAGGTTCATGCTGCAGCCGGGGGATTGCTCGCCGTCGCGCAGAGTGGTGTCAAAGATTTTTACGATCCGCGAATCGGACATGGCATTTCCCACTTGGTCTGACCTGTTCCCGGGGGCAACTCGTGTTCGAACGCCCGGCGGCCGGGCGGCGTCATCGCCGCCGGGAAATTCCATGGTCCTGTCAGTTCGCCCTGATTCCTTTTTCCGGCAAAGTCTATCTCGATGTTGCCCCTATTTTACGTTCCATCATGAAAATGCGTCAACCGGCAGCACCCCGGGCGGCACAATCGCGCTATACGGAATTTTCCGGTTAATGAACAAGTCCGGATTTTCACATTCTTGCAGGACACCGGATGTTTGCTGACGCGCAATCATTTTTCGACGTGGAAATCCCAAGGGGTAACCTAGGATTTCGTTGCCTTCCCGTCGCCGTCGGACCGATCCCGGCGACAACCAGGGTCGTTCTAGAGGCTTCCATTGTCATGTCTGAAAACTCGGCTGTCGCCTTCCGCGAAATTATCACCGCACTTCTGAACGAAGACGGCTTGTTCACCCTGGAAGAAAGGCGCGGCAACGCGCGACGGTCCTTCGTACGCCCGGTGCACATGATCTTTGGAGACCAGCCGGGCCAGGTTCAGTCCGGCTTTACCCGCGACTTGTCCGATACGGGCGTCGGGCTGATGCACAAGTTCCGAGTTTCGCCCGATGACATCGCCTCGATCACGATCGGGCGATTGTGGGACGGCCCGGTAACCATGAGATGCCGCGCCTGCTGGTGTGTCGAGGGACAGTCCGGATGGTATCAGTCCGGTTGGCAAATCCTCGCGCTGGAAGCGTGCGAAGGTTCCTGATCTCACGGAATGATCAGGTATCGCAGCAGGTTGCGAAAAGGTTGCCCGTCCACGTAGGCTTTGGGCGAGCCGATGATCCCCTGGCCAATGTGCGCACCGGAGGGAAGATTCTGCAGCCGGACAAGCGGCGTCCAGGTACCCTGTTGCTGTGCGGGAACAAATGGGACAGTTGGTGTCAATTGCTGGACTCCAGGACCGGCCTGGGTTGGCGAATACGTCGCTGGCGGCGGCTGAACTCCTGCCAATGGCGCGGGAGCAAAAACCGGCTGGTTGTAGTTGACCTGACTTCCGCGGCCGAATCCCAGGCACCCGCAACCCGAGGTCCTCGCCGGCGAAAGACTTCTATCCCAGGCCACAGGCATTCCCAGAACCGGAACCTGTTGCCAGGTGCCCGCCACCGGCTGCTGGACGGGTCCTGCAAATTGCGGGACGGAATTCAATGTCGGCTGGGTGTTTGCAACTCCCTGGCCCGCCGGAGGAACTTGAGCCACTCTCGGTGCCCCGGTGGCCGGCTGGGATTCGCGGACAAGCACACTCGCTTCGTTTACCCCGCCTGTCCCTTGCAGGGTCCCTTGTGGAACTCCGCCGGTAATGGTCACAGCGGGGCCGATCGAACCCGGTTGCACGACAGTTGTAACGACGCCTCCGCCGGGAAGAGGCGAACTGGATTCGATGTATTCTTGCGGCCGCCCATCGCCGGTCTGCGCTTGCAAGACTCCCGCGGAAACAGCCCCCAACAAGGGAAGAATGAAAAAGGCTGCGATCAAGTCCAATTTTGGCGTTCGATTGCAATCCAGAGTAATTCGTTCAACAACTTTCGACACGTTGCTATTGATCTCAGGTTCTCGCATTCGGGACCCTCTCCTCCGGGTAGAAAGTTCAAGGCGAACGGCGATTGAATTGCGACAGGCGAAAAACGGTCCCGTTCCGAGACCGATCGAAAAGGCGCATGTCGTTGTCACGAGGGCTTTTAGCAAAAGCACTCCATTTGCTTAACACCAACTGTGCCAGCAAACAATCGGAAAAGTGCTTGCACGCCAAATGAAGTTGCACGATTCTAGCCACTCTCAAGTGACCGACGTGAAACGTCCAGTCAGTTAGATTCATTAAATCTTGTCCCGACAAATCACGGCGAATTTCGAAGGAATTCCGCGCAGCGCCAATTGACTGAACACTGATTTCCAATAGACTCGACATGGTTCTCCATTTGGATGGTCAGCCCGTTTTCAACAACGATAGTTCGATTCGGAGGTTAGGAATGCGCGACATGACTAAAAAGAGAGTTCCAACTGCAATTACATTTGCCATGTTTACTCTTGCAATTTGCCAACAGAAATCCAGGGCATTTGCTCAGGAAATGGATCAGCCGACCGGGTAAGCAACTTGGGAGAACAACGCGCCGCAAGATGGATTTATTTTACAGCAAGGCGACCAGTTCATCATGAACAACATCGCCAACGTTAGAAATACGTGCGCATTTGAAATCGAAGCCAGGATTAGAACGCAAATTCAAAAACTGAATCCAGCTACCGGAATGTTCGAATAGTTTCACGACTTTGCCGACGAAGATTGCCCTTGGGTAAAGATACAGCCGAATGATGGTTGGGTCGAGGTACAAAACGTTGGAAGTCCCGAGTGGACGCATGCGGGAACCTTTCTTGTCGTTTCAGTCGTTCAGATTCGGTATACATTTGTCGGCGAACCCATTGGAGGAGTTCACGGTATTTTGAGCTACACCGCAGGGGGAGTAGTTAGCGGCAACGGAGGCGGGGGCGGTGGCGGTCCCGCCGGCGGTTAGAGTGGAATGATCTGTTGGCAATAACTACAAAAGCGAACTTCTTTATTTACCGTTTCAATAGGTGTTTCAATGAACATGTCAGGCAATGCACGTCTGCCGATTCTAATTGCTGTATTGGCTTTATCTTATGGTGTCGGAACGACTTCGGTAAACGGCCAGCGATTTCCGACACCGGAAGAGAAAGACTTGGTTACGAAGCGTGTGATAAAACAAATGGAAGTGGATTACATCACGGAATTGACCGCGGAAAGAATTGCCAAGAATCGCGCGACAATTGAGTTGTTGAACCTGATTATCGACAACAAGGTTTTTGCCGAAGCGCTTGCCGTATCAGAAGAACAACACAAAGTACTTTCGACACTTCGCGATGAGTACGTCGAGCTCCAATCAACTGCGATCAATGAAGCGTCGGACGAACAAGATCGGGCTAATCGTCTCTTTGCTGTTGAGAAGCAGCTTTTGCGGCGAATCAACGAAGTACTGGTTCCGTTCCAGCAACAACAATTGTTGGATACGAACTATCGAAACGCAGGTATCCCGAAACTGCTGACCGAGTCACCAGTTGGCAACGCATTGGAATTGACTGATGCTCAACGAGACCACATACGGAGCGAAGCCGAAAAACTTGCCGAGGACATTTATACGTTTGTTCACGAGTCGCGCCGAAGGGCTCGTGACCTTGTAATCAATGAACTGACGGTAGAACAAAAAAAGCGTTTGACAGAAATTGTAGGTGAAAAAGAGCTTCAAGCCTACTTTGAGCAACATCGCATTGAGAAGTTGTTTGACTCCTTGAACTACGGAGGCATGTCGAAAACTGACGGCCAGACTGACATTCAAGTTTTTCGAACGGAACTTGAATCCATTTCCAAAGAGAAATAAGCAGCCCCTACTTAAATGAGTTCTGATTCCGAATCGTTTAGTGCGTCATCGCTGATCCGTGCCGGAGTCAGCCGAACCGGCTGCGAGGGCATCCCGATTTGGCAGTCGCATTCGGACCATCGCGCCGCCGTCCGCCAGGTTCGCCGCGTGAATTTCACCCCCGTGTTGCTCGGCAATGCGCCAGGCCTTGGCCAGCCCGCAGCCGATTCCGCGACCGGCCTCCCGGCCTGAAAAAAGTGGATCAAACACGTGATCGAGCGATCCTTCGCCGAACCCGGGGCCGTTGTCGCGCACTTCCAGTTCCAGCCAGTGATCCGATGGACTGACCCGGGCAGAGATCACAACCATTCCTTTTTCAGAAGCCGCACATGCCTCCAGCGCGTTTTTGACAAGTGCGTTCAGTGCCTCAACGATTCGCGTGGCATCGCCCTGCCAGTCGCCACATTGATCGACTTCCAATTTCAAGGTTGTCTTGTTCGTGTCAAAAGTCCCGACCTGACCCTCGATCACCCGGTTCAGAACGTCGGCAACTGAAAAACGGGAATATTCGAAACGGGGCGGATGGGCGTACAGCATCAGGTCGGCAAGCATCTCGTAGCCGCGAAAGGCCTGTTGGTTGATTTTTGTCAGGCTCTTTCGCCGTTCCGGATCGGATTCGCCGCGCAGCAGCGATTGGGCGCGCGTGGCGATATTGGCAAGCGGGTTATTGATTTCGTGGCTGGCTCCGTAGACGAATCGCTTCAAACTGGCCAGCTTTTCATTGCGCAGGCGAAACGCGAAATGATCGCCAAGCAGCGTTGAAAGCTGTTGACCGAGCGAATCCGCGGCGTTTCCGGGATCGGCACCCTTTGCTGCCAGCTGCCGCCAGAACCTTGTTGATATCCGCTTCGCCACCAGTTCTTCGCGGACCTGTTTGGCGTCCGTTCCCGTCAAACGGTGGCAAAATAGCGCCAGCGAATTGAGGAGGCCGCATTCCGGCGTCCGATTTTCGCAACCTTCATCGTGGTATCGGGCAAGCGCCCCGACAAAGCCGGCTTCACGAGTTGCCGCGCGCATCGCGCGACTGCTCGCCGGAATTCGCGGAGACTCCATGACCGATCTTGCTGCCCGAATCAGATGATCAAACAACTGGGACACGTCGATGAGTGCAACCGGCAGTTCGTGTTCAAACAGGCACCAGAGGAGCAGGGCGGGGGACCTGGCAAGCACGGCGGCAAACTCGCTTTCCCTGGACGCAGGGCGCTCCGACGGTTCCGGGCAAGACAGCCTTTCCGACGTGGGGAGCTGAAAACGGTAGTTGGCCAGCGCAAGCTCCATCCCGACACTGGCCGGGATGGACCACTCAATACTCTGACCGGCAATCTGCGTAGCAGGAAGAGGACAGCATAGCACGGTCATGGCGAACTCGGTCAGGTTCCGGTTGCCGACCGCTCAATTTCCAGCATATCGCAACAACGGTCGAGCAACTTGTCGACAGAAAACGGCTTCTGCATGAAGTCGTCAGCTCCCGCGGCCTTGATGTCCGCCACCTTGTCCTGCTCGATCATCCCGGAAATGCAGATGATCTTGACCGCTTCAAGGGTATCGTCACTGCGAATCCGCTGACAAACTTCCTTGCCGTTGATGTCCGGAAGCATCACGTCCAGCACGACCAGGTCGGGTCGGAATTCGCGAACTTGCATCCCGGCGTCAAACCCGTTATTGGCCATCTTGATCTCAAATCGGCCGTCGCGGGCGAAAACATCGGCCATCAACTCGACGAGTTCTTCGTCGTCGTCGACAATGAGAACCTTGCGCTTGCCACTCTCGAGGGCATCCGTCGGGATGCCATTGTCTTTCATGAAGGCGAACAACTGATCGCGGGGAATCCGCCGAAACCGGCTTCCCGGAACGCGAAATCCTTTCAACGTCCCATTATCAAAACAGCGGATAATCGTCTGCTGGCTCACCTTGCAGATCCGGGCCGCCTCACCCGTCGTGAAAACCGTCTTGCTGGTCATGGAAACGTTCCTCTCCGTAGGGTTTCTTCTGGCGAATCCTTCGATGGACAAAATCGAAGTGCTTGTCGCACCTCCGGAAGCTCGTCCGCCACCCAGACTCCGGGAGTTTGCCGCGCTTCCCTGACCAACGAAACTGTGCCGAGTGTGCAAACAACACAGCTTGCGATTCCCCTGCAACCGGCGATATCGGCATGCTTTGCCGAAGTTGCCAGAATTGCCAAACTGGCCGAATTATATCGGGGGCCCTTACCCGGTCAAGATGAATCGAATTTACGTAACCTGTTCAAAACAAAGCACTTGCGACTATTTCCCTGTTTTCCCCCGATTTTGTTACTTGCCGAAACTCTAATCCCGACTTTGCACCCAATTCGCGCTGCATTGTTTCGTCAGCCTTGATAAGGTCCCCCATTCTGGTGATGAAATTGACCTCGGGAGACGTTTCGTCGAAACATGACTGAGTCCGTTCGAAAGCCTTTCCTGACCTCATATTGGTGCGCTCTGGGAATTCTGGCCGTTGCCTTCAGCGGTTGCGGAACGACCACGCAACGATCGGGAATTGAACAACTTCTGCTTTCCGATGCCGTTGATATGGCGGTTGAACAACTTGACATGAGTGTTTTCAACGGAAAAGAAGTCTTTTTGGACGTTTCCTATCTCCCTCAAAATCAAAAAGACAAGCAAGATGCGGTTGGAGCCAATTACGTAGCCAGCTCGATCCGGCAGCAACTTGCCGCTTCGGGAGCATTGTTGACAACCACCCGGGACGAAGCGGAAATCATCGTTGAGCCGAGATTAGGGGCGTTGGGTGCCAATGGCAACGAACTGGTCTACGGAATTCCACGCAATAATTCTCTGGGTGTCGCAACCAGTGTCCTTCCCAACGTCCCAACCATCCCGGTCATTCCGGAAATCGCCCTGGCACGTGTCGATTCCAATTCGGGAATCGCCAAGGTCATGGTGTTCGCCTATGACAGGGTAACGCGCGCGCCCGTCTGGCAATCGGGCGTGGCCCGGGCGGAAAGCACGGCCAGAAACACCTGGATTTTCGGGGCCGGGCCCGTCCAAAACGGCTCGGTGTACAAGGGGACCCGTTTCGCCGGCGGGGTCATGCTTGAGAACAAGTTCTCGATGCAGGACAAGGCGCCGGGCGTACCTTATTCCGAACAGTTTGTTTTCGATTCGAAGCCATCCCCCACCGAACGTACAGCGAACGCTGAAAGTGAAACCGCGCCATTGGCCCCGGTGGAGACAAAATAAGGGCTTGAAACGATTGCATTTGACTGCCATCAATTCCGGGCCCACATCGGACAACGTTGACTCGGCAGCCATGCTTTCTTAACTTGCTGTCTTTGTCCGCCCAAAGCATCGAATAATGAGGCGACGGAACGCATGAAACGCCCCCTGACGGTCATTATCCCTTGCAAGAACGAACGACTGAACATCGTTCCCTGCATTGAAAGTCTGTGGGACCTCGCAACAGAAATCATCGTGGCGGATTCGGGATCGACGGACGAAACGATGGATCTGGCGGGGTGTTTTGAAAAAGTTCGCATTATCGAGCGCGAGTACATCACCTCCGGCGATTTCAAGAACTGGGCGATCCCCCAGGCAAGCCACGACTGGATACTGCTCCTTGACGCCGACGAACGTGTCACCCCTCAACTGGCCGCCGAAATTCAAATGCTCCTTTCGCGCGGGCCGGAGTGCGACGGTTACTGGATCCGCCGAAGCAATTTTTTTCTTGGCCATCGACTGAATTGGGGGGACGCGCGACGGGACAAGGTGTGTCGACTTTTCCGCCGCGATGTTTCCCGTTACGAAGGCCCAAGTGACCACGGCGAAGTTCACGTTCAGTCCGGAAAGGTCGGCGAACTCAAAAATCCGATGCTCCATTACTCCATCTGGTCCTACGACCAGTTGAATGCCAAACACCTGCGCTACACAAAACTGCAAGCGAAACAATGGCACGAGGCCGGCAAGGACACCAGCTGGTTCTCCTTGCTCACACGGCCGGCATTCCGCTTTCTCCGCGAGTACTTTTTGCACCTGGGGATCCTCGACGGCAAGGCGGGCATCCAGCAGGCGTGGATCGCGGCGACTTATTCATTCACCAAGCAAGCCCGCTTGTGGGAACTGAATCACGGCTTGCCTCAACCGGGCAGCCGGCAAGAGGACTGGGAAATCCTTGTCCCATCGGAGCAGCGCCGGGCTGCCTAGACGGCCCGTAGCTGGATTCGCAAGAATTCAGCTCTGCCGTCCAGGCTCGTCTCAATCGCAGGACCTCTGAACTCTTGCGAGTTCAGCTACGAATCTGCCGGCCCGTAGCTGGATTCGCAAGAATTCAGCTCTGCCGTTTATGCTTGCCTCAATCGCAGGACCTCTGAACTCTTGCGAGTTCAGCAACGAAACATGAGGCCCGCAGGGCCGACACTAATCGGCGCCAAACGGTCCGGGAGGGTGTTTCCAGGCTCAATCAACCGTTCAACCCAGGTGTAAAGGTCAAGGGGTCACGAGTCGCCTGCCGGAACGGCCCTTCGGTTGCCACGCACAATTCAGTCCTGGCACCCTAAACCCTTTCTTTTGTCCTTGTCGCCCCGACAACAGCGTCGATTACATCCTGGGCGATGGCCGATGCGTTTGGCAACAATCGGTGCAGGGTTGCACCTCCCACGGAGAAAACAGGGAAAACGAGAAGCCAAAGCCCCTTTGTTATCTCAGTTGCCTCCTGTTCCATCATGCATCGAAGGCAATTCCAAGCGATCGCAATCGCATTTGCCAAAAAGGACGAGTTTGCTAGGCGGTACTCCGATCAATGCCATAAAATGGCAAACACAGACGCTGGCTTCGAGCACTCGACACCCACCCACGGCGTTTTCAATACTGCCCGCGCGAATGGGTGAGTAAAAAGGTGATCGAAGCCGGCGATTGGATTCTGCTTGCACATCCTGGTGAGAAAGCCAAATGAAACCATCACCAATCAAAATGCCCTTGCTCGTTCACCTGGTTTTCCATCCGGAATCTGCGGATGCGCGCGCCTTGGCCGTTGCAATTCATAAATCGCTGAATCACGATGCCTTTGTACCCGGGCTGGATCTTCCGACAACGTTTTGCAATATAAGCGCCTCCTCGCCCCCGACAGACCAGGGATTGGATCGCGCAGAACGCAGCTTTGTCGTCGTGTTGGCGGATGACTATCTGGTGGCAGGCTCGAATTCGCGAGGATGGCATGAGTTCGTAGGCGGCTTGTGGAAGGCCTGCCAAAACAATGCCCATCGGTTTGTTCCGATTCAGCTTTCGAAAAATGCCTGGGGTTTCAATGAGGATTTGAAGCAGGCTTGCATCAGTTTTGGCCGAGCGTTCCATGAAGTTCCCGAACGAAAAACAGAACTGGCTTGTCGCGTCGTCGCCAACGAACTCCTTCGCTTCTTGTCGAATGCATCAATCGGCCACGGTCAAACCCAGGCGCCAGTCAAGTTCTTCATTAGCCACGCAAAACAGGACCTGGAAAAAGAACCGAAAACCGTTCGGGAGTTGATCGACATCTTGAAAGCCGACCAGCCCGTAGAAGCATGGGTCGACTCCGGCGACATTCCTCCCGGAAACAGTTTTGCCAAAGAGATCGAGGATGGAATCAGGGAATCGAGCTTCCTGGCTGTCTTGACCGATGGGTACGCAACTCGGGAGTGGTGCCGCACCGAAGTACTGCTGGCAAAGGAACACCAGCGCCCCATCGTTGTTGTCGATTCGCTCGAGCACTTTGAAGTGCGCAGTTTTCCGTATCTGGGAAATGTTCCTGTGGTTCGCTGGTTGCCAGGACAACCATATCGGGCAATCGATTTGTTGATCAAGGAATCGATACGGCATCTTCACACTCGACTCAGTCTCGAACGTTGGTGCGAATCCACTGACAAGATTTTGGTGCGGCCGCCGGAGTTGGCGACTATCGCTTCTGCCGGGCATAAATCCGTTCTCTATCCAGACCCTCCGCTTGGTTCGGAAGAGGTGCGATTGTTGACGCGACTGGGCGTTCACGCAGTAACGCCACTTGAGCGGATGGCCAAATCGCAGTCATTGAACGGAAAAAACGTGGCCATTTCGATGTCTGAAAGTTCGGACATTGAGAAATACGGGTTCGACGGCGTTCACCTGGAAAACGCAGTCGTTGAACTCTCGCGGTACTTGCTGATTCAAGGTGCGACGTTGGCCTATGGGGGGCATTTGGGCAGCAAGGGCTTTACCGAAGTTCTTTTCGACCTTGTGCGAGCTCACAACCAGATCGACCGAACGGAAAAAATCAAACCCATTCTCAATTATTCGGGCTGGCCCTTGCCGGAGCCGACGATCGAACAGAAAGCTTCGTTCCATCGTGTCGGCAATATTCAACGGGTTGAACGTCCAGCCGAAGTCAGCGAATCTTTGCATGAGGACTTTGTGACGAGTCCGAAATTTTTTCCTGCGACCAAGTCACCGCTTCATCGTTTCGCCTGGTCGCTGGGCATGACCAACATGCGGCAGCGGCAAGTCGCGGAAACATGCGCCCGAATCGTCCTTGGCGGCAAGACCGACAAGACACTCACGCGCCAACCGGACGGCACAATCTCCGAGTCCTGGTACATGAGCCGCATCCCGGGCGTTTTGGAAGAAGTCTACCTGTCCGCAGGCGCAAATCAGCCCGTCTTTCTGATCGGTGCCTTTGGTGGTGCCGCCGCGATGATCATTGACATCATCGAAGGCAAAGATCGCATCGAAGCCACCTGGGACTTTCAAAAAGCCGCCCCCCATTCGGTCGAACTCCGCGAACTCTACGACAAGTACAACATCCCTTGGGACAATTATGAAGAAATCATCGACGTGCTGCGCAAGAAAGGCATCGCCGGAATCAACTCCCTACTTTCCGAGTCCGAAAACCGCGAGTTGTTCGTTACCATTGACCTGATGCGAATGGTAGAATTGGTCGTAAAGGGCCTCGGCAAATTGGCCTGACGAGGTGAAATCGAAAGAAATTGAGATTCGCGCCACGCTACGGATCATCGGAAAGAGAATTGCTGAGTTGGTCCGTCGCGCAAAGGTATTGATTCGAGGGTCCGCGTCCTGCGCGACGTGTGCCTGATGGACACGGCAGCAGCAATTCCAACGTTTTGTGGGATTCCAACTTTCGGTCGCGCCGATCTTGTGATTTCCTTATTCGGTTTCATTGCCAAACCGCCCCTCTCGGTCACTCCCTGATTCAGCGAATCCTCTACCGGCGACCAGCCGCTGCGCAGCAGTTTCGTGCCACTCGGCCCTCCCTTCGGCCCGAGTCATGCTTGCCGCCATCATACCCATCCCCCGCAAACTGCCTGATAATACTAAAAAGAACTTTGTATAATCCAGCGTTCGAAGTCAAAATATCGGCGCGCGGGGCTGAAAGCCATCCCATCCCTCATCACCACGGGTTGACCGAGTCCCAAATAGTCACGTTAGAATATATGGTTATGGTATCGAATGGGTACCAGGATTTCACCCGTTTCAACAGGAGAACTGCCATGGCCACTGTTTGCAAAAAAGTAAAGATCGGCAGCAAGAGGGGCGTCCCTGAATTCAAAGTCGAGTGGGAAGGGCGACCCATCCCTCGTCCGGTCACGTATACAAGGAGATCCGAGATCACTGCGTACGCAGAAGTCTGCGGCCCAAGGGAGACGGTTGAAAGTGCGTGGACAGAAATCAAGGATTGCGCGGCCGTCGGCGCAGGTGCCGCCGGTCTGGCGGCGATTTTTACTTCTGGCTCTGCTGCATTGCCTGCATTCAAAGCTGCGTTTATGGCCTGCCTCAGGGGGAAGATCGCGTCCAGGGCGACACGGGTGCGAGTGGGGTTGAGCGTCAAGCAACAGTCCGGCCGCTGGTCAAAAGTGTAGTTGCTTTCGGATCGCTCGCGTTTTATTGATTCCATTCACTCAAATTTCCGCGTTGAATTGGCTTGGCCGTTAAACAAACGATGTAATGCCTTTGAATCGTTTGCTTCCTGTGTAATGGGCGCCTGAGATTCATAGGCTAACGCCGATGTTGATCGGCAAGCTGATTGCGCTGTCCATGTCCGAAAGCACGGACATCCAGCAAAGCGGGCTTGACGCACTCTACCTCGAAAACGCTATGGTCGAGCTGTCGCGATTCCTGCTGATCAATTGCGCCACGTTGGCCTACGGCGGCCATCTCGGACCGCGTGGGTACACGCAAAAACTGTTCGAATTGGTTCGCACGCACAACGATCTGGCGGGAGTCGCGCCGTTTGTGCGAATCGTCAACCACCGTGGCTGGCCGCTGCCGCAACTGAGCGTTGTTTCACTTGCGGAAGTGCATCAGGTCTCACGCGCAATTGAACTGCCTCGCCCGGCCGATGTCGACGAAATACGGAACGCCGACTTCTTAAAGTCCCCTGAATTCTTCTCAGGCGACGAATCACCGCAAGATCGGTACGCCAGAGTGCTTGGGATGACTGAAATGCGCGAGTTCCAGACCAATTACGCAAGCAGCAAGGTCTTCTATCGAATCGTGATCGGCGGAACATTTGGTCCGACGGTCAAGGTAGATGAGGACGGCAGCCAGAAGGAAACCTGGTACTCCGGCCGCATTCCTGGAGTCCTTGGGGAGATCCTGCTCTCGGACCAGGCCGGCCAACCCGTCTTCCTCATCGGTGCGTATGGCGGCGTCGCGCGGCTGGTCATCGATCTGCTTCTGGGCAATCCCCGCCCCGAAGCCACCTGGGAGTATCAAAGTCGTGCGCCCCACGCCCCCGCCATGCGCGCCCTTTACGAAAAGCGCGGTCCCGCCTGGTGGGACTACCCCGACATGATTCAATTCCTGCGCTACAAAGGCATCGCCGGAATCAACGGCTTGCTCACCGAACCCGATCACGGCGAACTGTTCGAGACGATCGATCCCGTTCGAATGGTAGAATTCGTGCTTTCCGGAATCAATCGGCTCAAAACATGAATAGTTAGTTTGAAGCGTGCGGCCAAGCCTTCAAAATGTTGTTGCGAAGCGTCCGCACAAGTATCATTTCGCGGACTACCATTATTGTGATTCAAATGATAAGGAAAAGTAGTGATGTCGTCCAAACACGTGTTTATTTCGTATGTTCGCGAAGACCTGCCCTATGTCAGCGCTATGGCCAAGGCACTTGAAAAGTCGGGCTTACAAGTCTGGTACGACAAGAGTCCGGGAACCGGGATCAATCCGGGCGGAGAATGGAAAAACGAAATCCAGAGTGCGATCGACGAGAGTTACGCGTTCTTGCTGTGTATCTCTGGAAACCTGGTCAAGCGAATCCAATCGGGCGTTTACCCTGAGGCACTGCTCGCAGTAAATCGATCGAAGCTCTTTAAGCCCGGAACAAAATATATCTTTCCTGTTCGATTTGACGACTCGCCGATTCCCAAAGTTGAAATCGGCCAACAGAAGTATTTGGACGAAATTCAGTCGACGGATCTGTTTGGGACAAGGGAGGAACGAAATGGCAACTTCTGTAGACTGGTGAAGAGCATACGTGAGTCCCCTAATTGCCCGACGGGTACTCGTTCGACAACGTCGGACGCGCATGGGATTCCTGGTCAGTTGGAATACGTTCTTGCGGAAGTTCTTGGCAGGCTCATGGAAACCAGGAACCTCCTGAAGTTGGCCGCGCTCGCAGTGGGACTTTTCGTCGCGATTTACGCTGTGGGACCGGTGCTCCAAATTGCGGTCGATACACTCGGTTCAGATACAGACATGACAGGGATCGGTGCAAAAATCGCTGCAATTGGCTGGTTCATTGTTGCACTTGGCATGGTATTTTGGCCGCGTGGAATGGTGCCGGACGCGCCCAATAATGTCCCGATTAACGCGAGTATTTCCGGCAATCGGTGGGAACTTAAGGCACACAAGATCGCCGGCGAGAAACTTCGAGCACAGGCCCGATATTCGGCTACGTTCTGGATATTGTGGGGATCAATCTTGACATCGGCCTGGTGGTTTGTGTGTGCTTTCGGTACGCCGCTGGCAACCTCCAGTTTTTGGAAGCCAGTAGAATCGGACCCTTGGTTATTTTTTGTCCCCGATACGCTTCTTGCGTTGATGGGTGTATTTGTTTTGACCTTTTTTGCCGTTCGGAAGTTTTCTGCCGCGCACCTGCATAATCTTTTTGACCGCCTTAAAATCGCTTTTGGAATCGCATTCGTTCCAGGCATGATTTGGTTTCTGCTTTTGACTCCGCAAGCGTTGACCGTGCTCGGCGATCGGGCGAACTTCCCGATAATCGACAAGAACTTTGAGACGAATTATGTCGTTTTTCAGTTTGCTCAACGCGTATTGTCAATTCCAGTTGCATTGTTGGCGGCGTTTCTGGCCTCCAGCGCCAAGAAATTACCAACTCGCAACTCAAGAACAAATCCTGCTCGGAGGCCGCAGGGTGCCCAATGAACGACTGGCGCGTTATTTTGCAGTGGGCGGAACTCACATCGGGTTTGGGGGCGTGTCGCCGGTTCGGTCATGGCGCGTCGGTCGGACCGTTGCATTTGGCCATTGTCGCTGAGCCGGGGCGGGGGCAGCACGCGGATGCGCTGTTTCAGGAAATCGAGCGCCGGATTGGAACGTTTTCTGTTGGTCAAGTGACCGCGAACGATTGTGGGGGCCCACGTCTGCTTGGCTGCATGGGTCGCTATGAAACAACGTGCCGCTCTGTGCTCGTTGTCTTGTCGTCGGGTACAAGGGTATCGAGCGCGACTGAGCAGTTAATGCTGGACTGGTTACAGGGCACACCACAATACAAAATCGTCTTGCCGATTATTCCAGCGACGGCGGATCCTCAGATTGTTCTACCGCCATCGCTCAATCATCTGATCGTTCTCCGCGACACAGGGCGGACCACCGACCTGGTGCCTGACATCTTGCGGTGCGCAGGTATCGGAAGTGACGAATTCCGAATGTTCATCAGCTACCGACGAGCGGATGCGCCCGATTTGGCCGACCAGTTGTTCGATCGTTTTTCCCACGAAGGATTTGATGTCTTTCTGGACCGATTTCGAGGCGTGCCTGGACGCAACTTTCCACCTCAGCTTTCAGAGGCTTTGATCGACAAGGGATTGGTTGTGGTGATCGAATCCGCCAATATTGCGCAGTCGCCCTGGACGATCGCGGAAGTGCAATTCGCGAACAACTATCGATTGGGGCTGCTTTCTCTCCAACTGCCCGGCGGAATGAGGTTCGGTGCGATCGGTTCAAATGACCGCTATCCCGCTGGTCACTCCGACATGGCACGCGGCGGGACTGGTTCTCTGACGCTTACGACAAACGCCCTCGATAACTTTGCCAATTTCGTGCGCGAACGGTACGCGGTCCAGTTGCTGAAGCGCCGCGTTTATCTGGAAATGCTCCTGGAGGTCGCACTTCGGGGCGTTGGCATTTCGTCGTCAAGACATTCGAACGGAATTCACAAAGTCACAAGTGGCGGGCGTACGCCTGATTATTGGGTCGATTTGTCCACGCGTCATCCGCAAGTATCCAACGTGCGACGAGTTGTGGACGCAGCCACCAGCACGTCTGATCAGAGAGTTGTTGTTGGGCCTCTGGGGTTTCAAAGTCCTGAGGCGCAATCAAACTTTGGTTGGCTCGTAGCGCAACTGAATGTCGCCGCCATAAGCGAAGTCACTGCGACCCAATTGGTACGCGACATCAAGAATGGGAGAAGCCTGCCATGAGTGCCGTGAGAACTTTCGTCTTGCTGGTTGATTCAGAATGCAATACGTACAAGGATTCCTGGCTGGCCCGCCATGCGGCGATCAATCTGACGCGAGTTGTCTTGCAGCGCGGCGCTCACCTGATTGTTCGTTGCGACGCTAGTACTATGCTGTCGATTTTGTTGACGGCCGGGGAGTACCACCGTCCAGTCGCGCTTGAATCCGAAACTCGCTGGCAGCGGCAATTGTGGGTTTTGCCCCCAATCGACTTCCACGGGACGTCTGACAGTCCGACCGTCGAAGACATTGTTTTGCGGCAGTCCGGCAAGTTGCGGCCGGAGTCATTCGGATTACTGGAATCGCTTGCCTATTGGAGTAACGCAAACTCAGAGCCGTACAGCAGAAGTTGGCTTTCGGAAGCCCCGCTGGAAAAGCTGTTGCCATCGGTCAAATCCCTGGCTGCCTTTCGGTTGGGAAATTCGGAACGATTGGTCGAAGAGCTACGGCTAATGGACGATTTCGAAATCCGTGTATTGGACGATCAGCGTTTGGACACGAGATCCAAGAACGCAAACTCAATTTTCTCTTTTCTCAACGGCGACCAAAATCGGCTTCGTTGGAACGACGTCGCATTTGGGGAAAAGCGTGAAGGCGGAACATTCGCGTTTGACGATGAGCAACAACTCGCGATCGAGATGGGCACGACACTTGCCAAGATGAGTGTCGCGCTTGAAATAATCGTTGACAAATTCGGGCAGGGTTGAGTGTTAACGCGGTCTTGCTCGCAGGGCCGATTTCCTCCCAGCCAACCCGTTCGTTTTACCTCCCATCCTTAAAAAAACGCTCTTTTAATCGCCCAAACACGAAGACCACACAATTTTGAGATAGGCTCATGCCTAAAAACCAAATCCTAAACCCGGTATTCGTAAGCTATCGCCGCTCGGATTGCCCTCAATTCGCTCGTCGACTTCGGGCAGAACTGGCGTCATGTCTGGGAAGTGATGATTTGGTTTTCTTCGATGAACACGCCATTCGGCCAGGCGTAAAATTTCCGACGGAAATTCGCGAACGGCTTTGGAAGTCGAGTGCAATGATCGTGGTGATCGGCAAGGATTGGTTGAACAAGCGACTGTTTGCAGAAGGCGATTGGTGCCGAACCGAAATTGAACTCGCGCTGAAACGTGGCATCCCGATTATTCCTGTGATTGCAAAAGGGGCGAAATTGCCTTCGGAAAAAAGACTCCCCAAGTCAATCGCAATGCTTCGCGATTTTCAGGCCATCGAGCAAGGGAACCAGTCTGTTCCGACTCTTTCAACAACTCTCGCACAAGTTGTTCGGAAGCAGGGCTTCCACCTGAAAACGGAACAGTGGACCAAGTCCGTGGGCGACGACGAAGAACCGTGGTGGGAATGGAAAGTCTGGCTGGCCGGAAAAAAGACCCAACTTGATCAAGTCAATTGCGTTCGATACACGTTGCATCCCACCTACGAGCCGCCCACGCGAGAAGAGTCCGATCGAGCATCAGGCTTTGCCCATGAAGGCGAGGGCTGGGGGGATTTTGTGATTCAGGTCGCGGTGGAATTGAACGACCACCGGGTTATCAAAATGCGCCATTCGTTAGTCCTTTAGTTTGCGGGAAAGGGCGAGTTCGTTTTGCGATCATTCAATAGCGTCCGCGTGTTTTGCATGTACGGTATTGAGAAAGCCAAAGTATGAGACCCAGTGTTTTTATCTCTGTTGCCAACTGCGAGTTCGCGGGACTCCGGGGCGAGATACGGAACGCGCTTGCTGGCAGTTTTGATGTTGTTGTGGAACCCGATTTCCCGGCGTCCGCATCGAACTCAATTCGACAGTTGGACGATTTGATAAGGCGGTGCGAACTATTGGTTCATGTTGTCGGAACCGAACCGGGAAGCAGGGCGCAACATGAAGATATTCGCGCGTTTATTGAGGACGAAGCGTTTCGCCGATTCCTTTGGCGTACGCCGGACGCCCGGCAGGCGCTTGGCGACTTCAGCCAACTGACGTACCCACAATGGGAGGTTTGGCTGGCGGTCAACCGGGGAATACCGGTTCTTGCTTTTCGAACTGAAGGCGCGACGAGCGACCGCGCACAAAGTGCCCATCTGACAAATTTGCGATCGGCCAGTTGCCAAGTCAGAGTGTTCAAGCCTGATACGGCTTTTGTCGCGCAGATTGTCAGCGACACTCACCATCAAATCAATTTGCTCGCCTCAAAGAGTCAGCAATCTGCGGCCGGACGTGCGATAGAATCGGCCAATCGGCGATTCAAGTCGGCGACAAGCGGAGAACTGATCAACAACGTATCAATTGCCAGAAGCGAAACTCAAGCGGTGCTGCGCCTGCTGGAAAAACCTGAAATCAGAGGCGTTTTGTTGGTCGCGGAAGCCGGAGGGGGGAAAAGTTGCGTCCTGACGCAAGTGTTCAGTGAATTGACCGGGATAGTGGCAGTGTTGGCCTTTAAACTGGATTCGCTTCCAGAATGCAATTCCGCCCGAAAATTGGGGTGCGAACTAGACTTGCCGTCAGATCCCGTGACCTCCGTTGTGGAGGCTTCGGCCGGCCAGCCTGCGGTTTTGATAATCGATCAACTGGACGCCGTAAGCACTGTCTCGTCGCGGAAGACTGTTACCTGGGATGCGTTTGATGAGGTTTGCGAATTAGCGTTTGACGCAGACAGCGTAAAAGTGCTTGTCGCGTGCCGCTCCTTCGACCTTGAGCAAGATCATCGGCTGCGAAAGCTCGAAAAAAAGGATGCCGGGTTCGAGAAAGTTGTTCTTTCCCGACTGACTGAGAACGAGTTACGGCTGGCTCTTGACCAGGCCAGACTTGCTGAGTTCAAGCCGGATTTGGCACAAACAGATATCCTCAGACTTCCGTTGCATTTGACCCTTTTTCTGCAAGGCAATCCGAGCCTGGCATTCTCGAAAATCGGGGATTTGTACGATCGATACTGGGATCGAAAAATCGAGATGCTACGGAAGACTCTCGGTACGGCTGAACGTTGGCTGAATGTAGTCCAAACGCTTTGCGCCTGGATGAGCGAGCATCAGTCGACAACCTGCCCGATTGATGCCCTCGACGAATGGCCAGAAACCGCACAAGGAATGGTGTCCATTCATGTTCTGGTTCGCGAGGGAAATTCCTACCGGTTTTTCCACGAGTCGTTTTTTGATTACGCGTTTGCCCGGTGTTTTTGCAAATCGGGGAAAAGCCTTCTGGAATTCCTGACGGGTGACAACGAGGAGCAACAGCTCTTCCGAAGGGCGCAAGTCCGGCAGATTCTGGCCTTCCGTCGCGAACATCGCCCTGCCGAATACCTTGTGGACTTGCGGGATATGCTGGGATCGGATCGGGTTCGATTCCATATTCGCCGCATGGTCGCGGCCGGGTTGCGGCAAATTGACAAGCCAACCAGCGACGAACTTGAAATCGTTCGCGAATTTCTGTTTGATCATGACCTTTCGGGCACAGTTTCTTGGGCCATTCGCGGTAACCTCGGCTGGTTCGACTTGCTTGATTCCTCGGGAACGTTGAAACAGTGGATGGAATCCGATGATGAACGACGCGTGGACACGGCTGTCTGGATTCTATGCGAGACGGACTTCCACAAGGCGAGAAGCGAGCGAATCGCCGAATTGTTGGAGCCATTACTGGGCACAAGTGACGTTTGGAACCGGCGGTACCGAAGCATTTTTTCATGGGGAATCGCGCACGAAAGCCGACGGATGTGGGATTTATTCCTGCGTTTTTTCGAGACGGGTGGACTCGACGGCCGCGATGAAAACAGCGCGTTTAGAGGAGTCTGGGGGCGGCTTCACGAAGCGGCCACCGAGGCTCCCAGAATGGTCATTGACCTGGTAGCAGTCTGGCTGGACCGGACGGCCAGGCTGTTCGACGACGGCGAGTCCTGGAACTTCTTTGACCAGTGCGATTCAAACAGTTCGGATGAAGGAGCCCGCGCGATCAGCGAAGCCGCCAAGGCTGAGCCGGATTATTTCCTCGAAGCGTTGCTTCCGAAGTTAGCTGAGATCATTCAGAAAACCATGGTTTCGCGGACGGATCGGGTCCTCAATCGGGCATGGCCCTACCTGAGTTCGAGGAAACACGCTTTTGACGTGAATGATGCGGTCCTGCTGGAGCTCTGGAGGCAACTTTGCCATCTTGCGACCGCAAATCCACAAAAACTCCGGGATAGCATTGCTTCATTTCGAGATCAACCGCACGAGACCTTTGGGTACTTGATCCTCGAGGCGTATTCCGCCAATCCAGAACAGTTTGCGGAAGAGTGCGCCAGCTACATGCTTGAACACCACCCCCGATTCTACATTGGCTACGGAAGCTGGTCAGGAGACGGACATGGAGAAAGCGCGATCAGTCGCCGAGCGATCGAAGCGATTACACCCTTTTGCTTCCAGGCAACACTCGACAAACTTGAAGACGCTATCGTCAATCAATGCGACGAGTTCGAAAAAAGCCATCCAGAACAGCGCGGACTCGCTGAGTATTTGCTGCTGCAGGCTATCGTCCCGCCGCGCCGATCCAATCGGGTCAAAGTGCGCATCTCCGAACTGGAATGCAAATATCGCAACGTGCCAGTTGTGATACCCGAGGACGACTTCAGTTCCTTGGCGCGCGGCGTTGGCAGTCCAATACCCATTGAACGCCTGCCGTTGATGACGGACGACCAGTGGATTTCGGCGATGACAAAGTACGATGGCACGACGGACCGTTTTGAAGGTGGGCCGATCGAACTGTCGCGTGCGCTATGCGACCTCGTCCCAAAGGACCGCCACCGATTTGCCGCCTTGACGGGCAAAATGCCGGATTCGATCCTCGAGGTTTACTTCGCCGCCATCCTTGACGGGCTAACGGGAGGATTGGTCAATCGAACAGAGGAAGACCAGGCGGCTGTTGACAAAGAGCTGGCAACGGTCCCGACGAACTTGTTCGTTGACGTCATCAACCGTCTCCACTCCTTGCCGAACCGTCCATGCGGGAAGGCGATTGTGCGATGTATCCAGAAACTGGCCGATCGGGAATTGCCTGAAGCGCTGCTCGCGATTTTGGCTTGGTACGCGGTGAATGACCCTGACCCGCAAACGGAACTCTGGCAAGTACATGAAAACGGTCAGCTTTATTACGATGGCGATCCGTATAGCTTCGGCATCAACACGGTCCGCGGACAGGCGGCAGAGGCGATCGAAATTCTGTTGTTTAAGAACCATGATCGTTGGGCTGTACTGGAATGCGCGGTCCGATCAATGGTGTCGGACGGAAGCGTGGCGGTGCGAGTTTGCACCATCAACGCAATCATGCCGTTGCTGAATTTCGACATAGATGCAGCGATTGGCTTGTTCATTCAATGCTGCGAGGGGGAGGAAGCAATCTGGGTGTCGCATCCGTTCGGCCAATTCATCCATTACGCAATTCATACACACTTCGCCCAGTTGGAGAATCTGCTTCGGGCAGTGCTTTCCTCCACTCAGAAAACAGCAATTGAAAGTGTTTCCACACAAGTCACTTTGGCCGGTCTTTGTGGCGTCGACGTGGGGGATTTGGCTGTAAACACTCGGGTTGGAACAGAAACCATGCGGAAGGCCGCTTGCCATGTCTATGCCGCGAACATCAACGACAAAAAAGTTGGAGATCGGGCTGCCGACTTGATTCGGATATTCTTCGATGATCCGTCCGAAGAAGTGCGCAAACAAATCGGGATCGCGTTTTGGAAAATGGACGGCGAACGACTATTTGAGCTTGAGAACCTGCTGCTCGCATTTGTCAACAGTCCCGCTTTCGTCGAAAACGCGGATCACCTTCTGAGTTCGCTTGACGAATCACGCGCCCAACTGCCTCGTATCGTCTGCCGCGCGGCAGAAAGAATTCTGGATACAGTCGGCGACAAGGGGGCGTCTTTCGCCAATCGCGGCGCCCTTGCAGCTCGAACAATTTCCACGCTTGTCGTGCGACAATACACACAGACGACTGACCCAAAACTGAAGCGCTCTTGCCTCGACCTGATCGACCAAATGGAACGGATCGGTTACTGGGGAGTTGGCGAGGAATTGAAAAAACTTGATCGGTAGTTGGTAATCGCCACGCGATTTTCGATTTCCTCTACAAGGTATACCTACTCAGTCGGAAGCAGCGGATGCGGTTATGAATTCCCAGTCCTTGGCCGTCTTGATGATGCTAAGACCCGATTCCAATTGCTCGATATTTGATGGCAACCACTGCTCGCTACCAACGATAAAGGCACTGTCAATTCTCGTTCCAATGGCAGATTCCCAGGTACGATTTTCAATGTACAATCGGTCAATCGGGTATTCGACGTCACGCCCCGCGCCGACACGATTGTCATACCGGAGTGTCGCGAAATCAAACTTCCCCCATGGATCATGGGCTCTCACCATTGCGGTTCCATTCGTGTCAAACCATATGCCGGTAATCACGATGACGTGACCGCTTTGAGTCAGGCGCGTACTTGTTATGACTGGGATTCCGGATTCAAGTTGGTTTGTGATTTTGGATATCGTCTCTGAAAGGGAGGGCGAATAGTTCATTTTCCAATTCCAATTGGGAAATGCCGCTGACAACCAGGTGACGCGACTTGAATGAGCTAATGGATCGCCAATCTGCGTCAAATCCGCTCTGATGGACTCTTGCGAATGATCACATTGTTCGTCAAGGTATTCCGCCAACATTAGCAGGCATGTGCTTTGGCACAGCTGTGGCGTGTCTTGCTGCTGATAGGGGACGCCATCGACAAAGGTTCCCTTGTCTCTAGAGAAATTAAAGGGTTGTGGTGTGTCAGTGAACACGCGTTTCAGGCCCCACTGGCCGATCTCGTTTATTCGCCAATTCGCATTCGGCTTTGCATCTTTCGTCAACTGGATGCTAACGAGAGAAACTTCGTTCCCAAATCGGTATGTTTCCTCTGGCACATTACCCAACTGCTCGCTTCCTACGCGAAATGGAATAATGTCAAACGCGTTTTCCTGAAACAAATCAGATACTCGAACTCGTGTGAATATGACATCGAGTTCCGTTTCGTCCGCCGCCGGAAAGTTCTGTTTGAGCCATCCAATCAGCTCATTTCGACCGGCAACATCCGAACCGTCTAATGCCGACGCAAGTTTGCGCACACTCCATTTCGAGTCAGGAAAACTATTGTAATTGAATCGCCCGGAGAACCGAACCACCGCCAAAACATGGAGGACATGGCGCGATTCGGATTCATCCAAATGCTGCCAAGAGGATGTGCCAATAAGATCGACATTTGCGCCGTTCGAGCGTCCAAACCATCCGGAATAAGTCACTGCAAATCGTGCCAATTCACCCTGGCGCTCGCCGTCGTCCGATTTGGCAAGCGATTCTGCACAGCCTTTGGGGAGGTTTCGTTTCTGAAAGTCTTCTGTCATATATTTGGACAGCTGGACTAGCGCATCTGCCTTGTCGTTTGAAGTCCCCGCAGCTAATAGAGTTGAAATACTGCCATAATACGCCTTTACGACTCCTGCCGCTTCCCGTTCTGCGAAAGGAGTTGGATCTGCTGATAACCAAATACTTCCTAACCAACCCAAGAGAATCAAGCCGATGGCGACCGCCATGGCGGCGTAAGCTTTCATCTTGACATCCGCAGCGAAACATCGTTTTGAACCTTGGACCAATCGGGTGAGCCAAATGCGCACCAACTCATGCCAAGCGTAACTTGGAACGAATGGCTTTACAGAGAGGAACTTGATGCCTGAAAAACGAGCCGGAATTGCTGCGTCCCCAAATTTGACGGGTACGACTCGCTCATTTAGCCCCGCTGGATCGATTGTCCCAATAAATAACTGTTCAAATTGTGTGTACTCGGATTGAGTAAAACCGCGGCTAAAAACGACAACAAAAACTGCAGAATTCTTAAAGGCCTCACCCAGACTTTTGTCAATGTTCTGGCCGATGGCAATCTCGTTTTCGTCAAGAAACACTCGAACTTGAGAATTTGTGGCAGGATGCCGTCCTCGGCCAATCGTATCAGCTAGCTCCCTTGCAAACGTGGATGTATCGCTTGTTCGATAGCTAATGAAGACATCGAATTCGATGTCCGTCTTCGAAAGTCGTTTATTCGAAGCAAGGATTTCACGAATTCGGTCTCGAATGGCCGTGCATGGCCCTTGGTACGGACGTAGAGTTTCGGTGGGCATATCATCATTGAGTTAATTGAGTGACAAACCAGCCCTGCGAATGGCCGGGATTGCAAAGCCGGGAACTGTGATTCGTTCATCGTCGGCAGCAATCATTTTAGTAGAGTGTTACTGGCGATCCGCAAGGCGTTTTGTCGACGTGGTAGTCTGGGCAAACGAAATACGGCCAACCTACAATGATCTTGGTTGAAGTTCGATCCATTTCACGAGGCAATGGGGCCACCAATGATGAATATTACCGACAACGGCCCGAATCGCAAGCGCGATGCAGACCGTTCGAAGAGGAATTCCCCTCACAGCGATCATTCTTTGCCAGACGCAGGACGAGTTCGGCAGTAGGTCGTCGCAATGCATTAGACTTTGGACGAGCTGTCGCAGTCTCCAAGTCCGGCATTAGTTCGGCGACCATGGAGGCAGACAGGCTTGGCTTTGAATCCCCAAGTCCATTGGATCAATGAAAAGGAATTCAGTATTTGATCATTTGGGGCCATTCCATATGTGACACCAATCGTGGTAAAGCACAGTGGTTGACGTCGGAAATTTTGGCTGAGGTACGAGGTAAAGCGATA